>Ga0134126_10006968_pt1 | contig 14204 bp, 12 predicted proteins | sample KB31752_FD_96881 | JGI IMG/M metagenome (GOLD analysis project Ga0134126, IMG submission 96881) | Terrestrial soil microbial communities with excess Nitrogen fertilizer from Kellogg Biological Station, Michigan, USA - KB3-175-2 | ecosystem: Environmental > Terrestrial > Soil > Unclassified ... | reverse complement strand
GACAGCGGCTGGCGCATGGTCAACTATTATACTAGCGGGAAAATGAGCACCGTGAGCCTCTTCGCCGACGATTCCTGCACGATCCCCAAGGGCGACCGCGTTTATTTTACTCCGTCAGGCAGAGTATCGCGCCGCGTTCATTTTGAGGATGGCAAGGCCTCGGGCTCCGATATTTATTACTACGACAATGGCAAGGTGCTGGCCTCCGGCGTAAACCGCGACGGCGCGCCGGACGGCGAATGGGAGGCCTGGTATCGATCCGGCCGACCCGCTGCCAAGGCTTTTTTCGCCGGTGGGAAACAATCCACCGCGGGGATGGCTTTCTTTCAGGAATCTGCCTATCCCGGTGGTTCGGCGGCATTATATGAGTACCTGGATAAGAATATCCAATACCCTGCCTCGGCCTTCGTATACAATGTCCAGGGAGTCGTAGTCTTGCAGTTCCGCATCACTAAAGAGGGTGCTACGCAGGATCTGGCGATCATCCAGCCTGTCGACCCCGCACTCGACCAGGAGGCCTACCGCGTCGTGAGCGGCATGCGACCCTGGGAACCCGCCCGAATCGGCGGCATTCCTGTGGATACGTTCAAGCGATTGCCCATTCAATTCAAGCAATAGGCCCCCACAACGCCACCCGCCAGCCCATCGCCGCGCCTATACCGTCGCCATGCGATAAGCCTGCTCGAAAGCCCGCACCGTCCGCTCGATGTCATCAGCGGTCGTGGCCCAGGAGCTGACGCTCACCCGGATGACCTTCCGGCCCTGGAACACCGAACTGCCAACCCAGCATTCGCGCAGCTCCTGGATGTTCGCGAGTGTCTTCGCCGTAAGGGCATCCGTCTCGCAGCACACGAGCACCTGGTTAAAAACGATCTCATTGACAATGCGAAATCCATCGACACCCCGCAGTGCCGACGCAAACTGGATCGCCCGGGCACAGAGCATGTCGACAAGTTGTCCCATGCCCGACCTGCCCAGGTACTTCATCGTCGCCCACAGCTCGATGATCCGCGCCCGTCTCGACATCTCGGGGGCATAGATCATCCCGTCGCGTTTTTGGTCATCGATCGCCAGATAGCTGCCGCTGAGATGCAAGGCGCCGGCCAGCGCCTCTCTGTCCTGGCAGAGCAGGATGCCGCAATCATAAGGGGTGTTCAACGTCTTGTGACCGTCAGCCGCCAGCGATGTCGCCTTTTCGATCCCTTTCGTCAGCGGTCTGAGCTTCTCCGAAGCGGCCGCCCATAACCCAAATGCACCGTCGATATGCACCCAGGCGCCCGCGCGACGGCTCTTTTCGCACAGCTCTTCAAAAGGATCAAAAGCGCCGGTGTTGACATTCCCGGCCTGGAGGATCAGGATGGTCTTATCGTCGAGCTCCGGTACCCGCGACGCGATCATCCGCCCTTGGTCGTCCGCTTCCACCCATTCGATATTGGCCTTTCCGAAACCCAGCAGGCTCACCGCCCGCGTAACTGCGGCATGTGCCTGCGCGCCCGCGACGATCCGCAAACGCGGCGCCTGCGCTGTACCCTGCTCGTTGATATCCCATCCCTGTCGTTGTAAAAGACGGTACCGTGCCGCCGCCAGCCCGCAGAAATTGGCCATCGAGGTACCGCTTACATAGCTGGCGACGGTAGGGGAGGGAAGCCCGAAAAGGGTCCGCAACCATCCTTCGACAACCGTTTCGAGTTGGGCGGCGACGGGGGACATGATATGCATGGCGGCATTCTGATCCCAAAAGCCGGCAAGCTGTCGGGCCGCGAGCCCTGCCGGCACCGCGCTGCCGTTCACAAACCCGAAATAGCGGCCGCCCAGCTGCGCGACTGTAGCCGGCGCGCCATAACGGTGAAGCAGCTCGATCACCTCGGCCGCGCTGCAGGAGCCCGGCGGCAGCGGCTCTTCGAATTGCCGCAGGCCATGAAGGGCAGCCTCCGTGGGAAAAACATTCCGGTCGAACACAGTATCGAGATAGACCAGGCCATGCATTTGCGCCTGGTTGAAAACGACTTTGTCGGCGATATCCCGGAGCATCGCGTCCTGGAGCGGAGTGGTAGCATTCATACTGTAAACCTCCCACAAAAATTCGGGTAAAAACAGGCCCAGATTTTTATTTTTCGCCTGTATCAGCGAGCCCGGCGGCCGGCCTACCGTTTCCTGATCCATGGCTTGATGATCAACATGCCCGCCCGCGTATCACACGGGTCTTCGTCTATCACCAGCACCAGCGTGTCGCCGTTGATCCGGACATGATAGGAACCGCTAAAATCCCGGCAGGCATTCATGCCGCCAACATCATGAAAGATCACCAGGTCGTTCTTTAATTTGAAGGTCGACTGAAGGATGGGAACACCCGTGGGTGAAAGGATAGCGCTGGAGTCGGCGCCAAAACGCAACGTCACCGTATCGGCAATAGCAGGATACAAAGCCTTCCAGCTCGTATTCCGCACATCCGGCGAACCGAGGTGCGAGGTGGGCGCCGGCGCGGGCGTAATGCGCGGCCTCAGGAACGCTAGTCCCGTCGCGATCCCAATACCCAACAGCAAAAAACGTATTCCGGTCATGCATTCGGGTTTTGTTGCCCGCAATACCCATATGCCATTACCATGCCCGCGGCGCTGCCGATCCAGTGCGTAATGAAAAAATAGATGAATGCAACGGATAACCGATTTTGTCGATCTAATAGGTTAGGACACAACCCGCCAACACAAAAAGATGTTTTTCGGTCTTGCATTAAAGTTAGTTTTTTTCTAATGTTTACAGACTAAATATAATACCTTCAACGTTTCACAAGCAGTCCAATACAGACCTGATTAAACGCCAAAACAAGTTGTTGATATGACCTATCGCCGCGTCCGCATCCTCACGGCCATTCTCACCACTTTCCTTATTTCGACCTCTCATTGCTTTGCAGTTATCCGTTACGTTAATATCAATAACCCCACACCCGGCACTGGTTTAACCTGGGCGACGGCCTATAACAACCTTCAATCTGCCCTGGCCGCTGCCAACTATGCAGACCAGATCTGGATCGCCCAGGGGACCTACAAACCCTCCAGCCCGGCTGGTCGCTCCGCTACTTTTAGTATTCCAAATGGTGTTTACATCTATGGCGGTTTCAATGGGACCGAAACGGCCAATACACAGGCCGATCCAGCACTGTACCCCACAATCCTAAGCGGCGATATCGGTGTGGCCGGTAATGCTTCCGATAATTGCTATCACGTCCTTACTTCTGCAGTTTCGTACAGCGAGTGTCATGGAGTCACGATCCGCGATGGTCAGGCAGATGCAGGCTCGAGTTCTCTGGCTCAGCCGGGTAACACCGGTGGGGGAGTGCTCTTTCTGGCGGTTAACCCGGGGGATATCGCCAACACCTATTTTTACAATTGTACATTTACGAATAACTATGCTTATTACGGCGCCGCTATGGGCTCTTATATAAGCGGAGCCATTCAGGTAAATTATAATGCGAAAGACTGTTTTTTTCACGACAATCAGGCCGTTTACGGCGGAGCGATATATAATACGGATGTCGGCTCAGACTACCTCTGCATTTTTGAAAACGACATTTTCTATAATAACACGGGTTCTTCGGGAGCCAGCGTATTTGGAAACAATGTGACAAACGGCACCTCCACCTTCGTATTATATATAGAGTATTGTCTTTTTTACAACGAATCTGCTCCGATACTTACCAATGATTTCACTAATACCCCTTTGCCAAATCCTCAAATCGATTACAATATTGTCTGGACCTCGGGGACGCCTTATACCTCGGCGTATTCCGGTGGCAATACACCTTTGACAATGACTAATTCGGACATCAACGGCTCATTTCCACTGGGCACTAACATGGATGCTGACCCTTTGTTTATAAATGCTGCCGGCGGCGATTTTCACGTATCCCCTTGCAGCCCCGTGATCGACCAGGGCGGAACCTATGCGCCATATTCCCCGGATATTGGCGGAAGCCCCAGAATGCAGGGACCGGCTGTAGATCTCGGACCTTATGAGACGCCAAAAGGAACTGCGGCTGCGCTCCCAAGCCTCAATACTCCTAATCCGATCCTTCTTTGTCACAACAGCACTGCTTCCGACCTAAGCACCGACGCTACCGGCGCCAATCTCCTCTGGTACACCGCAGCCATCGGCGGAACTGGTTCTTCCATTGCACCGACACCCTCGACGGCGGCACTCGGCACCACGGAGTACTACGTAACACAGACGCCTGCCGGCAGCTGTGAAAGTCCCCGGCAGGAATTAGATATCACCGTCAACTCGATACCGGCCGATCCGGCCTATACCCCGGTCTTGCCCTATTGCATCAATGCTATCGCTGCCCCCCTCAGTGCCATCGGGACTGACCTCAAGTGGTACGCCGCCGCCACCGGCGGAGGCAGCAGCCCCACCGCGCCGACACCCAGCACAGCCACTTCCGGTATCACACCTTACTATGTGACTCAAACGGTCAGCGGCTGTGAAAGCCAGCGTACACTTATCGACGTTACCGTTTCTTCACCCTCGGCGGAGCCGACGCCTGACCCCGTTCCGCAATATTGTCTCAACGCTGCCGCCAACGCGCTTTCGGCGAATGGCGCCAACCTCCAGTGGTATGCCACGGCTGCCGGCGGTAGCCCCAGCACGACAGCGCCAACCCCCGGCACGGCCGCCCCTGGCATCACGCCTTACTACGTCACACAGACACCTGCCGGCTCCTGCGAAAGCAATAGGCTGGAAATCGACGTCACTGTCAATCCGGCCACCGCCGCTCCCACCGTTACGCCCGCGCCAACCTATTGTATCGATGCTACCGCTGTCCCCCTCAGCGCCACCGGGACCGACTTGAAGTGGTACACCACAGCCACCGGCGGCACCCCCGGCGCCACACCGCCGATACCAAGCACCGCCGCGCCCGGCCCATACGTGTGGTATGTGACTCAAACGGTCAATGGCTGTGAAAGCCAGCGTTCCGCCATCGACGTTACAGTCAACCCGACACCCCAGCTCTCCATCGACCCTGTCGCCAACACCCCCTGCCCCGGCGGCGCCGTGCAACTCCAGGCAAGCGGTGCCGATAGCTATCAATGGAGCCCCACTACCGGACTTTCCAATGCTGCGGTAAGCGACCCCACCGCCACTCTTCAATCGGATATCCTCTACACCGTCACCGGGACCACTAACGGCTGCTCCGCCACCGCGCAGATAAATCTAACGATAAACACTAACTGCACACCATCAGGGCCAGGATCCGGACCAGGCTCCGGCTCGGGATCAAGCGGAGGCTCGGGCCTGGCATCGGGCTATTATATCCCCAGCGCCTTCAGCCCCAACGGCGACGGCGCCAACGATCTCTTCCGCGTCAAAACCGGCGACACACCAAAATCATTCAATATGACGATCTTCAACCGCTACGGCGGCAAGATCTTCGAAACCGCGGATATCGGGGGCGGCTGGAACGGCACCATCGGCAGCAATCTCGCGCCGGCAGGAACTTATGTGTATACTGTGGTAGTCACTACCTCGACCGGAACCGTCATTAGACGACAGGGCGCCCTGATCCTGATACGTTAGATCACGGCAACACCGAAGCCCGTCCATTGAATTTTTCCCGTCACCGGTTGAATCCCATCACCGGCAATCAGCGACAGCCCGTATCCTTGTGCCATGAAAGCAATCTTCATATCTCTCGCGCTGCTCGCCGCCTTGCTGCTGTCCTCCGGACGCAGCACTGCCCAGACCATCGTCAAGCCTGGAGACCCCCTGCTTCGGAGCGACCTGATCCGCTCCTCGCATGACTATTATAAGGCGGTCACGACGGACACCGCGGGCAAGATCATTTACGAATGGGTCAACGACCAGGTGATCAGCGTCGACAGCGCCGCCGGCCGCATCACCTTCGCCCGCCAACGACAGGTTCCCGTGGGCAGCTATTCCACCGATACTTCTGTCACCGACATGGCCTTCACACCCATCTCGATGCACGAGGTGCACTACCGCCAGAACGTGAGTTTCACCATGGATTTCCAAGCGACCGGCGCCACCGTGCATACGATTAGAAAAGGCGCCGCGACCGACCGAAGCTATCCGATGAAAAGCGGCTACTTCGAAGACAATATGATCGAATACGTCTACGGCTATCTCGATCTGGCCAAAGGTCAGACCTATACGCTCGACAATTTCAATAAAGATGCGCCTGCGCCTTCCGATCCCGTGACGGTGGAATATGCATTCGACGATGTTTGGATGCTGGATACCGGTGGCATACTCAATTGCCGCGTCCTGCATTTCATCCACGGAGCTGTCTCTGGTTATGTCTGGATAGACAAAAAGACTCGCGCGATGATCAAGGAAATGGGCAATTTCGGGAAGGCGAACTTCTGCATCACCCGCATTTGAGGAGCAGCCTGCGCAAACACGGCGGCCACCGCACGCCGCGGCCTCACCGCACACTCTTCGAATACGCCTTTAGCGTCTCTTTTTCCTTTTTATTCAGACTGCGCATGCCCTTTTTGTTGATCTTATCCAGGATGCGGTCGATCTCCTGCTGCTCATCGCGTCGCTCGACATTGTATTGATGATCTATCGAATAATACTGCTGATGCGTCTTGTAGAAAAGATTATCGATCAGTAAAAGATGCGGCCGGGTGATGATAAGGTATAAAAAGATCACCGCCGGCAGCAGCACGATCAGTATCTTCCCGTAATTGTTTACCAGGGACATCGGGTTGATGATCAGCGCCAGCACCATGCCTACGATGGCGCCTCCCAGGTGCGACTCGTTCCCGATATTGTTTTTCTTCGACCGGATCAAATAGATCGTGATCAGTACGAATATCAACGCATAGAGCCACACCGGCATGTAGAGCGGAAGGGGAAAAAGCGAGATCGACATCCCGGGGTACAGGGCCACACAGGCAAAAAGTACCCCCCAGACGGCGCCCGAAGCACCCACGGAACTATAATCACCGTGACGCCGGTGGATCACCAGGGAGATCAGGCCGCCGCCGATGAGACTGGCGAAATAGATCAGTAAAAAATACCAGGGCCCCAGACCCCCTTCCAGCATTCCGCTGAAAAAGTACAAGCAGAACATGTTGAAAAGCAGATGCAGCCAGTTGACATGCAGGAAACCCGACGTCACCAGCCGCTTGTAGTCCCTGTAAAGCAGGATCTTGTCTACCTGGAATTTATACTTATCAAAAAAAATGCTGTTGGCGAATCCCTTATACGAAGTGATCACCGTGATTATAATCAAAAGGATTGTAATAATACCTGCGCTGGACATAGTTCAAAACTGTGTCTTGAAGATAGATAAAATCCAATAAAAAGAGGCCATACCGCGGAGTAATGGCCCCTTGAAAAATATGAAAAATTGATTATCCCACCGCCTTATCCCCCGCGAGCTTCCACTCCGGCCGGATATAGTGACAGGTATACCCTTCGGGATATTTTTGCAGATAATCCTGGTGGTAGTCTTCCGCCACCCAGAACGGACCCGCCGGAACAACCTCTGTTACAATGGGATTCTTATAGATTCTGGCGGCATTCAGCTCCTTGATCAGGTTCAACGCGACCTCCTTCTGCCCTTCGTCGAGGTAGAAGATGGCGCTCCGGTACGAGGTCCCCATATCATTCCCCTGCCGGTTACGCGTGGTAGGGTCGTGGATCTGAAAAAAGAATTCCAAAAGCTTCCGGTACGAAAGCTTTTCCGGGTCAAAGATGATCTCGATACCCTCGGCGTGTGTGCCGTGATTGCGGTAGGTGGCGTTGGGTACGTCCCCCCCGGTATAACCCACCGTAGTGGATTCTACACCAGGAAGTGCCCGGATCAGTTCCTCCACTCCCCAAAAACACCCGCCGGCTAAAATGGCTTTTTCTGTGCTCATAAATGGCTCCTTTTATATCTCCTGACTTTACAATTTAAAGGCCAAATGGTTGATATGCCATCTTGTCCGTCCGCTGCCTGACGTATCCTATCTTTGCGCACCTATGGCAGAAACAAAACTGGACCGGCTGACCAATCTCAGCAAAGGATTTAAAGCCTATCTATACGATTGTGATGGCACCCTGGCTGATAATATGGGCGCTCACAAAGAGACCTATATCCGCGTTGCGGCAGACAAAGGTCATGAGATAAACGGAGACATCATCGATGAGCTCGCCGGCTGGCCCGTGATAAAAGTGGTACAGGAGATCAACAACCGCTACAACACCGACTTCGATCCACAGGAATTCAAGGCGCTCAAATACAAGCTCTTCCTGGAAAACTATATCGAACACACCTTACCGATGGAACATGTGGTCGGGCACCTGAGAAGACATGCCGGTAAAGCTCGCATCGGCGTCGTCTCCGGCAGTGGGCGCGAAGCCGTGGAAAGAACGCTGCAGGTGCTGGGGATCGCCCACCTCGTGGAGGTCACCGTGTGTGCCGGCGAGACCCAAAGGGGGAAACCCTATCCCGACCCCTTTATAAAGGCGGCGGAACTGCTGGGTGTGACGCCCGCCGACTGCCTCGTCTTCGAAGACGGCGAAGCAGGAGTGACCGCCGCCAGGGCCGCAGGCATGAGCTGGGTCCGCATCGATCAGCTCAAAACCTAATGCACCACCATTATGGCCGTAGTCTGTAACAGCTGCCCGCCATCCAGGATCTCCAGATAAAAGACCCCTGCAGCATAGCTGCTTGTATTCATCGTCACCGCGGCAGCGCCCGGTTCTATAAGCCTCGATTGCACCACCACCCCGGCCATATTCACCAGCCGGAATCCCAGCGGATTGCCCGAACCCGAGCTGCCGATACTGATCGTGAGCGTCGTATTCGCAGGATTGGGATAAATAGTCAAGCTGGCAGCGGACGAAAACTCGACCACCTTGATCGGCGAGTAGGACGTGCTGCCATCTTCGTTTTGGATGAAGAGCCGGTAGTTGTTCGCACCGGTCGCCGGAGCGACATCCGAAAACGAATAGTTGGTCTCCGTGGTCTCCGCCCGTACTACACCGATATTGACCCAGCTCAGACCATCCAGACTACGTTGTATCGTGAAGCTGCCGGTCTGCCCATCGGGAAAGGCCGCCCATGTCAACAGCGAAGTTCTGCCTTGCGGCACGGCATTGAAATTCCCCAGCACAAGCGGCAGGATAGCCGTATTGGTACCCATCACGCTAAACGGAGTGGAGCTGCTGCTGAGGCCGGTGAACGAAGCGCTCGCCGTTCCCGTGGAGACATTGCCACTGCCCGTCACCAATCCCCAGGTGCCGCCGGCAAACTCCGTGATGCCGATATTCGAACCGTATGTTTGAAAGGCCGAACCTTCCAGGGCAGTTCCCGAATAGGACCAGTTGAGTGCCACGCTGGTCGAATTGGAACCCGTGGTCTGGGCAATATCCCAGGTGATATCCGTCATTTCCGACAGCATCCCCGAACTCGCCGAAGCGCCCGTCGATTTGCCATTGGTCGTTACGGCGGGATAGACATAAGTGGAATAGGCAGTATTGTTATTGTTTCCGGGATTAAGGCTTACCGGCAGATAGTAGGTCGATGTACCTATGGGAAATATCGTCGTTGCATTTTTGGTTAGGCCTTGAATAGCCAGGTAGCCGGTATTGGTCACTCCATCTCCCGTGATCACATAGCTGCTGTTACTCGCACCCAGGATGGTTTTAGACCCAGTGGTTATAGTGAGCGGATCGGCGGAGGCATCCAGGTCGCCGCTGCCAAGGGTAAGCTGGTTAGTTACCTTCGTGGCGACACCGAGCACCACATTCCCACCCGTATTGGCGACCGTTAGATTATAAAAGCTCACGGACGATAAAGCAGCGGACTTGATCACCTGCGGCGCGCTGCCTGAAAACAGGAAGGTGCTCGTGCCCGGAGTAAAAGTCCCTTCATTATCGAAAGCCGAAACGCCATTACTGCCCGTGATTTGCACGTTGTTCATGGTGGAGCCGCCAGTAATGGCGCCGGAGGCATCGAACGTAGCCTTCGAGTTGATATAGAGGCTCAGAAAATTGAGATTGCCCGTAGCATTTGCCGCGGCCGTCTCGGCGAAGCCGGGCTCCATATCGATATTCGGATAGTTGGTAGTCGAGTAGGGCTCGATCGCATAATAACCGGCAGAACTTTGCATAGTGGACGATCCCAGTTGCACCGTGCCTCCTGTGACGGAGTAAAGCGAAATATTCGATCCGCCCATGTCCAGGTCCGAGTTACTGCCTACTCCAGGTTCATCTATAATGATCCTGCCCCCGGACATCACGGTTTTTCCACCAGCGACATCCTGAAGCTGGAAGGTAGCATTGTTGGACGGTTCCCGTGAAGTTACTTCCATGGTCCCTCCGGACATATTGAAATCGATATAGCTGGTACCGTTTTTCGGACTGAATCCCCCGCCGACGGTCAATGATCCGCTGGTGATATATAGCTGGGATGTTCCGCCGCTATATTGGAAATCGTCCGCGGGTCCGGCATTTAACGCCTGCCCGGTTTGGACGTATACCGTCCCGCCATTTACAAAGAGCTTGCCCAACAAAAGCACGTTGCCGGTAGTCCCCAAAGACGCCAGGTACATCGTACCATTGTCCGACTCCAGCGTCACCCCATTGGGGATGGTCAATGAATTTGAAGAACCGCTATTATAAGCATTGTTCAGGGTACCGGAGTTGTCCATCTGAAAAATACCTCTCGTAAACGTAAAATAATATTTACCACCCGTATTGATACCCGAGATGAAATTGGCATCCTGCACATCGAGCTCCGTAGTAGCAGAGCCCATATTCATCACCACGGTGCCCGGGATCGAATAGGTTCCACCACCATAGATCGTTGAATTCGCAGCGCCATCGAATGTCAGGCTCCCATTAGCACTCACTGTGAGGCTGCCTGCATTGTCTAAAGAACCTCCGATGATCAGACTACCGGTGTTCGTCGTGATAGTGCCATTATTGGTCAGCAGCCCCCCCATGGTTAGTTTGTCACCATTGCTTATCGTTAGCTTGCCTCCCGTATTGACGGTCACCGCGGAGGCCACCGCGGAAGTAGTACTAACTGTAACAGTAAATCCATTGGGTATGACCACATTGTCGCCAGCGGTCGGAATATTGACGATCTGGCCCCAGGTTGAGGGTGTGGTCCAGTTACCGGTACGGCTTGCCGTATAAGTAAAAGCTTTTGCAAAATAGGAACCGGATAGCAACAACAAGGTCACTACCACTTGGCGGTAGATTTTCTTGGACACGGTCTTAGGGGTTTTAAGTGGTCTAAATAGTCTTGATAATTTACACTAACGGAAACCACCTAGCAGTATTGCAGAAAACCATGAAAAACAACAAGTTAGTACCCTGGGGTCTATGGGCCCCAGGGTCTGTCAGGAAGAATTATTCCTTTATTTGTAAGGTAAATGCCAAGGTTATTTTTGATGCAGACACAGCCCATTCCCGTCCTCATCCTTCAGCCACATGAACTTCCCCCAGGGCGTGTCGTCGATCTTCCCCACGGTTACACCGCTGGCGGCAAGCCGTTGGGTCTCTCCCGCGATATTGTCCGTCTCCAGGATGATACCCTGAAATTTCGCCAATGATATGGTCGTCTCACAACCGGGCAGCCCCAGCTGTAGCCAGGTCTCGTCATTTCCCATGGGCGCTTCGGCGACCACCTGGAACCCGAGATTCAAATAAAAGGCCTTTGCTTTTTGCTGATCCGCTACCGGGATCATAATGATTTCAACAGCTTTCATGCATTTAAAGTTTTCATAAAGCTAGGTCGATCTCATCGTCTTCCCGCGTGGTAATTCCGCCAATTTTGCATGTCGATTGCGACATTAAAGAGCCATTAATGTTGCGCCGCGGCCGGCGAACACCCGCCGCCTCATAGCATTTATGGTGTAACTTACCTGCGCTATGAAACTGACCACCCAAATCTCCGTGGGTTTCCTCATCGCTATCTCCATCGATGTGGTGACTACGGCGGTGAATTATGCCCTAGATTCAAGGGTAAAGACTAACTTCGAGTTCCTGAACCGCTCGGAAACCATCGTGCGCAATTCCGGCGCTCTCCACAAACAAATGGTGGAAATGCAAAGCGCCTTCCGGGGTTATTTGCTCACCGGTGAGGACCAGCTCCTTTCCCCCTATTACGAAGGCGAAAGAAGTCTCCCCGCCCTCATCAGCGAAGAACAGGCCCTGGTCCAAAACCCCCGGCAGGAGGTAGCCCTGGATTCCATCGTCTGGCTGCACCAGCACTGGATGGAGTTTTCCCATGAACTCATCGAGGCAAAAGAGAAGGAGGTCGCCGATCCCCGGGCCTATCGCAAGCTGTTCGATGCCCAGTTCGAGCAGGGGGTGGAAAATCAATACAATAAACGGATTGCCCTGCTTTTCCGTAATTTTGATGACGCGGAATTTGCCGAGCGAAATGCCCGCCGGCAGGCATTGACGACCTCTATCGTCCGTACGGATGACTATTCCCTTGCCTCCAGCATTCTGCTGGTCATCGTGGGCGCCGCCATCGCCATTTTTCTCGTAAGAAGGATCTCGACCCGTATCGGTACACAGGTAACGCTGGCCGAACGGATCGCCCGCGGCGACTTCGGCAAGGTAAAGGACGATAAGCACGATGAGCTCAGCAGTCTTTCGGTGTCACTGAATCATATGTCCGAGCGCCTCAGCCGGAATATCGGCGAGCTTGAAAAGAGGAATACCGAGCTGAACCAGTTCGCCTACGTCGTCTCGCATGACCTCAAAGCGCCGGTGCGCGGCATCTCCAACGTGGTGCAATGGATCGAAGAGGACCTGGCGGGAGAGATCAGCCCCGTGATGCGCAAATACCTGGATTTTATCCCCGGCCGGATCGCCCGCGTGCAAAGCCTCATCGACGGCTTGCTGGAATACGCCCGTGCGGGCCGCGATATCGTGGCCGACGAAGAGGTAAATGTGGAAGGTATGGTACGCGAACTCGCCGAACTCATCGGGATCAGTGAAGCTTCCTTCGTTACGGATAACCTGCCGGTACTCCACACCGAGCGCCTTCCGTTACAACAGATCTTCAGCAACCTGCTCAGCAATGCCATAAAATATGCGGGTCCCCGGGCGAAGATTCGTGTGGCTTGTAAGGAGCATGAAAAAGATTACGAATTTTCCGTTACCGACAATGGCCCGGGCATCAGCTCGGAATACCATGAAAAAGTGTTCGGACTCTTTCAAACCCTGCGCGAACGGTCGGATACCGAAAGTACTGGCATCGGATTGGCTATTGTAAAGAAGATCGTAGAAGAACACGGCGGTGTCATCCGCCTGATTTCTTCGGCGGGAAATGGTGCAAGTTTTATTTTTACATGGCCAAAAAAGAAACATGGCATGAGCGAAGCGGCTGCGTGGCACCTTTGAAAAATAATTAACTCGTCATGAATAAAAATACGATCATGCTGGTCGAGGATGATGAGCTCGACGTGATCAGCGTACAACGGTCCCTCAAAAAACTGGAATTGCCCTACGAACTACATACGGCTTTCAACGGCGTGGAGGCGCTGGAGCTGCTCCGCAGCATGGACCCCCTGCCCGATATCTTATTGCTGGACCTCAACATGCCGCGCATGAATGGCATCGAATTCCTCAAAGTACTCCGCGATGACCCACGGCTAAAAGATATCCGCGTCTTCATCATGACCACCTCCGGTGAACAGGCGGACCGCCGCGCGACGGAAAAGCTCGGCGTAGCCGGCTATCTCATCAAACCCATGGGTTATGGCGTGCAGTACAACCGCGTGGACTCCATGGAACATTTTGTACACTTCCACCTCCGCAACATGCTCACCGGCCAGGAATGATCACCCTCCGTCCCGCCGGGCGATTCGCGGATTTCCGTATATTGTAGAATGAAGCGGCGCATCTTCCTGAAGAACACCCTCGCCGCGAGCGCAGGCCTCGCCCTGGCTCCCCATCTCGAAGCGGCGATGGATCACCCCACTCCGAAAAAAATCATCGTCGCAGGCGCCGGCATCACCGGCCTCTGCTGCGCCTACGAACTCATGAAGGCGGGTCATGACGTCCTCGTCCTCGAAGCCTCCGGCCGGTATGGGGGACATGTCTACACGGGCCGCGCCAAGCCCCGGCCCCCGGCCCTCAGCAGGCCAAATGCGACAAAATCGCATCTTGATTGCGACAAAGCAAGAACCTAATTTTAAGGCATGAAACACGTTTCCATTCTTGCCCTG
>Ga0134126_10006967_pt1 | contig 14204 bp, 11 predicted proteins | sample KB31752_FD_96881 | JGI IMG/M metagenome (GOLD analysis project Ga0134126, IMG submission 96881) | Terrestrial soil microbial communities with excess Nitrogen fertilizer from Kellogg Biological Station, Michigan, USA - KB3-175-2 | ecosystem: Environmental > Terrestrial > Soil > Unclassified ... | reverse complement strand
TTTCCGGCATGAAAAGGTGAGCAAGAGATTCATCCCCAGTGGCGGCACAATAACCGATGGCGGCGCTCGCGCCTCGGTCTGGTTGAATTCGACTTGGAGCGTGTCCGCTTCGCTGCAATACGAGACTTGGGATTTTCCGGTGATTTCAGCGAAGCGGCAGACGGATGTCGCGTCCTCGATCCAAGTAACATTTTGGCCTGGGTCGCGGCACGCGGTCGCTGACATGAGGGCGAAGGTTGAATGAAAGTCGATGAAGGCAGCTGATTCAGTACAATGAAAACGTCATTCCCCAGTTGCTGATGACGAAATGTCATGGATAGAAAATCTAACGCTGTTCGAGAAATAGCTGACCAAGAAAATGCCCTGACGCGTCAGGATGATGAAATCATCCTGACAGAAGAGGTAGTCCGCGATACTCGAGGTCGAGAGCGAACCGCAGCCAGACTGCGGCTACTTTGGGCACACCGCAGTTTCTTGGCCAGAGTCTTGGCGGTCGGACTAGTTATTTCTTGCGTGATTGCGTTCTTGATTCCTTCAAGTTACGAATCGACTGCCAAGTTAATGCCTCCCGATCAAGGAGCCGGAGGCCTCGGAATTCTAACAGCCCTTGCGGGAAGGATAGGTGGCGATAGCGGTAGTAGCAGTGGCGGTGGCAGTGGTGGGTTGGCCGGACTTGCCGGAGACATCTTAGGACTGAAGACGTCGGGTGATCTTTTCATCGGAGTTATCGAGAGTCGGACTGCCCGCGACGACATTATTACCAAGTTCGACCTTCGACGAGTTTACAGCTTGTATCCTTGGGCGTCTTCGTGGGAAGACACGCGGAAAAAACTCGAAGGTCATACGGATGTTTCGAGTGATCGAAAAAGTGGCATTATCACGATCAAAGTTACAGATCACAACCCACGAAGAGCGGCGGCTATGGCGCAAGAGTATGTTGCAGAATTGGATCACATCGTCACGACTTCCAACACTTCGGCGGCACATCGGGAGCGCGTATTCCTGGAGAGCCGGTTGTCGGAGGTTAAACAAGATCTTGAATCGGCCGAGAAGGACTTTAGCCAATTTGCCAGTAAAAACACGGCAATCAATATCCCGGAGCAGGGTAAGGCGATGATTGCGGCAGCCGCCGAACTCGAAGGACAGCTGATCGCAGCGCAAACGCAATTGGAGTCCGTACGGCAGATATATTCGGACGGTAACGTACGGGTCCGAGAAGCCCAAGCGCGCGTCAATGAACTTCGGCAGCAACTCGAGAGAATCACTGGCCAACCCGCTGGCGGGACTGCGTCGAGAGCGAAAGCGCCGGAGTCAGAGTATCCTTCGATTCGTCAGCTTCCTATATTGGGGGTGAATTATGCGGATTTGTACCGGCGAACGAAGATTGAAGAGGCTGTATTTGGTAGCCTAACGCAAGAGTATGAACTTGCTAAGGTTGAGGAAGCGAAGGAGACCCCAAGCGTCAAGGTATTGGATGCCCCCAATTTGCCTGGGAAAAAATCCGGACCGCCAAGGTTGCTTATCAGTTTGGGCGGTATGATTCTCGCCGGCGCGTTCGGGGTCTTGTGGATATTCGAAGTGGAAAACTGGCGACGAATGGATGCGCAAGATCCTGGCAAGGCTTTGGCAATTGAGGTTATCGAAGGGATCCGACCGTACGTTCGGTCGCGTTCTTCAAACGGCTCTGCCGCAAAGGCAACCGGTCGTGGATTATTGGAAAGGATTACCGGTGGACGATTTCACGGCCGAGATGTACGTGAGAACAATGACCAAGAATTAGATTGATGGCTACTAGAATACAATCCGGGGGACTACGGCACTCGAAGGCGGCCACAGACCTCGATAGTCCTGCTGCACCTCGCGTCCGGCCTGCGAACGTGAATGTAGGTGGACGCTTTGAATGGCTCAATACCACTGGGACGAATGGCCATCGTGGTGTGGGCCCAACTAGACGAACTGTCGGAGGCCGATGGGTTCAGATAGCGTATGCACTGATCGACGTGGTCTGTGTGCTGACGAACGCAGTGCTCGCGTTTCTGCTACGTTTTTCATCCGGTCATTTGCACCGGTTTTTCATTCCGGGAGGACTGAAGCTAACTGACCAGCCCGTCGCCCACTATGGTGGCTTCCTGCTGCTTTACGTCGCGCTGATCCTGCTGTTCTGTCATCTCCAGGATCTTTATCGAACCCCTCGAGAGCGCCCTAGTGGGGAGGAGACTCTTGCGGTGGTTAAGGCGGTGTCTTTCGCAACGCTACTATTAGCTGCCTTTATCTATCTCTCAGGCGTCAAGATAGTTTCCCGCTCCGTGGTCGTGACGACCTTGGTGCTGAACGTCATGACTCTCGTTGCTTGGAGATATGCGAAGCGGCGTTTTGTATTTCACAGGGCTGAGCGGGGGATTGGCACGCGCAACGCGGTTATCATCGGCGCGGGGAAGGTTGGACAGGCCCTCGCCCGGCAATTGGAGGAAAACAAACTTCTGGGGTATCGATTTGCGGGCTTCCTAGATGAAAACCACTCGGACGATCCCCGCATGCTTGGCAAAGTCGAGGATCTTTCAACGATTGCCAAAGCACAGTTCGTGGACGAAGTTTTCATTACAATTCCTTCCGAACGGGAGTTGGTAAAACGCATCGCGTTGGAAGCACGTGAGAATCGACTCGACGTTAAAGTAATTCCTGAGCTGTATGATGGGCTTGCGTGGAACGCGCCGCTACATCACATCGGCGACTTTCCCGTCATGGAGATTCATTGGCGAGCGATTCCCAATCTTCAACTCGGCATCAAGCGTGTCTTCGATGCGATCTTTTCGTCTTTGATGATGATTTTATGTTTTCCAGTCCTGGCTGTTTTGGCCGCTTGGATCAAGCTCGATTCGCCCGGTTCGGTGTTTTACTGGTCCCGCCGGGTGGGCAAAAAAGGGCGAGTCTTTACTTGTTATAAGTTACGCACGATGGTTTCAAACGCTGACGACTTGAAGGAATCGCTGCGCATCATGAATGAACGGGAAGGACCGTTCTTCAAGATTGAAAAAGATCCTCGGCTCACGCGGGTGGGGAAATTTCTTCGAAGGTATAGCCTAGACGAGTTGCCGCAATTGTGGAATGTCCTCAAAGGAGACATGAGTTTAGTGGGGCCGCGTCCCCATCCTATTGACGATTTTGAGCGTTACAGTATCGAACATCTGCGTCGCTTGGATGCTAAGCCAGGCCTCACCGGCTTATGGCAGGTGACGGCCCGGCAGGATCCGTCATTCGAAACCAATCTGGAACTCGATCTCGAATACATTGAGCATTGGAGCCTTGCTCTCGATCTTCAGATCTTATTGCAAACCCTGTTCATAGTAACCAAGGGAACCGGAAGTTAAAGCGGGCTAATGCTAAATGGTCTGGAATCAGAACGGATGCAATGGAAAGGTAGCAATCACCGGGGCCGCTGGTTTCATCGGGTCTCGCTTGCTGTCTATTTTGTTGTCGGCTGGAGTTCGGTGCTGCGGATTAGATAATCTCTCTTCAGGGTGCGCAAAGCCAAACGCTCACCACAACCTTGAGTTCCATGTTGAGGATATTCGTGCGTCTGAGCGTGTCTTAGCTATTTTTGACGACTTCCGTCCGGACGTGATTGTCCATCTGGCAGCTATACATCATATTCCCACCTGTGAACGTAACCCATCAGAAGCCCTTGAGGTCAACGTCGTTGGTTTTCAGAACGTTTTGAATCTAGCTGAAAAGGTCGATTGCTCGAAGGTTGTCCTGGCATCGAGCGGAGCTGTATACGACTCGTGTGAAGGCCCCCTAAGTGAAGACCGGACTCCGGTAAAGGCCAGCGACATCTATTCGCTTTCGAAAATCGCTAACGAACACCAACTTTGCTTTTGGTATAAGAGGACGGGAGCGGCTGCCATCGTCGCTCGGGTCTTCAATACGATCGGCAAAGATGACCCCAACGCTCATCTGATACCGGACATCTTGCGGCAATTGGGATCGAACGCGGGAAGGGTTACAGTCAGGCTCGGAAATCTAAAACCACGGAGGGATTATATCTACGTCGACGACACTGCCGAGGCCCTAGCAAGAATGGTTCAGATGGACGATCTGTCCGGATTTGAATGCTTCAATGTCGGGACTGGTGTCGAGTATGACGTGCAAACCTTAGTAGAAGACATTGCCAAGCTCAGAGGGGTAACTGTTGACGTGGAGGTCGACAACTTGCGTGTCCGCAAAGTCGACCGTCTGAGCCAAGTTGCGGATATCCGTAAGGCGATGTCGCGGCTGGCATGGCGCTCTGAGCACAGTCTGAGGGATGCACTTCGATTGACCTTGGGTTTAGACTCAAAATGATACTCCCGAAGTCTTTGCCTCGGAAAGTGACGTTTCCGCTCTGCTTGGCAGCTGCATGCACTCTTCTCTCGCTCACATTTCAATTTCTGGTGGTGGAGAAAATCGGTGTTGGCCTCTCCTCTGACCTATATTACGCCGGTACGATAATCTCTTTGATGCTGTACTCTTTGACTTTCGATCCATTGAATAGTGTTCTTATACCGATGTACGTCGAGAAGTTCGCAAAGGGCGAAGATGTAGATCTCCTCTGGAACTCGCTTCTCATAGTCGTGCTCCTGGGTTGTCTGATGTTAGTGGTTTCCTACTACCCGGCTCTGGCTGCATTCCGAATACTCTTTAAGAGGATAGCGGTCGGTAATACGGCGCAGGTCGGGCGCATTTTTGTGGCCTTCTGTCTCTATCAAATTGTTTACTCTGCCATCATCGTTAAGAACTGCTTTCTCTACTCTCGCGGGCGCGCCACCTCGTCTCAAGCTGGCCTAGCTTGCGGGTGGCTTGTAAGCATCGGGGCACTTTCGTTGCATTATCGTCCGATCGTGAATCTAAGTCACATCGTATATTGCCTGGTTATCGGTAACGTCGCGGCCTTATTTTTTCCGAATCTTGATTTAAAGGTGTTCTCCTTTAAGCGAAAACTTCTGCGACGTCATGCGATGGAGCTTGCTTCTCGAGTCGGTCCGGTACTAGTTGGTTCCGCTCCGTACAAGGGCGAATCGCTTATAGATGGCGCCATAGCATCGATGTGCGGTGTCGGTGGGATCACCGTATATTATCTCTTTGGCCGCCTGATCTTATCGATCGCTACCGTATCGCATTTGGGATACATCCAGCCTGAAACAAAGAGGTTAGCGGACATAGCAACCCGAGAGAGGGGACCTGAACTACGCTGGAGAGCGAGAACGACCGCTGTTAGGTGCGTTCTCCTGAGCTTCGGCATGTTGGTTCCTATGGTCTCTCTTCTGGTCGGCATGCGTGTTTTTGATATCAAGTTCTCGCTACCATACCTAGAAGCCTTCGAGACCAACTTCTCGGTGTTGGTATTGATGTTCGGTTATCTGGTGGGGATGCAGGTCTTCAGAGTGTATGCGAATGCCCTTTTCGTGATTGGCAGAGAGAAATCATTTGCGGTAATCAGCATTTTTTGCTTTGGGGCTGGCGTGCTCTTCAAACTTGCCGGGGCTCACTGGATAGGTTTGCCCGGTCTTGCCGCCGGAACCTCCGCGTACTGGCTTTTCTATGCCTTTGCGATCACATTTGTCTTTCTGGTTCGGGTTGATGGCAAACCCGGGCCTTTTGAAAACGTGGCGGCCGCGAGGCCTCGGCCTCGCACGGTTGTCGAGTAACGAGGTAGGATTTATCAAATGCATGTCGTCTTTGTTAACCAGTTCTCATTTTCGAATCTTGGTGGCGTCGAGCTTCATATCCTGAATCTATCCCGAGAATTAATTGGATGTGGCGTGAAGGTCACGTTGATCTGCCGAGATCAGATAGCGAAGGATGGTTGGCGGCCCGAGGCAAACGATATTGAAGTCGTGAGAGTTAGCGGATTCCGTGAGATGTTCGCATTCATGAGAAGACGTAAGGAAGATTTTGATATTTGCCATGCTCACATGTCGCGGAAGCCTTTTTCCTTTTATGGCATCCTGTGTGCTCGCCTACTCAATATCCCAACGGTTTTTACTCCCCACTGCTTTTATCCCGGCACCAGCGTTATAAACCAGACGCAAAAGTGGATTTATGACAACACCATCACACACGCGACACTTAGAATGGCTAACCGAGTGGTGAACCTCACCCTGTGTGACCAAGCTGAAGCCATGATTTTTGGCATGGAGCGCTCGAAATCAAGAATCATTCCCAATTCGGTCCATTTTTCCCAAATAGTCAGCTCTCAATCTGTATCGTTTAAGGCAAAATATGGCATCGAGAGGGATTACCTACTCTATGTGGGAAGGTTCTCCCCCGAAAAATGCATCGATTTTCTTCTTCGAAGTCACATTTCGTTTCCAAACGTCGATCTCGTTCTCATCGGTCAAAACGATGGTGAGTTAACTGCGATTTTACGTCTCGCACAAGAACTCGGCCTTTCAGATCGCATTCACTTAATTGAGAGAGCCGCTTTTGAGGACGTCTATGCTGCCTATCGGGAGGCGCTCGCGTTAATCTTGGCCTCACGCTATGAGGGTCTGCCCACTGTCATTCTTGAAGCGAGGGCACTGGGAACCCCTACGATCGCGCCTCGCGTCGGAGGCATCCCTTTCATCCATGGGCTGGACTCAGATGGCAGCCTGTACGCATGGGGCGATAATGACGGCTATGTGAAGTGCGTCAAGCGTGCCATCGAAAATCGGAGGAACATCGACACAGCTAGACAATCAGCGATCTTCGAGATCTATGATTGGCGAGTTAACGGCCTAAAGATACTGACGCTATATCGTGAACTGGTCAATGGTCCAAGCTCGCTTTCGGAGGCTTGGGTCTCAGACGAGCCTTGAAGTTCTTCCTCGGAGCCTTTTCGCCAGGCAATTGGATCGTTTCGCACGAGAGCCCAGTTGAGCGTTACAGTGGAACCTGAGACACATGGAGGACGTGAGAGATTTGGACCATTCAACTAATAATAGCAATAACGAGAATTTGCGTAGCTACGTACCGTTCCCGTTGGAGATGGAGAATTGTGCCTGCCCGATTTGCCACTCAAATGAATCGTCGATTCTGCTTCGGTTCGACGCATTTGGATTTCCGACACATACTGTTGAGTGTTTGAAATGCGGCTGCGTTTATGTAAACCCGCGCCCGACTCGGCCTTACATGGATCGATTTTACAAGAATTGGTTCCGGTTCTTCTATGAAGGCCACCGAAGGATAGATGAGAAATACATTAGAGCCAAACACTGGCGGGAATCGGACGCGGCTCGAGTTGCTCGCTATGCCAACTACCTGCCTTCGCGAAGTCGCTTTTTGGACATTGGTTGTGGGGCTGGTTTTTTTGCGGCGTATGTTAAGGCTCAAATTCCTCATAGCACCGTGGTCGGTATTGAGCCGGATCCGATGATGGCGAAGTATTGCCGTGAGAAACTGAATTTGGAGGTGCATGAGGAATTTTTTGAGACGTTTCCCAAACGGGAAAAGTACTCGGCGATAACGGCTTTTCATGTTATCGAGCATCTCTTTGACCTTGGAGGTTTGTTTCAGTTCCTTCGCGATCATCTTGAACCCGATGGGGTGGCAATTTTCGAAACTCCTAACGTCGACGGTTCGTGGACGGGCATCGGCATGTTTCACATAGCCCATTTGTATACGTTCTCTCCGAGGACACTTCGGACTCTTTTCCATACAAATGGTTTCGAAGTGGTCGATGCGGGGGCTCTTGAGAACGACTTGGATTGCTCAAATCTTTATTTGATTGTCCGTATGGCTCGAGAAACGGCGAATCCCATCCTTTCGCGCGATTTGGACGAGTCGGCTCGCATTGAAGCTAAATGCCGCTCCCTTAGCAAGTTTCGCGGTCTCCGGATCGTTCGGAATTGGGCTAAGATCGCCTCTTTTGGCCTACGCATGTGACTCTCAGGAAGTGCGAGGAATTTGAACGAGCGTAACAAACATTCAATGGCAATTGTCAGGCCATTCCGGCCAAACGTGGCTGAGATGGCTGTGTACCGGCCATTTCTGAGGCTTGCGGACCTGTCGTTCTATTTTACGGGCCCCAGTCTGCCCGAGTATCTGGCTCAATTGAATTCCCTCGGCCTCGAAGGCATTAAGGCGTTCCGATACACTGGATATACCGACTTCATCCGCTCGTCGGTCTGGCAGCGTTTCATTGATTTTAAGGTTGGACTCGGATCCTACATGCTGTCTCAAAGAACCGGGTTGATTCGTCACGATTACGTCAACATCGTTGATCCTATCTACGCTTTTTGTGACCAGATTGCTCGGTTGCTTCGTCCTAGCCAGAGACTCGTTATGGTTCGCTGGGAGAACCAGTACGGGCGTTACGACAGGATTTGGATGGCATCCCGCCGCGCCCGTCGAGTTTTCAAAAGGACGGACGTAATCGTCTGCGTTACCAAGGCTTCGCTATATTCACTGCAGCTGCCGCGAGATTGTTCCGCGAAAGTCGTGCAAATCTACCCAGGCATCGATCTCCGTCACATTGACACGCAGAACCACGGCGGGCGGACTCGCAACGATCCCCCGATTATCCTGTTCGTAGGGAGGCTCCAATGGACCAAGGGCTTGCAAATTCTCCTTGCTGCGATATCGATTGTTCGAAAGCACATGCGTCTTCCCATACGCCTGAGAATCATCGGAGGTGGCGATGAGAAACCGTTTCGAAATCTTGCAGAGTCTCTCGAACTGCACGATTCCGTTGAATTCCTCGGCGTTCTTCCAAATGAAACGGTGAGACATTTGATGCAAGGCGCTAATTTGTTCTGCTTTCCGAGTTTGTTAAGCTGCAATTGGATGGAGCAGTTCGGCTTTGCGCTTGTGGAAGCAATGGCGCACGCTCTTCCCGTCGTCGCATTCGATTCCGGAGCCATCAAGGAGATTTGTGGAGACGACGGTGTATACGCCAGCACGGGCAATGCATTTGCTCTTGCCGATGCGCTCGCGGCAGTGCTCCGCGACGAGAAGCTGGCGGCGGATCGCGGCCATCGCTTACGACTCAGAGTATTGGAGGAGTTCGATGCTGATCGCCAGGGCACTAAGATGATGGGTAGCGTTCTATGAGTTATGGCGTCTATCTGGCGCTCGTTGTGGTGCTGTGTCTAGCTTTGGTCTGGTGGCTGAAACTGAATTCCCTGTACATCCTCTTTACATTTGCATTTGTTCAGAACCTCGTGCTGCCTTTCATGTATACATCTCTTGGATCGAGCCGAGACCTCCTTTTAGGCTTGCTTTTGTTCAAGGAAATACTTCTTTTGCTTTTGTTCTTCTATTGTACGCACCTGTGGTCCGAACTCCACAGAGCTTGGCCCAAGCCGCTGTTTGTTCTTTTTCTATTTACGCTGTATTGCGTATCTCGGGTAAGTGTCGGCCTCCTCGTTCTCCACGATGATCCATACGAGAGCTTTAGAAAGCTACGGATGGTTTGTTTTCCCCTGGAGATTCTTACGGTCGCTGTCACGGTAGGTGCGATCCGGCCGAAGTTCGCGACGAAGTTTCTGAAGCATCAGACCTACCTTCTTGCCTTTTTGGGGCTGATAGGAATTCTGCTTTTTCTGATGCCCTCAAAGGATTTTTGGGCCTCCCGCGCCAACATCGCAACCTACAGCATAGACATTAAGGGGGATGACCCCTTTTACTATGTGGAGGATCAGGGGGTTTCTGGTACCGGGCTCGCTCGCGACGTCTTTCTCGACCTGTCTTCGTTCCGCGCGATGGGTACGTTCGGGGACCCGCTGGCCATGTCTTTTGCAATGACCGCCCCGATATTGCTGCTCGTATTTGTTTATAAGAGAACGTGGTGCACGCCTCTGCTTTTTCTGACCTTGGGAATTGCCCTGTTGTTTACTTTCAGCCGTTCCGCATGGATCTTTGTCTTCGCCGGAGGAATTTATATTCTATTCAGAAAGCGCAAATATAGCTGGTTGATCGCTTTCGCGGTGATTCCGATTCTTGCTATTGTCACGATCAGACCCCTGGCAGATTTTGCTGTCGAAGGCTGGCAGGCGCTGTCGTGGACAAATCCTGGCGGAGAACATGCCGAGGGGATCGTCTGGTTTTATAAGCGCGCTTTTATAGACTGGGGAAATATCTTGGGCAAGGGGATGAGAGATGAGGTTCAGTTTATACCGGAGAGTGGTTACGCGTTCCTGCTGGAACATTTCGGATTGGCAGCCTATGTTACGTGGCTGTGGTTCTTACTTTCTCTCTACCGGCACTTACGCCTAAGAGATACGGGACCCGCTAAGCTGCCTCTTGTGTCAGAGGCTATGGTCTTAGGAACTTTCATTGTCGTGCATTTTTCTCAGTACCCGTTCAGCTTTATCGGCTGGCTCCCGATTTGGTATGTCTTTGGACTATCAATGGCGAGTGCTCCCGTGCGGGTCAAAAGTATGCGGGGGGTAGCGGCTGTTGCGCTACGGCAAGTCCCTCTCCTGCCCGGAGCAGCAAGCGGCGAGCCGGCTACCGGGCGAGGATAGAATTTCAAGGGACTACTCGAATTAGAAGCGATGGAGTCTCATGGCGGATCAAATATCGATTTTTAGTTGCGGAGGGATAAACCTATATAGCCTGCCTCTGGATCGTCTCTTTGCCAAGTCCGGCGAAGGCTTCAGGCACGTCGTCACGGTGCATGCGGAAATATTCGTGCACGCCCACACTGATCAGAAGCTCGGTAAAATTCTTCAGAACACGATCAATACGATAGACGGCCGAGTATTACAGGCGTTGTGCAAACTTCTGTATCCAGCGGATAAGATTCTTCGCCAGAACGGGGCCAATTTCACTCCTGATCTTGCTAGGCACTGCATCGCTCACTCGCAAAGACTCTTTTTGTTGGGATCGACTCCGAATGCCAATGCCCTTGCCGCGCAGGCATTGCGGAGTCAATTCCCCGGAATCCAGGTTTGCGGATTTTCACCTCCTTTCGGCTCATATCCGTTTGACCCTGTCTGGAACGGGGCAATATTGCGCGAGATCGAGAGATACCGCCCTCATCAGCTTATTGTTTGTTTTGGACCGTTAAAGCAGGAATATTGGATTCACGAAAATGCTGATTACCTGAGTCGGTTGGGTGTCCTCAGGGCGTATGGGCTGGGGGGCACCATAGATTTTCTAGCCGGCGTCAAACGCAGAGTGCCAAAATGGATGGAAGTCATAGGCACGGAGTGGTTGTTTCGGTTGTTATGTGAGCCTCGGGCGAGATTTGGTCGAACCCTAACCATGTTCAAAATGCCGTACTATGTGTCTCGAACGCCCCGCCGGATTCGCTACATTACTCCAGACGAGTATTCCTCCGCCGGGCCTTAGCCGATATCGCCGCTATGATGCTCATGCGTAACCGATAGTGCGAAGCCAGAGTTCTCGGTACAGTGGGGTTGAAACTTTGGGACATCAGGACAAGGCAGACGGACATCCCCATCGCGATTGCGAACGCTATTTGAGCCGGGGTCTTCACAGGATCAGCGGCTATCTTCACAAGGGCGCCGCATCGCTCATTGTACAGATCGCCGACCTTCAGTCCCGGCTTAACGTGACGGGCCATGTCGCGGAAATCGGCGTCCACGAAGGCAGGCTGTTCATTTTGCTTTGCCTGCTTCGCAACGACAAAGATGCAGCCCTCGCCGTCGATGTTTTTGAACGGCAGGACCTCAACCGCGATAGATCCGGACGGGGCAATTTCGAACGCTTGCAGGCCAATTTGCGCAAATACGTTCACCATGGGAGCCGCCCAATTCTGATTTCGGCAGACTCCCGGGACCTCTCGTCGGTGAGCTTGATCGAGGCGGCGGGAGGCCAATTTCGGTTGTTCAGCGTCGATGGCGGACACGAGGCCGAAACCGTCTTTCACGATTTGGTAATTGCTGCCGGAGCGCTGTGCGCTGGTGGCGTAATCTTGCTTGATGACTTCTTCAATGAAGGCTGGCCGGGTGTTGCCGATGGGACGTGTCGTTTTTTCGCATCTCAAAAGTTTCCCGATTTTGTGCCCTTCGCCGTAGCCCAGAACAAGGTGCTAATCGGAGCGCGTGCCTACGCCGAGAATTATCGGAAAGCGCTCATGTCAGCCTTGAAAGATCGCGCCAAGATTCGGGAGTCCACGTTGTTCGGTCACAATGTCACCTACTTCGATTTCAGATATGGCCGTTTCTCGCTGAGCGCCCTGCAGGCCATCTATTTTTGGACAGAGCGGCATCCGGACGCGTCTCGTTTGTTCCGCCGAATCCGTGACTCGCTGTAGTCATTACGCTGGACTCTATATGAAAAAGCCGATCATAGCTGTCGTCTCAATCGTTTTAAGCTTATGCCCTTGGAGGTCTCAAAAGACTGCGGCAGGCCCAGCGCGGCCGTCGGGGCTCGCGGGAGTTCCGCAAGAAGCGAACAACAGAATTTATGTCCAAGGAAAAGCGTACCCATATACCGAGTCGGGGCTCCGCTCCGCACTTTCCGACGCGGGGGCAACTGCGTCCGTATGGGTGTTACGCGGACAAATCCAGCTTACCTCCTCCCTCCGCATTCCGTCGAACAGTCGTGTCTATTGGGACGGCGTAACTCTGTCCTCGAGCGGATTTGACGGTGACTTGGTTCAAGTCACGGATGCCTCCAATGTATCCTTTGATGGAAAGCTTATGATCGATGGAAAGGGAGCCGGCACTGCGACCACTTCCGCGGGGTTGAATATCACAGGTGCCAAGAATTTAACTTTCTCGGACATTGAAATTCAGAACACCCTTAACAACTGCATGGAGATTTTGGGATCTTCACACATCCGCGGTTCTCGCGTTTACGGCGTCAACTGCGGTTACCCTAAGCAGCCCGGCGGGGGTGGCGATACCCTTTACATCGGAAACTCTCATTCATCGCGGGCGCCAGGAAATGATGTTGCGTCCTCCGATATTCAGATTTCGCAACTCGATGCGTATACGACAGGGCAGCAGAACTGTGTTTTCATCTCCGGAGATTCTGCCGCACTCACGCTGCGCGTCAATATTGACTCAATAGACGCAATTGGTTGTGCCGATGAGGGTGTGGAGATGGACTACTGCCGATATTGTAATCTCGGCAAGGTGGTCATCCAGGGGGTACCCCATGAAGGCGTGCTGTTGCGTCAGACATTCGACGACCAGATTAATTCTGTAAGCTGTAGTGGCGAGGGGCTTGCCATCTGTGTTGATGTCGCCCGCTACAAACAAGTTGGTGCCCCTCCCGACGGTTTCTCTGGGAACATTACGATAGATCAAGTGATTGCGGACGGCGTGAACGGAGATCCGGTTAATGGGGCGGCCGTCCGTGTCAGTAACTCGGATGCAAGCAACCGCGTCTCGAACGTCGTCTTTGGCCAGATCATCGCTGTTTCCAGCACCAGAGGATTCTACTGTGTCGGTAGTCGCGCGAATGCCGTTCAGCACCTTACACTGTCTAATATCGAAATCTCAAAGTCGTCAAAAGACGGCATACTCATCGTTGGGTGCACTGATATAAACATAGGCACGGGAAGCTCCTATGACAACGGACAGTCGGGAAAGAATTTTGCTGCCGTGCACGGAATAGACGCCACAGATGTCGCACTAGACAACTTTAGAGTCTTTGACGATCAGCAATCGAAGACGCAAAGCTACGGGGTTCGAATCGATGGCACGTCCAAGCACTGGACGATCGGAAACGTCGACGCGCGCGATGATCTCGAGATCGTGTCGGGTTTTTTCCCAAGTTCAGACGTCGTCCGTTCCGAGATGCCTGTGCCAAAGTCGCATTGAATCGACGAAGGAGAACTCCCACGTGCGCCAAGATTGAGGTCCAAGATGCAAGCGTTGTTTCCACGCCAACTGGCGCGTCGCTGCGACGGCGGGATAGGTCAACCCTTAGCGGAAACGGATACAATTCTTTCGCAGAAGTCTTTATAAGTATTTTGCAGCTCTTCCGCAAACGACCCTCGCTGCGGGCGCCATCCCAAAGCAGTCAGGCGGCTGATGTCCATCAGCTTCCGTGGTGTTCCGTCGGGTTTTGACGTGTCAAATACGAGCCGACCCCTGAATCCCACGACTTTCGCGATCAGTTCCGCCAGTTCGCGAATCGTCAAGTCCTCGCCGCAGCCGATGTTCACAATCGGGCTGACTTCCTCGTTCGCGAGTATTTCGTCCAGTTTATTGTTCGGCAGATTCAGCAGGAATATGCAAGCCTCTGCGGCTTCATCGCTGTGCAAG
>Ga0134126_10006965_pt1 | contig 14207 bp, 15 predicted proteins | sample KB31752_FD_96881 | JGI IMG/M metagenome (GOLD analysis project Ga0134126, IMG submission 96881) | Terrestrial soil microbial communities with excess Nitrogen fertilizer from Kellogg Biological Station, Michigan, USA - KB3-175-2 | ecosystem: Environmental > Terrestrial > Soil > Unclassified ... | reverse complement strand
CGCGCGCGCTGCTGCGCGGCCCGAACGACGCGACCGAAGCGGCCCGCCGCGGGCTGATCGGCGCGGAGCGCGCCGCCGCCCAAGGGTGGCTCGCATGGGAGGAAGACCGCTTGGCGGAGGCGAGTTCGCTGCTGGCCGCCGCCTGCTCCGCTGACCTGCTCGGCCTGTACGGCGCGACCGCGCCCGGCCTGCCGTTCTTGGCGCTGCGGGTCGACGCGCTGCTGCGGCTCGGGCGCGGGGACGACGCGGCCGCGGCCATCGCCGCCGTCGAGTCCCTCGACCTGTCGTTCGCGCGGTTCGCGGCGGTGGCGCTCGCCGCGGCCCGGTTCCGGCAGGCACCCACGCGGGCGGCGGCTGATGCGGCCGCCGCCGCTGCGGCACCCTGGCCGTGGCTGCGGGCGCTGGTCGGCTGCTGGCGCGGGGAGTTCCTCGCCGACGCCGGCGCCGCGGAAGACGCGCGGGAGCGGTTCGCGCTGCTCGGCGCTTCGCTGGGCGTGCTGCGGGCGGAGGGTGCGCTGCGCGGGCTCCGCGCGGGCGTACCGCCACAGGAACGCGGCGGCGTGCTATCGCCGCGCGAGGTCCAGGTAGCCGAGCTCATCGCGGAGGGGCTCACGAACCCGGCCATCGCGCGCCGCCTGTACCTGACCCGCCCGACCGTGGCGAGCCACGTCGCCCACATCCTCGCCAAGCTGGGCTTCGCGTCACGCACCCAGATCGCGGCCTGGGTGGCGCAGCGGGACTTGCCGCGCGCGGCGCTGGGCGAGGGCGACCCGGCTCATCCAGGTGAATGACCGCCAGCCTGGCCATGCCGCATCATCCGGCAGAACGATGCGTGGCGCACGGCTGCCAGGGCACAGTGAGATCCGTGCTCTCCGGCCACACGGGGAGTACGCGTTACAGAAGTACCCAGAAGTATCCGACAGCAGAAAGGACCCTGTGCGATGACGACGAGTCCCGCGACGGGCTGGGAAGTGCTGGACAGGGCCCTGCAAGGGCTGGCGACCGTCGTCGGCGGCCTCAGCGAACGCGACCTGAACCTGCCGACGCCGTGCGAGCAGTGGAACGTCGCCCAGCTGCTGCAGCACGCCACGGGTGACCAGGCGGCGTGGGCGGCCGCCGTCGGCGGCGGGCCCGGGCCGACGGACAACCCGTTCACTCCTTCCGGGGTGCTCGGCACCGCTCCCACCGCCCTCGTGGCGGAAGCGGTGCGGCGGGCCGACGGCGCGTGGCAGGCGGTGCGGCCGGAGCACAGCGAAGTGTCGACGCCGCTCCCGGTTGGCTCCCTGCCCGTCGCGGTGGCGGCCGGCGCCTGCGCGCTTGACGCGGGTGTCCACGCCTGGGACCTCGCCGTCGCCACCGGCCAGCCGTCCCCGCTGACCGGGCCGCTCGCCGCGACGCTGCACGAGGCGGCCCGCCAGGTCGTCGAGCCGCTGCGCGGCTTCGCATATGTGCCAGCGCTTCCCGCCGAACCGGGTGACGACCAGGTCGCGGCCCTGCTCAAGTACCTGGGCCGCCGGCCCGACTGGAAAGCCGCGAGCTGAAGCGTGCGGCCGCTCCGCACCGAGGCCGCTGGTGCCCCTAGAATTGACATGTACCTGTCAATTCTAGGGAGCCAGCCATGCCCGCTCAGCTCAACCGTGTCATCGTGTCCGTGACCGACCTGGAGCAGGCCCTCGGGTTCTACCGCGACGTCCTCGGTCTTGCCGCCGTTACCAGCCCGGGGTTCGCGACCCTGCCGGCTGGGCCCGGCGTGGAGTTGTTCCTGCACGAACGCCAGAGTGCCGCCAGCGACCTCGCCGTAGCCGCGAGCTTCGCTATCCCTGACCTTGACGGCACCTGCGCCGCCTGGGTCAGCCAGGGCGGCGTGGTGGTCGATCCGCCGCAGCGCCAGCCGTGGGGCGAGCGGATGGCAGTGGTGCGGGACTTCGACGGCCACCTCGTCTGCCTGGTCCAGGCCAATGGCTGAACCCTCGCCTGATGGCGGCGACCAGGACGATGTGCCCGCGGAGCCAATCACGCGGCTGGTCGATCACGTCTTCGTGCTCGCGGGCCAGTTCCTCCGCGCCGGCGATGCCATCACCGCGCCCGAACAGCTCACGGCCGCCCGCTGGCTGGTCCTCGGCGCCGTGCGGGACGGCCCGTTGAGCCCCGCCGAGATCGCCCGCAAGCGCGGGCTGCAACGGCAGTCCGTCCGGGAAAGCGTCCTGCGCCTGGAAAAGAGCGGGCACGTCGCCCGCGTCCCCGGCACGGACCGGCGCACGTTCCTCGTCGCGCTCACCGCTCAGGGCCGCGCGGCCCTGGACCGGATCGAACCCCGCCGGGCCCGGTGGGCGGACGAGACCGCCGCGCTGGTCAGCCATGAGGACCTGGACACTGCGGTCGCGGTCATGGCGCGCCTTCGCGCGGCCTGGTCGGCCCAGGATTGACCCCGCGCTCCCGCTTAGCTGTCGGTCGGCTGCCTGTTGGAGGCCTGGGCCCTGATGAAGGCGGCGATCCGGTCGTTGAGCTCGTCGATCCGGTTGAAGCCGCCGTGGCTGCCGGGGACGACCGCGACCTCCGCGCGCGGCATGAGACTCCCCCGGGCACGGGCCTCCGCCGGGGTGAGCAGGGAACTGCGCGCGCCGGTGACCAGCAGGGCCGGCCTGGTGATCGCGCGGAGTTCCTCGTCGGTGAGGACAGCGGGGAACTTGGGCTCAGCGTGGAAGCCGCGGATGCCAGCCCACATCAGCGGTATTAGCTCTGGCTCTGCCATGGGCGGGCTGTCAAGCCACCGGGCGAGGCGGCGGCGGATGGGTATCGGGGTCAGGCAGGCCAGCCCGCTGACGGACAGCCAGAGCCAGAAGCGGGCGTCGAGCTTCGTGAGCCCGGCGGGATCGAGCAGCGTGATCGAAGCGACCCGTCCGGGCGCGCGGATCGCCTGGTTCATGGCGACCCAGCCGCCGTAGGAGAACCCGACCAGGTGCACCGGGCGGTCGCTCAGCTTGCCCAGGAGCTCGTCCAGCCACGCGGCGCAGTTCTCCGGGGGAGCAACCAGGGCGCGCGCCACGCTGGGGTTCGGGTCGCCGGGCATGTCGATCCCGAACACCGGGCCGTCCCCCGCGAGCGCGGCGACGTGCGGGTACCAGCTGGACGCGTTGAACCCGGCGCCGGTGAGCAAGACGACCGCGTCCCCAGCGGGGTGCGGCCGGTAGGCGTGCACCCGGGTGATCGTGGTCGCCGTCTCGACGTCGAACTCCTCGCACGGCTGCGGCCACAGCGCGAAGGCCCGCTCGTACGCGGCCATGAACTTCTCGCGCGCCGCCCTGTCGATCCACGATCCCGGCTTGCCCTCGGCTGCCAGGTCCGCCGCACCGGTAATGCGCTTGAGTCCGGACATGTGTCGCCTCCTCGCGGCTAGGCGTTTTCCCCTTTTATGATACGAGCGTATCATTATCATGTTCGGCTCTCATCGAGGGATACGGTGGGCGGGTGCCGAAACGGGTCGATCACGAGGAGCGGCGGCGGCAGATCGCGGACGCGCTGTTGCGGGCGGCCGCCGCGCGCGGGCTGCACGCCACCGGGATGCGTGAGGTCGCGGCCGAAGCCGGGGTGTCCCTGCGGCTGGTCCAGTACTACTTCGGCACCAAAGAAGAGCTGATGCTCTTCGCCGCACAGCAGCTCGCCGTCCACTATGCCCAGCGGGCGCAGGCACGGTTCCGGGAGAAAGGAAACCCGGCCAGCCCGCGCGATGTCATCGCCGCGGTCATGACCGAGTCGCTGCCCGCCGACGACGAGCGGCGCACGTTCACGGTTCTTTACACCGAGTACTTCGCGCTTTCGCTGAGCAACCCGGCGCTAGCGGTCGCCCCGCTTGTCAGCAACTCGAACGCCGTGCTCGGCGTGCTCGCCGCCCAGCTGCGGGCGGCCCAGGCCGCTGGCGACACACCTGCCAGCCTGGACCCGGAACTGGAAGCCATTAGCCTTCTTGCCGTCTCCGCGGGCCTGGGCACCAGCGTGCTCGGCGGCCAGTCCTCGCCCGGGCAGGCCCAGGCCGTCATCGACTACCACCTGGCCCGGTTGTTCCCCGCCGCCAGGCCAGCGTTACCCCGGGCGCGCTTCCTAGTCCGGCCGTTCAGGCTGCGGCCAGGGCGCGCAGCAGCCGGGGCATGGCCTCGCTGATCGGCTCGCGGACGACTTCGGTGGCGACGTCGTCGTACGGGGTCGGTTCCGCGTTGACGATGACCAGCCGGGCACCGCTGCTGGCGGCGATCGCCGCCAGGCCCGCCGCCGGATAGACCTGCAAGGTGGTGCCAACGGCGAACATGACCGTGCACGCTTTCGCGATCGCGCCGGCCGCGGCCAGCACGTCCGGGTCCAGCGCCTCGCCGAACATCACCGTCGCGGTCTTCAGGATGCCCCAACACTCCAGGCACGGCGGGTCGGCTTCCCCGGCGTCGACCCGCGCGAACACGTCCGCGACCGGCATCCGGGCCCCGCACTCCATGCAGACGACGGTCCGCGACGTGCCGTGCAGTTCCAGCACCTTCCGCGCGGGCATCCCGGCGGCCTGGTGCAGCCCGTCGATGTTCTGCGTGATCACCCGCACCGCAGCAGACCCCGACTCATCCAGCGCGGCGATGGCCCGGTGCGCGGCGTTCGGCTGCGGGTCAAGGTCGAACATCTCCCGGCGCATCAGCCACGACCGCCGCCGGATCTCCGGATCCGCCAGGTAGTAGTCGAGCGTCACGAGCTTCTCGTAATCCGGGTTACGCGTCCACAGCCCGTTCGGCCCCCGGTAGTCCGGAATGCCGGAGTCCGTGGAGATCCCGGCCCCAGAGAGAATCGCGACAAGCGGCTTACCCATAGGCCAGAGAGTAGGCTCGCACCCCACCGGGCGCGAACGAATTTGACCAGACCGAGCGGGCCGCGCTGCCCTGTACCGGTTGGTCCAGTTCGCCGTTAGCATGAGCGCATGCCGGGTGAGCCGATAACGAGGCGCGGGCGCGCCAGCCGGGAGCGGATCGTAGAGCGGGCCGCCGAGTTGTTCGCGGCGCGCGGCGTCGCTGGGACGAGCCTTGACGAAGTGCTGGCGGCCGCAGGGGCGGGCAAGGGCCAGTTCTACCACTACTTCCGCAGCAGGGATGAGCTGGCGGCCGCCGCCGTCGGGTACCGCTGCGGGCAGGTGATCGCGGAGCTGTCCCAGGCCCTCGGCGACGTGTCGTCACTCGCCGGGCTGGAGGAAACGCTGGCGGGCTTCGTCGCCGCGTTCGAGCAAATGGGCCTGCCCGGGTGCCCGATCGGGACGCTGGCCACCGAGGTCGCCGGGCGCAACGAGGACGCGCGGCTGCAGGCGGCCGCCGGGTTCGATGCCTGGGAGCGGCTGCTGGCGGACGCGCTTGAGCGGATGCGCGCGAACGGGGAACTGCGCGCGGCCGCCGAGCCCGCCGTGCTCGCCACCGGGTTGCTGGCGAGCATCGAGGGCGGAATGGTGCTCAGCCAGGTCCGCAAGGACATCGCGACGCTGCGCATCGCGGTGGCGGCGGGGCTCGGGCAGGTACGGGCATGCGCAGGCTGAGTCTGTACTAATCGGTCCAGTTGGTGTTAGCCTCAGGACTGTACTAAGTCGTCCAGTTCTGGAGGTTGGCTCCACCATGAACATCACTGTCTTCGGCGCCTCGGGCGGCATCGGCGGTCACGTCGTGACCCTCGCGGCCCAGCGCGGCCATCACGTCCGCGCGGTCTACCGCACTGCCCCGGACAAGCCGCTCCCCGGCCAGGCGGAGGTCCTCCTTGCCCCGGACATCTTCGATGACGCCTTCGCCGCCCAGGCCGTCGCAGGCGCCGATGTCGTCGTCGCCGCGGTCGGACCTAACTTCGCGACGCGCCACAATCCGCGGACCGCGCTGACCTCGCCGCCTGACCTGCACCAGCGGCTGGCCCGGACCCTCGTCACCGCGGTGCGGGCGGCTGGTGCCCGAGCCCGGCTGATCACCGTGAGCACCGCGAGCATGGGGCCGGCCGATGACATCATGGGCACCGCACCGCGGCTCCTGTTCCGCTTCTTCCGCACCGCCGTCGTCCCCAACCTCGGCCGCGTCGGCGAAGACCTGCGCGCGACGGAGGCCGAACTCGCCGCCAGCGGCCTCGACTGGTACGCGCTGCGCCCGGTCAAGCTCACCGACGGCTCGCTTACCCGCAGCGTGCTGGCCAGCGACCGGTTCACGATGAAGGCCATCTCTCGCGCCGACGTCGCCTGGCACATCCTCGACATCGCCGAGGACCCCGCCCCCGCTGCCCAGCGCACCCCCGTCATCACCACCGCCAAGGCCGGGCAAGCCAAGGCCACTGTGTCCGCCGAATCGGCGCTCGCACGGCCTGCGACGAAAGCCGACGGCCGGGCCGGTTAGCCGGCCTGGGCCTCGGCGATGAGCTCCACGATGCGGGCCGGCGGCAGGTGCTGCTCGTAGATCCGCACGCCGAACGGCGCGAGTGCGTCCTCGATCGCGTTCACCAGCGTGGGCGGTGCGACGATCATGCCGCCCTCGCCGACGCCGCGGAAGTTGACGTCAGCGTCGAGCGGCACGGTCTCCAGGTGCTCGATCTCGATCCGGGGGATGTCGCAGGCGGTCGGCAGCAGGTAGTCCATGAACGTGGCCGACTGATAGTTGCCGTCCTGGTCGTAGGCCGACCGCTCCAGGAGCACGGCGCCGATGCCCTGCGCGATGCCGCCCCGGATCTGGCCCTCGACGACCGCCGGGTTAATAAGCGCGCCGCAGTCCTCAGCCGCGACGTACCGCTCGACCTTCACGAGGCCGGTCTCGACGTCTACCTCGACGATGGCGCAGTGGCTGCCGCCCGACCAGCCGCCCTCGCCGCCGTCGAACGAGGCCTCGACTTCGAGGTTGGTGTCGGCATCGGCGTCGAACCGCCCTGACGCGGCCTGCCGGGCGACCTCGCGCACCGGAATCGCGCTGTCGGGGTCGCCGCGCACCAGGACCTGGCCGTCGGTGATCTCCAGGTCCAAGGGGCTGGCCTCCATGAGCAGCGCCGCGAAATCGAGCACCTTGGCCTTGAGTTGCCGGGCGCCGTGCAGCGTCACGCCGCCGGTCATGGTGGCCGACCGGCTCCCGCCCGTCAGCCCGAACGGAACCACGTTGCTGTCGCCGAAGACGACGCGGACCTGCTCGAATGGCACCCCGAACTCGTCGGCGGCGATCTGCGCGAGGGTGGTCTGGTGGCTCTGCCCGTGCGGCATCTGGCCGGTGAACAGCGTCACGACGCCGTCGTCGGCGAGCCGCAGGCGCATGTACTCCATGCCCATCGGGCCGCCTGACCCTTCGGCGGAGCGGGGGCCTGGAGCGGCCTCGATGAAGGTCGCCAGGCCGATGCCGAGGTAACGACCCCGGGCGCGCTCCTCCGCTTGCCGTCGCCGGAAAGCCGGCAGGTCCACCAGCTGGGCGACCCGCTCAAGTGATTCTCTGGTGGTGACCCCGACCAGCGGACGCCCGGTGACCATGGCGAAGGGCGGGTCGGTGCGCGGGGCGACGTTACGCAGCCGGATCTCAAGCGGATCAAGGCCGAAGTCCTTCGCGAGAAGGTCAAGCACGCGTTCCCGCACGAACGTTTCCGACGCCCAGGGACCGCGGTAGGCGACGTACGACGCCTTGTTGGTGGCGACGGCCGTTGACTCGAAACCGAGCGCCGCGAGCTTGTACGGGCCTGGCAGCATCGCCTCGATGATCCCGGGGACCATCGTGCCCATCACCGGGTACGCGCCGGTGTCGATTACCATCCGCACGTCGAGCCCGAGCAGGTCGCCGTCGTCGCTGACGGCGGCGCGGACGTCGAAGCTCTCCTCGCGTGCGTGCCCGGACGCGGTCAGGTTCTCGCTCCGGTCCTCCACCCACTTGACCGGGCGGCCGACGGCGCGCGCGGCGGCCGCGACGGCGAGCTCCTCGCGCGAGGCACCGATCTTCAAGCCGAACGATCCGCCGATATCTCCGGCGAGGACGCGCACCTTTCCCCGGTCGATACCCAGCCGCGTGGCGACGCCCATCCTGGTGACGTGGACGCTCTGCGTCGCCGCATGCACCGTCATGGTGCCTGAGTCGGCGTCGTAACTCGCCACGCAGCCGCGTCCCTCCATCGGCACGTTCTGGTGGCGGTGCACGTCGATGTGGAACTCGACGACCCGGTCCGCGCCTGCGAACGTGCCGGCGACGTCGCCGAACTCGCTGCGCTTGTGCGGCCCGATGATGTTGTCGCCCAGGTTGGCGAACAGCGGCGGGCTGCCCGCGTCGAGGGCGACGGCCGCGTTCGCCACCGGGGGCAGGTCTTCGTAGTCAACTTCAACCAGCTCGCAGCCGTCCTCAGCCAGGTACCGGCTCTCGGCGACTACCAGCGCCACCGGGTCGCCAACGAAGCGCACCTTGTCCGTCGCCAGCAGGGTGTACTCGGCCACAGGCCCGCCGCCGCCCATCATGGCCAGCAGCGGATCCTGCCCGGGAATCGTCATCTCCTCCAGGTCCGCCCCGGTGAGCACCGCGACGACTCCGGGCACGGCCCGCGCGGCCGAGACATCCACCGCGAGCACCCGCCCGTGGGCCAGCGGCGAGCGGACGAACGCCGCGTGCAGCATCCCCGGCAGCTTGATGTCGGCGACGTAGCGCCCTCTGCCCGCCAGGATGCGCGGATCCTCTGAGCGCTTGACGCTAGTGCCGGTGTAGCGCTGGGCCGCGATCTGGGTCATCCTCGCTCCCTCGGTCAGCCCTTGGCCCGCTGTGCAGCCAGCAGGACCCCGTCGATGATGCTCTGGTAACCGGTGCAGCGGCAGATGTTGCCGGACAGCGCCTCCCGGATCTCCTGCTCGCTGGCGTCCGGGCGGGCGCTGAGGAAAGCGGTGGCCTGCATGATGAAGCCCGGAGTGCAGAACCCGCACTGGAAGCTGTGGGAGTCAGCCATCGCCTGCTGCAGCGTGCCGAGGGCCCCGTCGGGAGCTAGCCCCTCGACTGTGGTCACCTCGCTGCCGGCGGCCTGGACGGCGAGCATCAGGCAGGAGCGCACCGCCCTGCCGTCAACGATGACCGTGCACGCGCCGCAAACTCCGTGCTCGCAGCCGACGTGGGTCCCGGTGAGATCGAGGTCATCTCGCAGGAAATCCGACAGCGTCGTGCGCGCCTCCACCGAGCTGGTGTGCGTGGCACCGTTCACCCGCAGGGAGAAATCCACCATCGGTCACTGCCTCCCGTAAGCGTTGTCCGTGGCCGCCTGCAGCCCGCGCCGGACCAGCGTGGCCGCGATCTTCTTCCGGTACTCCGACGACCCGTGCAGGTCGGCTGGCGGATCGAGGTCGGCGGTCGCCCGGCGGGCTGCCTCCTCGAACAGCTCAGCCGACGGCCGCTCGCCGACCAGGAACTCCTCCGCGCCCGCCGCCCGGACCGGCACGTCACCGGCGCCGGAAAACGCCAGCCGGGCATCGCTGATCGCGCCGTCGGCGAACGTCAGCGAGGCCGCCAGGCCAACGATGGCGAAGTCGCCATGACGCCTGGCGATCTCCTGGAAGGTAGCGCCGGTGCCCGGTCCCGCTGCCGGGAAGCGGACCTCGACGAGGATCTCGTCGGGTTGGCGCGACGTTGCCAGGTAACCCTCGAACCACTCGGCCGCCGGGATAACGCGGTCGCCCGACTGGCTGCGCACTACGAACTCGGCACCGAGGGCTAGCGCGACCGCAGGCAGTTCCGCCGCCGGGTCCGCGTGCGCGAGGCTTCCCCCGATCGTGCCCCGGCTGCGGATCGCCTCATGACCGATCAGCGGCAAGGCGGCCGCCAGCAGCGGCACGGCCTCGGCGACAGCCGCAGATTCCTCGGCCACGTACTCGCGCGTCATCGCGCCGACCGCCACCCACCCGTCCGCCGCCGACACCCCAGACAGCTCACCCACGCCGTTGATGTCGATGAGGACCGAGGGGCGAGCCAGCCGCAGGGCGAGCAACGGGATCAGGCTCTGACCGCCGGCGAGCACGCTCGCCTCGTCTTGGTGCGCAGCCAGCAGGTCAACGGCTTCAGCGACAGTCGCGGGCGCCTCGTACTCAACGTAAGGCAGCTTCACCGGCCCCGCCCTTCAGGCGCCTCACGACTCACGAGGCAGCCACATCGCAACCATCGCCTGAAAACCACATTAGACGCCGCAGCCGTTGCGGCAACAGCACGTGATCCACGACCGGTTTCCGCAGCCCGTTCAAGCCAGCCCGCCGCCGCGCGGCCGCGCGCCGGTATCTTCGGGGAAACTGGAGGGGAATGTGGCGATGGCGGAGAAGCGGTGACGCTGCGGGACGTGGCCGCCGCGGCGGGGGTCTCGCGCGCCACGGCGGGGTTCGTGCTCAGCGACGCACCTGGCATCTCCATCTCCGCGGCGACCCGCGAGCGTGTCCGGGAGACCGCTCGTGACCTCGGCTACGTTCCGCACTCGATCGCGCGTGCGCTGCGCGAAGGATCGTCGCGGATTGTCGTGCTCATCATCGACTCCGGCTACGAGGGGAACTACTCGCGGACCTTCACCCGGGGCCTCGACGAGGAACTGGCCGCGCATGGCCACGTCCTGCTCGTCCGGCACGGGCACTCCGCGCCTGGGGCGCAGCAGCGGCTGATTGAGGCGGTCGCGCCGCGCGCGGTGCTGCGGATGCCCGACTACCTCGCGCCGGGGCACGAACTCGACGACGGCGGCTGGGACGGCGGCCTCGCCGGCAACACCGAGGTGCAACTTCGCTACCTCGCCGACCGTGGCCATACGGCGATCGCGATCGTGATGCCCCACGGTGACCCGCCGCTCGGCCCCGTCCGGCTGCGGTTCGCCGGTGAAGCGGCGGCCAGGATCGGGCTGCCCAAGCCGTCGGCCTTCACCGTCCCTCAGGACCGGGCAGGCGCGGCCGCCGCAATCCAGGCGTTCCTCGCTGCCCACGCCGCGAGCCGCGCCGAGCGCCAAGCGGCGGTGACGGCCTTCGCCGCCTTCGAAGACGATGTGGCGCTGTGCGTCCTGGCCGGCCTGCGTGATCTCGGGCTGACCGCCCCGGGCGACCTGGCCGTCATCGGGTTCGACGACACCGACTACGGCGCCCTGTTCACGCCTACGCTCACCACGGTGCACATCGACGCCGAAGACCACGGCCGCCGGGCCGCGCGCATGATCCTGGGACTCGACGGCGACGGGTTCGTCGCCGCGCCCGCCCAGGTCATCGCCCGGGAGTCTGCCTGAGGCAGGCCTTGTTTCGCGATACCTGCGCCCCGGCGCCGCCCAAGGGCGGCGGCCCGCCCGCTTAGCGCGCTGTCGCCGCAGCGTCCGCGATCCGCTTGAGGCCGGAGAGCGTCGCCCTGCGCTCGGCGGCGGTCATGCCGCTGGTCAGGGACGCGTCGACCTGCTCGACGACGCGGGCGGCCCGCAGGTAGCCGTCGCGGCCCTTGTCGGTGATCTCCAGCAGGATGGCGCGGCCGCGGCCCTTCGCCTGGCTTTCCGTCACCCAGCCGAGGTCGCGCAGGTGCCCGACGGCGAGCGCCGCGCCCTGCGGCGTGATGCCGACGACCCGGGCCAGGTCGGCGACGGTGCGCGGGCCGCGCGCCAAGAGCTCGCCGGCCAGGCCGACCTGCGCCATGGTGACGTCGAGGGCAGCGAGCCCGTCGTCGAAGGCGCGGCGCAACACCAGATGAGCACGCCAGACCAGGTAGCCGACGCTGTCGCCTGGCCAGCTGTGCGCGGGTGCCTCGGCCATGGGCAGGAGGCTACCACTTCGCGAATGAAAACAAGTACTTGCCAAGCACTTGTGAAGCAATTGGCAATACTCCTAGTATGTGGGCACGGCATCGAGGCCAGCACGAGGAGAGATCATGCCCAGTCTGCAAGACGCGATCAACGCCGCCGGGGGACCGCTCGCGCTGCTGCGCAGCGGCTCCGGCGGGTTCCCGCACCCGATCAAGTCGGAGTTCACCAACTGGCGGGACGAGCAGGAGAGCTGGCGGACGACCGCCGCGCTGATGGACCTGTCCCACCACATGTCTGACCTGACCGTCCAGGGGCCCGACGCCTACCGGCTGCTCGCCGACCTCGGCGCGAACAGCTTCAAGGGCTTCGGCCCGATGAAGGCCAAGCAGTTCGTCACGGTCAGCTATGACGGCTACGTCATCGGCGACTGCATCTTGTTCTGCCTCGCGGAGAACCTGGTGCGGCTGGTCGGGCGGCCGCCCGCGCTGAACTGGGTGCAGTACCACGCGGAGACGAGTTCATCGGCCGCGAGGCGCTGGAAGTGCTGGCGCGCCAGCCGCACCGGCAGACGGGACCGCGTCCATGACCCTGGCCACGATAGCGTGCGGGCCGTCGGAGTCCGGGATCGCGTGCAGGATCGACAGCAGCGTGACCGCCACCGGCTGGCTGAAGTCCAGCACCTCGGCGGCCCGGGCGAGGATGGTGCCGATGTCGAGGAACTGGCGCATGCCCGCCTCGCCGGCCAGGTAGCGGACAGCACGGCCGAGGAACGCCCGGTTCGACCGCGCGGTGAAGCGCAGGTCAGGAAAGATCTTGAGCCCTGCCTCGGCGGCCGCCCGGTCGGCCGCGTAGTTGTCCTTGCCGCCGAGCAGGTAGTCATACATCCGGGCTTGGTGCGCCACACGCGTGTCGAACGTCAGGGGAACGGCCTCGTTCGCATCAGAACCGCCTGATGCCACTGCCGGGTCGCTGCTCATCTCCGCGCCTTTCCCGCCATATCCCCACAGCCCGCAATTCAGCCAAACGCAGATTACCGCCCGTCGGCCATCGTAATTCCCGCAAGATCAACAATAAACATATATTTCCGTCAATATACGCAGCGGAACCGGTGCAAAAGAAGATCATCCAGAACGGCCGCGTGCTCCGCCCGGAAGCCAACGCCGGACTCGTTGCCCGCAGGCCCCGGAAGCGCCCGCCGCAGGGCGGCCCAGAAGCGCCCGCCGCTCCTGACCATGATCACGAAGGATCTGCAGCTCATTAGAGGAAAATCCTTCGCCACATGAAAATCCTTCGCGATCATGGAGCAGGTCGACGCCTCCCTGGCCCGGCTGGGCACGGACTACGTCGACCTGTACCAGATCCACCGCTTCGACCCGCAGGTACCGGTCGAGGAGACCATGGAAGCGCTGCACGACGTGGTCCGGGCCGGCAAGGCCAGGTATATCGGTGCGTCGAGCATGTGGGCCTGGCAGTTCGCCAAGATGCAGTACACCGCGCAGTTGCACGGCTGGACGAAGTTCGTGTCGATGCAGAACCAGTACAGCCTCATGCAGCGGGAAGACGAGCGTGAGATGTTCGGCCTGCTCGCCGACCAGGGCGTCGGCAGCATCCCGTGGAGCCCGCTCGCGAAGGGCCGCCTAGCCCGGCCGTGGGGCGAGCAGACCGCCCGCAGCGAGACCGACAGCGTCGCGCGCTGGGTGCTGCCGCACGACGACAAGCCGATCGCGGACGCGGTCCAGGCGGTCGCCGCCGCGCGCGGTGTCCCCATGGCCCAGGTCGCGCTCGCCTGGGTGCTCCGCAACCCCGTGGTGACCGCGCCGATCGTCGGCCCCACCAAGCCAGGCCACCTCGCCGACGTGGCCGCCGCGCTCGACCTCCAGCTCACCGACGAGGAAGTGCAGCGGCTCGAGGCGCCCTACACGCCGCGGACGCCAACCGGCTTCGAGTGAAACTGTGGCTCCGCCACAGGGTGCCTGACGCGTCTTGCGCTGCGCGGCCATTGGCAGCAAATAATTGAAGCTGCAATGGTCCGACAGTCCGACAGAGGGGTTAGGGCGTGTGACCGAGCTTGACGAGTCCCCGGCCGAGACGGCCGACTACGACATCACGCCGCTGCTTCAGCCGCTCCAGGTGCGCGGGCTGCGCCTGCGCAACAGGTTCGTAATGCCGGGAATGCAGCGCTACTGGTGCGTGGACGGCGCACCGGACCACCGGCTGCGCGAGTACTACCGCCGCCGGGTGCACGGCGGCACCGCCCTGGTCATCTCCGAGTCATGCGCTGTCGATCATCCCAGCGCGACGAAGAACCCAAGGTACGCGCGCATCTCCCCGGACACGCGCGAGGCATGGCGGGAGTGCATGGCCGGCGTCCACGAGGCTGGCGGGGCCATGTTCCTGCAGCTCTGGCACCAGGGCGCGGTCAACTACGGCGGGGACGCGGAGACCAACCCGGACTTCGTCGCGCTGAGCCCGTCCGG
>Ga0134126_10006964_pt1 | contig 14209 bp, 8 predicted proteins | sample KB31752_FD_96881 | JGI IMG/M metagenome (GOLD analysis project Ga0134126, IMG submission 96881) | Terrestrial soil microbial communities with excess Nitrogen fertilizer from Kellogg Biological Station, Michigan, USA - KB3-175-2 | ecosystem: Environmental > Terrestrial > Soil > Unclassified ... | reverse complement strand
CCGCACAGCTCATCGAACTGGCCAAGGTGGCCGCCGGCATGGGCGGCATTTACTCGGTGCATATGCGGGCGGGCGGCGACCCCGAAGCGGGATTGCGCGAGACGATCGAGATCGCCAAGGGGGCCCATATCCCGGCCGAGATTTTCCATGTCGGCATGACCATCGCCCACAATCCCCACTTCGCCCAGGTCGTCGAGCAGGCCCGAGCGCAGGGGATCGATGTCACCGCGAACGCCTATCCCTATACCGTCGGATGGACGTATGTCCGTCAGCTGATCCCGGTCTGGGCGCAGGAAGGCAATGCCGCGGCCATCACTGCCCGGTTGCAGAACCCCGAAATGCGCGCCCGCGTGGTGAAAGAGCTGCAGCAGCATCCCGGTGCCTATGCCAAGTGGACAGTCAGCTCCGCCAACCCGGCCTTCGATGGCCATACATTCCAGCAGATCGCCGACCAGCGCCATGAATCGGTCGAAGAAGCGATGGTGGACTTTCTGGTGACCCAGAAGGCCGAAGGCTTCCAGATCGGCCCGGCCGATCCCAGCATGGACCAGAAAGAGGCGGAGACCTTCAAATATCCCTGGGTGGATGTCGGGTCCGACGGCATAGCCTTGCCCGCCGGCGTGCACACAGCCTTCGGCAAGCCGCATCCGCGTTCGTTCGGCACCTTCGCCCGCATCCTGGCGGAAGTGGTGCGCAAGCGGCACGTCCTGACCCTGGAGGAAGCGGTCAGGAAAATGACATCGCAGCCCGCCAACCGGCTCGGCCTTGCCGACCGCGGCCTGTTGCGTCAGGGCATGAAGGCCGACATCGTGGTGTTCAATCCCGATACCGTCAGCGATACCTCGACGTTTGCCAAGCCCGACACCTACGCCAAAGGCGTGGGATGGGTGCTGATCAACGGCAGGGCCGTCGTTGCGGACGGCAAACCCACCAACGCCTTGCCAGGCCGGGTTCTGCACGGGCCCGGGTACAAGCCGGGTACGCCCTGATAAGCCGCTAACGCCGTTTCGAAATGCGCTGCGTATCCGGGCGGTCGTCATCGCGCCAACCCAGATCGCGGCTGATCATCCGGGCCGCGTTGCGGACCTCTTGGGCCAGAGACTGCATGCGCGCATCGTCCATATATTGCGCCGCACTTGAGACGCTGACCGCGCCAACGATATTGTTGGTGGCATCGCGCACCGGCGCGGCGACACAGCGGATGCGGTCTTCATTCTCCTCCAGGTCCAGCGCGTAACCGGCCCTGGCATATTCGCGCATGCGTTGCAGCCAGACAGCGAGAGGAACCTCATACTCGGTCCCTTCGCGATCTTCATATTCGTAGAGATCGCGCCAGCGCGCTTCGGACTCATCCAGAATGAGGGCCTTGCCCAGACCGGTGGAGCGCAAAGGCTGGCGCTCGCCGATGCGCGAACTGATTTCCACCCGCCGGCCGCCGGCGATCTTGTCCAGATAGAAGGCGCGCGGACCATCCAGAATGCCCAGATGGACCGTGTCGCCGGTACCGGCGGCCAGGGTCTCGATATGCTCGCGCGCCACCCGTTGCAGGCTCATCTGGGCGCGGGCCTGAAAGCCCAGCTCCAGCAGCTTGGGGCCCAGCGCATAACCGACTCGTGGCGCAAAACTCAGATAGCGCCGTCCGACTAGGGTGGAAGCCAGCCGATGGGTGGTGCTGCGATGCAGGCCCAGGGTATCGGCCAGCGCAGCGAGGTTTGTCGTGCCCGCCGCCACCGCTTCCAGCACGTCCAGGCCACGAATGAGCGTCTGGCTTCCTGTCAGGCCCTTCACCGGCTTGGGTGTATCGGCGCTATCCGGGCCGGCGGCGCGACGGCCCCGCTTTCCGGAAACCTCGCCGTCGGCTGAACGGGACAGGGATATGGCAGACGGCTCGTTGATATCTCTCATACCCTGATATCTTTCTTCTCTTCGTGGCGTGATGAACAGGCGCGCTCATTCGCGAGGAATGAGTTCGGCCGGCGGTTTTCCCGTTTATTCCGCTTGTATTGACGCTCCAGAGATGAAGTCTAAGCGAGTGCACATGGTTTTTCAACATGTGAGATGTGCCGGCAGATGCTGCGCATGAAAAAGCCCGGATCACGTTGCCGCGATCCGGGCTTTTGGTCTCGCGCGGGTCCGAAAGACCCGCACATTGTCTACACAATACCTACATGTTCACACGGATGCCGATGCGGTAGAGGCGGCCGATCGTGTCATACAGGGCAGGATTGACACCCATGGAGGTGTTCGGTGCCGCGCTGGGAATCGCCGGCGGATCGACATTGGTCACATTGTCGATGCGGCCGAAGAGTTGCCAGTTTTCGTTCAGATTAAAGGTGCCGCCGACATTGAAGTAAAAGGCGCCCGGGATGACGTTGTAGTTGACCGTCGGGCTGTTGGCGGTCGGTACCGGGCAGCCGGTGCTGCACTGGATATACTGGGTGTTGAGGCGCCCATCGCTGATCCAGTTTTCGCTGAAGGTGATGCTCCAGCGATCGGTGCTGTAGGTCTGGGTTTCATAAAGTTTCCAGTGCGGGATATTGCCGCCCATTTCGCCGGCGGATTCATGCGGCACGGTGCCCAGAACACCAGAGGTCGAAATGAACTTGGTCACGGTGGACGCGAGGGTGCGGAAGGTAAAGTTGCCGGGAATGTCCCACTCGTCCAGGCTGAAGCGATAGCTGGCTTCGATGTCGAAGCCATCCGTCACCGTGGAGGCGAGATTGAAGCTTGTCGCGATCACCTGGGATATGACCGTTGCCGGATTGGCCAGGTTGCCGCCTGTCGGATTGGTGATGATGGCGGCGCAGTTGGCGGTGAAGCCCTGGAAGCACAGATCCATCGACTGCTGCGCGTTGAAGCTGCTGATCTGACCCTTCAGCGCGATGCGGTAATAGTCGATTGACGAACTGAAGCCGGGGAACCAGGAGGGCTGGTACACGATGCCAACCTCGGTGGTCTGCGCCTTTTCGGGCTGCAGCGCCGAATTACCCCGGCTGACATTCTGGATCTGCTGGGACTGTGTCGTGAAGTCATTGACCACCGTGCCGGTGGTGACCGTCTGGGCCGCGAACAGTTCGCTCAGGTTGGGCGCCCGTATGTCGCGCGATTGCAGCGCCCGGACGCGCAGACCATCGACCGGCGTATCCCAGGTGGCGCCGACCTTCCAGGTGTTGACATAGCCGGAGGTGCTGTAGCCGGTGGCGCGGCCGGCCAGAGACAGGTTGACCTCGCCCCAGTCCTGGTCTTTCAGCAACGGCACCAGGGTTTCGAGGAAGCCTTCTGTGACGGTGTAGCTGCCTGCGCCGCTGAAGAAATTGCCGTTGAACCAGTTGCCGCCGGACACGCAGTTGAGCAGCGGATCATTGCAGCCCGGTCCGCCGGTGGAGACGGGGTCCCCGGTCACATCGTAGCTCTCTTCGCGATATTCGAAGCCTGTGGCGATCGAAACCGGTCCCGCCCAGGTCGAGAAGGGCTCGCCATTGGCAGCGATGCTGAACGCATCTTCCTGAAGATGGGTGAGCTGCTCAGTGCCCGCATTGTGTGAGCCGCCATAGAGCCAGTTTATGGTCGCCTGTGACACCGGAACATTGCCGAAGACATTGTAAGGCACGCAGCCCTCGGCCCGGGCGTTGGTGTTGCGGCAGACGACGGTGCCGTTCGGCCCCGCCACCGCATCCACGGCGGCATTGAAGTAGGGGTTGAGGAAGGTGTGGACGTTGATCTTGGAGTCCACCTCGCCATGCTCGTAATAGGTGTTCCAGGTCCAGTCCTTGCCGAACAGGCCGAAGGAACCGTCCGCGCCCACGACGAAGCGGCGCTGGGTGCGGGCCGTCCGGATGGTGGCGCCGTCGGGCACCGCGCCATTGTCGGTGCCGATCTGGAAGCTGGTGACACCGGCATTGACGCAGGCCTGATTGAAGCCGGCCGGCAGGAAGGCATTCGGCCCGCCGGCAGCGTTGCCGCACTGGATGTTGAGACCGCCGAAAATCGGGATGTCGCGCACCGAACGGTTCTGGGTATGCACATCGCCGAAGTTGGCCGTCGCCCAGATGTTGAGGTTGGGCAGCAGGTCGTAGGAGACGCGGCTATAGAGATCGAGGCGGTTGATCGGGCTGACGGCGGTGACGCCGCCGGCGATGGCGCCGCTGTTGTCACCCCCGATGCACCAGGGCGAGACGCAGTTGGCCACGGTGCCGGAGGCGTTCTTTCCGGGAACGGGCGGGCCGCCATAAATGCCGGTGCCGTAGTTGAAAGGAAAAGGCGTGCCGCCATCACCAAAGGCGGTGCCCTGCAAGGGCCCGGTGGTGACGATGCCATAGAGGCCCAACTGATAGTCCGTCGCGTTCGCGGCGACGACATATTCCGGAAATCCGGGCGGTGTGGCGGCGATGGAGTTCCTCAGCAACGCGGTCGAGCTGTACCAGCTGCGTCCGTGCGGGCCCTTGCCCACGCCAAGTTCGCCGGAGCCGACGCCGTCCTCGAAATTATATTCCGCGGAGCCTTCGATATGACCGCGCCCGCCTGCGAATTCCGTGCCGGCGGCCATCTGCAGCAGGACGCTGCCGTCGTCGCCATAGGTGGACATGCCGCCCTGGACGTTGGCTTTGAAGCCAGTGAATTTCTTGTCGATGATGATATTGACCACGCCGGCGATCGCGTCCGAACCCCAGGAAGCGGAGGCGCCGCCTGTCACCACGTCGACGCGCTGAATCAGAAGCTGCGGCAGTTCGCTGACGTCGGAAATGCCCTGCACGTTCGAGGGCACAATGCGCTGCCCATCAATGAGCGTCAGGGTGCGAATGGTGCCCAGGCCCCGCATGGCGAAGGTGGAAAGGCCGTTGGTGCCACTGCCGGTGCCGCCCGTGCCGGTGGTGACGCCCTGACTGCCCAGCAGGGAAGGCAATTGGGCCACCGACGCGAGAACGTTCTCCTGCGCCTGGTTGGCGATGTCGTCAGCGGCGAGCACCGTGGTCGGCGTGGGCGCCTGGAAGCCGTCGCGAACAATACGCGAGGCGGAAACCGTGACATTTTCGGTTGCGGTTTCCTGCGCCTGGGCGGCGCCGATCACGCCGGGGGCGAAGACGGCCATCAATGCGGCCCTGCTGGCCATCGTCAGGGTGCGGCGTTTGAAATACGTGCTGCCGGGCGCACAGGCAGCAGCGTTCGTTCCGGTCGAGATCATGGTTTCCCCTCTTGGTTGTTTATTGGTTCGCTTGCGAGCGAACATCCTGTTCTACAGGCGTTCTGAACTACCAATTATTGATACATTCTATCACATATTAATCAAGGATTGAGCCCACCCCGCAGAGGGCGTATTGTTTTTCGCGTGACCGGCAGAACACAAAGCCGGCACGAGCCGTTAGGAGGATGCGTGCGCAAAAGGGTCATATTGGCTGTTGCGGCCTTTCTTGCCTGCGCCACGTCCGGCGCCCCGGCCTGGGCGGCGGCCAGCGGTCAGGTCGTGGGCCTGCGCCGTCTTTCCGAGCGGGAATATCGCAACTCGATCGCAGACATATTCGGCAAGGACATCGCGGTGCAGGGCATGTTCGAACCGCAGGTCCGGATGGGCGGCCTGGTCGCGACCAGCACCGGCGTCCTGTCGGTGACGCCTGTCGGCTTTGATTCTTTCTCCAAGATGGCCGACAGCATTGCCGTTCAGGTCACCTCGCAAAAGTTCCGGGACAAGCTGGTGTCCTGCAAGCCACAGTCCGCCAAGGAATTCGACGAGGCCTGCGCGCAGGGTTTTTTCAGCCGCTACGGCCTTCTGTTATTCCGCCGCCCCTTGGCCGACTCAGAGCTCAAGGCGCGGGTGAATCTGGCGCGCACCATGACCAAGTCCACCGGCGATTTTTACGCTGGCCTGCGTTATGGCCTGGCGGAAATGCTGCAGTCGCCGAATTTCCTTTTCCGCAAGGAGGTCGCCATGCCGGCCGGCGGCAAGATCCTGACGCTCGAGCCTTATAGCCGCGCCAGCCGCTTGAGCTATCTGATGTGGGACACCACGCCCGACAGCGCCTTGCTGCAGGCCGCGGCGAGCGGAGACCTCAACACCGCGGCAGGCCTGGAAAAGCAGGTCACCCGGCTGATGGCTTCGCCCCGGCTGGACGACGGCATGCGCGCCTTCTTCACCGACATGCTGGAGTTGGACACCTTCGACACGGTCTCGAAGGATCCCCTGATCTATCCCAAGTGGGGCGGTCCGATGGCCGCTTCGGCCAAGGAAGAGACGCTGCGCAGCACAATCGATCTTGCGCTGCATCAAAACGGCGACATGCGCGATCTGATGACCACGCGCAAGACGTTCATCAATCGCAGCCTTGCGGCGATTTATGACGTGGACTTCACGTTCGACAGCGAATGGATGCCCTATGAATTTCCGGCCGACTCCGGCCGCAGTGGCATCGTCACCCAGGTCAGCATGCTGTCCATGTTTTCGCATCCCGGGCAGAGTTCCCCTACCAAGCGCGGTGTGGCCCTGATGGACATCTTCCTGTGCGAACCGACGCCGACCCCGCCCGCCAATGTGGACTTTTCGGCCATCAACGACACGCATGGCCCGCTCAAGACCGTGCGTGAGCGCCTTCTGGCCCACGCGACGACGCCGACCTGCGCTTCGTGCCACACCCACAGCGATCCGATCGGGCTTACCTTGGAAGGCTTCGACACGATCGGCCAGCGGCGGCTGACCGAAAATGGTCAGCTCATCGATCTTTCGGCCACCATAAAAGGCAAGAGCTTCAAGGATGGCGTCGGGCTCGGCCAATTCCTGCACAACGATCCCAAATACCCGGCCTGCCTGGCGCGTAAGCTCTATGCCTATGGCACGGGTGCCAATAGCGAGGATGTCGAGACCGCGACCTTCAAGACCGGCTACAAGTCGTTCGTCGATTCCGGTTACCGCATGCGCGCCCTGATCAAGGGGCTGGTGGAAAGCCCCGAATTTTTCAATACGGCCGCGCCGCAGCAGGACGCGTCCGAAGCCCCGCCGACCAAGCTGGCATTGCACTAGATTCCAGGAGGCATGTCATGAAGCTTCATCGCAGAACTCTCCTTCGCGGCCTGTTTCAGGGCTCTGCCGCCGTGGTGGGCGTTCCGTTCCTGGACTGCTTCCTGGACAGCCACGGCCAGGTCCTGGCAGCGACCGGCCAGCGCCTTCCCACCCGTTTCAGCACCTTCTTCTACGGTCTTGGCCTCACCACGCAATTATGGGTGCCCAAGAAGGCCGGGCTCGACTATGAGACGACCGGTCAGCTGAAACCGCTCGAGCCGTTCAAGAAGAAGATGAATGTGTTCAGCGGCATGCGCGTGATGGTGGACGACAATCCCAATTTCCAGCATTGGTCCGGCAATGCCGCCATCGTCACCGGTATTTCGCCGACCAAGGCCTCGCAATTCGATTCCAAGACCATCGACCAGACGATCGCGGATGTGATCAGCCACGGCTCGCGGTTCAAGACCGTTGCCGCAGCGGCATCCGGCGATCCCAAACATTGTTATTCCAGCCTGGGCGGCGCCAACACGCTGCCGGCAGAACCCACGCCCCTTTCCCTTTACACCCGGCTGTTCGGACCTGGATTCCAGGATCCGTCCAAAGCCGATTGGAAGCCCGATCCGCAGGTGATGCTGCAGCAAAGCGTGCTGTCGGCCGTCGCCGATGAGCGCAAGGATTTCATGAAGAACCTGGGCACGACCGACCGGGACCGCATGGATCAGTATTTCACCTCGGTTCGCGAAGCCGAGGTTCAGATCGCGGCGGAATTGCAGCGCCCCACGGTGGTGGCCAAGGTCGCGATTCCGTCGGCGCCCGACGACATGGTGGTGAATTACGCGCTGCCCAATGTGCGCAAAGTCACGCCGCTGATGGCAAAGCTGGGCGCTCTGGCCATGGCGACCGACCAGACCCGTGTCTTCAACCTGGCCATTTCCGAACCCGGCTCGAACATTTATGTGCCGGGCGATCCGCTGGGCTATCACATCACCACGCATATGGAAGCGATCGATCCGACCTTGGGCTATCAGCCGCGCGTCGCCAAATATAACGTCTACAGCATGGAGCTGCTTGCCAGCACGCTGCAGGAGATGGATGCCCTTCCCGAAGGCGATGGCACCTTGCTCGATCACAGCCTGGTGATGGCCTATAGTGACCAGAGCTATGCCAAGATCCATGCCGTGGATGGTATTCCGATCATGCTCGCGGGCAATGCCAATGGCCGCATGAAGACCGGCTACCACATTGCCGGCGGCGGCGCGCCGGTATCGCGCGTGGGCCTGACCGTGCAGAAGATCATGGGCCTGGGCGTCGATGGTTGGGGCAAGGGCTCCATGGAAACCAAGAGTGCCTATACCGAACTGCTGGCCTAGCCGCGGGTTTGAGGAGAGGGCAATGATCCTGCGCCACTTGCTTCTGGGTTCCACGGTCGCGATCTCGGCGTTGGCCGTACTGGCCCAGCCGGCAGCGGCCGCGCCCTGGAAGCGCGGCTTTGTCGTCCGCGAATATGGTTTTGCCTTCCATTATGGCGGCCGCTCGGAAGCGGCGGAGACCGATCCGGCCGCCGATTGCGCCCGCGGCAGCTCGGTGCACTTTGCCGACGAGACCGAGATGCGCAAGGCGCTGGAAAAGCAGCACTGGCGCAGCAAGCAGGAGATCGACTACATCGTCAAACCGCCGGAGATCGACAAGGCCCGGCTGCCCACCTATGTGCGCTTCTATGTCTGGGGCCGCGCCGCTTCGTATCGCGGATGGCGCAAGGGCATCGAGACTTATGTCAATCCCTTCGCGGCGCCCGATCCCGGCCAGCCCGAGGTGACCGGCAGGATCGGTGACGGCCTCAATCTGGACGGCAAAATCAAGACCAGCGATTTTACCAGCCCGGATGGCGAGAAAGGCATCGATAATGCTCTTTATCGCGCCTGGGGCTGCGATGCGCCCTTCCGCAATCCCGCCAGCGGCACGCTCGACCTGCGCGAAAACACCCAGATGCAGGAAGGCCTCTATACCGTGGTGATCCGGATTTCCGGCAACCAGGATCCGATGAACGATAGCGATGCCACGGTCGAGATCGGCTATTCGCCCGACAAGATCGTGCGTGATGCCCGCGCCAATGTCGCTTCCGACTATTCCTATCGCATCGTCAAGAGCGAGCAGTACACCAAGCTGAAGGCCAAGATCGTCAATGGCGTGGTCGAGACCGAGCAGGTTGACGAATTGCATGTGCCGCGCATCGGCTGGTTTCCCGACCAGATGGGCGATGCCGATTTCCACAAGGGCAAATTGCGCCTGAAGATGGCGGCGGACGGCGAGGCGGCCGCAGGCGTTGTCGGTGGCTATCGCAACTGGCTTGACCTGCTGTCCGAGAACACTTTCGCCCAGACCGGCGCAGAGCAGGGCATTCGCGATCACGAGGATGCGGTGAGCCTCTATTATGCCTTGAAGCGCAATGCCGACGGCATGCCTGATCCCAAGACGGGCCGGAACATGGGCATCTCGATGGCCTATCGCATCAAGGCGGTGCCCGCCCATGTGGTTGATCCGGCCAAGCCCGCGCAGGTCCGTCGTCCGGCGGAAGATGAAAAGCGCAGGAAGGGTTTTGAGATGGTGAAGGCCGCGATGCTGAAAGCGGTCTCCACACGCATCGTCCAGGACGTGCCGCTGGGAACGGGAGAAGGTCAATTCCCGGCGATGGAACGCACGATCGCCGATCTGCCGAGCAAGGACTTCTTCCTCAAGACCCTGGATGCGCCTGGCAAGCTGGACGAAAACGGCAAGGTCATCATGCCCGCTCCGAAGGCCGAGCCGCAGCGGCAGGTGAGCAATGGCACGCCGACCACCGTGGCCAGCGCCGGCGACGACGACCAATAGGAGAAGCCGGTTCTGCGCGGTCCGCCCCGGTTTGGAAGCATTCTTCCCCAGCGGCGATCACGGATCGAAGCTCGGCGTGAACATCATTTGTCAGCGTGACAAAGCGCGGAGCTGATACAAGGATCCACCTACCTGGCCTTGTTCGCTGGGCCTTTGTCCGGGCGGATCGTTGAAAAGCCGGTCGATTTGACGCTATACCACCTTGTAGTACGATAAATTAGATAATGAGATAACGGGGCCGGACGGCGCCACGAATCCAGGCGCAGTATCGGCAGGTGGGGTAATGTCTTTTCCGAAAATAAAGCAGGTGCGCGCTTTCGTGGTACGGGGCGGCGGCGCCGACTATCATGATCAGGGCGGTGGGCATTGGATCGACGATCACATTGCCACGCCCATGGCGCGCTATCCGGAATATCGCAAGAGCCGGCAGAGCTTCGGCATCAATGTGCTGGGCACCTTGGTGGTGGAGATCGAGGCGGAGAATGGCGTCACCGGCTTTGCGGTGACCACCGGCGGTGAGCCCGCCTGCTATATCGTGGAAAAGCATCTGGCGCGTTTCCTGGAAGGCCGCGATCCCGCCGAAGTCGAGAAGATCTGGGACCAGATGTATTTCTCGACCCAGTATTACGGCCGCAAGGGTCTGGTCATCAACGCGATCTCCGGCGTGGACCTGGCGCTGTGGGACCTCTTGGGGCGCCTCAGGCAAGAACCGGTACATCAATTGCTGGGTGGGGCGGTGCGCGACGAGTTGCAATTCTATGCCACCGGCGCGCGCCCCGACCTGGCCAAGGAGATGGGGTTCATCGGGGGCAAGATGCCCCTGCATCATGGTCCGGCCGAAGGCGAGGAAGGGTTGAACAAGGCCCTGGGCGAGATCGCGGCCATGCGCCAGCGCGTCGGCAAGGACTTCTGGCTGATGCTGGATTGCTGGATGTCGCTGGATCTGAATTTCGCCACGCGACTGGCCACCCGCGCCTGGCAGGAATCGGGCCTGAAGTGGATCGAGGAGGCGTTGTCTCCCGATGATTACTGGGGCTATCGCGACCTGAAGAAGAATGTGCCGCCCGGCATGCTGGTCACCACCGGCGAGCATGAAGCCACCCGATGGGGCTTTCGCATGCTTCTGGAGATGGATTGCTGCGACATCATCCAGCCCGATGTCGGCTGGTGTGGCGGTGTCACCGAGCTGATCAAGATCTCCAATCTGGCCGATGCGCATGGCAAGCTGATGGTGCCGCATGGCTCATCGGTCTACTCCTATCACTTCGTCATCGCCCGCCATAACAGCCCCTTCGCCGAGCTGCTGATTATGTCGCCCAAGGCCGACAAGGTGCTGCCCCAGTTTGCGCCGCAGCTTTTGGGCGAGCCGGTGGTGAAGAATGGCCGCCTGAAGCTGTCGGCGCTGGACAAGCCCGGTTTCGGCGTGGAGCTGAACCGCGAGGTCAAGCTGCATCGTCCGTATCCGCGCTGATTTGGTTCCAGTGACGCTGCAAGCGCGGGGCGTCATCGAGAAGAGTTCTGAAAAGGAATAGCAATGTCTTTGTATGCCAATCGCTTCGCCGGAAGAGCCGCCATCGTCACGGGCGGAGCCTCGGGCCTGGGTCTGCAAGTTGCCACGCGTATCGTGAGTGAAGGCGGCAAGGTCGCGCTGTGGGACATCAATCCGGAAGCCCTGGCGGAAGCAAAGAAAAGTTCTGGCGCCCAGGCCACCTTTGCCGTGGACGTCTCGGATCATCAGGCCGTGGCCAAGGCCGCCAAGGAAAGCAATGCCGCGCTGGGCCGGATCGACATCCTGGTCGCCAGCGCGGGGATCACCGGCGCGACCGTCCCGGTCAGCGAATTTCCTGTCGACAGCTGGCTCAGGGTGATGGACGTCAACCTCAATGGCCTGTTCTACTGCTGCCGGGAGGTCATTCCTTTCATGGCGCAGAACGGGTATGGGCGCATCGTCAATATCGCCTCGGTGGCGGGCAAGGAAGGCAACCCCAACGCCTCGGCCTATTCCGCTTCCAAGGCGGCCGTGATCGGACTTACCAAGAGCCTGGGCAAGGAATTAGCCACCCGAGGCATCCTGGCTAACAGCATCACGCCCGCGACTTTCGAGAGCGCCATCCTCAGCCAGCTGCCGCAAAGCCAGATCGACTATATGAAGTCCAAGATTCCCATGGGCCGGCTGGGCGAGGCGTCGGAGAATGCCGCCCTGGTCTGCTGGCTTGCCAGCGATGAATGTTCTTTCTCGACGGGCGCGACCTTCGACATTTCCGGAGGCCGCACCACCTATTGAAGTGAAAAGACGTCACGGGCGACGCCAACAAACGCCCGGGCGAGAGGGAGGAGCCGCAATGGATCGACGCGATTTCGTGAAGGCGGCCGCGGGCGCGGCGGCCATGGGTGCAGGCGGGGCCGAGGCCCAGACCAAGAAGTCTGACATCCCGATCATCGATACCCATGTGCATCTCTACGATCCGACGCGCCCGCAAGGCGTGCCGTGGCCGGGCCCCGAGCAGCCGGCCAGCATCTATCGCCGTTTCCTGCCCGCGGACTATCGCAAGATCGCCGAGCCCTATGGCGTGGTCGGCCTGATCGAAACCGAGTGCAGCCCGTGGGTTGAAGACAATTACTGGGTGATGGAGGTCGGTGCGAACGAACCGATCATGGTGGGCGAGGTGGGCGATCTGCTGCCGGGCCATCCGGACTTCGGTGAGCATCTGGGCCGGCTGCACAAGAACCCGATCTATGTCGGCATTCGGCTCTCCAATCTTTGGGGCCGCAACGTGGAGGAGTTGCTCAAGAAGCCGCAGGTCTGGGCCGACCTCAAGGCGCTGTCTGATGCGGGTCTGTCGCTGGACTTTGGCGGCGGCGCCAAGGAGGTGAAGCAGCTGCTCCAGATCACCGACCGGATTCCCGATATCCGCATCGTGATCAATCATCTGCCGGGCGCGCGGATCCCTGACGACCCGGCCGTGCGCGCCACCTGGCAGAAACAGACGCAAGAGCTGGCAAAGCGTCCGCACATCTATGTGAAGTTCTCGGAGATCTTCCACCGCGTGGATGAGCATGGCCGCCGCGTGGAGAAGGGCGGGCGCATCCCCAAGGACCTCGCCTTCTACAAGCCGCGCCTGGACGAAATCTACGAGACCTTCGGTCCCGACCGGCTGATGTTCGCCAGCGATTGGACCAACAGCGAACCCATGAGCACCTTCGGCGAGCTTGTGGCACTGGACCATGAATATTTCGCGCCCAAGGGCCGCGAAGTGATGGAAAAGATCTTCTGGAAGAATTCGCTAGCGGCCTACCGGTGGAAGAAGCGGGCGAAGAACCAGCCCAGCCTGGTTTGAGCAGCGATAACGGACAGCAACGACAGAAGCACAAAGGTGCCCACGCCATGATGAAGCACATCGCCGGCGCATTGATCATCGCAGCTTTGTCCGCTTCACCAGGGATGGCACAAACCGCGCCGAATTTCGCCGCGGCGCAGAAGCAGTTCGACACGACCTGCGCCGGCTGCCATGGCGAAGGCGCGGCCGGCGGCGATCGGGCGCCGTCGTTGATCAACAACATCACCCTGCGGCCCATGACCCAGGCGCAGATCCACGACCTGATCAAAAGCGGCACCAGCGGAGGCATGCCCGCCTTCAGTAATCTGCCGGAGAACCAGCTTCAGGAGCTTGCGGGTTGGCTGCGATCGCTCAACCAGACCGCTTTCGATACCAAACCTGCCGGTGACGTGGCCGCGGGCGAGGCGTTTTTCTTCGGCAAGGGGCAGTGCGCCTCCTGCCACATGGTTCATGGCCGGGGGCAGGTGAAGGGCCCTGATCTCTCCGCGATCGGGCGGCGCTCCATCGTTCGCGAGCTGGAGCTGGTGCTGGACAATCCGACCTCGCAGATGGGCATTCACACGACCGCGACTTGTCCGCGTTGGGCCTTCTGCCCGGACGAGACCTGGCAGATCGTGGACGTCAAGCTGCGCGATGGTTCAAGCCTGCGGGGCTTCGCGCGCGGCCGCGCCGAGCATGATCTGGAATTGCAGGGCCTGGACGGGCGCATGCATTTCCTGACCGATAAGGAGTATGTGAAGATCACGCCTCAGGAGACCTCCTACATGCCGCCGCTTCAGGCGGGCCCGGCGGAACGGCGCGATCTGATCGCCTATCTGAGCAGCCTGGGTGGCGTGAAGCCCGGCCCCATTACCGGCGCGGTCACGCCGGTTTCGCCCGAGGCCATGAACGCGGTGCTGCATCCCAAAAGCGGCGAGTGGACGACCTATAACGGCAATATCGGCGGCAATCGCCACAGCCCGCTGAACCAGATCAACACCGGCAACGTCCAGAATCTGCAGCTGGAATGGGT
>Ga0134126_10006963_pt1 | contig 14209 bp, 12 predicted proteins | sample KB31752_FD_96881 | JGI IMG/M metagenome (GOLD analysis project Ga0134126, IMG submission 96881) | Terrestrial soil microbial communities with excess Nitrogen fertilizer from Kellogg Biological Station, Michigan, USA - KB3-175-2 | ecosystem: Environmental > Terrestrial > Soil > Unclassified ... | reverse complement strand
GAAAGGGGCTGATTTGAAAGTTCGGGTATTCTTCCACGACAAATGTTTTGATGGGGCTTCTTCCGCGGCATTATTTTCCCGTTTTTACCGGGAGCGCATCCGCGGGGATGTGAAATTCGTGTTCACCGGTCTTTTGCACCGCGCCGGAGCTTTATTCGACGAGGCGCAATTTGACGGCGACGAGAACGCCATTGTGGACTTCAAATATTGCAGCTCTCCGAAGATCACCTGGTGGTTCGATCATCATGAGAGTGCATTTTTAACGCCGGAAGATGCCGCCCACTTTGAGCACGACCAGAGCAACCAGAAGTTTTACGATCCTGCGTTCAAGTCCTGCACCAGCTTCATCGCTCTCATCGCCGAACAGCGCTTCGGGTTCAATCCTGTGCCGGTCGCAGAGCTGGTCCGCTGGACCGACATTATTGACGGAGCGCTCTACAAGAGCGCAAGTGAAGCCGTCGAAATGAAGGCGCCGGCCATGAAACTCACCATGGTCATTGAATCCGCCAAGGATTCCGACTTTGTTCCTCGACTCATTCCGTTGCTTGCCAGCAAACCGCTTGCGGAGATCATCGCGGAGCCGTTCGTCGCCGAGTTGTTGCCGCCGCTGCTTCAACGCCATGAAAAATCCATCAAAATTTTGCAGGACCGCATTGAATCCAAGGATGGGACAATTTTTTTCGATGTCACCGACCATGAGCTTGAGGGATACAACAAGTTCGTGCCGTACTACCTGCATCCAGAATCGATTTATAGCGTGGGCCTCAGCAAGAGCAGCTTTCGAGTGAAAGTATCGGTAGGATCGAATCCCTGGGCTCCGGTGCCTCCCACGGTAAACCTTGCCCGCATCTGCGAGCGCTATGGGGGTGGCGGGCATGCCAGGGTGGGCGCAATTTCTTTTGATGTGACTCAGTACGAAGCTGCGGTTAAAGCTTCACATGATATTGTCGCGGAACTCCGCGCCAGCGTTCGGGCAGGGAAATCTTAGCTTTGTAACGTTCCGGGAACCGTTCCACAGGCTAAAATACAAATACGTGCGCCTCAAACTCCCACCCTCTCACCCTGACTATGGCGCCCAGCTTCAGGCCCTTCGTGCAATAGCCACGCTGGAGTTCGCGAAGGGGCTCGCCGCGGTCATTGGCGCATTCGGAATCATTATTCTGGTCATTCATCGCGATCCCTGGGACGTTGCCTCAGACCTGCTGGCATTCCTGCATATCAGTCCCGACCGTCATCTCGCCCAGGTTTTTCTCGACTGGGCCGACACGCTGACGGACAAAAAGCTCTGGGCTATTGTGATCGTTGGATTCATCTACTCAACGCTGCGCTTTATCGAAGGATACGGGCTGTGGAAGGCGCGGGGGTGGGCGGAGTGGATTGCCCTTATTTCAGCTGGCGCTTATGTGCCCTTTGAGTTCTATCGCTTTGCTCATAGCCCGAACCTGTTCCACGTGGCCGTCATCCTGGTAAATGTGGCGATCGTCTTGTACATGGCTTATTTGCGGCTCTCTAAGCCGCTAGAAAGCGCGTGAAGGTCAATGTCGTGGAAGTGTGGAAACGAATTTTAAAAGTACCGTTACGCGACTTTTCTGAGCACCAGCGCGGAATTCTTTGATCCGAAGGCGATGCAATTGCACACGGCGTGTTCAATTGCTTTCTTTCGCCCCGGCTCGGGAATATAGTCCAGGTCACAATCAGGATCAGCGACTTCAATATTGATGGTGGGCGGAAGTTGCCCGCTCTTCATCGCGACCAAGGTAGCTGCAATTCCCGCCGCCCCGCATGCTCCCTGAGGATGCCCAATCTGCGACTTCAGCGATGACATGGGAGTGCGCCGCGCCTGCTCTTCGCCCAGGGCCAGCTTCAACGCCCGTGTTTCAATGCGATCATTCAGTTGGGTCGCAGTGCCGTGGAGGTTTACGTAGTCAACGTTCTGGGGCGCAATGCCGGCCTGCTTCATGGCCAACTCAATGGCCCTTGCCGGTTCCTCTCCGCATTCCTGCAAACGTACGCGATGAAATGCCTCGCAGGTCGAGCCATACCCCGCCACTTCTGCAAGGATTCGCGCTCCTCGTGCTCGCGCGTGTTCGTATTCTTCCAGCACATACATCCACGCGCCCTCGGCCAGCACAAAGCCGTCCCGATCGCCGTTGAAGGGGCGCGAGCCCCGCTCCGGCGCATGGTTCCATTTTTCGGTCATGATCTTCATCAGGATGAAACCCTTGATGATCCCCAACGAAATTGGAGCATCCGCGCCACCGGTCAGCGTCATGTCCAGGCGGCCCGATTGTATTTGGCGCATCGCGTATCCAAATGAATCGGTGGAAGAGGTGCAGCCACTGGTGATCACATGACTGGGCCCGCGAAGTCCAAAGCGCACGCTTAGTTCGCTGGAGAGTGACCCCATAACGCCCGTCGGCACGCAAAACAGGCTCAACTTGCTGTATTGCTGGTGGAAAAAGAGGCGGTATTGTTCTTCAGTAAATTCCTGGGAACCTCCACCCGTTCCGAAAATAACTCCGAAGCGTTGCTTTTCTTTCAAGGGCATGGTCGCGGTGTCCATTCCTGCATCCTGCAGGGCTTCGGTGGCTGCGGCCAGCGCGAGCGGCAACACTCGCGAAACATGTTTGCGGTCTTTTTTCTCCACCCAGGCAAGTTCGTCGAAGCCACGGACTTCGCCGGCGATCTGAATGGGAATCTCGGAGGCGTCAAAGCGTTCGATCTTCTTGACGCCGCTGCGACCCGCGAGCGCGCCCTCAGCAAATTCGACGTTTCCAATGCCGTTCGGGCTTACCACTCCCATGCCAGTTATTACCACTCTTCGTTTCACGCTGTCTCCAGAACGCCAAGTTTCGGCAACCGATTCGTTCGCATACACATTGTAGGTCTCCGGGCGAGTGCACGGTGTAACTTTTATGTCATTGGTAAAAGGGCATATTGCAGCGGCGTCAGCAGTTGATTCCTGACCCTGGGGACGAATTATTAGAGCCAGCTAATTCATAGAGCGGACGCATTTTATCTCTCTCAGTCAGTCCACAACCTTCGTAACTTTCCCTTCTTTCTATGCCCTCTAGAATCGTCAGAGTAGGTTGCGCGCGATTGCATGAACGGTCACGATACCCAGGTACCTTACGATCGAAGTTTGCCTGCGCCGGTCCCGATCCGCGTGATCGAGGGACGGGAGTGGTGGCTGTGGGGCTTTGCGGTCGCCGTCACATTAGTTCTGACCGTTGGTATTGTCGCGTTAACATTTCCCTCTACGGATCTGCTTTCCTACGTAGACTGGTTTGATCTTAAGGAATGGGTGCGCGGCCTGGCCGCACTGGTGCTTCTTTTCGATGTTTACACGCTGTATCAGCATTTCCAGATCCAGCGTATCCGCCGCCAGTTGTTGGAACGCGACCAGCTTTTCCAACTAATCACAGAAAACGCCGCCGATATGATCGCGGTGGTGGACTGGGAAGGCCGCCGCTTGTATAACAGCCCGGCTTACCAAAAAATCCTGGGCTATTCAGCGGAAGAGTTGAACACTTCTTCGCTTGAACAGATCCATCCTGACGACCGCCAAAGGGTGCAGGAAGCCGCGGCCAAGGCGCGTGCCACGGGAAGAGGCGAACGGCTGGAATATCGCATCCTTCACAAGGACGGTTCGTGGCGTAATTTGGAATCCACTTCCAGTGTGGTTCCGGATGTAAAAGGGCAGCCGGAAAAAATGGTCATCGTCAACCGCGATGTGACGGACCGGAAACGAATGGAAGAGATGCTGGCCCACAGCGCATTTCACGACCAACTGACCAACCTTCCCAATCGTGCGCTGTTCGTGGACCGTCTGCATCACGCATTAACGCTGGCCCGCCGCCACTCCGGTTACCAGTTTGCCGTTCTCTTTATTGATGTGGACGAATTCAAGGTGCTCAATGACAGTCTGGGTCATACGCGCGGCGATGAGTTGCTGATCGAAATGGGCCGCAGGCTCACTGAGTCCGTCCGCGAAATGGATAGCATCTCCCGGCCGACCAACAGCAAACTCTTCAAAGCTGACAAGACGATTGCGCGCCTGGGCGGAGACGAATTCACTGTGCTGCTCGACGACTTGCGCGATCCGAGCGACGCGATTCGCGTGGCGCAACGCATCCAGGAAAAATGCGCGGTGCCTTTCCTGATCAACGACCAAGAAAATAACGAGCAGCAGATTGTAATCAGTGCGAGTGTCGGTATCGCGTTAAGTTCACTCTCTTACAACAATGCGGAAGACTTGCTGCGCGACTCGGAAATTGCCATGTACCGCGCCAAGCGGGCAGGCAAGGCACGCTGCGAACTTTTCGATTCCGGCATGCACGACAGCGCGGTAAAACGCCTGCGCATGGAAACCGACATCCGCAAAGCGCTCGAGCTCAATGAATTTCGTGTTTACTACCAGCCGCTGGTCAATTTGAAGACCGGAAAAATTTCTGGTTTTGAGGCGCTTACGCGATGGCAAAGGCCCACAGGCATGGTGCCGCCTGTCGAATTTATTTCAGTGGCTGATGAGACGGGACTCATACTTCCCATGAACCGCATGCTCATGCAGGAAGCGACCCGCCAGTTGCGCACATGGCAATCGCAATTTCCCTCAGACCCGCCACTGAGCATGAGCGTCAACGTGACCTCCAAACAATTCGCGCAGCCAGAATTGGCGGCGGAAATCGGACTCATTCTCGAGCAGGCCAAACTTGATCCGCATACCCTGCAATTGGAGATAACAGAAACCATAACGATGGGCGACGCACGCCGCGCCGAAGAGGTCTTTGCCGAATTGAAGGCCCTCGGCGTGCGCCTCAGTATTGATGATTTCGGCACGGGATACTCGTCGCTTAGCCGCTTGCAGCGTTTCCCAGTGGACTCACTCAAGATCGACCGGGCATTCATTTCCAACATGGATACGGATCCGGAAAGCCGCGAGATCGTGCGCATCATCATCATGCTCGCGCACAATCTTGGCCTTAAAGTGGTGGGTGAGGGCACGGAGACGTTAGAGCAAGTCGAGCATCTTAAACAACTCGATTGTGAAATGGCGCAAGGCTACTATTTTTCCCGGCCCGTGGACCATGAGGCCATTACCCATCTTCTGGGACGCTCCACAAACGCCGTCGCTGCCGCTGCAGGACGGTAACCTGAAGTAATCTTCGCATTCAAATACAACAAGACTACCAGGCAGAATTGTCATTTTTCTTCGCAACATTCTCCGGATACCTGTGTTTGTTAAAACGTCCGGTAAACAAGCTGGACGGGGCGATTCCGGCACAGGGAGAGAGTGATGAAGCAAATAAAATGCATTCTATTTGCAGCGATTTTTGCCACGCTGATTTTGCCAGCGGCGGCGCAAACCACAACCAATTCCGGCAGCATGAATTCCAACACTCCGCCACGTACGATTCATCAGCGGAAGCAGAACCAGCAGGACCGTATTGCGCAAGGAGTCAAGAGCGGGCAGCTAACGCCGCGGGAGACTGCCCATTTGGAAAACCACGAAGCGCGGATCAATCGCGAAATCCATAGAGACCGCGCCGCTAATGGAGGCAAGCTTACGGCCCGCGAAAAGGCCCGCGTGAATCGTCAGCAGAACCGCGAATCGAGGCGGATCTACCGCGATAAACACAACGGGCGGCGCGCTTAGCGATTTTCCGGAGAAGGCCTCGCAAGAGGACCTTTCTCCGGATTTGTGTTTCGAGTTAACGAAGTTATTTAAATTCCGCGAAAATTTGTGCCAGGATGGTAAGACTTGAGGGCATAGTTCCGCGCCGCGCCAAAAGCAGTCACACTGAGATGAGTTATTGATAACCACCGCTCAAGTTTGTGGTGTCCGGTGCGGTGCAGCACATACGAGATACCGATAGAAGTCGCCGTGGCTGCCGCTTCTACGGCGGCAAAACCTGCCGAGTTGTCTACAACATCGTCGGGAAGCAGGATTTCTCCACGACCGCGTGCCAGCATGTTTTTTGTGGATGTGTAATCAAGGGCGCGAAATATTGCAACACCGGAAAACAATAAAATATTTTCTTTGTCCCAGAAGGCGTGGGTTGGAAACTGCGGAGCGGAATCGGCCACTGGCGCTGGAGTGCCTGGATCGGCTGGCAACTCGCCGGTGGATTGCGCTCCAATATTCGCGGACTGCGCGAGGGCGCCTATGCTGCCGCAAAATAGCAGGACGAATACCAGAGCCAGTTCACGCATGTTTCGCCACGTGGTCTTTTTTCTGCGACTGCCTTTTCTCTTTTGCCCAACCCTCTTTCACCGTCTGGCGCGCGCGTCCCAGGGCCAAAGCGTCGGCGGGAACATCGTCGGTAATGCAGGAGGCCGCGCCGATGTAGGCGCCTTTGCCGATTTTGACGGGCGCAACCAGCGTGGAATCGCTGCCGACGAACACGCCGTCTTCAATCGTCGTCTTGTATTTGTGGACGCCGTCGTAGTTGCATAGAATGGTCCCTGCGCCAATATTCACGCCTTCGCCAATTTCCGCGTCGCCCAAATAAGTGAGATGGTTTGCTTTCGACCCTTTCCCCAACCGGGTCTTCTTTGTTTCTACAAAATTTCCCACGCGCGCGCCTTCGCAGATTTCGCTTCCGGGTCGCAAACGCGAATACGGCCCCAGCGTTGCTCCTTCGCGCACGGTGGATTCATCCATCACGCAGCCGGGAAGGATGGTCACGCCATCTCCGACGGTGGAATCACGAATCACGCTGTAGGAGCGGATTCGGCAGTCACTGCCCACGGTGGTTTTTCCCAGCAACTGCACGTAAGGTTCAATGACCGTGTCCGTCCCAATTTCCACTTCCGCGTCAATTACGCAGCTTTGCGGATAAAAAATTGTCGCGCCTGCCGCCATCAACTCTTCGCACTTGGCCATTCGCATGTTCTGGTCAATTTCCGCCAGCTCGGCCCGCGTGTTCGCACCCAAGACCTCATGATAGTTCCCCGCGTCAATGGCAACAACACGCTGCTTCGCTTTGCCAAGGATAGAAGCCATGTCAGGAAGATAAAATTCGCCGTGTGCATTGTTGGTGCGGATTTTATCGAGGTGTTGCAGAAGAGGCTTGACCGAGAAAGTGTAAATACCGGAATTGATTTCGCGCACCTTTTTTTGCTTTGCTGTAGTTGCCTTGTCTTCCACAATGGCCTGCACATCGGCGCTGGCGGCGCTTTTGCGGATTACCCGGCCGTACCCAGCAGGGTCAGAAAGAACAGCGGTAAGAATCGTCATTGCGGCTTTTTTGTCGTTATGGAAATCCCGCAGTCGTTCAAGCGTCTCTGTGCGAATCATGGGAGCGTCGCCCGAGAGCACAATGACCTGGTCGTAAGATTTGATTGCGTCTCTGGCCATCATGACGGCGTGTCCTGTGCCGCGTTGCTCCGCTTGCAGCACAAAATTCACGCCGGTGGAGGAGACTGCTTCCTGCACGCGGACGGATTCATGCCCAACGATCACATAGATGTCGCTGGCGGGAACAATGTTCCGTGCAGCCGCAATGACATGCGCGAGCAGCGGCTTGCCGCCCGCCTCATGCAGAACTTTCGGATGTTTGGATTTAAGCCGCGTTCCTTTTCCGGCGGCCATAATGACAACCGCCAGGCGGGGAGACTGCTTTCCTCGGGTAGATCGCGCGCTGCTCATGAAAACAATATACCCGTATTGCCGCCGCGGGATTTTCCATTCCGCCAGCAAGGGCACCTAAAGCGGCAATCATCAGTTTTAGTCGCAGCGCCCTTTTCGGTACCCTTGAATATCACGCAGCCACTAGTGTGCAGTACCCGCCCCATCATTCATACCGCGCCGTTGCGGCAAGGGAAGTCGCCCATCCGCCCCGCTGGTTAGCGCCATAAATGCCGGGTCATTCATTAGAGACGCGAACACCGCATCCACACGGGCTTCCATCATTTCTTTTGAACGCACTGCCTGGAAGCGCTCATACTCGAAGAAATGCCGTTTCAGTAGCGCCAGAGCTTTGTCCCTCTGCCCCATCTGCGCATAGATTGCTGCCAGGTTGTAGGAAGCCGGCAGCATTCCCTCATTTTGCTGGGCGATCTTCAGGGCTTCGTCGCCATGTCCGTGCGCGGCCATAAAACCGGCAGCAAACACCAGATTGTAGGCATCATTCGGTTCGAGGCTGAGGGCCTTTCGCACGTAATAATCAGTCTTGGCTTCATTGCCCTCGGAGTTCCAGTACACGGCCAGGTTGCGATAAGCGAGCGCGATGGGAAACACCTGCACTGATTGCTCCATGAGTGACAATCCCTTTTTGAACTGGCCCTCATGAATGGTCATCTTCCCCAATCCATGCAAAGCGACGGCGCGCGCCAGCGGGTCGGCGGGCATGGCGAGGATTGCGTTGAAAGTCTCGCGGGCCTTGTCCCAATCGCCGGTTTCATGGCGATATACTTCGCCGAGATATCTCAATGGAGTAGGGTCGGCCGTATCCATCAGATGCGCCTTCTGATAAAGCTGCGCGGCCTCCAAATATTTTGCATCATTCTCGGCCTGCAATCCTTGCTTCAAGAGGCTCTCGATGCGGGCGCCCACGGCAGCATCAAAATTCGGCGGATCGGCGACCTCTCCGACATCGGTCACCCCAAGCTTCTTGAGTTCCTTGGAAGCGTCTTTCGCTTTTTTCGGGAAAAGGCATTTCTGGTCCAGCACCGCGCGATAGATGGGAACAGCTCCGGCGCTGTCGCCCGATTTCGCCCGCTCTTTCGCTTGTTTCAATTGTTGCTCCAGCGAGTTTTCGCGCCGCTTTACTTCGTCATCCACTAGCTTTTCTACTGGTCCTGCACGCAGAAAGCCGTCTTGATTTTCCACTTTGCCAATCGCCTTGCCGTCCGGGGTAGCCAGCACCGCTACCGGCAGCTTGGCATCGCCAGCCAATTGTTTTCCCAGAGGTGAACTCTCATCAATAATTTCCATGGAAATGCATTGTGCGGCGTATAGAGAGAGAACGCGCGAAGTCCGCAAGCTGGACTTCTGCACCTCCTGCGCGGAAGACGGGAACCAGTAGAGAACAAGTCCGGCGGCCACAGGCGGGGCCTCAGGCGTGTGCACGCGCCACGGCACGTTGTAGACCTGCTCTGGGATGCCCATTGAGTTCATTCCGCCGGTGCCCCCTCCGCCGCCTCCGCCGCAGGTTGCCCACAGAGCGGATGCAGAGAAGCATGTGAGAAGGAGCGCAACGGAAACAATGGACAATTTTTTCATGGCAAGATTGTACTTGCTCACCACGATGACTGTGAGAGGTGACAAGATTTTGACAATTCGTGAGCGGGTAAAACACCAGCTAGACGGACCCTGTTTAGGCTTTCACAACTGCCCGCGGCTTGCGGCTGGCGAGGAGCGTCATTAAATCCCGGGCGACCTTATCGGTGGCATGGCGCGCCACGCCTGCCTCTTCCAGATAATCTCCCAGCAACGGGCGCACGCCCAACGCCTCTACTTTCTCCAGATCGCTCACTATCGGCGCGGCACTTTGTTCGGCGTATTTTGCCTGTAGCTCTTTCGACGCCGGCGTACGATTGATAAGAACGTAATCGAAAATCTGCGCTCCCACGTGTTCGGTGAGGGCGTGAATATGATCGGCCACGCTTCTGCCCAGACTCTCATTTGCCTGGGTCATAAGATTGCACACGAAAACCTTAGTGGCCTGGGAAGCTATGATTGCCCGCGCAATGCCCGGCACCAGTAGATTAGGAATGAGGCTGGTAAATAACGATCCCGGCCCTATGGTGATAAGGTCCGCGCGCGCGATTGCGTCCAGCGTTTGCGGCAAGGGCTGAATGTCCGGCGGAATCAGGAAAAGCTCCTCTATCCGTCCCTTCGACGCGGTAATGTTAGTCTCGCCACGCACCCTGGATCCATCCTGCATCAGGGCCTCTAGTTCAACGTGTGAAGTGGTGACCGGATAAATGTGCCCTCGCGTCAGCAGAATTTCCGATGACAGGCGAACCGCTTCGCTGAAATCCTGCGTAACGGAGGTCAGGGCCGCCAGAAAAAGGTTGCCGAAGCTATGACCTTCCAGTCCTGAGCCCTTTTCAAAGCGATGCTGGAAGAGCCGGGAGAGCAATGCTTCGTCTTCGGAGAGCGCGACAATGCAATTGCGAATGTCGCCCGGCGGAAGCATGTTGAACTCTTTGCGCAATCGGCCACTGGAGCCGCCATCGTCGGTAACCGTGACCACCGCGCAAAGTTCGCGGATGGAATGCCCCGGCAAAGGATTCTGCCCGGGCAAGGGTACATATTGCTTAAGACCTTTCAGGAGCGTGGAAAGTCCCGTGCCCCCGCCAATGGAAACCACGCAATAGCCATGATTGGTTTTGCGTTTTCCTGGCTGCGGACTCTTCGGGCGCCGCTTGGCAACCGCCATGATCGGAAATTAGAAACCTTCTTCAGATTGAGAATGCGAATGCGGCGCCGGCATCTCCCCTCCCGGATCGGGATAAAGAAGTTCCGTGAAGCGCGGGTCCTCCGCCAGGTTCTGAAAGTCGGAATCATTGCGTGCCTGAAAACGGAGCAGTGCATTCAACTCGATGGCTTCATTCAAATGTCGCAGAGAGTCTTCCGCGTGGCCGGTAAGACAATCGAGCGCGGCCAGACCATAAGCAACATAATCGGCCTTGGGCACCTGCTTGCCGAGCTTTTCCAGATGTTCGCGCGCGGCTACGTAGTCGCCGACATTCATGAGTGAGACGGCAAAATCGTAGTGTTCTTCCGCCGTTTTAAATTGGTTGGCGGTCTTTTCCAAATGCTGATTGCAGACGTTCAAATGCACCGAGGCTCTATCGGCCAGTCCCCGATTGGGCCCGGTGAGGACCTTCTGCAAATGGCCTTTCGCTTTGTCGAATTTATGCTCCTGCAAAGCCCGTAGGCCCGCTTCATAGTTTTGCACAGCCTGTGTAAAACGAGGATCTTCCGGAACAGACTTCTTCGCTGGTGTCTTTTGCGCCATAGTAAGGACTCTTCCTCGATTGCTCGTAAATATCTCCACTAATTGAGGTTAGATGCAAAACACCACTAGGTTAGGGCGCTCGAGCGTGTTTCCCGCAGGATAACAATCATGAATGTCTTTCAGGGCCTGCGCTGGCCGCCCTGTGGAAATAGGTAAACCAATGAGCAGATTAAACTTTGCCCGGCTTCCCGTCAAATCGGTGTTTACTGGATGGAAGCTGCGGTTTGCAGATCGATCTGCTGATATTCGCCACGAATGATGCCGGCTCGAATCTGCGCCGCCGTTTTACCTTTTTTATGCTGCAAATAACTGTAATAAAGCTCCTGCATGCAGGTGGAGCACTCCGCTCCGTGCATTCCCTCAAAGCAGCTATGCAGGCTGTTGTGCCCCATCCGGTCGCAATGGCAGTAGCAAGGTTGCTGGTGGATCACCACAGGAATTCTGGATGCAAGCTCATAAGCATGAATTTGCACCGGCTTTAGGGGGCCGCTTCCCCAAAGCTGTTCTTTCTTGAGGATCGGTGGCAGTTTTTCACCTTTGGCTGGAGGGTTCGCATTGTAGGCAGGTACTGGAGCTTCCTCCTGCTGCGACATTGCCCAGCGGTTGGAAACCATCACTACCAGAGCTAAAAGAAGGCCAAGACTTAATGCGCGCTTAAGCATGATGACTCACAAAAATTACTCGGTAATTGTAACTCTAAAATTCGCCGCGCGCATGTCGTCACATCTCGTGTGCGCGCTTAATTTGCTTGCTTTAATTTCTGCGTCAAGAGTTCGCGATATAGATCGCATTGTGGTTTTCGCAGTCCTGTTCCTGCCACTACCTGAACGTCCTGTGTGAACCTGACGTATGCTCCATTACCGCCAAACTCTGGCCAATGCGGCAAGCCTTTTCCATTGGGGTCGCCAGTCTTGGCAAAGTTCGTCCAATAGGACTCCATGATTTCGGCGAGTTTGTGGTCGGCGTCGCCAAAAACCCCACCGATATTTCCTCCGGAAGGATAAAAGCCGAATACATAAGGCAGCTCGGCAGAGTGAACTGCGCCCTCCGCTTCATGCCCGGGGCGAGCATGTTCGAATTGATATTCGTATGTGGCATGATGCGCTGCCTGATGAAATGCGGATTGCGTGACAGCCGCGCAGCGGAACATGCCATCCGACTCATACTGATTTGCAACCGTTCCATAGACGGGATCGGTTGAGCCTTGGCCGCCATTGCTCAGCCCGTAAGCTTCAAGCACCTTGGGCACCAGGTCACCGGAGACTTTTCGGATCTGATGGCGCAATGCTTCGGTTGGCAGGGGGAAGTCGAACTCACGCGAATTATTTCCCATGATCATGGCAACAGGGGCTTCCTGCCCCGCGGCGAAAACTTTGACCGGAGCGGTGGGAATGACCCATCCGTCAACATTAAAAGCAAAATTGGGGCTCGGATCCTTTTCGTGCGATTCCAATACACGAAAAATTTCTGCCACGGAAAGGTTACGCATGTACTTGATCGGATTCTGGGCCGCAGGCGCGCCAAGCGCATTGGCCAGCTTTTGGCCGTTCTGTTCCGTTTCGGCCAACGTAGCTGTACCGAATCCGAAAGACGTTCCGCTTTCACCGATGACTTTTTCGAACAACCCTTTTGCCAGCGGAGAGGTCATGAGTAAACTTGCATCATGTGCGCCGGCGGACTGCCCGAAAACCGTGACATTCGCGGGATCGCCGCCAAAGTTCGCAATGTTGTCATGCACCCAGTGCAGGGCCGCGATCTGGTCCATTAAGCCATAATTGCCCGAGGCGTGATGCGGAGATTCTTTGGTCAACTCCGGATGCGCGAAAAATCCAAATATTCCCAGGCGATAGTTGACCGTCACCAGGATGATTCCGTGGTCAACCAGTGTGCCATCTTTATACAGGGCGCTCGAAGCGGTGCCGCCTGTATTGGCCCCGCCATGGATCCAGAACATTACGGGAAGTTTTTCCTTTACCGGCCAGTGCGGCGTAATGACGTTCAGGAAAAGGCAATCTTCCTGGCTCATTTCGGCGTCACGCCGGTTCCAGTCTCCCGCAGGCATCTGGGCGCAGGGAGCGCCAAAGTGTTGGACGTCGCGCACCCCTTGCCATGCCTTTAACGGAACCGGTGGCCGCCAGCGAAGATTTGCCAGCGGAGGTTGCGCGTAAGGGATCCCCAAAAATTCCGCCCGCGCGGAAGTCGTTAACGTTCCGCGCAGCCGGCCCGCAGTGGTTTTTACTACAGGCTCAGTCTCAGCCGCACAGGCGCTGTCGGCAATTTCGTTCAGCATGCCAAAAATTAGGATACCCACCAGCAGGGAAGCGCAGAACCACCGGAACAAGCGAACGGCTGGGACCGAATTCATTCGGGACATCTCCTTTCGAGAAATCCATACAGCGATTGAGTAAGAGACTATTTGTACGCATCCTACTCAGTGCAAGCCAAATTTGTATAAAATAAATGCGGTAACATGCTAGAAGAAGAAGTTTCAGGCGTACCCGCCGCGCCAGATCAAAATACGGCATCTCGCAGCGCCAAACCAGTGTTCGCCGTATGGCTGCGCGATTTAATGATCTCTCTGGTCATTGCCTGCTTCATTGTTATCTTTGTTTACCAGCCAGTAAAAGTTGAAGGCGTCAGCATGATGCCGGGTCTTGACGACCAGGAACGCATCTTCGTCAATAAATTCGTCTATCGTCTGGAACCCATTTCGCGTGGAGATATTGTTGTATTCCGCTATCCGCGCGACACGTCTAAGAGCTTCATTAAGCGGGTGATTGCGATTTCAGGGGATCACGTGCGCATTGATGGCGGGCAGGTATATGTGAACAATGAACCGCTCGAGGAGGATTACGTGGCGCCTGCGTATGAGGATGACCGCAGCTATCCTGACACCATTGTCCCTCCCCACAGCTATTTCGTTCTCGGCGACCATCGCAACATGTCGGACGACAGCCGTGATTTTGGCCCCGTCAACTCCAGCTACATTTACGGCAAGGCCGTGCTGGGGTATTGGCCCGTGGATAAAATGGGACGAGTGCATTAGCCGTGGTGCATTGCGTGAAGATTTTCACAGCTTTTCCCGCCTAAATTCTTCATTCATTGTGTCGCGAACGCGATATCCCTGCTAAAATCTATAAAATCCACTCCCTGGAGCAACAATGCAAGCTATCCTTGCGTTGGAAGACGGCAGAGTCTTCCGCGGCAAAGGCTACGGCGCCAAAGGCGAATGTTACGGG
>Ga0134126_10006962_pt1 | contig 14209 bp, 9 predicted proteins | sample KB31752_FD_96881 | JGI IMG/M metagenome (GOLD analysis project Ga0134126, IMG submission 96881) | Terrestrial soil microbial communities with excess Nitrogen fertilizer from Kellogg Biological Station, Michigan, USA - KB3-175-2 | ecosystem: Environmental > Terrestrial > Soil > Unclassified ... | reverse complement strand
CCTACGAGGAGAAGCACGGGCACGCCCCGGCCGAGGGCCTGGCCCTGGTCGCCTGCCCGAACTGCGGCACCCGGGGCGCGTTCACCGAGCCGCGCATGTTCAACGGGCTGCTGCGCACGTACCTCGGCGCCACCGAAGATGAGAGTGGCCTGGCCTACCTGCGCCCTGAGACCGCGCAGGGGATCTTCATCAATTTCCGCAACGTGCTGCAGACCTCACGCAAGAAGATCCCGTTCGGGATCGGGCAGATCGGCAAGTCGTTCCGCAACGAGATCACCCCCGGCAACTTCATCTTCCGCACTCGCGAGTTCGAGCAGATGGAGATGGAGTTCTTCGTCAAGCCCGGGACCGACGAGGAATGGCACGACCAGTGGATCGCCACCCGGCACGCCTGGTACACCGGCCTGGGCGTGACCGAGGAGAACCTGCGCCTGTACGAGCACCCGGCGGAGAAGCGCTCGCACTACTCCAAGCGCACCGTGGACATCGAGTACCGGTACGGGTTCCCCGGCAGCGAGTGGGGCGAGCTTGAGGGCATCGCCAACCGCACCGACTTCGACCTGTCCACCCACGGCCGCGCTTCCGGCCAGGACATGTCCTACCTCGACGCGGAATCCGGCGAGCGCTACATCCCGTACGTGATCGAGCCCGCGGCCGGCGTGGACCGGTCCATGCTGGTGTTCCTCATGGACGCCTACGCCGAGGACGAGGCGCCCGACGCCAGCGGCAAGCTGGAGAAGCGCACCGTGCTGCGGCTCGACCACCGCCTCGCCCCGGTCAAGGCCGCCGTCCTGCCGCTGTCGCGCAACGCCGACCTGTCCCCGAAGGCCCGCGACGTGGCCGCCGCGCTGCGCCAGCGCTGGAACACCGACTTCGACGACGCCGGCGCGATCGGCCGCCGCTACCGCCGCCAGGACGAGATCGGCACCCCGTACTGCGTCACGGTCGACTTCGACTCGCTGAACGACCAGGCGGTGACGGTTCGCGAGCGCGACTCCATGGGGCAGGAGAGGGTCTCCATCGATGCCTTGGAAAATTATCTAGCCGAACGATTGACCGGGCTCTGACTCATTCGTTGGGATCGCTGGTTTCGGGGCCGGTCCTGCGGGCCGGCCGGGGACGTAGGGGGCAGCGGGCGGCCGGCTCAAAACGCCTGCCGCCCCTACCCGCCTCCGCCCTGCGAGTCGTTATCGCCGCGCGGGTAGCGGCGGAAGACTTCGGCGGCGGCTAGGTGGAAGCCATCGGGGAGACCGGAGGAAGAGAAAGCAGAGGCGATTTCCTCCATCTCGGCTACCCAGCGCCAGCCCTTGGCCGTGGCTGATCTTGCCGAGCCTTCGGACCGTTTCTCCAGCTTGGGCTGGGAGAGCGCCCACTCGGCGAGGAGGGTTTCCTCGACGCCCTCCTCCCTGGCGAACTCGCGGATCGCGAGGATCAGGGCGGCGGTGCCCTTGGTCCAGGCGCCGTAGGCCATCTTGACCGTGGAGGCGGACGCCAGGGCTGGGCCTGCGATGCGTGTATCCAGGTCGGTGCCGTCGAACAGGGCCTGGACGGTGGAGGCGTCGGGGCCGGACAGGTAGAGCCTTGTACTGCCGGGGGCGGTGGGGGGCGGGCCGATGATGCCGCCGTCCACGTAACGGCCACCGGTGTCGGTGATCATCTGCGCGACCTCCCGCGCCGTGCCCGGCGCGATCGCGTTCGCGTCCACGTACAGCCCGCGGAACCCGTGCACCGCCCAGGCCACGTCGGCCGCCGCGTGCGGCGGGCACACCGACAGGATGATCTCCGCCCGGGCCGCGACCGCCGCGATCGTGCGCGCGTCCGTCAGCCCGGCCGTTCTGGCACGGTCAGCCGTTGCCGTGCTGCGTCCCTCGGACGCCCACAGCACCGTATGGCCGCCCTTGGTCAGGCACCGGCCGGTGGCGGCGCCCATCTCGCCTGGATGCAGTAGGCCGATCACGTGCGTGCTCACATGATCAGTGTCGCGCACCGGGGCCAGCCCCCACCTCAGCCCCGGCTGTTACCAGGCAAAGAAGAGGCCGGAGTAGGTGCCCCGCGGGATCGGCGTGAACTTGTTCCCGGCAAGGACGCCGAGGATGTTGTTGCGGCCGCCGTACTGGTCCTTTGCGCCCCGCGGATCGCTGATGACCAGCGCGCTGCCGTCAGGGCTGGCCCAGAGGACCTCCTGATAACCGATCGAGGCGCTGAACCGGTCCTCGTGGAAGAGGGGCTTTCCGGTGCGCGCGGAGTACTCGGTGATCTGGACATAACCGCCGGGGCCGCTGTGATGCGGCGGGTAGTAGCTGGTCGCGGCGACGACCTTGGTGCCGTCCGGGGTGAGGAACGTGTTGGTGGTGGCGAGGGTGCCGGCCTGGTACGGGAACCCCACGACGATCTTGGCCGCGGCGAGCGTGGTACCGGGGGTGGTGGTGTCCAGCACGCGGACCCGCATGGTCTCGTGCGGGCCGCCCCACTGCTGGAACTCCAGATAGCGACCATCTGCGGACCAGGAGAAGATCTGGCCCATTGGCTTCCAGTTGCCGATCCAGTTGCCGATCCGGTCGCCGCCCGGCCAGGTCCACGTCCGGATGGCGCCGGTGGCGAGCGTGATGATCTGGATGGACTTGCGGAAGTCCAGGGCGAGCCTGGTGCCGTCGGGGGAGACCGCCATCCCGGCGAGATTGGTTGCGCGGACCTTCTCCGGGATGGTCAGTGGGGTCAGTTGGGTAGTGCGGGTGTGCGGGTCGAAGGTCAGCCGGAAGAACACCGTCGGGGCCGTGTTGTCCCGGTTCTGCGCGCGCATGCCGGCCTGCCCGGAGGCGATGTTCCACCAGCGCTGGGCGGCCAGCACGAACGTGTGGTTGTCCGCGGTGCCGCTCACCCAGGTGAAGACCTTGTAAGGCCGCGGCGGGCTGACCGTCGCGAGGACGCGCCCGGTGACGGTCGAGCGCACCAGCGCGGTCCGGGCATAGATCAGGGCCTGCGGCGGCAGCATGACGAAGTAAGGGGGGACCTTCCGGAGCGCCGACCGGGGGCCGACGGGGGAACCGTGCCACCGTGCCGCCGCGGCCTGGCCGGTGTTCCGGGCACGGCCATGGAACGTGGCGGAGATGGCCAGGGAGCCGGCGACCACGGCGGCGACCGCCGCGGCGGCGGCCAGCGGGGTGAGCCAGGTGCCCCACCGGCCCGGGATCCGGGGCAGCCGGGCGCGCCGGGTGCCCCGCAGCCGCAGCGGCGGGACGCTGTGCGGGCTGATCTCCTCGCCGGTCTCGCGGAGCGCCAGCCGCACCTTGTCTTCCATCGTGTTCATGACTGCTCCTGAAGCATGCGGCCCAGGGACGCGAGCGCCCGGTGCGTGGCCGATCGGACGCTGCTGGGGCTGATCCCCATCGTGGTGGCGGTCTCCTCGGCGGGCAGGTCGAGATAGAACCGCAGTACCAGCGCCTCGCGCTGGCGTGGCGGGAGCCGCCGCACCGCCCGCATGATCTCGTCCCGTTCCTCCCTGGTGAGCACCGCGGATTCCGCGGAGCGCACGCTTTCGGGGCTGCTGGCCGCCGCCCGCGGCGCCCGCGACGTGGTTCTTCGGCGCAGCACCGAGCGGCAGTGGTTGAGCACGGCGGACCGCACGTAGTGCACCGCGCTCCCCGGGTCGGCCAGGTGGGACCACCGCCGGTACAGCCCGCAGAACGCCTCCTGCACGACGTCCTCCGCGCTCTGCCGGTCACCGAGCATGATGTGGGCCAGCCGGATCATCCCGAGGGCGTGCGCCTCGTACAGCGCGGTCACGGCGTCCCCGGCGGTGTCGGCAGGCCTGGCAGCCGCGGTGCCGACCGGCGGCCCGGCGGATGCAGGGGCACCAGCGGTGCCCACGACGGCCGGTCCGTGCGGATGGGGGTTCATGTTCCAGAGACGTGCGCCGCCGCGTTTCGCTGCTTCACCTGGAGAAGTCATCGGCCGGTCCGGTAGGCGCTGGTGATCGTCTCCGTGACGGTACCTCCGGCCGCGTCGGCAGCGGTGGTCCGCAGCGTAACCAGCGTCCTCGCCGGGGCCGTGAATACCGCGGTATACCGGCCGCGGTGGCCGCTGACCCGGGCCTGGTGCCAGGTCCTGCCACCGTCGAAGGACACCGACACCGAGGCACGGGTGACCGCGGCGGCCTTGACGGCTTGCAGGTGCCCCGCCACGACGTGCACCACCTGGCGCCCGGCCGGTGTCGCGCCGTCGAGCCTCAGGCCCGCCACGTCGTACCTCAGCGTCATCATCGGCTCGATGGCACAGTCGCGGTCCCGGGTCAGCGGCGCGCATGACCAGCCAGGCGGCAGCGTCGCCGTCCTCACTGGCTTGCTGGCCCACGTCCAGACCGTGTTGGTCGCGGTGGACAGTGGGAAGAGCTTGCTGGTCCTGGTCAGATCCAGCGAGAAGCGGATCGTCGCGGGTTTCGGGGCCAGCGTGGCCGTGGTGTAGAACTCTCCGTACGGGCTGGCCTGGGTCACCGCGTTGCCGCCCGCGATCTTCGTGCCGTCCTGCTCGATCCGGTAGGTCCCGGCCACTCCGCTGCCGCCGAGCAGCCCGCCGATCTCGTGCCCGGGCTGGTTGTCCCCGAACGGGTCGACCTCCAGGCTCAGCGTGTTTCCGGCCCGGACCGCCGAGGGCTCGGTCGTGTTGAACATGTTGGGCTCGGTTTCCAGCAGCGCGTTCGCCGTGGGATGCAGCGGGTAGGCGCTCCAGTTCTCGGTCAGCCGCTCACCCGGGCGGAGCAGGCGCAGGTCGCCCGACTGCCACGGCGCGCTGCCGGGCTCGTACTGCCCGAACCATTCCATCCTGGCCGTGCCCGTGCCGCCGGCGTACTCGGTCAGCCGCCCGGGGAGTCGCAACGACGGCCCGGCGGGCTCGATGAACCCGAACCATGCCCGGTTGCCGTTCGGGTTGGTGGCCGGGAAGCTGCCGTTGAACGCGAACCCGCCGGCCGCCGGGGCGGCCTGGTAGAAGCGCTCGTGCACGGTGGCCAGGTCCGCGGCGCGGACCAGGTAGCGCTGTGCCGGGATGATCCCAGGCGGGTCGGTGTAGCTCAGTGTGTACTCGTAAGGCACGGCCCGGCCCGGCGGGGATTCCAGGTGCTGGTTCACCGCCACCCGCAGCGTGCCCACGGTCGGCCGCGCGCCGGTGGGGCTGAGCCACACCGAGGTGCCCGGGAAGTAAAGCTCGAGCACTATCGGGGGGCCGGACCTGCCGGTGCGCAGCAACCAGACGTCGGTGGTCAGCGCGGTCGCAGTCCGCGGCGTCACCATGGTGACCCTGCTGTCCGCCGCCGTGCCGTGGATGGTGACCGTGCGGTTCCCGGTGACGGTGAACTGCGGCAGTATCACGAACCGGTTTCCCGGCATCCGGCTGGACCCGCCGAACTCCGCGATCGCGAAGTAGTGGCCGGAAGGAACGCTGTACTTCACCACGCCGTTGTCGAAGACGCCGGATCCGGCCTGCGGGTCGATCAGTGCCGTGTCATCCACGTCGAACAACTGCACCAGGTCCCCGGTGTCCGGCGTCCCCGCCAGGCCGAAGCCCTTGATCGTCAGCGTGTGCATGCGGAACCCCGGCCGCGCCGGGGCCCGGCCCGCTGGACCGGCCATCCTGATCACCATCCCCGCGGCACGGCGCCTCACCGGCCGGAATGCGGCGGGGCCGGGCCGTGGAACGGAGCGGGACCAGGCCGGGACGGGCCGGGCCGCAGCGGGGCGGGGCTGGCCGGCCGGCAGCGTCAGGCCGGCCGCCAAGAGCGCGGCCAGCGCGGCGAACGTCCGCATCGGTGTGGCCGGGCCCGGCGCGCGTCGGTCCATCTGGCTCTCCTTGCGTTGGATTGAGGCCCATTCGGCTTCAGGCACGTTCCAGAGACGTTCGGGCCGGCCATTCGCTGCCTCCGCGCGGGCGGCGCGCATGGAGTGCGCAACTCTCGGTAGAGTCCTGAGAACAGGGCCGTGAGGCCATATGCAGATGGCCGCCCCGGTAGCTACTCCCTCTTACCGGCGGGGCGGCGGCGCGGGCACAAGGAGAGCGTGCAGTGGCGAAGCTCGTCTACGCATTCAGCGAAGGCAACAAGGACCTGAAGGACCTGCTGGGTGGCAAGGGCGCCAACCTTGCCGAGATGACCAACATTGGCCTGCCCGTGCCGCCTGGCTTCACTATCACCACCGAGGCGTGCCGTTACTACCTGGAGCACGGCGGCGTCCCCGAGGGGCTTGCCGCGGAGGTCGGTGAGCATCTGCGGCGGATGGAGCAGGCCATGGGCCGCGAGCTTGGCGACCCGGCGGACCCGCTGCTGGTCAGCGTCCGCTCCGGGGCCAAGTTCTCCATGCCGGGGATGATGGACACGGTCCTGAACATCGGCATCACCGACGAATCCGTGCACGGCCTGGCCAAGCAGTCGGGGAACGAGCGGTTCGCCTGGGACGCCTACCGGCGGCTGATCCAGATGTTCGGCAAGACCGTGCTCGGGATCGACGGGGACGCGTTCGAGGACGCGATCGACCAGGCCAAGCGGGCCAAGGGCACCACCAACGACCTCGACCTGGACGCCGGCGACCTGAACCAGCTCACCGAACGTTTCAAGGAGATCGTCCGCGAGCACACCGGGCGCGACTTCCCGCAGGAGCCGCACGAGCAGATGAACCTGGCCATCGAGGCCGTGTTCAACTCGTGGAACTCCGGCCGCGCCGTGCTCTACCGGCGGCAGGAGCGGATCCCCGCCGACCTGGGCACCGCGGTCAACGTGGTGGCGATGGTGTTCGGCAACCTCGGCGCGGACTCGGGCACCGGGGTCGCGTTCACCCGTGACCCGGGCACCGGCCAGCAGGGCATCTACGGCGACTACCTGCAGAACGCCCAGGGCGAGGACGTCGTGGCCGGGATCAGGAACACCGTCCCGCTGCAGGACCTGGAGAAGATCGACCCCGCGTCGTACCGGCAGCTTCTGGAAATCATGGCGACGCTGGAGAACCACTACAGGGACCTGTGCGACATCGAGTTCACCATCGAGCGGGGCAAGCTGTGGATGCTGCAGACCCGGGTCGGCAAGCGCACCGCCGCGGCCGCGTTCCGGATCGCGACCCAGTTCGTGGACCAGGGCCTGATCACCATGGACGAGGCGATCATCCGGGTCACCGGGGACCAGCTCGCGCAGCTCATGTTCCCCCGGTTCGACCTGTCCGGTGACCCCAAGAAGATCACTACCGGGGTCAGCGCGTCCCCCGGCGCCGCCGTCGGCAAGGCGGTGTTCGACTCGGCCCGCGCGGTCGAGCAGGCCGAGGCCGGCGAGGACGTCATCCTGGTCCGCCGGGAGACCAACCCCGACGACCTGCACGGCATGATCGCCGCTCGTGGCATCCTCACCAGCCGCGGCGGCAAGACCAGCCACGCAGCGGTCGTGGCCCGGGGCATGGGCAAGACCTGCGTCTGCGGCGCGGACGAGCTGGACATGGACCTCGCGTCCCGCCAGTTCACCGCGCCAGGCGGGGTCACGATCCGCGAGGGCGATGTGATCTCCATCGACGGCTCCAGCGGCGCCGTGTACGCCGGGGAGGTGCCCGTCATGGCCTCGCCGGTGGTCGAGTTCTTCGAGGGTGACCTGGACGCCGAGTCCGACGAGCTGGTCGCGGCCGTGGCCCGGATCATGGACCACGCCGACGCCACCAGGCGGCTCGGCGTGCACGCGAACGCCGACACCGGCGAGGACTGCGCCAGGGCTCGCCGGTTCGGCGCCGGCGGTGTCGGGCTGGTCCGTACCGAGCACATGTTCCTCGGTGAGCGCCGCCAGCTCGTGGAGCGGCTCATCCTGGCCGACGACGAGGCGGGCCGGCAGGCCGCGCTGGACGCGCTGATACCGCTGCAGCGCGGCGACTTCCTGGAGATCCTCGAGGCCATGGACGGGCTGCCGGTCACCATCCGGCTGATCGACCCGCCGCTGCACGAGTTCCTGCCCGACCTCACCGAGCTGTCGGTGAAGGTCGCCCTGGCAGAGGCAGAGAAGGGGGCAGGGGAGGCGGGTGGGGGGGCCACCGAGAAGGACCGCAAGCTGCTGGACGCGGTGCGCCGCCTGCACGAGCAGAACCCGATGCTCGGGCTGCGCGGTGTCCGGCTGGTCCTGGTCATCCCCGGCCTGCTGGACATGCAGGTACGGGCGATCGCTGAGGCGGCGGCGGAGCTGAAGAAGGCGGGCCGCGATCCCAGGCCGGAGGTCATGATTCCGCTGACCGCGTCCGTCCAGGAGATGGAGATCTCCCGGGAAGCCACCGCGAAGGTGCTGGCCGAGGTCGAGGCGGAAACCGGGGCGGAAGTTCACACCATGATCGGCACCATGATCGAGGTTCCCCGGGCGGCGATGATCGCCGGGGAGATTGCCAAGTCCGCCGAGTTCTTCTCCTTCGGCACCAACGACCTCACCCAGATGACCTGGGGCTTCTCCCGTGATGACGTGGAGGGTGCGTTCTTCAGCCGCTACATCGAATTGGGCATCTTCGGGGTGTCCCCGTTCGAGACCATCGACACCGAGGGCGTCGGCCGCATGGTCCGCATGGCTTCCGAGGAAGGCCGGGCGGCCCGCCCGGACCTGGAACTCGGGGTGTGCGGCGAGCACGGCGGTGACCCGGAGTCCGTCCACTTCTTCCACGAGGTCGGCCTCAACTACGTGTCCTGCTCGCCCTTCAGGGTGCCGGTGGCACGGCTGGAAGCCGGCCGGGCGGCGCTCCTGGAGACCGCTGGGGGCAGCGACACCCGGTGAGCCCGGGTTACGACACCCACGCCACCGCGCGCTGGGCGGCCGAGCCGGACAAGGACCCGCCGGCGGAACACCGCCGCGGGCCCTTCGTCCGCGACCGGGCCCGGGTGCTGCACTCGTCCGCGCTGCGCAGGCTCGCCGCCAAGACGCAGGTGGTCGGGGTCGGCGTGGGTGACTTCCCGCGGACCAGGCTCACCCACTCGCTGGAGTGCGCGCAGATCGGGCGGGAGTTCGGCGCCGAACTCGGGTGTGACCCGGACCTGGTGGACGCGGCCTGCCTGGCCCACGACCTGGGGCATCCGCCGTTCGGGCACAACGGTGAGGTGGCCCTGGCCGGGATCGCCGCGGGCTGCGGCGGGTTCGAGGGCAACGCGCAGAGCCTGCGGCTGCTCACCCGGCTCGAGGCGAAGGTGGGCGGAGCCGGTCTCAACCTGACCCGGGCAACCCTCGACGGATGCATCAAGTACCCCTGGGGCGCACCCGTGCACCAGGCCACCACGGGGCCACCCGCCAAGTTCGGGTACTACGCCGACGACGCTGTTGCGTATCGCTGGATAAAAGAGCAGGCGCCGGACCGGAAACTATGCCTGGAAGCTCAGGTGATGGACTGGTCCGACGACGTCGCGTACTCCGTACATGACCTGGAGGACGGGCTTCAGGCAGGCCATATCACGCTGCGCGCGCTGCGCGGGGCGGCCGAGCGGGCGGCGGTCACCGAACTGGCCACCGGGTACAGCCCCGCGGGTACTGCGCAGGCTGAGCTGGAAGGGGTGTTCGACCGGCTGCTCGGGCTGCCGTTCTGGCCGAGATCCTTCGATGGCGGCCCCGCCGCGCTGGCCGCGCTGAAGCACCTGACCAGCGAACTGATCGGCCGGTTCTGCGGGTGCGCGCAGGAGGCAACGCTGAAGGCGGCCGAGGGCCGGTTCCCGCTCACCAGGTACGCCGCCGACCTGGTGGTGCCCAGGCAGCAGCGGCTGGAGTGCGCCCTGCTGAAGGCGGTGACCGCGCATTTCGTGATGAGCCGCAAGGGGGTCGCCGCCCGCCAGGCCGCCGAGCGGGAGCTGATCGCCGAACTGGCGGCCGCGGTGCGGGCCGGCGTGCCGGACACCCTGGACCCGCTGCTGCGGCCTGGCTACCTCGCGGCGGACTCCGACGGGGCGCGCCTGCGGGTGGTGGTGGACCAAATCGCGTCGCTCACCGATACTTCTGCCATCGCCTGGCATGATCGCCTGTGCCGGCGCCGCGGCAGCGGTGAGGAAAGAGGGATCTGATGCCCGAACCCACGTACGTGATCGTCGGTGCCGCCATGGCCGGTGCCAAGGCAGCGGAGACCCTCCGGGAGGAGGGCTTCGGCGGGAGCGTCGTGCTGCTGGGGGAGGAGCAGGAGCGGCCCTATGAGCGGCCGCCGCTGTCCAAGGGGTATCTCCTCGGCAAGGAGGAAAAGTCTTCCATCTATGTCCACGAGGAAGGCTGGTACGCCGAGAACGCCGTGGACCTGCGGCTGGGCGTGACCGTTACCGCGCTGGACGTGGGCGCGCGGCAGGTGGCGCTGGCCGGCGGCGGCACCGTGGGCTACGACCGGCTGCTGCTGGCCACCGGTGCGGCGCCGCGCCGCCTGAGCGTGCCAGGGGCTGACCTGGAAGGCGTCGTGTACCTGCGCCGGGTCGGCGACAGCGAGCGGCTGGCCGAGACGTTGCGCGGTCGTCTCCGGGTAGTGATTGTCGGGGCGGGCTGGATCGGGCTGGAGGTGGCCGCCGCGGCCAGGGAGTTCGGCTGCGAGGTGACGGTCGTCGAGGCGGAGGCGGGCGCGCTGCACCGGCAGGTGGGCCCCGAACTCGGCGGAATGTTTACGGAACTGCACCGGGAGCACGGCGTGGTGTTCCGGTTCGGTGAGTCGGTGACCGAAATGCGCGGCGCGGGCGGCAAGGTTGCCGCCGTTTCCACCTCTACCGGTGCGGTGCTGGACGCGGAACTGGTGGTGGTCGGGATCGGGGCGGTGCCCGCGACCCGGCTGGCCGCCGACGCCGGGCTGGACGTCGCCAACGGGGTCATCTGCGACGCCGGGCTGCGCACCTCGGCGCACGAGGTGTTCGCGGCCGGCGACGTGGCCAACGCCTTCCACCCCCTCTATGGGAAGCACGTCCGCGTGGAGCACTGGGCCAACGCGCTCAACGGCGGCCCCGCGGCCGCGCGGTCGATGCTGGGGCAGGGGGTCAGCTACGACGCGGTGCCGTACTTTTTCAGCGACCAGTACGACCTGGGCATGGAAACGGCGGGGCTCCCCGAGCCGGGTTCCTACGACCAGATCGTCTACCGTGGCGACCGGGAGGGGCGGGAGTTCATCGCGTTCTGGCTGTCCAGCGGGGCCGTGGTCGCCGGGATGAACGTCAACGTATGGGACGTCAGCGACGACATCCAGGCCCTGATCCGCACCCGCCGCCGCGTCGAAGAAGCCCGCCTAGCCGACCCCTCCGTCCCCATCCCCGACCTCTAACGGTCCCTCCGCTGCCGGCTTCCATGATCACGGACGATCCCTTGCGTTTTTCGCGGGGTAATCGTCCGTGATCAAGGAAGGCTGCATCCTGGGCCGCATGGGCGCGGTGTACCCTTCCATCCTCGAGTGCGGAGGACGGTGCTGATCTCGGCCGCTACCTGGCAGGCTCGCTCGGTGATGTCAGCCCAGTTGTAACGCAGGGTGATGATGCCTAAGCCGGTCAGCGCATTATCCCGGTGGACATCGCGCCATCGGTCTTGGATCCGGTGCGTGGCCTGCCCGTCAAGTTCGACCCCCACGCCGAATTCTCGGTACAGATTGTCTAGGTAGCAATGGCGCGCACCGAGGATGAGCCTTGCCTGCCGGGAGGCGACGGGCAGGTGATGCGCACGCTCGACGTTCTGCACGTAGTGGTTCTCCAGATTGGAGTGCACGCCTTCTGCGATGGCCGCGAGTGCGGCAGTGATCTCGCATCGATAGCGAACCTTCTTACGCTGGCTCAGCACCGTCCGGAGATGACCGGCCGTGGTGAGCCGCCCACCGCATGCCTGACATAGCCAGTGGAAAGCTTCGTCGAAGCTACGTGATACCTGGGTTAGGTCGATGACGGTCTCCTCGACCCTCGTACGCGGGGGAAGCAGCGCGGGATGGCGGGCCACTCCAATGCGGTTCGACCTGTGGATTCTCAAGTCAGCGGCACCTCGGACGCGTCGGCCGGTCGGAACAGTGACATGGACGACTGAGCTGAGCTTGTCGGTGAGCCGGTATAACTCGGCTGCGGTCTGATGGCTGAGCACAGCGCCTGGTCCCGAGCGCAGCACGGCTGCCCACAGCACAGCCGTCCTGCCCGGCTCGCCGGTGAAGGTGGCGTAAACGCCTAAATGGAGTTGCTGCCACGACCCGGTGCGCAGCCGACGGCTCACAGCTTGGTCAGACAAGCCGAGAGCTATCGCCTGGCCTCGGGATATGACCCCGCATTGAAGTTCGAGGAGTTCCTGGCAAGTGAACGGCAGCAGGCGCGGCATGGGGCCAGCATGACCCCACGAATCCCAGGAATGGCAGACCCCATCCGTGGCCTGTGGATAAGCCCCACATGATCACGGACGATTCCTTGCGTTTTTCGCGGGGTAATCGTCCGTGATCATGGAATCGGCGAGGATTGCGGCGAGGACGGCGGGGGTGTCGGTGAGGTCGGGGAGCACGGCGTGGGCACCGGACTCGGCGAGCGCGGCGGCGGTGGTGCCGCCGGTGGCCACCGCCACGGCCCGGGCGCCGGTTTCCAGCGCGGCGGCCACGTCCAGCGGCGTGTCACCGACCAGCACCGTGGCCGCGCCGGAGAAGTCCGTGCGGTACCTGCGGGTGGCGTTGTCCCTGGCCATGTGCACCAGTTCGGCCCGGACCTCGTGGGATTCGCCGTAGGCACCGGCGTCCAGGTCGAGATGGCCGTCCAGCCCGAGCGCGCCGAGCTTCATCTCGGCCATCGGCCGGACGTTCCCGGTGAGCACCGACTGCACCACGGACACCTGCCCGGCCGGCTCGCCGGCACCGCCGGAGGCGCCGTTCAGGCCGGGAGCGAAGGCGGCCAGCGCGTCAAGCGCCGCCGCGGCACCGGGCAGCGCCCGGCTGTGCCGCTCGGTGAGCTCGCGGCCACTGGGCGCCAGCGCGGCCAGCCTGGCCAGGAACTGGTCCAGATGCTGCCGCGGCTCGGGGATCCCCGCCCGGGCCAGGGTGTCGAGCACGATGGCGCGGTCGGTGCGCCCGGCCATGTTCGCCGCCGCGGGCAGGTCGGTGCCGAACATGTCGCGGAACACCATCCGGTACAGGCGGGTGCCGACCCCACCGGCGTCGATCAGGGTGAAGTCGATGTCCCAGAGCACGAGCAGGCTGCGCACGCGGCGACGATAACAGGCGCCGGAGAATGCGCCGCGCCCCGTCGGCAGACAAACCGCAAAGTGTGGGCACCGGAGACTAGACTCGCCGCGAACGGGAGCGCTGGAACGAGGGGTGCGAGTGGCAGGCCGGATCCGCGACGAGGACATCGCGCTGGTCCGCGAGCAGTCTGCCATTGCTGAGGTCATCGGGGAATATCTCCAGCTTCGCAACGCCGGCGGTGGGTCGCTCAAGGGCCTGTGCCCGTTCCACGACGAGAAGACCCCTTCGTTCAACGTCACCCCGGCACGCGGCCTGTGGTACTGCTTCTCCTGCGCGGACGGCGGTGACGTCATCCGGTTCGTGGAGAAGGTGGACAACCTCTCCTTCCCCGAGGCGGTGGAGCGGCTCGCCGCGCGGGCGGGCATCGAGCTCACCTACGAGCAGGGCGGTCACGTCCCCGGTCACGAGCAGAGCCGGCGGCGCCGGTTGCTCGCCGCCCACCAGGCAGCGGCCGAGTTTTATACAGAACGGCTCCGCGCACCGGTGGCTGCCCCTGCGCGCGAGTTTCTGTCCGAGCGTGGGTTCGAGGTGGCAGACGCCGAAACGTTCGGCTGCGGCTACGCACCTGCCGAGTGGGAGGCGCTCACCCGACATCTGCGGGGCCGCGGGTTCACCGACTCCGAGCTGCTGCTTTCCGGGCTGGCCAGCCAGGGCCGGCGGGGCCCGGTGGACCGGTTCCGTGGCCGGCTGGTGTGGCCGATCAGGGACCTGACCGGCGACGTGATCGCGTTCGGCGCGCGGAAGCTGGATCCCGACGACACCGGGCCCAAGTACCTGAACACGCCGGAGACGCCGCTGTTCAAGAAGAGCTCCGTGCTCTACGGGGCCGACCTCGCCAAGCGGGAGATCGCCCACCGGCGGCAGGCGGTGATCGTCGAGGGCTATACCGACGTGATGGCCTGCCACCTGTCCGGCGTGCCCACCGCGGTCGCCACCAGCGGCACCTCTTTCGGTGACGGCCACGTCAAGGTGCTCCGGCGGCTGCTGATGGACGCCGACCAGTTCCTCGGCGAGGTGGT
>Ga0134126_10006961_pt1 | contig 14213 bp, 9 predicted proteins | sample KB31752_FD_96881 | JGI IMG/M metagenome (GOLD analysis project Ga0134126, IMG submission 96881) | Terrestrial soil microbial communities with excess Nitrogen fertilizer from Kellogg Biological Station, Michigan, USA - KB3-175-2 | ecosystem: Environmental > Terrestrial > Soil > Unclassified ... | reverse complement strand
GTACTGTTCGATATAGGACTGAACCCGGTTGAGGCGCATGCTAAATACCTGCTATCAACGTCCGCCAAAGAGGGGAATCCATTCTATGCAAGGCGAAAAAAAGGAACGCTGGATGAGCTTGTGTGAAAAGGCTGCACAGGAACAAGATCCGGAGAAGCTTATGTCACTGGTGCAGGAGATCACTCAGCTTCTGGACGAAAAACAGGAAAGACTAAAAAGGCTGGAGAATGCTAATGGGAGCCAGGTAGGCAATGGGCAAAAGCAGTGAGCTAATGTCTCGCCACAATCCCGGCTCCCGGGTACCTTTGATGTCAGATGGAAGTGGGGGTTGCGTCCAAGCGGGGTTTAATCGAGAGAGCAATTCGTTGTACATCGGAGAACCCATACGTCCCAACGAGTGATCTGAGCGCGCTTGAGTGCGATGACGAACACTCGCTGATGCTATCTCACCTTGGCCTCGTTGATCGCACTTGTATTCCCGCCTGACCGACTTGCAAACGGTCATTCCCGCGATAGACACTACTTGCGATCACCTTCTCTGGAGGTCTTGTGCGCAAGCTCGTTTTGCTGATTGCATTTGTTGTTTCCATAGGTATCTTTTCATCCGCCACTGACCAGGTTTCGCTCAAGAATGGGGACCATCTTAGCGGCACTGTGATCAAGTCCGATGGAAAAACACTGGTCCTGCATACCGACTATGCAGGTGACTTGACCCTCAAATGGGACGCCGTGCAAGGCATTCAGTCGGCTGAGCCGTTGCATGTCGAGTTTCAGGATGGGCGAAAAGCTGTAGGTGCGGTTTCCACTTCGGATGACAAAATCCAGGTCGCAACTTCGGGGGCTGCTCCGGTCGAAGTTTCCGTGGCGAACGTCAAAACATTGCGCAATGACGCTGAAGAAAAAGCCTATGAGAAGTCCCTTCATCCCGGATTGTTCCAAGAATGGAAGACCGGGCTAAATGCTGGATTTGCCTTGACCCGCGGTAATAGCGAGACCAAGAATTTGTCCATTGGATTCCTGGCGACGCGCCAGACTGTGCACGACAAGCTGGGCCTGTACGAGACCTCGGTGTATGCAAGTAACGACGCCGCCGGCGCTGTTCCTTCTACGACCGCGAACACCGCGGGCGGCGGTCTGCGCTACGACCATGATCTTCGTGACCGGGTATTCGCGTTCGGAGCCGCCGATTTCTTCTCCGATGCATTACAGGGCTTGAACATCCGTTCAGTGTTCGGCGGTGGTGGCGGCTATCATGCGATCAAGAATGACAACACAACCTTGGATTTGCTTGCCGGCCTGAACTATACCCACGAGTCATACACTGGCCTCACGCGAAACTTTGCCGCGCTTACCATCGGGGAGGAGTTGATGCACAAGCTGGGAAAGAGCACGGCGCTGAATGAAAGCCTTACGTTTTTTCCGGATTTGAGTGATTTGGGAGAGTACCGTGGCAACTTCGTTTTCGGCACAGTGACCAAAATGAACAAGTGGCTGGGATGGCAGAACTCGTTCTCCGATATCTATGTGACCAACCCGCCGCTAGGCAAGAAGCAGAACGACATCATTCTAACCACCGGATTGAGTGTGACGCTCGGCCAGTGATCAGTGTGCGAGCTTTAGCCGGCGGACTTCAGCCAGCGATATCCAGGCTTGAGCTCACAGCGATACACATGGGTCTGGTCGGAATTTGAGCGTGCATTGCAATTGGCCCAACTGAGCAAGAGATTGGGTCCCAACGGGAAGAAAATATTTTGGCCATCTGCCTCTGCCTGAATACTCACGCCTTCAGCGGAGGGCGGGAGAGTAAAGTTAAGAGCGTTTCCGAAAATTACCGGATACGAATTTCTCACCACATCGCTAATCATCGGGTGAACGACCTCGGCTTCAACCAGAAAAGTAGCCGTATCGGACCACACGGTGGCGGAAACCACTACTGCGCGCCCTGGGTGTTCGAGCGCCGCAGTGTTAATCCTGGTGAATGGGCACGGGCCTGCTATGCAGGAGGCTCGGCCGTTGCGGAACACGTTGTTCGGGCCGGCATCGAGCGTAATGCTTCCGGATGCCGCCTTCCATTTTCCATCCGGCGAGCAGAGGGGCCCCTCTCCACAACGGACGTTGCCTTTGTTTTCGACTTCAAATGACCTGACCGTACTGCCTACGTCCACTTCGGTATTAGTCTTGATTGAGTACCTGATTACAACATTGCCGATGGTGTGTGCCGGAAGATTGTCTTGCGCTGGTTTAGGCCGCTCGACTGGACTTAAAGCCGCGACCGTAATGTTGCCGGAGACTTCGACTGTGAGATCGAGAGGTTGATAATCGGAGTGACGGAAGTGCAGCAGCACGACGCGCCGTCCCTGTAACAAGCGCCGGTGCAGCACTATGGTGAAGGCGCCTGATGAATCCGACACATCACGGATCAACGTCGTGCCGTCAGCCGCAGTGATCTGAACGCCTGCAATCGGCAGCTCTTTTCTCGGATCGGTGTCGCGTGTAATGACCACACCGAGCAGGCGGATGGTCTGGCGTTGGATGTGCCGTACCCAGAGCAGGGAACCGATCATCCCCGCGAGAAGAACGATCAATAGGACTTTTCTTCCCGTGCTCATGTTCCCAATATACAATCTGTGCAACTTTCCCTGACACTGATGCGTATTCGCAGTTATCGCAAGAATAAACTTTGCGCTGGGACATTCTCTCTGAGCAAATGAAAAGCTTTTATCGAGTTACGGTCGTGCGATTGCACGCTTATGGCTGTCCTGCCAGGCAGAGGTGGGGTCAGAGCTTAGTTCCTCTGCTGATTACCCGACAGATTCCAACATTAAACATCGTTTAACATCGGAATGTGAAGGCGACTTCTGCGCGACGGCAGTTTCTGAGAAGTCTGGCGGGAACTGCGGCCGCTATTCCATTCTCCGGTGCAATCGCCGCATTGTCAGCGGCGCCAACGCCGACCAAGCCCCAACCCACATTCAGCCCGGACGACGACCAGTTGCTTGATGACCTGGAGCGTGCCAGCTGCTGCTATTTCTGGGAGCAGGCAGGTCCGCAAACCGGCTTGGTGAAAGACCGCTGCAACGCCCGCAAGGCAGCCACCGACAGCACAACAGTGGGGAGCATTGCAGCCACTGGTTTTGGGTTAACTGCAATCTGCATCGGTGACAAGCGCGGCTTCATTCCGCATTCCGACGCTCGCCAGCGAGTCATCACCACCCTGGAATTTCTTTCTCGTACACTCATTCATCACCGCGGCTTCTTTTATCACTGGGCGGACATTAACACCGGAGACCGGGTATGGGATTCCGAGGTGTCGTCGATCGACACTGCCATTCTGCTCTGCGGCATCCTGACCTGCCGCACTCATTTTCGCGACACCGACATCACGCTGCTGGCACATAGTATTACCAATCGCGTGGAGTGGAGTTGGTTATCAGAAGACACATCCCTGCTGCCGCACGGCTGGCTTCCAGAGAACGGGTTCTTGCCTTACCGCTGGGACTACTACAACGAAATGATGATGATGTACCTGCTCGGCCTGGGATCGCCCACCTACCCGTTGCGTCCCGAGGCCTGGGATGCGTGGAAGCGGACGATGTTCGAATACGAGGGGCTGCGCTATATCGGGTCGTTCGCGCCACTATTTGTGCATCAGTATTCGCAAGCCTGGTTCGACTTCCGCGGCAAACGCGACCGCTATGCGGATTATTTCCAAAACTCTGTGATCGCCACCGAAGTGCACCGCCGCTTTTGCATTGAGTTAGGCAGGCGTTTCCCTGATTACAGCCAGGACTTGTGGGGGATAACGGCATCGGACTCAGAGAAAGGCTATGTGATATGGGGCGGACCGCCGGCCGTCGGACCCATCGATGGCACGGTGGCGCCTGCGGCTGCGGGCGGTTCTTTGCCGTTTCTACCCCAAGAAACCATGCGGGTCATGCGAACCATTCACAACCGCTATCAATCCGCGATGAGCTGCTACGGTTTCGTGGACGCCTTCAATCCGCTGAAAGGCTGGTACGACACCGACGTTGTCGGTATTGATTGCGGCATCACGTTGATCATGGCGGAAAATGCACGCACCGGCTACATTTGGGAAGTGTTCATGCAAAATCCTGAAGCGCAGCGCGGCATGGAGCGCGCCGGATTTAAGCCGTACCACGCGCCGTAAGAGCGCGCGTCACGCACGATGCGCATTGATGTCCTTGCGAACATGCCATGCTGGCAGAGCCAGTTTCGGCTTTAGCGTTGACTTGCGATTGTTTATAGATCTCCGTCTCGCAATGGAATTTCGAAAACAGAAGAGTCCGCTATTGGTTTCGCGTTCCACAATAAGCTGTTAGGATAGATAAGTTGTTTGCACACAGATTTGCCGCTCTGGCAGATCTGCCAACAACAATTCTAGTTTGGCGAGTGGGGACGTAGTTCAGTTGGTTAGAACGCTGCCCTGTCACGGCAGAGGCCGCGGGTTCGAGTCCCGTCGTCCCCGCCATTCCTTTCAAAGCACTCAGGCGGATTTCAGGCACAAAAGGCGCGAAGGCGTGGGTTTTCTATGCCTCGATGGCTCTCATGAATCTTCTTTGCTCCTAATTGTGGACCGTCTCTCCCGACCAGGGCCAGCTCCTTGGTTGCGATTCGTTTCATCTTCTCGGCAAGGCAAGATCGTTGCACAGCTTGGCCTCTGCCCTAGATCAGGCAAAGTCTATTTTGCAGGTGACGTACGGAACCACTCGCTTGGTGCAGGGTCGGGATCGCCCGAGAGAATTACGGGAGCCCACGTGAGAAAGGAACCGGTTGACTGAGCATGGAGGAGCTGCAGTTCGGCCCTTTGTAAAGCCACATCACGGGCAGTGCCGAGACTCAATTCCTTGTAAAAGCGATTCATTAGTATCTGCTGCGGCCCATCGCCAATCTTCCAGAGCGGGGCAACGAACGTTTTAACTCCCGCAATCGCGGCAGCTCGGCGCATGCCGAATACCCCATCCGCGGTGGATGGGACACCATCGGCCATGCGGCACTGCGAAAGCACCAGCATCTCGGAACCCTGGAGGTCCAATGTCTGAAGTTCTAGCGCGGTGAGCAGGCCATCCTGTGAAGAGCGTTGCCCTCGACCGTAGGCCTCCTCGAGCACGATTGCTGAGAGGCTCATCACTCGCTCGGCGGGGTTGGTGCTCAGTTTGCACCCGGCGGCTGCGGGATCAGTCTCACAGTTCTCGTTGCCTTTCACTACTCCGTGTCCGACGATGTGAAGCAGCGCAGGATGATGAAGTCGTTTGATGCCTTCTTCGGTCGCCTGTCCTTCCCCGAAAACTTGTGCGCGCGGAATCCATCGCTTAACTGCATGAGCTTCGGCCTGCGCGCCGGTCAGACGTTCCAGCGTTTCCGATCGGAACGCCGCAGACGCGACACTGCGCAAGCCTGCCTTTCCGCCGCCAGGACTCACGGCAATGATGAGACTTTCGCGGGCTTCACTGCGGTGGGCCGATGTGGAAAAGCTGACCAGGTCCCGACTGGAGGAGAGATAGCTGATACTGAAACGCTCGACGAGCGGATGCCCGCCCTTGTCGGTCAGAGCAGCAAAGGGAACCAGGTTGAGCATTCCATCAGGCACGATTCTCAGGCGTCGAACATCTTTCCTCTGGTCCAGTTCCGACAGGAGGGGACTCAGGTTTTGCGAAAGCGTTCTAAGCGAATCATTCGCGGTGTCCTCGGCTATCTCCTCATTGCGTCTTTCATGCGCAGAAGCCGCGCTGGCCCAGTCGTCCGCCGCCGCAAAAAGATCACGTACGGCTCTATCGGAAGCCTGCTTGGACCCCAAGTCCAGCCAATTCAAGCGCCCCTCATGATCGAGCAGAAAGGCGCCGTAACGGTCCGACTGTCCAGTTCCTTGGTGCGGGTAGGCGACGATCTCGATCAGCAGTTCGCCCGATTGAAGTTGGGCAACAATATCGCGCACTTGCACCGGCCGAATGGAAGTTGCGAATTGTGGAACGTCGCGGCTGAGGTCGGCTTCAATGCTGTCGATGCGCTGTTTCAGAACCTGCAATGCCTGAGCGTCTTGCTGTCGCAAGGCTGGTGTCCAATTCGCGCGGAGGTCGTGGAGCAGACGCTCATAGCGGCCGGCCAGATCTGTGCCTGGGAGAGAGCATGTGCCTACGACTGCAGGTTTTATTTCGCGATATGCAAGCGCGGTACTCAACGATGCCTCGCACTCCAGCAGGGCCTGGCGCTGACGGATGTGCTCTTGAATGGACGGATCGGCATTTTGAGCTAGCCTTGCAGTCCAGTCGTGAACTTGATCGAGCACCCGTCCTTTGCGCCGCGCGACGCCTTCGAAAGCGAGGACGCGAGCATCCGCAACTTTGTCCGCAGCCTTGATTTGGAAAGCGACCAGAGCAGGCACAGGATCGTCCAAGTTTGCGATTGCGGCATTCTTCGAATTCTCCGATCCAATACTGAGAATATCGCTCAGCGCGCGATCGGAAATCTCCAGGCTACGGCGGTAGAGCGGAGCAGCAGAGCCGTAGTCACCGCTATCGGCATAAATGTTGGCAAGTTTGAACAGGTACGCTGCAAGGTCGGGGTGCTGCTCTCCTGCCGTGCGCTCGATCACGTCTGCGGCTTGTTGCAGGCCACGCTCGGCTTCGGCGTATTCATGCTTGGACTGGTGAACGAGTGCCTGATCCCGCAGGATTGCAGCGTAGAGTGGATGCTCGGTGCCAAGTCCCTTCGAGACGATGTCGGATGCTTGCTGCAGTCTCTGCTGCGCCGGGTCCAGTTCATCGCGAGTTCTCTCCACCTCGGCGAGTCCAAGCAGGGCACTTGCATAATCGTACGGCTGAGCTTTCTTGTTACGGCCGTACAAGTCGACGGCTTCCTTGAAAAGTTTTTCGCTTTCCGCAGGATCTTTGTGCGAAAGCAGCCGCGCAAGGTTGCGCAAAGAAGCGCCAATTGTGAGCGTGTCCGGCCCGAAAATCTTTTTCTTTAGTTCAAGTGCCCTGCGGTAATCGGTTTCCGCCACCGCTACATTGCCCATGGAGGCGTAGAGGGCGGCACGATTGTTCAGATATGTCGCATAGACCGGATGGTTTTCGCCGAGTTGTCGTTTGAGGAGATCACCGCCCTCCGCATATAGCTTTTCCGCCGCCACATAATGGCCGAGTTCCGCCTGCAGGTACGCTGCCGCAACCAGGCTGGCGGAATAGGCAGGATGGTTGACGCCCGGCCTTACGCGAAGCACCGCCAGACCTTTGTCAAATAACTCCTCGGCTTTTCCGTACTTGCCGACGCGCTGGTAAGTCCCGGCGAGGTTAATGCACAGGGTGCCGTACTCCTCCGCTAAGTCTTGCGGCTTAACCTGTGATTCATGGATGCTCCTGGCCTGCTCAAACTTCGAGATCGCCAGATCATATTCTCCGAGCAGTCCGGCAATACTCGCCAGCGTGTTAAGGCTTTCAGCAACTCTCAGATCGGAAGCTCCCAACAAACGGGTGCGGACATCCACTGCCTGTTCAGCAAGCGTGCGCGCTTCTGGAAGCCTGCCGGAGTCGCGGTAGAAAAGCGCGAAATCATTTGCACTTTCGGCGTACTCCGCGCTTTCTACGCCGAAGGTTTGTTTGCGGAGATCGAATGCCTTCCGAAGGTCTTGCTCGGCGTCTTTCAGATTACCGGCGGTGTATTCGAAAAAGCCCAGCCGGTCCATACTGCGGCTGGATTGCGCGGGTCCCGTTGCCGCATCGACCGCCAGCTTTGCAATACGGATGGCCGCATTGAGATCGCCTCCGGTATAGAGCTGTTCCGCCTTCTGATCGAGCGTCGTCCAATCTTGTTCGACAGTAGTTTGCGCATACGCGGCGGAAGACACGATGGCCAGCGCGCACACGAGACTGCGCACAACGCGAGCCCAACTACCAAATGTCAATGCAATCCTTTAACTCGAGCCAGATTAGCTTCCGCGACCCTTCTTTCGTTGGGCAAGTCCTGGGGGAGGATTGCCAGCGCCTGAGTATAAAAAGATTCCGCCTGCGTACGATCGCCACGGGTTTCTGCCAGCACTCCAAGATTGTTGAGGCGTTCGGCGCGTAAATTGGGTTTCGCGGGAATCGGCGGGTTTCCACGAAGTAGTTTATCCGCGGAGTTGTAATCGCCCCGCAGCATGGCGAGTGCAGCCAGATCATTCTGAACTTCGGCGAGATCGTTTTGCGAGACATGCTGGTCGGCGCTCAAGAAGTCGAGCGCCGCTCGGTAGTGCATTTCGGCGCCGGCAAGATCTTTTGCTGTGAAATCCAGTCTGGCAAGAAGTTCTGCCGCGCTGGCCTTTTGGGACGTTGTAACCGTAGCATTGTTAGCCCATTTGATCGCAGATGCGGCAGCGCGTCGCGCCTCCGTCAAATCTCCTCGGGCCTCAGAGGCCGTTGCTTGTTGTATTAGAGCCTGGAGGTGATCGCCATCAGTGACTTGAACTACGTATTTGACCTTGAGATCTTTAGGCCCGACATCGGCTCTGGCCTGTTCTCGAAAAAGAGTTCCGACCAGCAAGGTACCTGCGGGATGCTTCAATGTATTATCGCGGTAAACTTCGACCTCGCTTCCTTTGGCGAGCCCATCGACCGAACCGAGGTTAATGGTTGCCTGGCCGTCCTCAACCAAAATAATTGCACCTGTTTGTCGCGGCGATCGAGAGCTTTGATTCCCGCGAAAAACCTGCGTTGTGCGTGCCGGGGTGGCGAGCTGTAGGCCTTCGGCAAGAAGAACGGGTTGCGCTGATCCAGGAGCAAAAGCAAGTGTCGGAGAGGGCCGGTACATTGATGGGGGCTGTAGGCTTGCGATCCGAGCAGAGTCCCGTTGCTTTGACGAAACTCGCATCGCGTAATTCACAACAAAAATTCCGATTACGATCGCCGCCGCAGTGGCGAGCAAGAATGGCGAACGCCATCGCGCATGACGCAGCGGCGCTGTAGGAACGGGGACGGATGAAACTGCAGTCTTGGCCAGGGCTGTTGCCGTAAGATCCTCGAACCACGCATGGGATTCCAAAGATGCTTGCGCGAGCTCGTGGGCTTCATCGGGGCTGACTTCGCCTCTCGCGAAGCGCGCCAGCTTTTCATCGAACCATGATTGAGTTATTTCCGACATCTATTTCTTCCCAATGCGTTGCATACGGCGCTTAATGCACCCAGCCAGATCTCGTATTGCCCGGCTGAGCCAGGTGGCAACGGTATTTTCTTTTTGCCCGAGTCGGACTGCGATTTCGTCATACTTCATGCCGGCCCCGCGCAACCGCAGTACCGCTTGATATTCAGAATCGAGCTTCGGGAAACATTCGCTGAGAATCGATTCGAGTTCTCTTTGCAGTAGTTGGTGAAGCTGATTGGCTCCGGGGTCCGACGGCTCCGGAAGGCTCCTCTCGTTCCAAGCCTCCGAATGTCGATCAAGGGACACCTCCATTCGATATGCGACTCGGCCGCGTTCCTCGGAAACGACATAACGCAAGACCACGTGCAGCCATGCCAGGAGTTGATCCAGACTCCACGCCGGTGGAGCTGCGTGCGGGGCGACATCATTACGGAAGTAAAATTCCAGGGCCGCTTTTGATTTCGTGTTTTCCCATGAGCGAGTCAACGCCTCCTGGGCAGCAGCCTCGGGATCTCGCGATCCGAAGCGGTGCGCTCGGGACGCGAGCGCGGTGAGGAGATGCCGATAGCCGCCCGAAATCTGGTGCTGTACCGGTGCGGGCTCCAGCTCTCCAGGCCCGGAGTTACTGGCTGCTTGGGGCTGCATGAGAGGGATTCATTTTCTCCCATGCATTCCGGCTTGCCAAGCCTATTTCAGCAGGTGTTTCCAGCGACTTGGAGATGTGTTTCAGCGACTTGGCCTAGTCGTCCCTTCCTTTCATGGCTTCGAAGCGGCCGCAACCGGCATAATCAATGATGCCCGACACCTTGCCGGCCTGGGTATCAACCGCTCCTTTCAGTCCCACCATCATGTAGTTAGGAGGTTCGGGTCCCTCCCATTTCATCGGGTTCAGATTGAAACTTCCAGACTTCGGATCGAAATGGCCGTTCAGGCTGAAAGTGTATGCCCTGGTGTGGGAACCAGGTGGCAGGTAGAACGTGAAGGTAGCCGTCAAGAGACCATATTCTGGGGCGTTCAGAGTCAGTTTTAAATCGATCGGTCCTTTCGCGCAGGCATAAGTGCCGGTGTAAACGCCATTGATGGCGCTGGCGGGATTTGATTCAGATTCGGAGTGCGGGTGGGAGGCCGTTCCTTCCTGAGCGTTCGAGTGAGCACTGGATGTTGGGTTGCCGTGTGGGTTGTAACTAGGCAGCGGCTGGGAGCTACCGTGTGGGTTGTAACTGGGAACATTGTTTTCGCCGGGTGCGGGCTTGTAAGTCCATCCTGTTTCAACCACCTTATTGCCTGGTATCGGCTTGCTCATCTGTTGCATCTTTTTCAGGGCTTTTTGCTGATCAGGATCTCCGAAGCAGGCAACATTGCCCGCGTTGCCGTATTTGCTGGTAACGAATTCTTTAAACGCAGTCGAAATCGAATTGTAGGCAGTTGACGCAAGCACCGGAAACAGCCCGCTGAAATACTCCGTCTTCGGGGACGGATTCGCCATGCAATAGTAAAACGATGGCGGGGGACTGTATCCCGTGTCACCTCCGGGAGCTTCCGGCGATGCAGAGCGCGCGCACGTCAAGGGAATCAGAACGAGGATCAGTTTCAACGAAACTCCCTTAGGGTTCTTCATGCCACATCTCTCGATAGCCTGGGTCAATTCGTGGAAGCGAGGTCTACCGTCACCCGGTAGACAGAGCCGTCCTTAATGCCCAGAAACCTGTAAGTGTTCGGATTTTCAAAACGCGCGATGTTAAGGTTCGCTTCGAGTAGTTCCTGGTAGCCAGGTCCCAACTTGCCATCAGCGAAGAATGAGTAGCCGTGACCGTTCCAGCCCATCACAACAAAATGTTTACTGTCCGGGCTGAAGCTGGGGAATTCGAAGGTGGTTCCGTGTACCACCTCTAGTCCGTTAATTACGTATACGGACTGAGAAGTTCCATCTGATTTTGAATACGAGTACGCCACCTGGTTGCTGTCTGGACTGAAAAAGACGGGCGGAAACATATACACCGGCCTCAACGTGCGCGCCGAGAACTCGCTGACCCCGGGAACGGTAATCGCGCTGCCGTCCCGAACCACTTCGCATTTCATGATCTGCGGGCAAGCAGCGTAAATGTAATGCTTGCTGTCGGGGCTGAAGGCGAGTGAGTGGCCGATGAAGTTGTAGTAGCGGGGACTCTCCTTGCCATCTACCACTACGTGGTTCCCGTCCTGCATGTATGCCAGATACGCAAAATGCATGCCGTCGTTGCTGAAGATGAAATTCTCCATTCGGTTGACGCCGGTCATCTCTTTGCCATCAGCGACGACGAAGTATTGGCCGCGCTGCCCCACGAAATAGTCATGTTTGGAGTCCTGGCTGAACTGAATGATTCCGATACCGTCATAGGCGCGTCCGACTTTGCCCTCGACGACGGCAGCGACGCCCCCCGGGATTACTTTGGCATAAGCATATTTCGAGCCGTCCGGACTGAAGACCACATACGCCGAAAGCGGGTTCCCCATTCGATCAAGGCCCGTGAACGGGCGGACGTCTTTGGCAACTTCATGATCATCGACAAACAGCACTGGCTCATTGTGTTCTACAGGACCCCCGGCTGGAAGTTGGGCCATGTAGGCGGTGCGGGCATTGGACGAGAAAACCAGGTCCTGCATGAAAGTTAAGAAGTGCCGCGGAGTACCGGGCTTGCCATCCACCACGACCATGTATGCCCCGTTTTGCTGGGCGGCGAAGGCATAATGCTTCGCATCATCGGTAACGCGCAGAAAACGAACCTCATCGTATTCCGGGCCAGGTTTGTCATTCACGACCACGTGCCGCTTTCGATCAGGCGTTGTGGCGACATAGACGAGCTGTTCATTGACGAACGCGACCTGGTCCTGGTCAATGGCCATCATGTCAGGCCCGCGAACTCCATCGAGAACCATGTGGGACCATGGTTTGCCTGGATCGGTTGCGATGCAGGCATAATGAGCGCCGCTGGGACTGAGTAGAATCGGGTGGCGCATGTTCATCGCCTGATTGCTGACTGTTGGCGGATAGTTCAGTGTGGTACCGACGCCTTGCAGTTCTCCCATCCCGGCACCCTTGGGCAGTTGCTCCACGGTTGCCCGTTGCTTACCATCCATCACGACCATGAGGGAATCGCCGCTTTGTCCTACGTACGCCGAGTGTTTGCCATCCTTGGTGAATACAACATCGATGGCGCCCACGGTATAGGCGTGACCGGCGTGGTCGAATTCAGGCCCCTCGACTCCATCAATGATGATCAGTTCGCGACTGCCGTGCATGGCAAATGCCGCGTAGTGGCCGCCGTCGGGGCTGACCACATACTTACCGCCGGCTTTGCTGGGAGCCGGGCCCAGAACGACTTCGCTGATCTTTGCTTTCAGGGCTCCACCGGATCCGCCCGCGATGGTGTTCGGGGCAGCACCAATACTCGCGGCGCCGACTCCAATCGGCTGTGCCATTCCGGGGTTTCCTCCTCCGAACGCAGCACTCGGAAGGCTGGAGACACCGCTAAGAACAAAGCGCAGCTGCGTGCCTGGAGGCAATACGACTCTATTGCCGGAGGCGACGGCCTCGGCCTCGGACGGAGCGTGTGGTTTCTTGTGCCCGAAGCCAAATCCGCCCAAAGCTGATGAGACGGTGTTCATGGCGCCCGAGGCCATGTTCTGCGCAGAGCCCATGGTGGAGTTCATCAAAGTCGCTGGGCCGCTCGAAACTGAAATGGTCTGCCCTTTCACCATGACTGAATGCAATTCGGCGACCCATCCCGATTGGCTCTTCGTGAGTACGATGATCGCGGCCGAGCCTCGTGGAATTGCCATCGAGCCTGCATCAGCAGCTTGCGTAACAATGCCGCGGTATTGATGACCCATTCCATCTTTCGCAGAATCGGCCGCCTCCAGCATTTGGACCGTAAGCGTAGTTCCCGCAGCGTTTGTGTTGGACTGCACCCCGGCGCTCGAAGCGCCGGCAGTGGAGTTCTGAATTTGCCCCGGCGAGCCTTGCGAAGAAATATCTTGCGATTGGGACGAGGAGCCCTGCGCAGCCACGGCTGAGGATTGTGCGCCGTTCTCACACGCGGCCTTATATTCTGCAACTGACTTCCATGCATCCGCGTCATTGCAGTCGGGATGGGACACGCCATTTCCGGCCTGAAGGGAGCCCGAATTTGTCCAGCCCGTTTCGACGATTTTCCATTTGGCGGCTTTCAATTGTGTTATTGCCTGTTGCATTTGGGCCTGAGCGGCGTTCTGGTCCGGATTACCCTGGCAACTCGCCGCCGCGTTGACGCCATACTTTTTGGAGAGAGAATGCTTGAAATCAGTGGCTGCCTGGTTTTCTGCGACGGCGGACGCCGGCAAATCGAACAACGCGCTATAGTAGCGGGTCTTAGGCGCAGGATTCGAGGTGCAGTAATAATGACTGATCGGTGGTTTGTAAGTCCCCTCTCCTGCGAACGCACTTGATATCAGCAAGGCTAGCGACGACACACGAAACAAGCCCCGCATAAGCCGGCGCGATGGAACCGAGATGCAGACTGACGTTGGCGCGCAACCCGCAGAACACTCCATTTATCTGACTCCTGAGTAGAGTTGGTTACCCACAAATTCACTGCGCATGCCCGGACAAAAAGCTACCGACGTATTCTGGGAGCAAAAAGCGATCCGGTCCTCAGGGCAGGAACAGTGACGCATGTATTGGGAATGGGGAGGGGAGGAGTTTTCTTTCAAAATTCTATTGAGCTCCCTGCAATCGCATGAACGGCGCCGAACTCTGGCTGCCACAGGTTTTAAATCGCGCAACCACTCCTGATCTGACTGACAGCAGAGCGCCCAGGTGTCTTGGGCATGATTGGAGCGCCAATTCCAGGAGGGAACCTCGAGCCTGGTCAGCTATTCATCGCCGGGCAGCACACTCGCGCATAATATTCCTTGACAAGTATATACGTATTAGAGTATATACAAAGAATGGAGTCTGTTTTCGGAATCATCGCCGAGCCGAACCGCCGCGCGATATTGGGTCTACTCGCCGCGTCTCAGCATTCGGTGGGTGAGATCGAGCGTCAGCTTGGTATGCCGCAGCC
>Ga0134126_10006960_pt1 | contig 14213 bp, 11 predicted proteins | sample KB31752_FD_96881 | JGI IMG/M metagenome (GOLD analysis project Ga0134126, IMG submission 96881) | Terrestrial soil microbial communities with excess Nitrogen fertilizer from Kellogg Biological Station, Michigan, USA - KB3-175-2 | ecosystem: Environmental > Terrestrial > Soil > Unclassified ... | reverse complement strand
GCGGCGCGTCGGCCTGCTCGACGAGCCGATGGCCGCGGCGATCGGCGCCGGCCTACCGATCCACGAGCCGACCGGTTCGATGGTCGTCGACATCGGTGGCGGCACGACCGAAGTCGCCGTGCTGTCGCTGTCGGGTATCGTCTATTCGCGCAGCGTGCGCGTCGGCGGCGACAAGATGGACGAGGCGATCACCAACTTCATGCGCCGCAACCACAACCTGCTGATCGGCGAAACCACCGCCGAGCGGATCAAAAAGGACATCGGCACCGCGCGCGTGCCGCATGACGGCGAGGGCCTGGCCATCGACGTCAAGGGCCGCGACCTGATGCAGGGCGTGCCGCGCGAAGTGCGCATGAGCGAGCGCCAGGCGGCGGAAGCCCTGGCCGAGCCGGTCGCCCAGATCATCGACGCCGTCAAGGTGGCACTGGAAGCGACCCCGCCGGAACTGGCCGCCGACATCGCCGACAAGGGCATCATGCTCACCGGCGGCGGCGCGCTGCTGCGCGGGCTCGACCTGGAGATCCGCGACCACACCGGCCTGCCGGTCACGGTCGCCGACGATCCGCTGTCCTGCGTGGCGCTGGGGTGCGGCAAGGTGCTCGAGCACCCGAAATGGACCAAAGGCGTCCTGGAATCGACGTTCGCCTAGCCTTAGATTCTGATTCGCCCAATCTTAGATTCGAACGGGGCGGGGGCTCCGGGAGGCGGGTGATTGTCCCTCAGGGATGGTCCGTTCGGTGATATCAGGGTCCCGCTGACCTGGTCAGCCGCGGCGGCGCTGGTCATCGCCACCATCATTGCTGCCGCGCTGCTGATGAGCCATCAGCGTGATCCGATGAAGGCTGGCGCCTACGACGCCGCGCATCGAGCGGTCGACGCGGTGGCCGCGCCGGTCGGCGGCGTGCTCTCGGCGCCGGTGCGGTGGACCCACGGCGGCCTCGACTACGTGCGCGGCTACTTCTTCGCCATTTCCGAGAACCGTCATCTGAAGGTCGACCTGCGCGACGCGGCGGCCACGCGCGACAAGCTCGCGCAGGCCGATCTGGAGATCGCGCGGCTGAAGGCGGTGCTGGGCATCAAGACCGATCCGCCGCTGCCGCAGGTGGCGGCCGAGACAATCTCCGATTCGCGCGGACCGTTCGCCAACACGCGCCTCGCCAACGCCGGCCGCGACAAGGGCGTCACCGAGGGCAACCCGGTGCTCTCCGAGCACGGACTGGTGGGCCGCATCGTCGGGGTTTCCGACCACGTCAGCCGCATCCTGCTGCTCACCGACGCCGAGAGCCGCGTGCCGGTCATCCTGGTGCGGACCAATGGCCGTGCGGTGCTCACCGGCGACGGCGGCGCCGCGCCCAAGGTCGACTACCTGCGCACGGCTGTGCCCCTGAAGGAAGGCGACCGGGTGCTGACCAGCGGCGACGGCGGGGTGTTCCCGCGCGGCCTGCCGGTGGGCACCATCGTGAAGGGAGGCTTCGACGGCGGCTGGCGCGTGGCGCTCGATTCGGACGCCGCGCCGATCGACTACGTGCAGATCCTGCTGTTCACCGACTTCGCGCAGCTCGCCAACGAGCAGGCGCTCGCGCCCAAGGAACTGCCGACGGCGATGACCGAGGAGCCCAGCCAGTCGATCGCGCCCCCGATTCCGCCGTCGGCGACCAAGCCGGTGGCCGGCGCCGCCGCTAAGTCTGCGGCAGCCAGCGCGGGCGCGGCGGCCAAGCCCGCCGAAAAGCTCACCGCCGCCGAGGTCGCCGCCCGCGAGAAGGCGCGGGCCGACGCCAAGCGCGCGGCCGAGAAGGCCGCCGCGCCGCCGCCCAAGAAGAAGCACTTCGGCTTCCTATGACCGCGCAGGGGTCGGGGTTCGGCGCAGCGAGGCCGATGAACCCAGTCGGGTGGCTGGGGCTGCCGCTGCTCGCCGCCGTCGTGATGACCGTGCTCTTCGCGACGCCGATCCGCTTCTTCGGTTTGGCGCTGCCCGAGCCGGTGTTCCCGCTGGCGCTGGCGTTCGCCTGGGCGCTGATCCGGCCCTCGGTGCTGCCGCCGTTCGCGCTCCTGCTGCTCGGCCTCTTCCTCGACGTGTTCTGGGGCGGGCCGCAGGGCCTCTGGCCGCTCTGCCTGCTGGCGGCTTACGCCTCGGTGCTCGCCGTGCGCCGGCAGATCACCGGCCATGAGTTCCTGGTCGTCGCGCTCTGGTACGCCGCCTCGACGGCGGTCGCCTTCGGGGTCGGCTTCGTGCTGATGAGCATGGCCGCCGGCCAGGCGCCGAGCCTCTTCGCACTCGGCTGGCAATATCTCGCCACGCTGATCCTGTTTCCTTTCGCGCACCGCCTGATCGAGCGGTACGAGGACGCGGACGTTCGATTCCGATGAATCCGCAGATCTACTTCAACGAGGTCAACGAGCGGCAGGGCGTCTTCCACCGCCGCGCCTTCCTGATGGGCGCCGTCGCCGGCGTCGGCATGCTGACGCTGGCCGGGCGGCTCGCCTTCCTGCAGCTGGTCGACGCCGACAAGTACAAGACGCTCTCGCTCAACAACGAATTCCAGTCGCGCCTGCAGCCGCCGCCGCGCGGGCTGATCCTCGACCGCAACGGCGTCGTGCTGGCGTCCAACCGGCCGGACTTCCGCCTCTACGTCAGCCGCGACGAGAACACCGACATCGACGCGCTGCTCGACAGCCTGCAGAAGCTGGTGCCGCTCGACCTCGACCACCGCAACCGGGTGCTGCAGGACCTGGTCGACGCGCCGCGCCGCGCGCCGGTGACGGTGATGGAGGACCTGACCTGGGAGGAGTTCTCCCGGATCAACGTGCGTACGCCCGAGCTGCCCGGCGTCACCGCCGACATGGGCGACATCCGCGTCTATCCGTTCTCGGCCGCCTTCGCCCACGTGATCGGCTACGTCGCCAAGGTCTCCAAGGACGACGTCACCAAGGACGGCCCCAACTCGGAGCCGATCCTGCTCAATCCGGGCTTCCGGATCGGCAAGGCGGGCCTGGAGAAGACCTACGACCTGCCGATGCGTGGTACGCCGGGCGCCAAGAAGGTCGAGGTCGACGTCAAGGGCCGCGTGGTGCGCGAGGACCCCGGCGGCGACGTGCCGTCGGTGGCCGGCAAGACGCTGCAGCTGACCCTCGACGCCGACATCCAGAACCGCGCGCTGGAGGTGTTCGGCGCTGACAGCGGCGCGGCGGTGATGATGGACTGCCGCACCGGCGACGTGCTCTGCATGCTCTCGGCGCCCAGCTTCGACGCCAACCGCTTCGTCAAGGGCCTCACCGGCCCCGAGTACAAGTCGCTGGCCGACTACGACCACAAGCCGCTGATCAACAAGGCGGTGAACGCCAACTATCCGCCCGGCTCGACCTTCAAGACCATGGTGGCGCTGACCGCGCTGGAGATGGGCATCCCGGCCAGCACCCAGTTCACCTGCAACAAGGCGTGGTTCTGGGGCGGGCGGACCTGGCACTGTGACCAGGCGCACGGCACGCTCGACATGAAGGGCGGCATCTCGCACTCGTGCGACATCTACTTCTACCAGCTGGCGCTGAAGATCGGCGGCCCCGACCCGATCGCCAAGACCGCGACGACCATGGGCCTGGGCCAACTCTACGACATCGGCGTGCCGAGCCAGCGGCCGGGGCTGATCCCGACCACCGAATGGGTGAAGAAGGCCCGCCCGCGCGATCCGGTCTGGCACCCCGGCGAGACGCCCAGCGTGGGCATCGGCCAGGGCGCGGTCAGCGTGAACCCGCTGCAGCTTTGCGTGATGTGCTCGCGCATCGCCAACGGCGGCAAGGCGCTCTACCCGCGGCTGGTGCGCACGATCGGCGGCGTCGAGCAGCCGCCGCCGGGCGCGGAGCCGGCGCTGCCGTTCGCCCCCGAGCACATCCAGTTCCTGCACGAGGCGATGCTGGCGGTGACCAACGGCGGCGGAACGGCCTCCGGCGGCGCTGCGAACCTCGGCCTCGGGCCGGTGCTGATGGCGGGCAAGACCGGCACGGCGCAGTCGCACAGCTACGGCGGCGGCGTCGGCGCGCACGGCGCGCAGGGCGCCTGGGCGGAGCGCGACCACGCCTGGTTCATCGCCTTCGCGCCGGCCGACGATCCCCGCTACGCGATGGCGGTGCTGACCGAGCACGGCGGCTTCGGCGCCGAGGCGTCCGCCCCGAAGGCGCGCGAGATCATGCGCGTGGCGCTGCTGAAGGATCCCGAGGTGCGCGCCCGCATCGTGCAGCCGACGCCGAACGTCACCACGCAACCGGCCGCCGCCGCGCCGCCGTCTGCGCCGGCTGGCATCGCCAACCCGCCGGCTGCGGGGTCCCCGACCGCCGCTGCAAATCCCGCCGCCGCGAGGGCGGCCGCCGCTGCCCCGGCGAGCCCCGTCCCGCACGTGGCGAGCCCGCATGCCGCCAGCCCACACCACGCGAGCGCGCACGCCGCCCGCGCCGCGCCTGCGAGCCCCGCCGCCGGCGCGCCCGCCGCGAGCCCGCCAGCCGCAGCGCCAGCGCCTGCTTCGCCGCCAGCTTCGGACGTTCCGATATGACCACCGGAGGAGCCGCTTTCACCGCGCCGGGCGAGCGTCAGCGGCTGATCGTCCGCCTCGCGCAGATCGACTGGACCTATTGCGCCGCCATCACGGTGATCGCCTGCGCCGGCGGCGCGATGCTGTACTCGGTCGCCGGCGGCCATTGGGAGCCGTGGGCGAGCAAGCACCTGCTCGGCTACGGGTTCTGGTTCCTGGCGATGATCGCGCTCTCGATGGTCGACCTGCAGATCTGGTTCGCCGTCGCCTATCCGGTCTACGGGATCAGCCTGATCCTCTTGGTGATGGTGGCCGCGCACGGCCACTCATCGCTGGGCGCGCAGCGCTGGCTGAACCTCGGCCCCATCCACCAGTTCCAGCCTTCGGAGCTGATGAAGATCGGGCTCGTGCTGGCGTTGGCCCGCTTCTACCACGGGCTCTCGGCCAAGAAGGCCAAGCTGAGTTTCTGGCTGCTGGTGCCGGCGGCGCTGATCGCCATGCCGGCCGCGCTGGTGATGAAGCAGCCCGACCTCGGCACCGCGCTGCTGATCTGCGCCACCGGCATCGCGATCATGGTGCTGGCGGGCCTCGACCTGCGCATCGTTGGCATCGGCGCGCTGCTGGCCGCGGCGGTCGTGCCGTTCCTGCACCTGGTGCTGAAGCCCTACCAGTACACGCGCCTGGTCAGCTTCATGAATCCCGAGGCGGAGAAGTCCGGCGCCGGCTACCACATCGTGCAGTCGAAGATCGCGCTGGGCTCCGGCGGGCTGTTGGGGAAGGGCTTCGGCCTCGGCACCCAGAGCCAGCTGAACTTCCTGCCCGAGAAGCAGACCGACTTCATGTTCGCTTCGCTGGCCGAGGAGTTCGGCTTCGTCGGCTGCATCGCGATCCTCGTCCTCTACGCCGCCGTGATCTACATGAGCCTGCGCATCGCCTCGGTGGCGCACAGCCACTTCGGGCGCCTGGGCGCGGCTGGGGTCACCGCGACGCTGACCTTCTGCGTGCTCATGAACGGCGCGATGGTGATGGGCCTCGCGCCCGTCGTCGGCGTGCCGATGCCGCTGCTGTCGCTGGGCGGCACCGTGATGATGAGCATGATGATCGGCTTCGGTCTGATCATGGCCGTGCGCGTCCAGCGCTACGCCGAGATCTCCAGCGGCAAGGGCTCGGTGCTCTGACAGTCCTCCATGAAGGGGAGGGAGAGACGCGCCGGCAGCCTCAAGCCACCGCAGCCGCCCTCGTGCGGCTCGGGGGGCGGATGCGGAAGCCGACGCCGAGCAGGTTGAACGCGTTGATGCAGCCGATCATCAGCGTCAGGTTCACCCGCTCCGGCTCGGTGAACTGAGTTTCCACCGCGGCGTAGACGTCGTCCGGCGCGCGCGTCGCCGAGAGCTTGATCAGCGCGTCGGTCCAGCCCAGCGCCGCCCGCTCGCGGTCGGTGTAGAGCGTCGACTCGCGCCAGGCGTCGAGCATCATGATCCGCTCCTCGGCCTCGCCGGCGGCGGGGCCTCGGCCGTGTGCATCGACAGGCACTGGGCGCAGCCATTGATCTGTGAGGCGCGGATCTCGATCAGCTTGGCGAGGCTGGGCTCCAGTCGCGCCTCCACGTTGTGGGCGTAGTCGATCAGCGGCTTGACCAGATCGAGGTTGGCGTAGGGGTTGATGCGCGACTTCATGGCTTTGATCTCCGACGTGCCCCGTCGCACCCAGGACGAACCGGGCGCCCGGTTTGTGACTTCGCTGAAGGCGTTTCGTGTTCCCCGACGACACGCTGGCCTCCGCCCGGGATCGGCGGTTTGATGGCCGAAACAGCTGAGGCCGGAGCCCCGAAATGACCGCCCACCACATCCGCTTCGAGGTCGAGGACGACGGCATCGGCATCGTCACCATCGACCGGCCCGAGAAGCGCAACGCGATGACCTACGCGATGCTGGGCGAGTTCATCGAGCAGATCCGCAAGGCGGGCGAGGACGAGCGGGTGCGGGTGCTGATCGTCACCGGCGCGGGCGGTGCGTTCTGCGCGGGCACCGACCTCGCCGACCTCGCCACCGTGCCCGGCGAAAGCCGCGGCGTGCGCGGCGGCGCCAGCGAACGCGTCGTCTGGTGGCCGATCACCTCGTGCCCGAAGCCGGTGATCGGCGCGATCGACGGCTACGCGGTCGGCATGGGCGCCGAGTTCACCAGCCAGTGCGACGTGCGCATCGCCACCACCCGCGCCCGCTTCGCCTGGAACTTCGCCCACCGCGGCCTGGTGCCCGACACCGGCGCCGGCTCCTGGCTGCTGCCGCGGCTGATCGGCCCCTCGCAGGCGCTGCGCCTGCTCTACTCCGGCGGGTTCCTGGAGGCTTCGCAGGCCAAGGAGATCGGCTACGTGGCCGAACTGGTCGCCCCCGAGGCGCTGATGGACGCCGCCCGCGCCGAGGCGCGCCGCTACCTCTCTTCGTCGCCGTTCTCGCTGCGCCACATGAAGCAGCTGGTTTGGCGCGGGCTGGAGCGCGACGTCGGCGAGCACATGGCCCAGCACGTCGAGGCGCTGCAGGCCTGCTTCAAGTCCGAGGACCACAAGGAAGGTGTCGCCTCGTTCCTGGAGCGCCGGCCGGCGAAGTTCGTGGGGCGCTGACGCCGACCTGGCTGGGGGAGCAGGCTACGATCCTGCATTTCATGGTTCAGAGCCACGCGTCCTACCGGTTAGACGATCCCCCACCGGCCGAGGCTATCGCCGCTGAAGCTTGAGCCCTGCGGCGTCTCCCTATCTAAGTTGCGACGAGCGTTCCTCAACCACCGTCGGAGGCTCTGATGGCGTCGAGTGAGCTTGCGGTGCGGACAGTTCCCGAGCGGACGCTCGGCGCGGGCGGCGCGGCCGTCTCGGCGCTCGGGGTCGGGACCAACCGCTGGCGGAAGGGATCGAACGACGGGGCGGTCTTCGAGACGTACCAGGCGCTGCTCGACGGCGGCATCGACTTCATCGACACCGCCGAGGTCTACGGGTTCGGCAAGTCCGAGCGGCTGATCGGCGACTGCATCCGCAAGGACGGGCGGGCGGTGAAGGTGGCCAGCAAGTTCGCGCCGTTCCTCGCCCGCGTCACGCCGCGCCAGTTGATCGGCGCGCTCGACGCTTCCCTGGCCCGGCTGGGCCTCAAGAGCCTCGACCTCTACTACATCCACTTCCCGTTCCCGTTCACGCCGCTGGAGACCTTCGCCGCGGGGCTGGTCGAGGCGGTGAAGAGCGGCAAGGCGCGGCAGGTGGGCGTCAGCAACTTCGGCGCCGACCAGATGCGGCGCATCGCCGAGATCCTCGCCCGCGCCAACATCCATCTGGCGGCCAACGAGGTCAGCTACAGTCTGATGAACCGCAAGGCCGAGACCAACGGCGTGCTGGACGCCTGCAAGGAGCTGGACGTCGCACTGGTGGCCTATTTCCCGCTGGCGTCGGGCCGGCTCGCCGCGCCTGCGGCCAACGGCGACAGCGCCCCCGACCGCGCCGCGGTGCTGCGGCGCACGCTGGCCGAGGTGGGGCAAGCGCACCAGGCCAGCATCAGCCAGGTGGCGCTGAACTGGCTCTTGGCGCGCGATCCGCACGTCATCCCGATCCCCGGTGCCTCGAAGGCCGCGCACGCCAGGCAGAACGCCGAGGCGCTCGGCTGGCGGCTTACCGACGACGAGTTCGCGGCTATCGACGCTGCGTCCTCGCCGGCCCCGAGCGGGACCCCGAGCTAGCCTCGACCGGCCCGTGAACGAGCCTCGGTGGTCAAACGACTTGCAGCCGGCGCGCCGCGGGTATTGCATTCCAAGTCCGGCCCGGCCGGTCGTCCCTTGACCGGGCCGCCTAGAGGATAGGAGGTCCCATGGGAGCCCATTCACCCGGTCTCGTTCGCGCCGTCGCCCTCGTGGGGCCGACCGGGACCGGCAAGACCAACCTGATGGAGGCCCTGCTGCAGGCGGCCGGGGCCAAGACGACCCGCGGCGGGGTCGGCGACACCAGCCCGGAGGCCAAGGCCAGAGGGCACTCGGTCGAGATCAACATCGCCGGCTTCGACTATCTGGACGACGCCTACGCCATCGTCGATGCGCCCGGGGCCGTCGACTGCGCGGGCGAGGCCGACTTCGCGTTGCCGGCCGTGGACCTGGCGGTGGTGGTCGCCTCGCCGGACTCGGCCAAGGCGATCCTGCTGCAGCCGACGCTGAAGGAGCTGGAGCGGCTCGGCATTCCCCACCTGATCTTCGTCAACCGCATCGACCAGGACCGCGAGCCGCTGCCGCAGCTCCTGGAAGCGCTCGCCTCGGTCAGCGAGCGCCCGATCGTGGCGCGCCAGATCCCGATCTGGGAGGGCGAGCACGTCAGCGGCTACATCGACCTCGCGCTGGAGCGGGCCTTCGCCTACCGCGAGAACGCCCCCTCCGAACAGCTGCCGTCGCTGGGCGACAACGAGGCCGAGGAGAAGGACGCCCGCTTCCACATGCTGGAGCAGCTGGCCGACTTCGATGACGAGCTGCTCGAGCAGCTGGTCTCCGACGTCACCCCCGAACAGGAGCTGGTGTTCGCCGACCTGGTGCGCGAGCTCAACGAAGGGCTGATCTGCCCGGTGTTCTTCGGCGATTCCGCCAAGGGCTGGGGCATCCGGCGGCTGTTGAAGGCGCTGCGTCACGACGCCGGCTCGCCGCAGTCGACCGCCGAGCGGCTGGGGATCAGCGGGCCCGGCGCCTACGTGATGAAGACCGCCTACGCCGGGCAGGCCGGCAAGCTGGCCTACGCGCGGGTGTTCGGCGGCGAGCTCGCCGACGGCGCCGAGCTGGTCGGGCCGGACGGCGAGAAGAGCCGCGCCGGCGGCCTCTTCGCGGTGCAGGGCGGCGCGACCAGCAAGATCGACCGCGCCCGCGCTGGCGACGTGATCGCGATCGGCAAGCTGGAGCACGCCAAGCCCGGCCAGTTCCTCAGCGTCGGCGGCGCGCCGAAGCCGCTCGCGGTCGAGATCACTCAGCGGTCTGGGGTCTACGGGCTCGCCATTTCGGCGAAGGCGCGCAACGACGACGTGCGCCTCGCCAGCGCGCTGGCCAAGCTGGTCGAGGAGGATACCGCGCTCGCCGTCGAGCACGACGCGGACACGCATGAGATGGTGCTCACCGGCCAGAGCGACGCCCACCTGAAGCTCGCCCTGGAGCGGATGAAGCGGCGCTTCGGCGTTGAGGTGACGACCGCGCCGCGCACCACGCCCTACAAGGAGACGATCACCGCCGGCGTCACCCAGCACGCCCGCCACAAGAAGCAGACCGGCGGCCACGGCCAGTTCGGCGACGTCATCGTGGAGATCAAGCCGCTGAAGCGCGGCGAGGGCTTCACCTTCACCCAGAAGATCACCGGCGGCGTGGTGCCCAAGCAGTGGATCCCGGCGGTGGAGCAGGGCGTGCGCGACGCGATGGCCAAGGGCCCGCTCGGCTTTCCGGTGACCGACGTCGCCGTGACGCTGGTCGACGGCAGCTACCACGCGGTCGACTCGTCCGAGATGGCGTTCCGCCAGGCCGGGCGTCTGGCGATGGACGAGGGGCTGCGCAAGTGCAACCCGCAGCTGCTGGAGCCGATCGAGCGGCTGACTATCCACGTGCCCAACAACTGCACATCGGGGGTCACCTCGATGCTGTCGGGCAAGCGCGGCCAGGTGCTGGGCTTCGGCCCGCGCGACGGCTGGCGCGGGTGGGACTCCGTCGAGGCCTACCTGCCCCGGTCCGAGCGCGGCGCGCTGATCGGCGAGCTGCGCTCGCTCTCGCAAGGGCTTGGCATGTTCGAGTTCGCCTTCGATCACATGACCGAGGTGACCGGCCGCGCCGCCGACGACGTCATCCACGCCCAAGGCGCGGAGCGAGTCTAAGTCCCTCCCCCTCCCGGGAGGGCAGCCGATTCGGCAGGATCGGCGGGCGGGGGGGACTGGCGAACGCACCTAGCTGGCGTTGACGCTCGACACTTCCCCACCCGACCGCTTCGCGGTCACCCTCCCTGCGAGCGGGAGGGACGCGAATGCGCAGCCTTATCGGCTCGCGAGGCCGCGCATGGCGGCGTAGTCGGTCTCGGCCTTGGCGACCGTGCGGCGGACGCAGTCGGGGCGCGCGTAGAACGACACCAGCGAGGTCTGGTCGGCGAACTCGGCGAAGCAGGCCTGGCGGGCGGCCGCGGCGATGGCCTTGTGAACGGCCGGCGCGTCGAGCTTGGCGACGTCGATCTTCACCTGCGCGGGCGCGGCGAAGGCGGGCAGGGCGAGCGCGGCGACGGCGCCAGCCAGAGCGAGGGTGCGGAGCATGTGCGAGAATCCAGACTTGAGGTTTTGAACGAAGCCTCTCGCCTGAACGCGTCCCCTACGTGGCCCACTCAACTCGGGCTCTTGGCCGTCCGCTTATCGGGACGGGCACGCGGCGGCAACACGAATGCGGCGCCGCAGCGCGTGATATTGCGCGGCAACATGATCGTTGATCACTTATCTGGCGCCGGCGCCTCGCGGCTGGGCTGCGAGGGCGAGAGGCGGGCCTTGCGGCCGCCTGCCGTCTCGGCCAACCATCGCCGCCATGGCCGCATCCTTCACGCTCGCCGACCTGCCGTCCTGGGCCTTCGACAAGGAGGACCCTGGCGACGACCGCGACTTCTACACGGAGGCGCGGCTGGTCACCCACATCGACGACGGCGCCATCGCGGCGCTGACCGGCTTCTACCGGGCCGCGCTGCCGGCCGGCGGCGTGGTCTGCGACCTGATGAGCAGCTGGGTCAGCCACCTGCCCGACGACGTCGCCTACCGCGAGGTGGTCGGCCACGGCATGAACGCCGAGGAGCTGGCCGCCAATCCGCGGCTGACCCGCTGGTTCGTGCACGACCTCAACGCCGACCCGGTCCTGCCGCTGGCCGACGCCAGCCTCGACGCGGCGATGATCTGCGTCGGCGTGCAGTACCTGCAGAACCCGATCCCGGTGCTGGCCGACGTCGCCCGCACGCTGAAGCCTGGCGCGCCGCTTATCGTCAGCTTCTCCAACCGCTGCTTCCCGACCAAGGCGGTCGCCGTCTGGCTGCGCCTCAACGACGCCGGCCACGCCGCACTCGTACGGCTTTACCTCGAGGCCGCCGGCCTTGCGCGCATCGAGACCCACGTGCTCAGCGATGGCAGCCGCTGCGACCCGATGTACGCGGTGGTGGGGCGCGCGTAGTGATCCTGCGCGCGAAAGGGCGCCCGACCCAATGAGACCAACTGGCGATTGATCGCCCGCCGATCCACGCGCAAACTTGGCCGTTGCGTGGAGGGGCTCTTGTTTCGATTCATGTGTTGCGTCGCAGCGTTCGCGCTGGCCGCGGGTGCTGCGCGCGCCGCCGACAAGCTGAGTTTCGGCCCGCCGGAGGCCTGGATCAGACCGCTCCCGGTCCCCAGCCCGAAGGCCGGCCCCGAGGACGGCCAGCCGGTGCGCAGGCTGCTCTCGGACTTTCAGGTGAAGTACGACGCGGAAGGCGAGGTTGTTTACCACCACAGCGCGTCTCGGGTTCAGTCGCCTGAGGGGCTCCAGTCTGGGGCGGTGGCCATCAGCTGGAACCCGGCCGTCGAAACGGTCACCGTCCACAGCCTTCACATCATCCGTGGCGCGCAGGTCATCGATGTCCTCGCAAGCCAGAAGCTCACCGTCCTGCGCAGGGAGACCAACCTCGAACGGGCGATGCTCGACGGGGTGCTGACGGCGACGCTGCAGCCTGAGGGCCTGCAGGTCGGAGACGTGCTCGAACTGTCCTACTCCGTGGCGCACCACGACCCGGTGATGCATGGGCATTCCGAGCTGTTCCTCGGGCTGCTCCCCGCCAGGGTCGCCGTCGATCGCCTGCAGATCCGTGAGCTATGGCCCAGTTCGAAGGTCATGCACTGGCGCGAAGTCGCGGGACTGAGCCCCGCCTCCGTCGTGACCCGGCCGGGCGGCGAGACCGAGCTCTTGGTCAGCGAGGACGACGCCGTGCGCGCCAAGGCCCCGGACGGCGCGCCGGCGCGCTTCAGCGATCTCTCGAACGTGGAGGCCAGCGACTTCAGGGACTGGCGTGAGGTTTCCGCCCTTATGGCGCCGCTGTTCGCCAAGGCGGCGATGCTGCCCGCGAACTCACCGCTGAGGGCAGAGGCGGCGAAGATTCGCGCCGCCGCGACAGATCCGAAGCTCGAGGCCGCCGCCGCGCTGCGCCTCGTGCAGGACCAGATCCGCTACCTTTTCCTGGGGATGAACGAAGGCGGCTACGTGCCGGCGGACGCCGACGCCACCTGGTCGCGCCGGTTCGGCGACTGCAAGGGCAAGACGGTGGTCCTGCTGGCGTTGCTCCACGAGTTGGGGATCGAGGCGGAGCCCGCGATCGTCAGCACCCAGATCGGCGACGGCATGGATGCGCGCCTGCCCAACGTGGAGCTGTTCGACCACGTGCTCGTGCGCGCCGTGATCGCCGGCAAGGTCTCCTGGCTCGACGGGACCCGGACTGGCGACCGCTCGCTCGATGGTGTCGGGGTTCCGACCTTCGGGTGGGCGTTGCCGCTGACCGAGCCCGGGGCGAACCTCGAAAAGCTCGTTCCCGAGCCGCTATCGACACCCCTGCTGGAAACGAGCGTACGGCTCGACGCGTCGGCCGGGCTGGATGCGGTCGCCCCAGCGCACGTCGAGATGGTCTTCCGTGGCGACATGGCGACGATGATGCAGGTTGGCCTGGCGTCCAAGCCGCCAGCCGAGGTGGACAAGACGCTCCGGGACGTCTGGAAGTCGTCCCTGCCCTGGATCGAGATCAAGTCGGTCAAGGCCGCCTACGACGACGCCGCCAACGAGGAACACTTCACGATGGACGGCGCGGCCAACATGACGTGGACCCTGAACGCCAACTTTGGCGCGCGGGAGTACGCGGTCGATGACTCGCAGCTGGCGGCCGGAGTCTCGTTCAAGCGGGAGGTCGGCGCAGCGGACGCCCCGTTTGCGATCCCGTTTCCGGTGTTCATCAAGACCAGCGAGACGATCGTGCTGCCCCAGCGGGGCAAGGGGTTCTCCGTCGTCGGCGAGGAGGTCGACAAGACCATCGGCGGCGCCGCCTACAGGCGCATCAGCCGCATCGACGCCGACGTGTTCACGATGGAGGCCAGCGCGCGGTCGCTGACATCCGAGATATCGGCTGCCGAAGCCGCTGCGGCGAAGCCGGCGCTGCGCGAGCTTTCCGACGTGGTCGTCCATGTCCGGGCGCCGGCCACCTATGCCTCCGGCGACAGCGAGCTGCAGATCCGACTGGCCCGCACGCCCCAACTCGCCAACGAGTTCGCCGATCGCGCCGACGCGCGGACGATCAAGGGCGACTACAGCGGCGCGGTTAAGGACTACGACCAGGCCATTCAGCTGAAGCCGGACGACGGCGGGCTGCTCAACGCGCGATGCTTCACCCGCGGCATTGCCAACGTCGATCTGAAGGAGGCGATCGACGATTGCAACGCCGCGCTGGCGCTCGATCCCCACAACGCCGCCTACCTGGATAGCCGGGGCTTCGTGTTCTTCCGGCTGGGCCAGCTCGACAAGGCGATGACCGACTTCAAGGCCGCCCTCGACGTCGACCCCAAGCAGTCCGAGACCCTCTACGTGAAGGGGATCGCCGAACGCCGGCTGGGCGACGCCGCCCAGGCGGAAGCCGACATCAAGGCCGCGAAGGCGTTAGATCAGGCCGTC
>Ga0134126_10006959_pt1 | contig 14213 bp, 10 predicted proteins | sample KB31752_FD_96881 | JGI IMG/M metagenome (GOLD analysis project Ga0134126, IMG submission 96881) | Terrestrial soil microbial communities with excess Nitrogen fertilizer from Kellogg Biological Station, Michigan, USA - KB3-175-2 | ecosystem: Environmental > Terrestrial > Soil > Unclassified ... | reverse complement strand
TTCCAGCTGTTTACGTTCAACCGATACACCGACAAACCACAGACCCTCCCCGTCGGCACACGTATACGGGTCGAATCTCGTCCCAGCGGGGATCCAGGTACTCGGCTTGCGATCAGAGTCACCACATTAGAAGCAGCACCGAAGGATCAGCAGCGTGCTGCGGGCACCGAGGCTGCCCCTGTTCCAGAGTCGGTTAGAAACGTGGAAAGCGATATTCGGCGCGAAGCCCGGCGCTGGAGGCTCGGGGTACGGGCTGGTGCAGCATTCGATCCTGAACTTTTCATGTTCGGCGTGCACTCGCAGATGGGCCCGATTTTTAGCTCCCGAGTTTTCTTCCGTCCCAGCGCCGAGTTTGCGTTCGGAGAAGTCACTGATCTTATCGCGCTGAACTTCGAGGCGGTTTACAGGTTCCCCAGGTCAGTAGAGCGACGGGATTGGACCCCTTACATTGGCGCGGGCCCGGCCATGACCTTTATTCACCAGAACTTTCAGGCGGGCAGGAACATCGACTTCGGTAACTTTGATTACGAAACCGGCTTCAATGTTCTGGCTGGCTTGCAGTCCCGGCGGGGCACATTCGTGGAAGCAAAGACGAGTTTATGGTCGAGACCTGCCCCGGTGCTCCGGTTGATAGTGGGCTATAACTTTTAACACGAACTCCCTCTAGCCGGAAGAGCACGCGTGCTGCAAAGCTCGAAGCGATAGGGTCGCGGCTCGGCTCTTCCGCGTGCGCCATCTAACCTAAATAGAGTCCCTACTCTCGCCTTCGTTTTGAAGCAAATCATCGGCAGCTTCGTAGAGCGGCTCCCTAATGTGCCTCTTTCCCGAAATGGAACTTGTCGCGCTCGAACGTAACCACCACTACATCGCCTGCATTACTGTCCACAATCCCGATTGCTACCATTTAGATTCCGCTTGCTCTAAAGATCGCAAGCCGGAATTGGGTGAGATCCGTGCTAAATACATCCCGGGGTCGGGTTTCGATTCCTCTGCTGGGCCTGTTTCTCGTCATAACGGCGCTCGTCGGAATCAGACTTATTGCAGTCGGCTCTTTTCTTCACTCTCGCACCACGATTGCGGAAATACGCGATGCCAGCGGACCCGTTCAGTTTCAGGGTGTCGTGACCTATGCAGATGCGGCCAGGAAGCGATTTTGGATTCAGGACGAAACGGGAGCACTGCAACTCCCGTGCTCGGAGACTTTAGAACCCGGCCAGTTGGTGCGGGTAAAAGCTCGGGCGGTGCCTAAAACTCAGGGTTCAGCGAACGAAGTTCTCGATGCCAGCCTCACAGACGTCCGTGTCATCGTAACGGGTGAGCGGCGAGCGCTGCCTGTTGCAGTCACAGCAACTTTACAGGCGTCTGTTCAAAGGGATTTCGGAGGCTTGCGTATACAACTAGCCGGCGTGCTCCACGCAAAGACGCGAGACAGTTCCGGATCCGAGGTAATTACGTTTGGTGACGGTTCAAGCGAGGCATCGGCCGTTCTCCCCGGCGGGTCGCAACTGCCACCGCTGAATACCTCTGTTGAAGTCAGCGGTGTTGCCGAGGGAATCCCGGGTGAAAATGGCTTCCTGAAGGCGCAACGACTCTGGGCTGCAGCGCCTGGCGATCTGCACATAGTTGCGCAGCCGCCCTCCGGAACCCCAGTTCAAACGATTCGTTCCTTGTTTGCTGATCCCGCGGTTCGCGACGGGCACCGCATCCGCCTACGCGCTCACGTTATTCGTCAGAACACTCCGATCTCGGCGGACATCGGGGACGATTGGGGCGCGATCACTGCCGAGTTGGAGAGACCTTTGAGTATTCCTGCTGGGCGTGAGTTGGAGATCACGGGCTTCCCGCGCTTCTTTGGATTCCAGCTTCAAATCCAGCACGCAACCGTTATTGACGCGGATCGGGAGCTGTATCCAGGTGCAGATTATCAAAGCAATGCGTTGCGATCTGTTGCCGCGGTTCGCCATCTCACGACTCTCGAGGCAAGCGGCGCGACGCCGGTCATAATTGATGGTGTGGTGACCTTTGCCGACTCCAGTTGGAAAGCTCTTTTCGTGCAGGATTCCACTGGCGGGATTTATGTGTCTTACAGCACGAAAGGCATGAGTCCCAAACCCGGAGACCGGGTGACGGTTACGGGCGTGTCGAACCTGGGTGACTACGCTCCGGTAATTGTGGCTGCGAACGTGATTCGTAAAGGCCGCGTTAGCTTGCCCCGGCCAGTTCCAATTACGCCCCGAGACGCGGTTGCCGGAGTGCTCGACTCAGTCTTTGTCGAAGCAGAGGGAGTGGTCCACGCCTTGGCGTCGAAACAGGACCCCACTCACCTCGCGTTCTCCCTCTATTCCTCTTTCGGAACGATTCGAGTAATCACATCGCCGAGCTTTGGTACCCAAGAGCAGTTAGAGAAGATCGAAGATGCTACGGCGCGGATCCGGGGCATTTGCGGCACAATTTTCAACTCGCGCCGGCAGTTAGTTGGGTACCAACTCCTGGTTTCCAACATTAGCGACATAACTGTCATCGGAGCCAGTGGCGATCCCTTCGCAGCGAGAGCTACCCCGATCAACCAGCTTCTTCAATACACACCTAATGGCCGCCTAAACCATCGCGTCAAAGTGTCCGGAGCGGTCACGATGGTTGGAGAAGGATTCTTCTACCTGGAGGATGATAGCGGCGGGCTAAGGGTCGAAGGTAATAGCAACAATGTTCGCGCAGGAGCGTTAGTGGAAGCTGCGGGATATCCGACACCGGGCGCTTATTCCCCTGTACTGCGGGAAGCGGTAGTGCACATTCTCCCGTCTCCAGGCGAGATAAACGTAAAGCCCATGAAACTGGATTGGAATGCCACCGCGAATTCTGATTCTCGCCTGGTTACAGTGGAGGGCCGAGTACTGAGCGTGATGAACGTGGCGGCGAAGAAAACCCTGGCGCTAGAGTCCGGCGGACGCATCTTCGATGCCCAGCTCTACCTCCGGCACCGCGACGAGAATGTCCCTGTACTGGCAGAAGGCAGTATCGTTCGACTGACTGGCATCAGTTCTTCACAAGCCGACACGGTATCGTCCTCTCTGCTGGACCCGTATGCGGATCCGGGCGTGCGGATTCTGATTCGTTCGGCCCAGGACATTCAGGTATTGAAGCGGGCGTCGTGGTGGAACCTCCGGCACACAGTTGTCGTTGTCGGGACATTGCTGACGGTCATCGTTGCGACCTTGGCATGGCTGAACGAGATGCGCCGCCGCATGCGGAAACAACAAGCGGAACTCTTCCGTGCAAACGAAAAGACGCAGACCGTTCGTGATCTCGCCACGGCTATGCAGGTAGTGACACAAGAAAAGGACTACTCCGCGCGGGTCCAGGTCTCCGGCGAGCACGACATTGCTCTCCTCGGCGCAGAGTTCAACAAAATGATCGCCGAGCTGTACTCTCGTGAACTGGAGAAACTTGAAGCGCAGAAGGTGCTTCAAAGGCAGGCACTCACCGACGAGTTAACCGGGCTGCCGAACCGCCGCCTTTTTTCCGATCGTCTCAACCAAACTTTGGAATCAGCTAAACGCGAGAAACGGATCGTCGGGCTTCTGTATCTCGATCTCGACGGCTTCAAACTCGTCAATGACAGCTTGGGGCATAGGATCGGTGACGTCCTTCTCGCCGAAGTTGCCGTGCGTCTAAAGGCTCGCATTCGTACCTCGGACACGCTGGCGCGGCTGGGGGGTGACGAATTCGCTGTCCTGCTCACCGGTATTCACTCACGCGAAGACTCCGACAAAGTCGCAGAGGCTCTTCTCGGGCAACTTTCGCAGAAGTTCGAGATTGAAGGTCACGAGATCAGAATCAGCGCGAGTATAGGAATCAGCGTGTATCCCGAGAACGGAAAAGACGCCAATGAACTGCTTCAGCAGGCGGATAGTGCCATGTATGCCGCAAAGCGAAGCGGCAAGAGCCGCATGCTCAACTTCACCTCAGAAATGGGATTAGTGGTTCGGGAACGAGTCACGCTGGAAAACGAGCTTCGCGGAGCGCTGGATCGCGGTGAAATCCAGGTACATTATCAACCTGAATATGAAGTCAACGAAAACAAGCTCATTCGGTTCGAGGCGCTTGCACGCTGGACACACCCAACTCTGGGGAACATCCCACCTTCCAAGTTTGTGCCCGTCGCCGAAGAGAGCGGGCTTATAATCCCGCTCGGGGCCTACGTGCTCGAACGAGCCTGCTCAGATGCGCTGCAGTGGCAAAAGCACAGCCCCCGGCCCATTCAGGTAGCGGTGAATATCTCGAGCATCGAGTTCATGCAGGACGGGTTTGTGGACAGGGTGATAGACGTTCTCAAACGGAAAGGCCTCGCACCCGAACTCCTGCAACTTGAATTGACAGAAACTGTGATGCTGCACGGAACTCAGCGTGCGGCTGGCGCTATGAAGCGGCTGCGAGCCTTCGGAATCGGCATTGCTATCGATGACTTCGGCACCGGCTACTCGTGCTTCGGCTACCTACCGCAGCTTCCGTTTAACACGCTAAAGATCGATCGAAGTTTTGTGCGAGAGTTGCACGAACGTCCCGAGGCGAAGGCTCTCATTCAATCTCTTATCTCCCTGGCTCACAACCTGAGTATGCAGGTAGTGGTCGAGGGTATTGAAACCACCGAACAACTCTCAGCGGTCAAAGCTCTTGGCGGAAATCAAGTTCAGGGATACCTTCTCGGTCGTCCCACCGCGCACCCACTGTCGGTAATTGCTTCGTTCGCGAACGGATTCGCCGAGTCGGATCCAGAGATTGCGCGCAAAACGGCTGCTGGTTTATCGTGACACCATTCCCCGTATTTACCACGAGGAGTGGCGAACAGAGGCGCAAGCGTGCGATAACGCCTGTTTGGCAGAATTGGAACGCGTCGGTTTGTCCTGCCCCAGGCAGACGTGTGAGGAGCCAGGAAAGCGCTCAACCCCGCCCAGCTCCGGCTGCGCTCTAGCCGGGGGAGGCCGACCGCAGGAGTCACTCACTCCGGGGCTGCGCCGGGGGAACTGCGCGCTGCATGGTTAAGTTCCTGTGGGAGCGGGTTGCACCGGCGTTACTTGAAAGGAAACGCGCTTCCACTGCCCATTCCGCTTCAGCCAAACAATTGTGGCCCGGACATCGGCCGTTTGCGTGTGGCCATTAATCGTCAATTTGACATTGGCGCGCCCGTTGTATATCCCCGTATCCCCGTACAAACGAACGTTCTCTTCGGTTACATTGATGGCGCTGTACTTCAAGGTGCCATCCTTCAACTCTTGGATGGTCCTGCTCTTATCGGCTGCGTTTCCGTCAGGCCCAATGCCCACATAATCATCAGCAAGATATCGCTCCAGGACGGAGGTGTCCCCCTTGATGACAGCCATCCGTACCTGCTGTTCCAGCCCAGCGATAACTTTCTCAGTCCTGCCGCCAGCCTTCTTCTCCTGCGACCAGGCGGCACTGCCCAAAGACAACGTACAGATGAGACAACAAATCCAAATCCTATTCATCGGGACCCTCCACTTGTTTTGGAAACAAACGACTTTATAGTCCCCGCTTTCAGGCGTGTCAAATTCCGGGCGAATCATTGAAACGTTTCTTGGGTGTCACTGAATGGGTCAGTCATTGAGCGATCGCGATAGTGCCATGACAGCGAAAAAGCGAACAGACGGGCATCCACCCTGTTTGCTGGTCAATGCGAGTTACAAGTCTCCGCTCGTCACTGTTGGGAGTCTTTCTCAAACGGAGGTCACAGCTTGTAAAGCTGAAAATTCCCGCCCTCTGCGAAGAAAACGCGAAGGTGGGACACTCCCGCTGCAATGAGCAACGGCCTGGCTTCGTACACGAGGTTGAAGGAAGCCAGAGGTTGAAGGAAGCCAATGGTAGAAATCGCCGCGCACTCCCCAAAGGTCCGCGGCGCATTTCATCGACCAAGTCACAGTCGGCGCCAAGTGACGTTTCGAAATCAGCTTAGGTTCTAAGAATTGAAAATATCTATACCTGTGAAGCTGTATGCAGATAAGTGAGCTGTGGATTTCAGGTTCGACTTCGATTCGGACCCGCGCTTTGTAGATTCAGGACTGACTAGCGGTCGAGAATCAAACTGATTTTTGTCTGATTTCGTACGTTATTCCGGCTGGCATCTGAGGAATCTCGGCTCGAACCAACGCGCCCTTGCTGCTCCGCCTCTAACTCTGGGAATCCTCAGGAAGGATTCTTGCGTCCGCCACTCGTTCATGTTCGCGCTACCGCCCGTGCCTGTTGACCGCCGTAAGCACGATCCGGAACTCGAATTCCGTCTGCGCAATGGTCTCAACAAACCAGTTCCGCATGGTCGTTTTCGGTCTATCGGACTAGGACTGATCACCGGAGCAGCCGACGATGATCCGGCTGCAATCGGTACCTATGCCGCCGTGGGGGCTTCTCTGGGTCCCTCCTTCCTTTGGACGGTGCCAGTTCTATTCCCAATGATGTTCGCCGTGGTTTATCTCTGTTCAAAGCTGGGCCAAGTGGCGGGCGAGGGTCTCTTTGCGGTTATCAGACGGCACTACTCCCGCTGGATCCTTTTCCCGATTCTGATCTGTGCCCTGATCGGGAATGTCATTGAGGCCGGTGCGGACATTGGAGGCATTGCTGCAGCGCTAAACCTTGTAGTTCCGATCCCTATTTGGCTCATAGTTGTTGCGGTGAGTGTCACAACGGCAGCGCTTCAGATTTGGGGCTCGTACACACTGATCCGCGACATTTTCCGGTGGCTCGCGCTCGTGCTATTGGCCTATGTGGGCGCCGCAGTGCTGGCAAAGCCCGATGTCGCAACAGTCCTCAAGGGCACATTCATACCGAAACTCCATTTCGACGCTCACTCGCTTTCAATGCTGGTTGCGATTATTGGCACGACGTTATCTGCGTATCTGTATAGCTGGCAATCGAATCAGGAAGTTGAAGAAGATATTACGCTCGGCCGGCGCCGGCTGACCGACCGTATGGGGACAACCCATAAAGAACTGAACCATTCCGCGAAAGACATCGCCGCAGGGATGGTTTTCGCGAATCTGATCACCTACTTCATCATGCTCTCCACTGCGGCAACTCTGTTCAAAGCGGGAAAGAACGACATCAGCACCGCCGCTCAAGCTGCACAAGCGCTGGTTCCAGTCGCGGGAAAACTTGCTGGGCTTCTGTTTACGATTGGCGTGGTCAGCGTCGGCTTCATCGCCGTGCCCATCATGATCACCGGGGCTGCATACGATTTATGCCAGGCACTCGGGTGGAAACACGGACTGCATTATCCGCCTTCTGAGGTGAAGACGTTCAATCTCACGATTGCGGCCTGCACGGCAGTTGCAATGTGCCTGAACTTCCTAGGCTTCAATCCGATGAAGGCGCTGGTATGGTCCTCTGTCGTGCAAGGGCTTTCCACTCCCCTGTTGATGTTGCTGATTATGTTCATCACCACCAATCGGCAAATTATGGGCCGTTGGGTGAACACTCGGCCTCTTAACGTGCTTGGATGGCTCACTACCGCCGCAATTTGTTCCGCAAGCCTTGGCCTACTCGCGACTTGGTTGAAGCGGTTGTGAGTTCCGCCTCCCGAGTTCGGCGCCCAACTCAGCGAAGGTTTAACGAACATTGGGTAGCTCAGCTTCTGAAACGGAGAAGGAGCATCGCGGCCAGGAGCACAATGATTCCGGTCAAACCACAGTCGACCAGATCATGGATGCGAGAATGGGTCAGCGTACTCACTAGCTCTTGTTTGTTCACCAATAGCAGCATGAAGACAAGAACAAATGGAAGCAGAATTCCATTCAGAACCTGGGACAGCACCGCCAACTACGGGTGCGTGCGGTATCAGAATGATCGCTTATCCGATAAGGATAAGCGCCTTCTAGAGCCGTTGCGCAGATATCACGTAGCACTGATGAAGATAGGGTAAGCTGACTGGCTATGAACCCAGCACACGGCTCAGCGTCTCTCTTTATCGAACTGGGCCTGATTTTGATTGGCCTGGCGATTCTAGCCAGAGTCGGCAGTCGCTGGGGGTTTTCGGCAATTCCTTTGTATCTCTTAGCGGGCCTTGCTTTTGGTAATGGCGGCCTCGCGCCACTGAAGCTGAGCGGAAGTTTTGTTCGCACTGGCGCGGAAATCGGCGTGCTCCTGCTCCTGTTCATGTTGGGGCTGGAGTACACCGGGGACGAGCTGAAGAAGAGCTTGCGGATGGGTCTGTCCGCAGGGATTGTCGACTTTGGTCTGAACTTCAGTCCGGGTTTGGTTGCAGGGCTGCTGCTACGCTGGGGCCTATTAGCTTCGGTATTGCTGGGCGGGATTACCTATATTTCGTCTTCAGGAGTGATTGCAAAAGTCCTTACTGAACTTAAACGCATGAATGAACCGGAGACTCCCCTGGTTCTGTCCATACTGGTGCAGGAGGATCTAGCAATGGCTGTCTACCTTCCAGTGGTCGCGGTGCTCCTCAGCGGGGGTGGAGCAGCGAGAATTGTTCTTTCGGTTGGCGTTGCTATTGCAGTTGTCGCTGTGGCGCTTACGGCAGCATTGGGTTGGGGGCCGCGAATAAGCCGACTCTTGGTTCACGAATCCGAAGAGATTATCCTCCTAACCACTCTCGGTGCGGTTCTCTTGGTTGCAGGGATAGCACAGCGGTTCGAAGTTTCGGCAGCCATTGGAGCGTTCTTAGTCGGCATTACACTTTCTGGCTCTGTGGCGGAAAAATCTCGCCGGGTCGTGGGTCCACTCAGAGACCTATTCGCCGCATTGTTCTTTTTCTTTTTCGGTCTGGAAGTGGATCCCGCAAATATCCTCCCCGCCTTGCCAATCGCTCTCGGACTTGGCGCGATTACGCTTGTCACGAAAGTGCTCACAGGGTATTGGGCGGGGCGCCACCAACAGATAGATAAAAGGGGCAGTCTGCGTGCGGGTGCCGAACTTGTTGCACGTGGCGAGTTCTCTATTGTCATTGCCGGCTTGGGCGTAGTCGCGGAACCGCGCCTCGGCCCACTGTCTGCCAGCTATGTGTTGCTGATGGCAGTAGCCGGACCTGTGCTAGCGCGCATCGCAAAATAAGTCTTTCTCGACTGCTTTGGTCCAATCAACGCGATGGTGCAAGATAGGCACTTTCAGCCGTTGTTCTGGCTCGTGGAGGTCGCCGTATACGATACAGACCCGCTCCTGGCAGCTGGTCCCGTATTTCCGTGCTTGCGAATCCGATCATTAGATCGCACGACATCCCGCTGACGCCGCCCTGCATCGAACCCAAACCTGGTGTCATGCGTTTTATTGCGGAGGGAAGAAATGAGGGATGACGGCGTTGTGGGCAAGATCAGTCAACAAGAATGGCTCAAGCCGACCGAAGATGGTCTACAAAACGCTCTCCACAAAGCGTTCCAATCAAAGGGCGGACTGCAGGTAAAGAATTTCCTTCATGGGACGTGGATTGGACACCCTCTGCATGTGATTCTCACGGATATACCGATTGGCTCATGGACTGCAGCTATTGTTTTTGACGCGCTGGACTCGATGGGGGCACGCAAAGAATACAAGCTTGCCGCTGACGCGGCGGTCACGCTTGGACTGGTTGGCGCAGCCGGAGCGGCGGTGACGGGATTGACCGATTGGCAAGACATAGATCCGCCTGCACGTCGGGTTGGACTGGTACACGGACTGCTAAATATTGCCAGCGCCGGCCTGTTTGCCGGTTCGCTTCTCGCGAGACGAAAAGGCAAACGCAGCCGGGGTCGAGGCTTGGCAGCGCTTGGCTATGCCTTGTCCGTAGCGGCGGCTCAATTGGGCGGGAATCTGGTTTACGAGCAGAAAATTGGAGTAGACCACAGTGAAGCTGAAAGGCTTCCGAGCGAGTTCGAGCCTGTGCTGTCGGAATCGGGGTTGGGCGAGGAGAAACTGGTACGCGCTGAGCACAAAGGAACACCGATACTTTTAGTTCGTCGCGGCCCGCAGATATTTGCCCTTGCTGAAACGTGCTCGCATCTTGGCGGCCCATTGTCGGAAGGTAAGCTTGACGGGGATTTTATCCAGTGTCCATGGCACGGCTCTCGCTTCTCCATTCGTGACGGTCATGTCGTTGACGGCCCCGCCGTTCATGCTCAACCCTGTCTGGAGGCTCGCATCCAGAATGGTCAGGTTGAAGTCCGCAAGTCGAATTGCCGGGTCGCCACGATGCCTACAATTGAGACAGAGCCCCTCCCGCGCACGGGAACGGCTGGGTAACTTAGCAACCGAAAGGAACACTTCAATGCATCGACCGAAGACCAAAATATTGGTGGATGGCGGCGACCCGAAGGAGACTCGACAGATAAAGGAACTGCTGGGTTTTGTCGATGGACAGACGACGAACCCTTCGCTGATCGCCAAGAACCCTCGTATAAGGCAGCTAATTGCTTCAGGGCACAAACTCTCTAGCCGAGAAGAAATGGACGAGTACAAGAAGATCGTTCAGACGATATCGCCGTTAGTCGGGGATGCCGGGGTATCGATCGAGGTGTTCTCGGATGAGAAAACCACAGCACAAGAGATGTTGAGCCAAGGGAAAGAAATGTTTTCGTGGATTCCAAATGCCTACATCAAGTATCCGTGCACGGAGGAAGGACTGCGTGCTGCACAGATGTCTGTCAAGGAGCAAGTCAGGGTGAACATGACACTTTGCTTCTCGCAACAGCAGGCAGCGGCGGTGTACTCAGCAACGAAGGGCACGAAGGAGCCCGCCTATGTTTCGCCTTTCGTCGGACGCCTGGATGACATAGGACAGAACGGAATGGACGTAGTGAAGAACATTCAACGGATGTTCTCGAAGGGGGACGGTCACGTTCTTGTTTTGGCCGCAAGCATCCGCAGCCTAGAGCACCTTCTGTACTGCTTCGCGCTTAACGCCGACCTTGCGACTGTGCCTGCGAAAACCTTAGAACAGTGGGCGAACAAGCAGTTCCCAATGCCCGACGCGCAATTTCAGTACAAGGCTTCTGGCAAGCCGATCCCCTATGAAGAGCTTGATTTGGAACAGTCGTGGGAAAGATTTGATATTCAGCACGAGCTTACGCGCAAAGGCGTTGAGAAATTCGCTGCTGACTATCGAGCGACTCTATCTCCCACTGCCTAATTGCGTCTAATGACTTGGGTCGCGGAAGGCTAGTCCCAATTCACTCCCTCGCTAGCAAACGGAATAGGCGACTCTCCCGATCGACGACATCCGGTCAGTCTCGCGGCCGGATCATCGCGCGTTCAGGTCGGGGACGTGTTCGATAGCGCCCGGCACAGCATGGTCACGCGTTTCGACTTCTAGCCTCGCACTGTCGTAGTTCTGGGGCCCCAGATAATTCTTGTGTATGGCTTCAATAAGAAGAATGAATTAGTCATGCGAGCGTTCAGCGGAGATAATCGCGAGCATCGCAAACCTTTCACAATCATGGTTCGGGACTCGCGCGACGCTACACGCCTGTCTGGTTCTTGTAATTTGCTTGGCGGCGGATAGCGTTGGACCCTGGAAGTATGAAGCGTCACAGTTCCTAAAGTCGCAGCCCTCTGCCGTTCAAACTCCTCAACGTCCGTCGTCGCTTTCTTCGCAACCTTTTCGTAGCCGCGCACGCGCGGCACACCTTCAACAAAAGGGTTCCAAGGCTTTAGCAAGCATTGGCGCCCGTGTGCCCGACGTGGTTTACTCTGCTTTCAAAGTCTGTTCCAACCCGGCATACAGCCAAGCTGGTCGAAACTGGTCAGCAATCGGTCGTGCTCCTCCTCGTTCGGATATCTGAACCAATCTCAAACATCCGTGCCTTGCATCTCTTGGACCTGCCAGTGTGGGTGTTTTGTGCGGTGGCCCAGGCGCAGAGTGCTTCGTGCGTTGATGGTTTGTGAGCGGAAGAACAGCTATTAATGACTCTGGGCTAAGCGGGTCAGGACGAAAGCCTTACAATCTGCTGAGTTGGGCTACGCTCGATCCTGTAGCCCACCTTAGTTCAGCAACCCCGCTCGATTTCAGCCACATCATATCCACGACTTAGGCCCAAGCGCTCGTTCTGGCATTCAGGAGTTGACTGCCGTGTGGTTCTCACCTCTTCCTCGTCGTAATCGTGTCTGTGATTGCCTAATCGCTGGCATTACCTTGGCAGCTATTCCGATGGCCCAAGCGCAAGTCCAACAAGCTGTATGCACTTTCAATTATTTCCTGCTCAACCCTGCTGATCCAAGCAATCCAACGGGTTATGTGCAAGGCGTGAACGACTGGGGAACGGTCGTCGGCATCGGGGATTTCGGAACGACAACGAAAGCGTTTGCTCATTATTCCGGGAGTGGCCAGAGCTACTGGCTGGCGCCCGGCGCAGTGGGCAGCGGGTTCATCGCCCGCAACAACAAAGGTGTCACGGCCGGATGGTTTACAGACTCCTCAGGTCAACCCCATGCATTCCTCCTCAAAGGGTCGACTATCACGCCCATCGTCGCGCCTAAAGCATCACCGGGCAGCACAGTTGTTCGCGGAATCAACAACTGGAATAGCGCTGTCGGAACATATTTCGGTACCGACGGTAAGAGCCATAGCTTCAAGCGCTACAACAACGGCAGCTTCATTGACCTTCCCGAGTATCCCTATGCCATTTCTCATTGGGGCCACTCGACAACGGCTGCGGCAATCAATGATAGCGGTACGATCGTGGGTTATTACACTGATGGGACGCTCTTCAGCTCGGGCACTAGACACGTCCAGGGCTTTATTTATCGCAATGGGCAATGGGCAACGTTGGATTATCCTGATCCGAACAACGCCCAGACAACGCTGGTCGGAATCAGCAACGCTGGCGTGATTGTTGGATACAACTACAGCGGAGTATCATTTCTTTACGCGAATGGCACCTTCAAGATAATTCAAGCCGCGAACGCCAGCTATACCTATGTATACGGTATCGCCCCAGGTGGAGGACTGATCGCTGGTCACGCGGTTTTTAGTGACGGCATCCACGGATTCACTGCAATCTGCCACTAGGCGACAGCGGGAGTTAACTCTGAGAATCCATTTGGATGGATCAGCACCATCAGTCTTTGGGGCCAGCCTAGGCTTCTCAGAAACACTAAATGAATTATTGTCACAGGGTCGGATAATGCGGATGCTTCACCTTGGCACCCATAACGATGAGCCACAGCATGACGGCAAGCTCCCCGAACATTAGGGGGAAAAGCCAGTTCGAGACCCTCTGCTCTATTGCGGCCACAAGATGCCAGTGACGCTCGTTCCGAAATAGGCGAAGCCGTTGAGCATTAGCCATACCCCGAGGATGCGTGGCAGGAACCGCGACCTGTACACAAGCAAGCCACACGGAAACAACCAGAGTCCCCAAAATATTTCGTTCGCGAGTATGCCTTGGCCATGCATGCGGAGGAACACCATCACAAACGCATCACGTTGCGGCTTGTCGATGGCAGATAGGAATGTCGGTTAATCGCGTTCACGAACTCGGGTGCGGCATGACGGCCCCATTAGTTCTTGTTTTTTGTCGGTTGGGCTAGAGCCAAGTCGGCAAGCTTTATGTAGTGGCTCAATTTCTGCGCATGCTGCAGCGTTTCCTCCTTGTCGGCCAAAGGTATGAGGCGCGGATCTTCGTCGCGCGCTTCCGGCTTGCTTGGTCGGACAGGCTTCACTGGTTTGGGACGAGGCACCGCGCCAGAGTATATCGGACTACGACATTCTGTGGAATTCAGAAAACAATGTAGGCGAAAGCTGTAGGTGGAATTGGACCCTGACGAATTAGACCCTGACGAATTAGACCCGGCGCCGGGGCCTGCTTATGCAGTTAAACCTAAGGATTCCTCGACCTGAAGGGCTGCCTTGTAGTGGGTGAGGGCTATGTTGGCGGCACGAATTTCGGCTTCCATGCGGTTTCTCGCGGTGATCTCGTGCGCCTCCATCATCTGCTCTGAAAGCAGCTTGATCCGTGCTTCCAGATTGGTAATGTGTTCCCGAAGAGTTCTGTCCACGACCATGATTATACCTCCGGTCGGTTTCCAGGGAGCACTAACACAGAAAACCATGGGGCATGGCACACGGCGGAAGGGCTAGTGCCGCCACGCCCACTCTGGCCACCCTAACCAAGTTTTGAAGCTCCGCCGTTACTGGCGGTTGCGTGTATGACTCTCGAATGTTGTTCAGGGAGGGTTAGGATCGCAGAGCCGGGACGCCCGAGCATTTCCGCCAGCAACTCGAC
>Ga0134126_10006957_pt1 | contig 14216 bp, 9 predicted proteins | sample KB31752_FD_96881 | JGI IMG/M metagenome (GOLD analysis project Ga0134126, IMG submission 96881) | Terrestrial soil microbial communities with excess Nitrogen fertilizer from Kellogg Biological Station, Michigan, USA - KB3-175-2 | ecosystem: Environmental > Terrestrial > Soil > Unclassified ... | reverse complement strand
TCCGGCCGATTTCGCGTCCGCCCAGACCGCCAAGCCTGGCGCTCAGAACCCGCCAGGCTATGACGGTGCCGACCAGGTTGGACAGCCCGAAGCACGCGCCTAGGGCAGCCACCCTGACGGTCGGCGTGAAGATCGCGGCGGCCAGCAGGTTCGCCCCGGCGTTAGTGACCATTACCGCCACGCCGATCAACGCGGGTGTCTTGCTGTCGTGCAGGGCGTAGAACACTCGCAGCAGCAACTGGAAAAGCATGTACGGCATCAGCCCGACCGAGAACACGGCGAACACCAGGCCGAGATACCGTGCGTGCGCCACGTTGTTGTTGCCATAGCTGAGCAGCAACTCAGAAAGCGACGGGCCGAGTACGGCGAGCACGAGCGCCGCGGGCGCTACGATCACCGACCCGAGCCGCACGCCGCTGGAGAAGTCAGATCGCACCAGGTCATAGCGGCGGTCGGCGGCGTTGGCGCTCATTCTCGGAAGCAGCGCGGTGATCACCGAGATAGCTATCACCGCGTAAGGAAGCTGGAACAGCAGCCAGGCGTAGCTGTATGCGGAGTATCCCGCGCCCACCGCTTGCGCTTGCTTGGACTTCTCGGCATAGCTGAGGACGATCGCGGTGACCAGGTAAGCCACCTGCGTGGTGAGCACGTAGCAGAACATCCACCCGGACATGCGGCCGATCTCTGATACATCCTCGCGCTTGAAGTCGAATCTCGGTCGCCACCTGAACCCGACGCGACGCAACGCCGGAATGAGCGCGACGGTCTGCGCGACGATGCCGAGCGTGGTACCTAGTCCAAGGAACGTCATCTCGAACGGGGTGATCGTGTGGGCGCTCTGATGCGTGCCAGCGAACACCATGAACATGACGGTGACCGCGATAACCACGACGTTGTTGACGACGGGGGTCCACATCGGCGCGGCGAAGTGACCGCGCGCGTTCAGTATGGCCCCGGCCAGCGACGTCACGCCGTAGAAGAAGATCTGCGGCACGAAGAAGTAGGCGAAGATGACCAGGACGTGGCCGGCCCTTGGGTAGCCAGGGTTCGGGTCGTACAGGTGCGCGATCGGAGCGGCCACGAGCGTCGCGATGACCGTGATGACGAACAGAAAGGCCGTCACGAGCGTGAACAAGCGCTGGTCGTACTTCTCGCCGCGGTCGGAGTCGCGCTTCGCCGCGTTCACGAGCAACGGCACGATCACCGACGTGAGGATTCCGCCGATCGCCAGGTTGTAAACGGTGTTCGGCAGCGTGTTCGCGTAGTTGTAGGAGTTGGCGAGCGCCTCCTGGCCGATGGCCGGCACGAGCACGAGCGTGCGGAGCAGCCCGGTCACGCGAGAGGCCAGCGTGCCGAGCGCCATCACGCTGCTCGAACGCACCAGGCTCGGGGCGGCGGTTCCGTCGACGGGAGGGCCACCAGAGATGCGGTGCTGGCCGTGCTCGGCGGTCCTGTCCTGATCAACGATGGGGCGTGGCTCCGCGGTGCGACTGGCGCCGGACCTGGCCCGGTGTGCGCCGGGCGCGCGATGCCGGCCGACACCGCCAGCCTGGGCTGGCGCCCGATGAGTACTACCCGGTCGCGACTCCGCGTCAGTCCAGTTCGGCCCGCTATCTGGCGCAGGCGAGCTCATCAACTCTCCTCTGTAAGACCGCGGCCAACTGAACTCAGTTCGGACCGGTCACCAATGACGGTATCGGTTCGATCCGTCCCGGCACGTGAATCCTGCTTATCTTCGGAGTCCGCGGCGTCAGGCGCGGCTATCTCCTCGCCCGGCCCACCCTCACCGCCCGGCCCGGCTGGGGCCGCGGGGTCCTCGCCGGCCTCCGCCTCCGTGGCCCCAGGGCGGCCCCGCCTGATCGCCTGGGCCGCCGACGCGACCACGAACACGGTCAGCGCGGCGGCGAAAATGACGAGCGCCACCGTGCCAAGGTTGGTCGCTTTGATTCTCATGACCAGTGGCTTGTCCGGCGGGTCGGGCAGCAACGCGCCGTACGGCGACCTGAGCCTGAGCACGACCTTCGCCTTCCCCGTCTGGGTGGCGTTTACGCTCAGCTTGAGTCCGGTGCTGCTGTGGGCGTTGACCACGTAGATCTTGCGTCGCTGAGTCGCAATCACGCTGCTGTTACTGCTCGTCACCCGCAGCCCGACGCGCACCGAATAGCCGAGCGAGTTGCGAATAGACACCGGCACCGTTCCGACCCGGCCACCAAGGGTGACATTGATGACCTGCTGACCCCCTACTGAAAGACCAGCGAACTGGTTGGTCACGAACTTCTCGGTGCGGGTAAGCATCGTCTGCGCCGTCGCCACGTTGGCGGCTGCCCACTGTGATGACTCGATGCCATACACAGCTCGGCTGAGCCTGCTGTCCCTGCCGAACATGATCGATCGCAATAGCGCGACGCTGTTGTCGACCCCGCCGAGGTGACGAAGGAGCTTGCCGGGCAGCTCGCCACGAGCGTCAGGTCGCACGAGCGACGAAGGATACGGCTGCGCCGGCTGCGCCGCCATCTGAGCGACGGTCATGACCTTGAGCCAGGGGGCATTAACAGTATCGCCGAGCAGATCGCCGGCCAGCGCGCCAGCCGGATCCCAGCGTCTTGGAGGGGTCACCACGATCGGGCGTTGTATCGCCGGCTCCTCGGCCACGATCATCGCTGTCTCGGCGAGGAAGTGCTGGCTGACGTTGAAGATGGTGCCACGTTGCCGCGAACTCGCCTGGCTCGACGCCAATAGCCTGTTCAGTGAGTCGTCGCCGAGCAGCACCTTCAGCTTGCTCCCGACGTTGTCGATCATGCTGGTGACCGCTCCCGGCGTATAGGACAGCTGTGACGACGGCATCGCGAATATCACGGTCTGGATCTTCATCGCGCCCAGGATCTCGAGCTCGGCTGGATTCGGCAGCCCGCCAGATGGCCATGCGATCGCCGACAGCTTTTTCGGCCCAGCGGGCAGGGGGACGGGGGCAGGATCCCGGCCGAGTATCGGCCCGGCGAGTCGCTGTCCGTCAGTAAAGGCCTCGCGAAGGTCGCCGTTGTCGCCGTACTGGGCGAGGCCGGCCACGTCAACGTCGGCATATGGCGTGACGAAGACGGGCTGGCTGGCGGTCGCCTTGACCAACTTGGCCAGCCACTTACTCGCGTTTCTATCTCTGGGGTACGCGGTAGGGTCAGCGCAGGCCGACGATTGGCCGACGGAGTAAGGCCGACTCATCGTCCGTGCGTTATCGAGCAGCGCGGGGTCGACCGCCCAGGTGAGCCGCGCCTTGCTGGTATATCTCGCACCCACGGCGAGCAAGCTGGCAAGACGGCCGCCCCGCGTGAGGCTGGCGGCCAGCGAGTTGTCGAGCAGGCCAGGGCACGGGCCTTGGTGCGGGCTGTCGATGAGCGGCCAGATCCACGACACCGGGGTCGGGACCGGGCGCGTGGCCGTAAGGCAGCTACTAGAGTTCCCCGGCCAGAACGGCATTGGCACAGGGTCGCGCGCGGTGAGTGACCCGGTCGGATCGCTCACCGTGACGGTCAGCGGGTAGACCCCAAAACAGGTAAGCCGCAACGCGCGTACGGGCAGCGTGACGGTCACGCGGACGCCGTGGTGCGCACTCAGCCGGGCGATCGTCCGTGATCCGACCAGCCGCGGCGCGATGACCGAGCTCTGGCCGGCAGCGAACGCATCGAGTGCCGTCCGCGATGTGAACTGGTTCGTGGACGAATAGATCTGCACAGAAAGGCTGCTGAGCGGCGAGCGGCTACGGTTCCGCACGCGGGCCTTGATCGTGATCGGGTGCCCTGGCTCAGCGAAAGACGGGCTTACTGACGTGACGCTCAGCGTCAACGGTGCCTGATTCCGCGGTTGCGCCGATACCGACCGTGCGGCCTGATGCACCGATGTGGCCAGCCTCACACCAGCGCCGCGCGCCGTCCGGGCCGAACCCGCGGCCAAGCTCACCGCGGGACCGGCGGCCAGTGGCAGCGCGGCGGCGGCCAGCAGGGCGCCGGCCAAGGCGCACGCGCGGGCGATCCCGCGCGTGCTTGTGTTCGCCCGCCCGGCGACATTGGAGCTAGCCATGGCGCTCATGGTATTGCGGCTTGGGTGCTCTGCTGCCTGGACTAAGGGGCAAAGCGGCATCTCCAGGGTAGGTAGCTGACCCCAAGGGGCAGATCTAAATTGATTGCATAACTCTTGACCGCCTAATCTCAATGCCCGTGCACGATCTCACACCACTGACGCCTCAGCAGCGCCGCGCCGCGACGGTCATGCTGGCCGCTATCCCGCCTGTCGCCGATGAGCTTGGCCGCCTGTTCGCCCGTCACGGTCATGAGCTTGCGCTGGTCGGCGGTCCGGTGCGGGACATTTTTCTGCGACGACCAGGCGGCGATCTCGACCTGACCACGGACGCGCATCCTGAGCGCGTCATCGAGATCATTTCGAAGTGGGCCGATACAACGTGGTCGGTAGGGATCGCCTACGGCACCGTCGGGCTGCGTAAAGGCGACGCGGTCTTCGAGATCACCACCTACCGCAAGGAGCGGTATGACCGGGGGTCGCGCAAGCCGGCGGTCAGCTACGGAAAGTCGCTCACCGACGACCTAGTGCGCCGCGACTTCACGGTCAACGCGATGGCGGCGACACTGCCTGCCCATGAGCTTGTTGACCCGTTCGGTGGCATCGCCGACCTTCGCGACCAAGTGCTGCGCACGCCTGGCTTGGCGCAGGACTCGTTTGACGACGACCCACTGAGAATCTTGCGCGCCGCCAGGTTCGTCGCCGAACTCGGCTTCACGCCGACCGAGCCGGTCGAGGCCGCGATGGCGGAACTAGCACCCCGCCTGGAGATCGTCTCGGCTGAGCGGATCGCCGCCGAGCTCACCAAGCTGCTGCTGGCCACCAGGCCGGGCGGACCTTCGGCGGGTATCGACTTGCTGGTGCGGACCGGCGCGGCCGAGCACTTCCTGCCCGAGGTGCCGAGACTTCGTCTCGAAGTGGACGAGCACCATCGGCACAAGGATGTCTACCGGCACTCGCTGACCGTGCTCGACCAGGCCATCGCGCTCGAGCAGCGTTATGGCCTGGACCAGGACCTGCGGCTGCGGCTGGCCGCCCTGCTGCACGACATCGGCAAGCCGAAAACCAGGTCCCTGCTGCCGGACGGGCGCGTCGCTTTCCATCACCACGATGTGGTCGGCGTCAAGCTGGCCAAGACCAGGCTGAAGACGCTGCGCTTCCCCGCTGACGTCACCTCAGATGTGGCCGAGCTGATTGGCCTGCATCTGCGGTTCCACGGATTCGGCGACGGCGACTGGACCGACTCAGCGGTGCGCCGCTACGTGACCGACGCGGGGCCGCAGCTGACCAGGCTGCACGCGCTGACCAGGGCCGACTGCACTACTCGCAATAAGACCAAGGCGCAGCGGCTGACCAGGGACTACGACGAGCTTGAGCACCGCATCGCCGAACTCGCCGAGGCCGAAGAACTGGCGGCTATCAAGCCTGACATCGACGGGCACGAGATCATGCGGCTGCTTGGCATCGAGCCAGGTCCGCTCGTCGGCCGGGCGTGGGCGCACATGCGCGAGCTGCGCCTTGAGCACGGCCCGATGGACCATGAAATCGCGGTTCAGGAACTGCTCCGCTGGGCGGCGGATTCTGGGATCGACACGGCGGGCGCGCCGGAAGGCGGCTGACCCGAGATCAGCAGGTAGCCGACGGCCGCGATCAGGTAGCCGCCGCCAGCCACCAGCAGCATCGGGACCGACCGCCCCGTATCGGGGATGAACGCGGCGCTGACCGCCGCGCCGACCACGAAGCTGACGTTGTACAGCATGTCGTTGACCGAGAACACCCGGCCGAGGAACTCGTCGTCGGTCGCCTGCTGCAAGATCGTCGTCGTCGATATCGTGATTCCCTGGGCAACGACTCCGAGCACGAAGCCGATCGCGATGAACTCAGGCTGGCCGAAGCTCAGCCCGAGCGTTCCTGTCACCACGCCGGCGATGGCAAGGAGGGCCGTTATCCAGGTCGCGTTGGTCACCCTATGGGTGGCCAACGGGGTGAGCCAGGCGGCAGTGCCGTAGCCGATGGCCGAGCTGATCACTACCGGCAGGAAGTGGGCGAATGCCGCGTTGTCCTGGCCGGCGCCGTGGAAGAAATAGTTGCGGTACAGCAAGATCGACATCAGCAACAGGATTCCGTAGAGGAACCTGTGCGCGCCGGTGGCCACAAGCGCCGCCCGGGCCGGTCGCCTATGCCACATATGGCGCAGGCCAGCGATCAGGCCGGCGGCCACATTCTCTAGCTGCGATCCCAGGCTTGCCTGGTCGGCGTCCTCTTTGGGTGTCGGCCCAAGCGAGGTGCGCGGCATCAGCGTCGCGGTCAGGCCGGCCGCGACGTAGCAGACCGCGCTGATCAGGATCGTTATCGCCGAGCCAGCCGGTCCGCCGCCCGTGGCCAGGTGCACCCCGCTGGCGGCGATTCCGCCGACGAACGCGACGACCGTGCCTGACGTTGGTCCAACCGAGTTCGCCATCACCAGTTCATCGTCGGCGACCACGTGCGGCAGCGCCGCGGACAGAGCCGAAAGGAAAAACCTATTGACGCCAAGCACCACAAGCGCGGCAATCCAGACCGGCAGCCCAAGGGCGCCGGAGGCTACGAAAACGGCGGCGAGCGCGGCGAACGACGCCCTGGCCAGCGCTGACCAGAGCAGGATCTGACGCCGCGACCACCGGTCGATGAACACTCCGGCGAACGGCCCTACCAGCGAGTACGGCAGGTAGAGCACCGCGAACGAGATAGCCGCCGCGGCTGGATTGGGGAACGAGGTGGCACTGAAGAAAACGTAGGTGCCAAGCCCGGCAGTGAAGATCCCGTCGCCGCCCTGGGAAACCAGCCTCGTGGCGTAGAGCTTGCGGAATCCAGGTCTGGCCAGCACCGTACGCAGGTCGCCGACGAACGACGACCGCCCCTGCCCGGCGTCGCCAGTCACGGCCGAGCGCCTTGCGCAGCCAGATTGACCTCGCGCCGCCTGTGCACGTGACAAGCCTACGGCGTCCGCCACACTGACGATCGCGCTCACCGCGCACACCAGAAAGGGGCGCGACCGGGTGTATCTTCCCGGTCGCGCCCCTGGCGTCTGGTCGTGTTACCTGTCGATCTCGCCGGCGATGAATTTCTCCAGCTGCGCGCGCGCGACATCGTCGCTGTACTGCTCGGGCGGCGACTTCATGAAGTAGGAAGACGCGGAGACGATCGGTCCGCCGATGCCGCGGTCCTTGGCGATCTTCGCGGCGCGGACCGCGTCGATGATCACCCCGGCCGAGTTCGGTGAATCCCAGACCTCGAGTTTGTACTCAAGGTTGAGCGGCACATCACCGAACGACTTGCCTTCGAGCCTGACGTACGCCAGCTTCCTGTCGTCCAGCCACGGCACATGATCGGATGGGCCGATGTGCACGGTGGCGCGCTCCATCTCGTGCGGGATCTGCGAGGTGACCGCCTGGGTCTTGGAGATCTTCTTTGACTGAAGGCGCTTGCGCTCAAGCATGTTCATGAAGTCCATGTTCCCGCCGAAATTCAGCTGGTAGGTCCGCAGCAGTTCGACACCGCGATCCTCGAACAGCTTGGCGAGCACCCGATGCGTGATCGTGGCTCCGACCTGGGACTTGATGTCGTCGCCCACGATCGGCACGCCGGCGGCGGTGAACTTTGCCGCCCACTGCGGGTCTGACGCGATGAAGACGGGCAGCGCGTTGACGAACGCCACGCCGGCGTCGATCGCACACTGGGCGTAATACTTGTCGGCCTCTTCCGAACCGACCGGCAGGTAGGAGACCAGTACGTCGGCGCCCGACTCGCGGAGCACAGCCGTGACGTCGACTGGGTTCTCGTCCGATTCGGTGATGATCTCGCGGTAGTACTCGCCGAGCCCGTCGAAGGTGGGTCCGCGCTGCACGGTCACGCCGGTTGGCGGCACGTCGCAGATCGTGATCGTGTTGTTCTCGCTGGCCACGATCGCCTCGGCGATATCCATGCCGACCTTCTTGGCGTCGACATCGAACGCGGCAACGAACTCAATGTCCCTGATGTGATAGGAGCCGAACTGGACGTGCATGAGGCCCGGCACCCGACTAGCCGGGTCGGCGTCCTTGTAGTACTCCACGCCCTGGACGAGGGAACTAGCGCAGTTCCCGACGCCCACGATGGCTACCCGTACCGAACCCATAAGGATTGCTCCCTTTCTTCTGTTTCTCAGCGACTGCGTCCAGCCTCATCAGCCGGATCGTCAGTACTGCTCTCGGTGGCCCCGCTAGCCGCGAACTCGGTATCCGCACGCCGCTCGGAGGCAATCAGCTCATTGAGCCAGCGAACCTCGCGCTCTACCGACTCAAGCCCGTGCCGCTGCAACTCCAGGGTGTAGCTGTCGACCCTTTCCCTGGTGCGGGCGAGTCCGGCGCGGAAGGCCTCGACCCGTTCCTCGAGTCGGCTTCGGCGGCCTTCAAGTATCCGCATCCTGACATCGGCTCTGGTCAGCCCGAAGAACGCGAACCGCACGCCGAACCCGTCGTCCTCCCAGGAGGCGGGTCCGGACTGCGCGAGCAGATCCTGCAGGTACTCCTTGCCGTCCGCGGTCAGCCGGTAAACGATCTTGGACCGGCGCCCGGCGAGCGGCTTGGCCGGATCGGGCCCGCTTTCCTCAGTGATCAAGCCGCGAGCGGTTAGATCCTTCAAGCACGGATACAACGAGCCGTATCCGAACGCACGGAACGCTCCGAGTACGGAGTTAAGCCGCTTGCGCAGCTCATAGCCGTGCATAGGCGTTTCGTGCAGCAATCCAAGTACAGCAAGCTCAAGCACGCCGCTTCGCTGGCTCATGTCGGCTCGTGCCTCCCTGCCGTATAGCTGCCACGCGGCCACCGTTGCTCAAGGCAGTGCCCGCGCTCCCGGTAACTGTGACCCGATCTGGGCTACTATCGGGGCAACCGTCGCCAGGTTGCGTATCCAGCCGATGTATCGACCCGATACATCGGAAAGATATATCGGATGACACAGGAACGCAAGTTGATGCCTGCGGCCCGCCTGCATGCCTGGTCGTTTGCCCGGTCCTGCGCTGCTAGCGAAAGCCCTCGTAGCGGCCGGGGTATCGGCGTGGCAGCGAATCCGTCGTAACCTGTCGGTCATGAGGCGATCGGTGGTCGACTACGCGCTGGCGCGGCGCGCGACGCTCACGTCCGTGTTGTCTGGCCGCACGACCATCACCGATGTCTGCGACGCGCATCCCTATCTGCTTCGTGCGGCCAAGTTCCACGGCGAACCAACCAACACCAGGTGCCCTATCTGCCGCAAAGTTAAGTTGACCCACGTCACGTATGTGTACGGCGACGAGCTCGGCCAGTACGAGGGACGAGTCAAGCAGGGCAGGGAGCTCGATGAAATGGCCGCCAAATACGGCGAGTTCCAGGTGTACGTGGTCGAGGTCTGCCAGAGTTGCGGATGGAATCACCTGGCGTCGTCGTACGTGCTGGGAACCGGCGAGCCTCCCGTCAGGCGCCGCCGCCGCGCCCGGGCCGGAGATTGACCTGGCACCTTTGACAGCCAGCGCGCGTTAAGGCGATTGGCCCGCGCAACTGCGGATGAAAGCGCAGACTAAGGATAGTACCGGGACAGTAGGTACAGCCGGGTAGCGTGGTTGCCCAGCGGAATGCCCCGCTCCGCTTTAGACATCCAGAGCGCCGACCAGCGAGGATCAGGTGAGTAGTCAAGACTTCCCCGGACCATCCTGGCAGGACAGACCGGTGCCAGATGACTGGCGCTCCGGCTACCGCCCGGTGAGCGACGACAGCCACCGGCAGCCGAACGGTGCGCCCCGCGATCAGTACGACGGGTTCGGCCGCGACGACCGCTACGGGCCGTCTGGCTACGGCAGAACCAACGGATCGCAGGATTACTCGAACGGCAATGGCTCGGCAGGCCGGGGTGGTGCGGGCTCTGGTCGAAGCGTGCCCGGCGGGCGGAGGGTCGCGACCGGCAGGCACGGCAGCGGGCGCGCTGAGCCTGGCTATGGTCGCGCCGAGCCGGACTACGGTGGCGCCGCTGGTGACGACACCGGTGCGTGGTATCGGCCGGCCGGCCCCGGCGCCTCGGCCAGAAACACCACGCGGCGGCCGACCGGGCCCGGCTACGGCGATGACCGCACCGGCTTCGGTGGCAGGACCGGGCGCTACGGCGGCGCCGGGTCGCAGGGACCAGGCGGCAGCGGCGGTGGACCTGGCCGGCCAGGCGGGCCGCGTAGTCCGCGGCGCGGCGACCGAGATATGCGCGCGCTCATCGATCCTGACGGTCAGACCCCGCCGCACCTGAGAATCCTGCGCCGGCTCTGGTACGGCCGGTGGTGGCGGCAGTGGAGCTTCAAGAAGGTCGGGCTGCTGTTCGGCGCCCTCTGCGCCACTATGGCGCTCGTGCTCGTCGCCACGTTCTTCGTGGTGCTCCAGTCAACTAAGGTGCCGATCGCGGCGCTTGAGACGGCCGGCGCGAACAGCTCGTCGGTCGTCTACTTTGCCAACGGCAAAGAGGTCGGGTGCTTCTGCACCGCCGGCCGCTTCCCGCTCTCCGAGGACCAGATAAGCAAGTCGAAGCACCTCGTCGCCGCCGTGCTCGCGGCCGAGGACCGTGGCTTCTTCACCGAGGGGGGCATCTCAGTCACTGGCCTGCTCCGCGCGGTCAAGAATGACCTGTCGGGCGGCTCGATCCAGGGCGGATCGACGATCACCGAGCAATTCGTCAAGACGTACTACGACCCAAGCGGGCTCGGCAATCTCCACTACGGCGCGAAAGTCAAGGAGATCTTCGTCGCGATCAAGCTGGCGAAGATGGAGCCCAAGTTGTGGATACTCACCCACTACCTGAACGCCATACCGCTCGGCAGCGGCGCCAACGGCGTCCAGGCGGCGGCCGAAACGTACTTCCACCGCAGCGCCTGGCAGCTCACGGTCGCGCAGGCGGCGATGATCGCGGCGATGATCCAGTCGCCGTACGGCTACGATCCAGAGAACCCGACAGCTTCCCCGGCCGATTTGGGCAACTCGCTGCTCGACCGGTGGGTCTACGTGCTCACCAACATGGTCAGGGATGGCGCCATCACCCAAGCGCGGTTCAACGGACTGGTGCCTGACCCATCCGATCCCAACTCCAAGGCCAACCTGAAGAAATTCCCGAAGCTCAAGACGTCATCGCTCCAGGCGAACTGGCCCGGTTATCGCGGTTACATCATGCAGCTGGTCGCCAACGAGCTCGCGGCGAACTACCACATGAACTACACGACGACGCAGCTCGGCAACATGGGCCTGCAGATCCACACCACGATCAACGAACGCTTGATGAACGCCCTCTACACCGCGGTCAACCAAGATAAGCGCGAGATGGCTGCCATGGGCCGGGCGATGCCTTCCTACGTGCACATCAGCGCCGTGCTCGAGAAGCCTGGCACGGGCAAGATCCTGGCCTTCTACGGAGGTCCCGGCTACGGCACCAAGCATTGCAAGCGCTACTACTGCAAGATCAACACGATCCTCAACGGCGAGCCGGTCGGCTCGTCGTTCAAGCCATACGTTCTCGCCACGGCCGTGTCCCAGGGCATGGATGTTCGCAAGAGCGTGCTGAACAGCCACTCGCCGCTGTGCATCCCGCCAGACTGGACGCTCGCCTTCCGTATGCAGCTGTCCAAGCAGACAACGAATTGCAATACCCACGCCGGTTACTGGCAGTTCGACGAGGGTGGCGAGAACTTCGGCGTGAACCTGAATCCCTGGGAAGCCACGGCCGTCTCCAATGACCCGGCATTCGAAGACCTGATCCACCGGACCGGCGTGCAGAAGGTCATCGACATGGCGCAGACGCTCGGCGTCAGCAAGGGCAGCATCGACGGTCTCAACAGTCTGTTCGGTGACGGCTGCCTCAAGCGCAACCCTAACTGTCACCCAGGAGCGGTCAACGCGGCGCTCGGCGAGGGCGACCTGACGGCCGTCGACCAGGCCAACACCTTCTCGGTCTTGGTGTCGGACGGCTGGCTTGTCACACCGCACATCATCAGTTCCGTCTCGCAGAACGGCGTGCCACTCCAGGCCAGCCTCCTCCGCACGCGGGCGATTCCGAAAGCCGTCGCGGCGGACACCGATTACGGCCTGTCTTTCGACACGTCTTACCTGCCTGGACATATCGGAGCCGGCACTGGGGTGCCCAACGCGGTCTGGAACCGCCCGATGATCGCGAAGACCGGGACTCTCGGTTCTGGGGCTTTCGCGTCCCAGGCGTGGTTCGTCGGAGCAATACCGCAGTACTCGCTGGCTGTCGGCATGTTTACCGACAAACCAAACGCGAAGCCCAACCCGGAGATCCTTGACGTGTTGCCGGCGATCAATGGCTGGCAGGGCGGTTATGGCGGTGCCTGGCCGGCGACGATCTGGCATACATTCATGTCGGACCAGTTCAATAACTTGACTGTCGACCAGCTCCCGACGCCCAGCTACACGGGGAACGATCCCCAGTTCACCAAGTGGATACTGGCGCTGCCGCCGAAGAAGAAGCACAAGCGCTGCCAGCTGCCCGGTCAGGGCGGTGGCGGTGGCGGGAACGGGCACCACCACCACTTCTTCCTGGTCTTCGGCCAGGGCAACAAGCAGTGCCAGAAGGGCGGCCCCAATCCTCCAGGTTCGCCGAATCCGCCGCCGACCGGCCCGCCGACTACGCCGCCGACCGGTACTCCGACCCCTCAGCCGACCATAACGATCAGCCCGAGCCCGACCGGCTCGCCCAATCCGACCGGCTCGCCGACTAGCAGCCCGCCTGCGCCCTTCGTGGTTCCGCACCGGCAGCGGACCCCAAGCCACACGGCGGCTACGGCCAGCTTGTCGTCATTGGCGATACTGTCTGACCGGCTGGTTCGCAAGCCAGTATGGGTGGTGACGTCGAGCCTGGTTTAGCGGTGGATTCGCTGGCTACCAGTTAAGTTGCGTGCGCAGCCAGCGGACGTCGGCGATCGGGTCGGGTGTCTCGCAGATAACTGGGGCGCCGGCGGCCTGGATGACGGAGACGATGACGGCCGGGTCGATCGTCCCCGAGTTCAGTCCCGCGTGCCGGTCGCGACCAGAATCGAACTCATCACGCGAGTTGTTGCAGTGCACCAGGTCGATCCGGCCGGTGATGGCTTTGATCCGGTCCACGATGCCGACGAGGTCCTGGCCCGCTGAGTTGGCGTGGCAGGTGTCCAGGCAGAAGCCGACATCGTCGCCACCACCGTCGGCGATCGCCTCCCACAGCCTGGCTATGTTGTCCAGGCTGCGCGCCATCGCGCCGTCACCGCCCGCGGTGTTCTCGATGAGCATCGGCAGCGGCCGCTCGATGCGCTCGATCGCCTTACGCCAGCTGTCATAGCCTTCGGCTGGGTCGGTGCCTGCCGTGACGTGCCCGCCGTGCACTATAAGCGCGGCCGCTCCGATCGACGCCGCGGCGCCCAGTTGCTGCTCGAGAATCTTGCGGCTCGGGATCCTGATCCTGTTGTTCGGCGATGCCACGTTGACCAGGTAAGGCGCGTGCACGTACGGCGTCACGTCAGCCGCGGCGAACTCCGCCCGCACCTGATCTGGCGCACGCCCGCCAGGAAAAGTCGGCGCTTTCCAGTCCTGCGGATCGCCGAGGAAGAACTGAACGGCATCGACGCCCATCGCAGTCGCTTTGGGCAGCGGATCCGCGTCGTGCAGGTGTACTCCCATTCTGGCCATCCCACGAGCCTAGCGCCGGGGACAGACACGATCAGGCGAGTGTCAGCCGAAGCCGCCGTGGGCTATGCCGAGTCCCATCCCGACGAACGCGGCGACGATCCCGCAGACGATGACCATCCGCTGGTCCCTGGTGGCCGACACCATCTGCGCGAGCAGCCCGATGAGGAACGCGCTGACGCCAAGCACGCTGCCGGCGATGTGTGCCACGTTGGCCAAGCCCATGATCATCGAGGCCACGCCCGCGAGCACGGTGTAGACGGCCGCGCTGTTGATGATGGGATGACGCTGGCCATCGGAGTTCAAGGTGAAATGGCGTGCGCGCGATCGAGACTGAACCTCGGCCTCGGACAAGGCCGTCACCTCCAACGTAGACGCAACCTGCGGATAGGGGCGAGCACCGACGCAAGTCTTTCAAAATGCAATCATTGCCTGACGTCCGCG
>Ga0134126_10006955_pt1 | contig 14216 bp, 14 predicted proteins | sample KB31752_FD_96881 | JGI IMG/M metagenome (GOLD analysis project Ga0134126, IMG submission 96881) | Terrestrial soil microbial communities with excess Nitrogen fertilizer from Kellogg Biological Station, Michigan, USA - KB3-175-2 | ecosystem: Environmental > Terrestrial > Soil > Unclassified ... | reverse complement strand
TCGCCGCCCTGCTCGGCCTGGTGGCGGTCGCCGCTGCCATGCCAAGGCGGCAAGAAAGCCGCGTGGCGGCTCGGCCCGCGAAATTGTTGCCGCCGCGTACAACGCCGCGTCTGGATACGGCAAGCCGGCAACTCAACGGAGCGGCGTCGCTGCTCGCTTTGGCGGCGCTCACCGATAGCGCCGTCGAGCATTATCGCGGCTCGTTCCACAATAAGAGCATGTATGTGCCGCTCGGTGCGGCGGCGGTGACGCTGATCGCGAGCCTGTGCGACACCATCGCGCCGGCTGCCGCGGATCGCGGCGAACGCAATGCCGTCGATGCCGTGGCGGTCGCGACAGGCATCATCGGCACAGGCTTCCATCTTTATAATATCGCCAAGCGCCCCAGCGGCTTCTCGTGGCTCAATCTTTTTTATTCGGCGCCGCTTGGCGCGCCGGCGTCGCTCTCGCTCGCCGGATTGCTGCGCCGTATGGCCCTGCTCATCCGCACCCGTGCGATGATCGCCGGCATGCTGCCCGGCAAAGCGCTCGCCAGGCTGGTGTCGTTCGGCCTGCTTGGCACCAGCGCCGAGGCGGCGTTGCTGCATTTCCGCGGCGCTTATCACAACCCGGCGATGGTGATCCCCGTCACCGCGCCGCCGATCGCCGTCGGCTTGCTGATAGGGGCGAGCGCCGCGCCTGGACGCTCGCATCCGCTCGCGCGCTGGGCATTGCGGCTCGTCGCGGGCGCCGGGCTGCTTGGCTCCGCGTTCCATGCCTACGGCATCAGCCGCAACATGGGCGGCTGGCGGAATTGGTCGCAGAACATTCTCAACGGTCCGCCGCTGCCGGCGCCGCCGGCTTTCACCGCGCTGGCGATCGCAGGCCTCGCCGCGCTTTCGCTTATCGAGCGGCGGCGATGAGCGCGCGTTATCCCGATTACGACGTCCTCGCCAAGCGGCATACGCCGTCCTGGAACGAGAAGACCCGTCGCGTGATCGATCAGCGGCTCGCTATACCCCGCGAGCCGCGCTTCTTGAGCGCCGAAGAGTTCCAGACCCTCGACGCGGTCTGCGCGCGTATCGTGCCGCAGCCGGTGACGCGCCCGCCCATCCCGGTGGCCGCGCTCATCGACACGAAGCTCTTCGAGGATAAAAGCGACGGCTATCGCGATTATCGGTTGCCGTCCTTGCGCGAAGCCTGGCAACGCGGCCTGCGCGCGCTCGATGCCGAAGCGCGCGCGGCACATGGCGGGGCTTTCCATGCGCTGAGCGCGGACGAGCAGGATGCGCTGTTGCGGGCGGCGCAAGCAGGCCGGCTGTCGAATGACACCTGGCAAGGCATGGCGAGCAAGCTCTTCTTCGCCAAGCGTCTGCTGCCCGATATCGTCAAAGCCTATTACGGCCATCCGACAGCGTGGAGCGAGATCGGTTTTGGCGGTCCGGCCAGTCCGCGCGGCTATGTGCGGATGGATTTCGATCGCCGCGATCCGTGGGAGGCCGCTGAAGCAAAACCCGGCCGCGAAGCCGAGGCAGCGAAGATCAATGCCCGCATCAGATGATCCGCAAAGCGCGCCGCGGGGCAAGAATGGCCGCGCGCCCGATCCGCTCCGCGTCGGCGCATGGATGCCGATGCGCGAATATCCGGATCACGAGCCGGTCGATTTCGCGATCGTCGGCACCGGCGCGGGCGGGGGCACGCTCGCCTGCAGGCTTGCCGAAGCCGGTTTCTCTGTGGTCGCTTTCGATGTCGGCCCGTGGTGGCGGCCGCTCGAGGATTTCGCCTCGGACGAGACGCATCAGGAAAAGCTCTTCTGGACCGACGAGCGGATTTGCGACGGCGCCGATCCGCTGGTGCTCGGCTCCAATAACAGCGGCAAATCGGTGGGCGGCAGCACCGTCCATTTCGCGATGGTGTCGCTGCGCTTCCGGCCCGAATGGTTCAAGTCGCGCACGTTATTGGGCTACGGCGCGGATTGGCCGCTCGATTGGCGCGAGATGTGGCGCTACTACGACCAGGTCGAAGCCGCGCTAAAAATCTCCGGCCCCGTGAATTATCCCTGGGGACCGAAGCGACCGCGCTATCCCTATCGCGCCCATGAGCTCAACGCCGCCGCTTGGGTGCTGGCGAAAGGCGCCGAGGCGATGGGGATCGGCTGGTCGCCCACGCCGCTCGCGACGATCTCCGCACCGCGCGGGCAGTCGCCGCCTTGTGTCTATCGTGGGTTCTGCGTCCAGGGCTGCGCGACCAACGCCAAGCAGAGCGCGCTCATCACCTGGATTCCGCGCGCGGTCAAAGCCGGCGCGGAGATCCGTGATCTCGCGATGGTTGGGCGCGTCGAGAGCGAGCCGCTGAGCGGCCGTGTCACCGGCGTACATTATCACCGTGAGGGAAGCTGGCATTTCCAGAAGGCGAAGAATGTCGTCATCGCTGGCTACGCGATCGAGACACCGCGGCTGCTGCTGAATTCGGCGAGCCCGCGCCATCCGAACGGCCTCGCCAACAGCTCCGGCCTGGTCGGCCGGTATCTGATGACTCAGGCAAATCAGGCGGTCTATGGCACGATGGATCAGGAAGTCCGCTGGTACAAAGGCCCGCCGTCGCTCGCTATCACCGAGCACTGGAATTACGTCGACAAGAAAGATTTCTTCGGCGGCTATGCCTATATGAGCCAAGGTCCGCTGCCCGTCACCTGGGCGAGCATCGTCGCCGGCTCGCGCGGACTCTGGGGCGCGAAGCTGGTCGAGGAGATGGAGAAATACAATCACGCGGTCGGTCTCAAGATCGTCGGCGAGGTGCTGCCGGATGAGCGCAACCGCGTCACGCTGGCCGACGAGAAAGATCGCTTCGGCCTGCCCATCGCGCGCGTGACCTTCTCCTATGGTGAGAACGACAAGAAGCTGATCGCGCATTCGCTCGGCTTCATGCGGCAAGCCCTCGGCGCCGCGGGCGTCACCGATCTCTGGGAAGAGACCGACGATACCTGTCACCTCAACGGGACGGTGCGGATGGGCGATGATCCGCGGACGAGCGTCGTCAACGCGGATTGCCGGAGCTGGGATGTTCCCAATCTCTGGATTTGCGATGGCTCGGTTTTTCCGACCGTCGGCGGAGTCAACCCGTCGCTCACCATTCAAGCGATCGCCTTACGAACCGCCGACCGTATCCGCGAGCTCAACGCGCGGGGAGAGCTCGATCGGCGTTAGCGCCGGGTCGAATTGTCGATTAACGGCGCCTCATGATTGGGTGACTGGGTCGATGGCGAGCAGCGCGAGCCCAGTTTCAGGATCCTTGGCCTTGCGCAGATAGCTCGGCGATTGGGTGATGATCACCTCGAGCGTCGGACGGACTTCGGCCGAAACCAGATGGCCGCCGGCAACGCTGGCGTCGGATTTGCCGAGCACGGCGTGGATATGAAGCGTCGGCTGGCCTTCCGCGACCGCAACATCGCCAATCAGGGACAGAACCTCGACCTGCTCTTCGACGGGAATTTTCTTGTACTGCTTGCTTTGCCATTCGAAATAGCCGAGCACGGCGCGGCGGAAGGCACCGATGGCGGTGATGGAAGCCGCTTCGATCTCCTGGTCGCGCACGAAATCGGATAAGCACTTGATCGCCTCGTCACCGGTTTCGAGCGCGACCGCATAGGTCACCGGCGGATCGGCATTGATAAGCTTCCAGCGCATATCGGCCTCTTGGGCTTGGGTTTCGGGCTTAAAGGGACAATGCGGCGGCCGCGGGCGGGTTCCCATCGCGCCCGAGCCAAGCCATGCGTCTCACGCAGAGCCACGCGGGAACTGCGCCGGTAGCGCCGACGGCGCCTCGAAAGCACAGGAGACGCAGGGCACCCGCGAAGCGGGCAGCAAGACGGGCGCGACCGAGCCGTAGGCGCCGTAGGCGCAACTTATCGCAGCGCGTCCCAGTGCAGCGTCATGACACCGGTCTCGTTGGCGAGCGCAGCGATGACCCGTGGCGTTGTGGTGTCATCCGCGAGCCGTAGCTGACGAAGCTCGAATACCAGCTCGCGATAACCCTTATCGCGATTGAGAATGACGCGCGTGCCCGAGATCGAGAGACCGCCCTCGATCAGCCGTTGCCGCAAGGCGCTTTCGCTGAGGCCGTTATCGGCGATCATGACGGAAAGCCGCGCGCGGATTTTCTGCCGCAGCCGGCCCTCGACCCAGCGGAGTCCCTGCAAGGCCACGATCCCAAGCGCCGTCGCGACAATCCCCAAGCCCAACTGTCCGGCCCCCAGACACAGTCCAATCACCGTCGCGAGCCACAACGTGGCCGCAGTCGTGACGCCGATGACCATATTCTCACGGCGCAGGATAGCGCCACCCCCGATGAAACCGACGCCGGTCAAGATGCCGAGCGGGAGCCGCATCAGATCCATGGTGATGAAGGAATCGCTGGGCTTACCCGCGGTCGGCAGCAGCAGATTCACCAGAATCATCGCTACCGATGCCGCCAGACAGACGAGCAAAGTGGTTCGCATGCCGGCGGCTTTGCCATGCTCGCTGCGGTCGTAGCCGAGCAGCGCGCCGGCGATCACGGTGAGAAGAAGGCGGAGCGCTATCTCGTCCCAACCTAGAGTGAGGGGCATTCCCATGACGAGTCTCGATTATTTCGGACGCGGGTTCAAAAGGCCGGCATCCGGCTGCGAGAGCTTGCCGGCCCGCAATTCCGTCACCGCCTCTGCCACGGCTTTTGCGACATTCGCGGCTTCCGCCAGCATCGCTTTATCCTTGTCGAGCGCTTCGTGGCTCGTGGCATAGGGTTCGTAATAGCCGATGTAGCGATCGAGCCGACCTTTCGATCCCGCTGGAATAAGTCCCATCCAGTCGAGCCAATCGGCGAGAACGTGATCGACACCTTCGGTTCCCGCCACGTCGCCATGCACGATCAAACCATAGACGCGCCCCGCGAGGTGCTTGGGATAGGACCAGCCGCGCAGCTCGATCTCCTTGGCCTTCGCGGCATCTTTGCCGCCGGTCGAGGTCGGGTCGGGGTTACCGCCGTCGGCACAGACCAGCCGGTCGATCATCAGCTTCAATGCGGTTGGTGTTTGATACCAGTGGATCGGCGTCACGATGATAATCGCGTGTGCGCGGACCCATTTTGGATAGATGTCGTTCATCCAATCATCGGCCTGGCCGAGGCTGTGATTGGGGTAGCAACTGCAGGGCCAGTGACAAAGCGGCATCGATGTCGAAACGCATGCTTTGCAGGGATGAATCTTGCGCCCGTATTCCGACGCGAGCAGGCTGAGGTCGAGCAATTCGGTAGCGACTGAAGTCTGCTGCAAAGTCGAGATCACATGCACTGCAAGACGAAAGGTTTTTGACATCTCGGCGGGACAGGTCCCGTCATTCCGTGGCGAGCCGCAAATGACCAGGACCTGGGACGGGCTCGATGGGTCTTTCTGTTGCGCTTCGGCCGCCATGATGGCGTCGCGCGCTTCGATCCATTCGACCGAAAGATCGTAATCGGGATCCGCAAAGCCGGGGCCGGCTTTGCGCGTAATGGGAGCTTTGCGGCTTTGCTCGTAATTCGACCACGCAATGGCTTCGAGGCGATCAATCGCTTCTTTCTCTGCCGCGAAATTCGGATCGTAAAACGAGCGGAGGAAATGAGCGCGAAAGGCGTCTCGGGACAGTTTTCCCTGGTATTGTCCCTTGCGAACATCGGTCATGGGGCGACTTTCTCGGTAATGCGCATGATGGGAACCTGCGCCATCACCCTTAAGTTCCAGGCACCCGCCGAGAGTTACGCGGCGTGGCATGATGACGATCTGCATGCGATCGCCACCGTCCTCAAGGACCAGCCCACGCCGCACAGCAAGCATCATCGCCGGCTGTCGCTCAGAACGACCAGCGATGAAGCAGGGACGGGCGATCTACGTCGATGAATGTTCCGCTTGCCATGCGCGCGATGGCGCCGGCGCGCCGAATATCTTTCCCGCACTGAAGGCTAGCCCGATCGTGCAATCGGAAAGACCCGACGACGCTGGCCGCGTCGTCCTGCACGGAACGCAGAATGTGGCGACGGCCGAAGCGCCAACCGGGCCGTCGATGCCGGCTTTCGGCTGGAAGCTCACGGATCAGAAAGCGGTGGCGGCGCTGACTTATATCCGCAATTCCTGGGGTAATGCCGCGCCTGCGGTATCAGCGGGACAGGTGAGCAAACTGCGTTCGCCCAGCGGATGACGGAACCGCGCCGCGGGCGCGCCGTTAAATTTTCGACACTTCCGTACCGATGCACCTTGCGATTCCTGCGGCTGGCCTTGTGTCGCCGAAGAGAGGTTCTCGCATGCCCAATTCCGATAACAGCGCGGCCAAGCGCCCGCGCCGTGGCTTCCTTCGCGCCAGCACGCCAACCCGGGAGCAAGCGGCTCCGGGCGAGGTAGCTGTGACTGAGCGTCCACGGCCGCGCAAAGCGGTTGAAACGGTCTCGGTCACGCTCCGGGTCAATGGCATCATGCGGCATCTCACGCTCGATCCGCGCACCACTTTGCTCGACGCAATCCGCGATTATCTCGATCTGCCGGGAACGAAAAAGGGGTGCGATATGGGTGCCTGCGGTGCGTGCACCGTCCATGTCGATGGCCGGCGGGTCGTTTCCTGCTTGACGTTGGTGGCTTCTGTCGACGGTCAGGCGATTACGACGATCGAGAGCTTAACGCGGGACGGCGAGCTTCACCCGGTCCAGGCGGCATTCCTCGATCACGACGGTTTCCAATGCGGCTATTGCACGCCGGGGCAGATCATGTCGGCAGTGGCGTTGATCCAGGAAGGCCGCGCAATCTCGCCCGAGACGATCCGCGAATTCATGAGCGGCAATATCTGCCGCTGCGGCGCGTATTCGAACATCGTCGCTGCCATCAAAGCCGCAAGCGGAAAGGGCTGACGATGTTTCCGTTCCGTTATGAGCGTGGTCGTGACGTCGCCGACGTCGTCGCTGCGGCTGCGCGCGATCGCTCGGCCGAATTCCTCGCCGGCGGCACCGACATGCTGCAATTGCTGAAGGACGATGTATGTCGTCCTGGCCGCATCATCGATGTGACGCGGCTGCCGGATCTGGATCGCATCGAATACGGCGGGCAGGGCTTACGTTTCGGCGCGCTCGTCAAGATGAGCGATGCCGCCGACCATCCGGAAGTTCGCCTGAACTATCCGGTCATCGCCGAGGCGCTGCTCGCCAGCGCGTCGCCGCAGATCCGCAACATGGCGACGATTGGCGGCAATCTTCTGCAGCGCACGCGCTGCGTCTATTTCCGCGATCACGGCACTGCCTGCAACAAGCGCGAGCCGGGCAGCGGTTGTGCTGCGCTCCATGGTGAGAACCGCCTGCATGCCGTTCTCGGCGGCAGCGATCATTGCATCGCGACTCATGCCTCGGATCTCGCGGTTGCATTGGTCGCGCTGGATGCGGTCGTCGTCACTGCACGTGCGGGTGGCGGCCGCCGTATTCCGCTCGAGGAATTTCATTTGCTGCCGGGTGACACGCCGGAGCGCGAAACCGTGCTGGAGCCGGCGGAGTTGATCGTTGCGGTCGAAGTGCCGCCGCTCGCTTTCGCATCGCGCTCGCACTACCTCAAGGTTCGCGACCGCGCTTCGTTCGAATTCGCGCTTGTCTCAGCGGCGGTCGCGGCCGATATCGAGGACGGTGTCATTCGCGCCGTTCGGATCGCGCTCGGCGGCGTCGGCACGAAACCTTGGCGTGCGCGCGAAGCTGAACGTGTGCTGACGGGTCAGCCCGCCAATCCTGCTTCCTTCGAGCGCGCTGCGGCGCAGGCGCTCGCTGGCGCACGGCCTGCCGAGCGTAACGGCTTCAAAATCCCCTTAGCGCAGCGGATCTTGGTACGCGCGCTTTCCCATTTGAAGGCTTGATCCATGGCTGCGATCATCGGCGCCGCGCTCAATCGGGTTGACGGCACTGCCAAGGTCACCGGCACGGCGCGCTATGCCGCCGAAGCGGTGAATTTTCCCGACATGGTGGAAGGTGTGCTCGTGCAAAGCACGATCGGCGCCGGTCGGATCGTCGGTATCGATACCCGCGCGGCCGAGCGCGCGCCCGGCGTGATCCTGGTGATGACCCACAAGAACGCGCCGCGCCTTGCCAGCAACGAGACCAACCCGCTGCAGCCGGGTGAAGGCTATCCGCTGCTGCAGGACGATCGAATCATCTTCAACGGTCAGCATATCGCGGTGGTCGTCGCGGAGACGTTCGAGCAAGCGACGCATGCCGCGACCTTGGTCCGGGTACGCTATGCCGAAGAGAAGCCGACCGTGCAGCTCGAGCAGGCGCTCGACCGGCTGCAGGTACCGAAGAATTTCCGCGGCGGAGAACGCCCGCCCGATTCCAAACGCGGCAATCCGGAGCACGCTTTTGACCAGGCGCAAATCAAGGTCGACGAAACCTATATGACGCCGATCGAGCATCACAATCCGATGGAGCCGCATGCCGCGATCGCTTCATGGGACGGCGATCGGCTAACGCTCTATCACTCGACGCAAGGCGTGATGGGATCACGCGAGCGCGTGGCGACGTTGCTCGGCGTGCCAGTGGGAAATATCCATGTCGTTTCCGACTATGTCGGCGGTGGTTTCGGCAGCAAAGGCTCGTGCTGGCCGCATGTCACGCTGACAGCCATGGCGGCGCGGCTGGTGCAGCGGCCGGTGCGGCTGGTGTTGACGCGCCGGCATATGTTCACCGCGCATGGCTATCGCTCGAAGACCATCCAGCGCGTGCGCCTCGCCGCGGCTCGAGACGGCAAGCTGCTGGCGGTCATACATGACACGAAGGGCCAGACCAGCCTCATCGGCGAATTCGTCGAGCCGGCCGGGCTGGCGGCGGAGATGATGTATTCCTGCGCCAACGTCGGGGTGACGCATCGCATCGCGCCGATGAACGTCGCCATGCCCACCTTCATGCGCGCGCCGGGCGAAGCGAGCGGCATGTTCGCACTCGAATCGGCAATGGACGAGCTGGCTTATCAGCTCGGCATCGACCCGCTCGAGCTGCGTTTACGCAACTATGCGGAACGGGATGAATCGAAGGACCTGCCGTTCACCAGCAAAGAGTTGCGGGCGTGTTACGCACAGGCGGCCGAGGCTTTCGGCTGGAGCCGGCGCAATCCGAAGCCCGGTGCGATGCGCGACGGTCAGGGCATGCTCATCGGCTGGGGCATGGCAACCGCGACCTATCCGGGCAATCGCTCGGAAGCCGGCGCCTCTGTTCGCATCACGCGCGACGGCACGGTTGTCGTGTGCAGCGCGACGCAGGATATCGGGACGGGGACCTACACGACGATGACCCAGGTCGCCGCCGAAACGCTCGGCGTGCCGGTCGAGCAGGTATGGGCGGAGCTCGGCGATTCGGATATGCCAAAAGCGCCGGTCTCGGGCGGCTCGCAAAGCTCGGCCAGCGTTTTGCCGGCGGTTCAAGCGGCGACGCAGAAAGTACGCGAGCAAATCTTCGCGCTCGCCACCGGCCGCGATGCGCCGGGGCCGCTGAAAGGCGCGCGTGCCGACGATCTCGATCTCGTCGACGGCTTGGTATCGCTCAAGAGCGACCGCAGCAAACACGCGTCGCTGGCCGAGTTGATGGCGAGTTGCGATCGCGATGCGATCGAGGCGACCGAATCGGCAAAGCCGGGCGAGGAAGAAAAGACGCACAGCGCGCACTCTTTCGGCGCGCATTTTGTCGAGGTTGCGGTGGATCCGGATCTCGGCGAGGTTCGCATCCGCCGCTATGTCGCGGCGTTCGCCGGCGGCCGCATCATCAATTCAAAAACGGCACAGAGCCAATATATCGGCGGCATCGTCTACGGTCTCGGCATGGCGCTGACGGAGGAGACCGAGGTCGATCCGAACACGGGCCGCGTTGCCAATGCCAATATCGCGGAATATCTCGTACCGGTGCATGCGGACGTGCCTGATATCACCGTGCTGCAGATTCCGGAAAAAGACTCGGTCTTCAACCCGCTGGGCGTCAAGGGCATCGGCGAGTTGCCGATGGTTGGTGTTGCAGCGGCCGTCGCCAACGCGGTCTATCACGCGACGGGCAAGCGTATCCGCGATTTGCCGATCCGCCCTGACAAGCTGATCGGTTAGTCTACGAAGCCGATCCCGGCCGCTAGTGCCAATTAGGCGCTGACATAGGGTAACCCACCGATACCGGCCCGCGACATTGCACGCGATGCTGTTGGCACGGATTTGCCATCGGATGGTGAGGCTTTGCGTGCGCGTGCGGCTTGTTCATTAATGCTCGCGCTCATCGGCGCTTTTTCCGTTATCGCGATGCGACACGGAAACGCGGCGGCCGCGCTGGCCAATCGCGACTATCAGTTCCTGCAGAGCGAGTTCGGTTTCGCGCGGGATGGTTTCGTGCTGAAGAATATCAGCCCTACCGATATCGAACGGCTGACGCGCGTGATGCACGATCCGGCTTTCTCGGCGGATCGCCAATCGCTCCGCTTCAACCTGGCGACCCTGCTGCTCTATATCGAGCGCAATACCTGCCAGCAGTGGGAAGAGACAAATCATTCCTCGCCCTGTCCCGAGGTCAGCGATCCGCGCTTCCTGCCGGGCTGGGCGGTCGCCGAGCGCCGCTGCATTGCCTGTCATCTCACGGGCACGACACTCGCGTCACCTTTCGTCAGGATGGTGCGCGAGAAGAATGTGGATGAGCACTTCCTCGCCTCGGCACTCAACGATACGCATGCAATGTCGCGGATCGGGCTATCGCAAGAGGATCTGAGCGACCTCTCGGCGTACATCAACTCGCTGCGCTGAGCGCAGGCGTACCGGGCTGAGACACCTCAGAAGAACAGTGTCGTGCGGGCGGCGAACACCGCGGCTGGGCCGTTATTGGGCAACAGCGCGGGATTCCAGAACACCTGTATGTCGGGTGTGAGGCTCAAGCCCTTTGTGACGGTGTAGCTGTAATAGAGCTCGTTGCCCCATTCGCCGCCGTGCATACCGGACGGGGTCGTGCCGACGGCCTTTGGATTGGTTTGATCCCAGGCCAGTGCGATGCCCGCCTGGTCGGTCGGGTCGTGGCCGAAGGGATCGTTCCGCACGCCGCCTGCTGCGATTGACGTCTTGAGCAAGATATCGGAGCCGGTGGCGTGATTGACGCGCAAGAATGCGCCCCATTGTGTGCTCAGCTTTTGCGATGCGCTGAATGAGATCCCGGTCGATTGCGACGAGACATTGGGAACGGACGGCTGTTCGTAGATCAGCAAGCTATAGATGCCGGCGCCTAAGCGCGGGACATCCGGCCGCCATTGGAAATTGGCCCAGCCGACATATTTCCCGGTCTGGAAGCCGCGCGTACTGATCGCGCGGCCGGACAGGTTGGTCGCGCCTTGAAAACCGCCCGATACCTGAAACGGGCCATCCTTGGCTGTGAGATACGCGCCGAGCCCGGCATTGGGAAAAGTCTGCGTCGCATCTTGCGCAAAATCGTAACCGATGAAGGTGGTCTGCGCATTGCCGGCATAGGTGTTCGGATCGAAGGTGAAGAGGTTGTATTGCCCGAGCGTAATGGAAAGCCAGCTCATCGAGTCAGGCAGGGTGTGGGTATAGGCGACGGTCGACCAGCTGAAATTGTCGCTCGTCCAATCATTGGGAAAAGTGATCAGCCCCAAGCGAGATGCCTGGATCGACGTGTTCGCGCTGTTGAAATAATCCTGCTTGCCGAAGGTGACGTCGAATTCGCCCGACCCGTATCTCGTGTTGGTGAAGGGACGCCACGAGAGGCTCGGATAATAGACGGCGAGCCACACCGTCTTGCCGCCGTCCGGTGTCGCGATCTGCGGATAGAGCGAGAAATCGAGCGAGAAGTCGAGATTGTATTGATCGCTCAGCGTCTGCTTGAATTTCAGATAGCGATCATAATTCTCTCCGCTGCCGATCCCGAGCCGTGGCACCACACCGAAGCCCGGGCTGGTCTTGCTGGCGGGATCGGGTGTCGAAAGCTCGATCTCACTCTGGCTTGCGCCGGTGTTCGGTACCGTGCCGGAATTCGGGGCGGTTTGTGCTCTGGCGGACGGTGCCAGCACGATCGACGTCGTGCTTAAGAAAACCGCGGCAAACGCCGCGGCAAAGTGCGTTTTCATGTCTGTGCCGCCGCTTTGAGATGTGGTGCCCAATCGATTGCGGTCGCCGCAGTCGTAATCGTCGTGCCGGCCTCGCCCTTCAGCATGCGATCGAGATCGGCGAGGGCGCCGATCGTGGCGCGCTTGCCGGTGCGTTCGGCGAAGCGACATGCCGCATCGACTTTTGGCCCCATCGATCCCGCGGGGAAGGCGAACGCCCGTATCGCTTGCGGACTGGCTCGGCGGATTGCCTTGGCTGTGGGTTTGCCCCAATCGACGTAAACCGCGTCGGCGTCGGTTGCCATGATGAAGACATCGGCATCGAGCTGGCGCGCCAAGAGCTCCGAGAAAAGGTCCTTGTCGATCACGGCCTCGATGTCGATCAATTGCCGGCGTGGCGCGTAAGTCGTCGGAATGCCGCCGCCGCCGGCCGCGATCACGACCGTGCCGTGTTCGAGCAACCACTTGATGGGCTTGATCTCGAAGATCTGCTGCGGCTCGGGCGAAGCAATGACGCGGCGCCATTTGTCGCCGTCGGGCTTCATTCGCCAGCCTTTTTCGGCTTGCAGCCGCTGGGCTTCGCGTCGCGGATAGACGGGGCCGATGAATTTGGTCGGATCGGCGAAGGCCGGATCGTCGCTCCTCACCTCGACCATCGTCAGTATGGTCGCGAAGGGTACCTCGAAGGGCAGGAGACTGCCGAGCTCCTGCTCGATCATGTAGCCGATCATGCCTTCCGCCTGCGCGCGCAGCACGTCGAGCGGATAGGCTTCGTCGGGCTTATAGGCCGCGCCTTGGAGGGCCAGTAATCCGACTTGCGGTCCGTTGCCGTGGGTGATGACGAGTTGATTGCCGCTATGAATTCGGGAGAGCGCCTCGGCGGCGACGCGGACATTGGCGCGCTGTGCTTCAGCCGTCATCGGCTCGCCGCGGCGGAGCAGCGCGTTGCCGCCGAGCGCAACGACGATGCGCATGGCTCAATCTCCCAAGGTCGCGACGAGAATCGCCTTGATCGTGTGCATCCGGTTTTCGGCATGCTCGAAGGCGACGTTGAGCTCGGACTCGAAGACCTCCTCGGTCACCTCCACCGCGCTGAGGCCGAATTGTTCGCGGATATCGCGGCCGGTCTTGGTTTCGAGATTGTGGAAAGCCGGCAGGCTGAGAACGCCGCCGCCGATCATCGAGCCGATAGCGAGCCCAACCAACGGCAGAAGCGTGAGTTTGTGGCTTCGATCGACCGGGGATGCCGAGGGGTCTGCTTGGACGCCGGGTGGCGGTGCTACCGATACGGTCGACATGTCGCCTCCTGTCGCGCCTTGCAGCGGGAAGGGTTTGGGCGACGATGCGAGAGGTTGCGGTGCGGTGATGGCGCCGCGAGTCGCCGCCTCGTCCGATCCAACAAGGTCAGCGATTTTTCTAGGCGCGGCCGGAAAGCGCCGACATCGACGTTATCCCCTAAAAGCAGGGGCGATTTCCTGTAGCGAGACGGGCAGCCGCCTCAGTTACGCGGGCGGCGCTTTTCCTTAGATTTGGCGAGCGCAGGCAGTCGCGCTCCCCAGAGCGTTTCACCGATCGAGGCGGCAATGTGCTCCAGCTTTTTGATCACGGTCTTGTGACTGGCCCGGTATGAAGCCCTAGCCGGATGGTCTTCCATTTTTATCGGCATAGCGGCTGTGGCGAGCTCACGATAAATAAGGCGCGCACCATCCCATAATTCAAAACCGGCATGAGTGGCAGGAAGCGCTTTTGCCTGTTTCAGCGCTTCGCGATCGGACGTTGCTTCCAACAAAGCGACGTCGCGAAAGTGGCCATCGGAGCCCGTGATGTAGCAGCGGAAGACCTTCATCGAAAAAAGCCCACAGTACTTTGTGCTCCAAAGGTTAGGGCGAATCGACAGGTGGCAGGGGGATCTCGGGGAATCATACTGGAAATGACCATCGTGAGACCTTGACCCAGATCAATAAATCATCCGTTGAATTGTCCGCTTTCCTCGGGTGATTCACCAGCGACTTTGCCTTAAGCGATACGTGTATTTCCCCCGGTCGCGTTCAAATACTCTACGGCATTAATTCATATCGGATACAAGTCTTTTTGCAGGATTCCCGTATGACCCTTTAGTTCAACGGGCTTA
>Ga0134126_10006954_pt1 | contig 14217 bp, 8 predicted proteins | sample KB31752_FD_96881 | JGI IMG/M metagenome (GOLD analysis project Ga0134126, IMG submission 96881) | Terrestrial soil microbial communities with excess Nitrogen fertilizer from Kellogg Biological Station, Michigan, USA - KB3-175-2 | ecosystem: Environmental > Terrestrial > Soil > Unclassified ... | reverse complement strand
CGGATCGCCGCCGAGGACCCTCGGGTCACGGTGGTGGACAATCCGAGCGGGAAGATCTCGTCGGCCATCAATACCGCCGTCAAGGCGGCCCGGTATGCCGTTATTGCTCGCGTCGACGGCCATGCGCTGATTCCGCCCGGTTACCTCGCTCTGGCCATGGCCACCCTGTCCAGGACCGGCGCGGTCAACGTGGGCGGGGTGATGGCCGCCGAGGGCGAGACCCCGTTCCAGCGCGCCGTCGCCTACGCCATGACCTCGCCCTACGGCGTGGGCGCCTCCCGGTTCCACACCGGCGGCCGGGCCGGCCCGGCCGACACCGTCTACCTGGGCGTGTTCCGCCGCACCGCGATCGAGCAGGTGGGCGGCTACGACGAGGAGTACCTGCGGGCCGAGGACTGGGAGATGAACCACCGGATCCGCCAGTCCGGCGGCATGATCTGGTTCGAGCCCGAGTTGCGGGTGACCTACCGGCCGCGGGCCACCGCGGTCCGCCTCGGCGCGCAGTACTTCCAGTACGGCCGCTGGCGCCGGGTCATTGCCCGTCAGCACGCTGGCACCATCAACCTGCGCTATCTGGCCCCGCCCGCCGCCGCTGCCGCCGTCGGCGCCGGGACACTGGCTGGGGTGGCCGGCCTGGCCGCGCGGGCCGCCGGGGTCGGGGGTCCCTGGCCGCTCGCCGCCACCGCCGGGCTGGCCGCCCCCCTGGTCTACGGCGGCTTCGTGCTGGCCGTGTCGGCGCGCGCCGCCCGCTGCCTGCCGCCGCGCGCGGCGGCGCGCCTGCCCCTGGCCCTGGCCACCATGCACATGGCCTGGGGCGCCGGCTTCCTGACCAGTTCCCGCCGCCTGGTCCCGGCCCAGTCGCCCGCCGGCCCGCCCGCCGCCCGCCGCACCCAGGTCCCGGCCCAGTCACCCGCCAGCCCCGCATCTCACGGCGCCAGCGAGGCCCCGCCCGCCAGCCCCGCGACCCGCGGCGAAGTCCCAGCGCAGGCGCCCGCCCGCCCCGCGGCCCGCCGGCGCAGCCCCATCAAAGGCCGCTAAGCCCCACCAGCCCCACCCATCTCAAGATCATCTGTGGATGTCCCGTTGGGTACCTCCACAGGTACCCAACGGGACATCCACAGCGTTAGCGCGGGTTAGGCGGGTAGCGGGGTTATCGAGAGGTGGCTGTACTGGACGTTGGGCCAGGATGAGCTGAACGCGCCCGCCTCGATGCCGGCCAGGCCCGAGGTCCAGGTCCGGTCGGTCTCGTTGGCCACGGTGATGCCGTCGACCGAGGCCCGGATCGAGCCGCCCGCCATGGCCAGGCTCAGGTGATGCCAGGTGCCCGTGCGCAGCGGCCCGGCCAGGCGGCCGGAGGCCAGGACCTGCGTCAGGGTCGGCCCGGGCGTGCAGCCCGACGTGGGAAAGCCGGGCTCCGGGTTGGCGTTCCTGGTCAGGCTCCAGAAGCCGGTGGCGCTGACATTGAACACGTAGCCGTTGAACGCGCCCGGGTTGGGCGTGGTCGCCCGGCAGCCGAATCGGCCGATGAGCCCGGCGGCGCTGCGCGATCCGGGTAGCAGCACGTCCGCGCTGACCTTGTAGTTGGCCCAGCTGCTGCCGCCGATAACGGCGTAGGGATAGCGCGTGCTGGCGATGGCCCCGCCGGGGTGCCAGAACTCGGGCGTGGCCGCCGCCTCCTGCTCGGTGCAGATCCGGTCACTGCCGTCGGGGACCCGGCACCTGGCCAGCTCGAAGGCGCCTTGCTGGGTGGCCAGGTAGGACGGCTCATCGTCGCCGGAGCCGGCCCGTGCGCCGCCCAGGCTCTCGGTGAGCGGCAGCCGGAACGAGGACGCCGGGCGGCCCTGGCCTGCACCCCTGCCCTGACCGGTCGTGGTGGTCAGGGAGTAGACCCAGCCGGGCCTGATGACCAGGCTGAACCGGCCGTCGCTGGTCGGGTGGATGGCGGGCTCGCGGATGAACCACTGCCCCGGCCCGCCGCTGTTCGGGTCGAAGTTGCTGGCCCAGACGTGCACGGTCTGCCGGGCCAGGCTGCTCCTGCCGGTGACGTGAAAGCTGGCCCGCTGGGTGGTGTTCGCGGTGGTCGCCTCGATGATCGTGCTCCAGCCCGTGGCCGGGCCGCCGTTGCTGCGGACCAGGCTGACGTAGGAGCCGTTCGCGGCCCGGCCGCCGAGCCGGCCGCTGGCCGAGCTGACGTACTTCCAGACCACGCGGCTGCCCGGCCGGGGCGGGGCGGCGAACTGGGTCAGCTGGGCGGTGGCCCAGGTCATGGCATTCACCCGATAGCTGCCCGACCACGGCTGGCTGGCGGTGACCAGGCCCCGGTTCTCGTACGGCAGGCTGGACGGCATGGCGTCGAGCACGGGCCACTCCAGGAACCCGGTCAGCCGGGCTTCGGTGAACCCGCGGATCACCGCGCGGTCGATGGCCGGCGCGCAGGGCTGGCTGCACCCGTGCGTGGCGCCGGCCGAGATCCCGCCCAGCTCACTGGCCCACATGGGCTGGCTGCTCCTGGGCCGGTGGTTGGGTGACCAGGGTGAGGTGCACGCGGTGGCGGCTCCGCCGTCGCCGGTCTGGGTGCCGCAGACGTCGTGTGCGCCGAGCACCGAGATGGAGCGGTCCCCGACGTAGTGCCAGCTGTCCGGGCCGGCCGAGTCCGAGGCAACGAGCTGCACCTGGCGGTAGCCGTGCTGGTCCAGCGCCCGGCGCAGCCAGCCCCACCATTTCTGGTGGGAGCCGGAGTCGGACTCGTTCCAGCCGCCGAGATAGCCGATCCGCAGGCCCTGGCGCCGGGCGCAGCCCAGCCAGTCCAGCAGGTAGCTGATGTCGCGCGGGGTGAAGCGGTGGGCGCCGCCCTGGCGGACCCAGCCGGGTGCTCCCCACTGGAGGCCGTACAGCCTGATGCCCGGGTTGAGCGCGACCGCGCGCTTGGCGATGGCGAACTCGTAGCCGGCCCGGCAGTTGATGTGTCCCCTGGTGTGCTCGATGCTTGGCTCGGCGCCGTCGGTGCTGTCGGTGTCGCCGCCGATCTCCAGCTTGAGGATCTGGAGCGCGGCCCCGTAGCCGGGCTTGAACAGGTAGTCCAGGATCTGGTCCCGCTGGCGGGCCGGGTAGTCCATGAGGTAGCGGGCGTTGCCGCCGCCGCCGAGCACGCCGCCCACGCCGTCGTACACCCGCCCGCCGTCTTTCAGGTTCAGCGTGATGTTCGTGACTGAGGGCGCGCTGGCCGGAGCCGCGCTGGCCTGGGCCGCGCTGGCCGGGGCGATCCGCCCGGCCGGGCTGGCCGCCGCGCCCGGCGGCGCGGCCAGGCCGCCGAGTCCGCAGGCCAGCACGACGGCTCCGGCCATGGCGACCCTCATGCTCGCTCCTCCCGGTGCAGCGGCCACGATCCCATTCCGGCAATGCGGACTGTGATCGACTGACTACTGAAAGTCGAATGGCAGTACCTTAATGAGCAAAGGCCGGTTTCGCGCGCTGTTTGAGATCTTGGAGGCGGCCGGAGGACGCGGACGGCTACAGTTCCGCGTCCGGCTGGCGCAGCAGGGCCTCGGCCAGGGCCAGGTCCCCGGGGTAGGTGACCTTCATGTTGCGCTCGCTGCCCGCGACCGCGCCGATGGGCACGTCGGGCAGGTAGCGGCGCACGACGCCGCAGTCATCGGTCGCACTCAGCATGGCGAAGCCGGGGTCGGCGGCGGCCAGCTCGTAGGCGCGGCGGATGACCGAGAAGCGGAAGCCCTGCGGGGTCTGGCAGCGGGCCAGCGTGTCGCGCGGCAGCACCCGGCCGAGCGTGCCCTCGGCCACCTCGACGATGGTGTCGGAGGACGGCACCACGACGCCGATGGCCTGCCAGTTGTCCAGCGCGGCCGTGCAGTCGGCGATGATCCGCTGGTCGACCAGGGGCCGCGCGGCGTCGTGGAACAGCACGTTGCACTCGCGCCCGGACAGCCCGATCGCGGCGATGGCCTGCCGGGTGGAGTCGGTGCGCGCGCTGCCGCCGGCCACCACGCCGCCCAGCTTGCGGTACCCGCCCAGGTCGGCCGTGACCTGCGCGATGAATTCGTCGGCGATGACCACCAGCACCTCGTCCACCGACGGCGCCCGGTCGAACGCGGCCACGCAGTGCTCCAGCAGCGTCCGGCCTGCCAGCAGGTGAAGCTGCTTGGGCATGCTGCCGCCGAATCGGCGGCCGCTGCCGCCGGCCAGGACTACCGCGACCGTCCGCATGACCCGGACCCTACCGGGCCGCCCATACACGGCCGCGCGCGCCATTGGCCTCACCCACCTCCCCAACCCCCTTCATCAGACGCCACGCCGGCGGGCGTTCCGAATGGATAGGGCCTGGGTATTTAAGCTGGCAGTCACAGGGGCGAACGGTACGCATCGGCAGCCGGGGCGGCTGCCTCGCGGCGTGCGGCCGAACGCGGGCTGCTGGCCAGGCAGATCGCTCAGACGGGCAGCCGCCTCATCTTACGGAGGATCCGATCGGCGCTGCGCTGAACGGGCCGGCCGGCGGACCGGCCGACGGCACCGCCGATGCCGTGCTCGGCGGAGTGCCTCCTGGCCCCGTGCGCCCGCGCGAGCCGGCCGGACCCGGCGGCCCGCGGGCCGAGGCGGCCGCCGACCTGTCCCGCCGGCTTGTCCACGGGGTGACCGACTGGATGGCGGGCCGGGCGCTGACCGCGACCTCCCTCTCCGGCATCGCGCTGGCCCTGGGCCTCTGCGCCGCGGGCTGGTTCGCCGCCGGGACGCGGCCGGACAACATCAGCGGGGTGCTGGCCGTCGTCGCGGGATACCTGGCCATCCTGGCCGCGCGGCGGCTGGCGGACCCGGCCGAGCTGTCCGGCGCCGCCGATCCGGCCGGCGCGCGGCAGGCCTGGCAGGCCGGGCTGGGCACGCGGATCTTCGAGTACGTCGTGCTGGCCGGGCTGACGGTCGGCGCGGCCGCGCAGGGCTGGAGCGACATGTGGCCGCTCGGCATCGGGGTGCTGAGCCTGGTCTCCATCCACGAGACGATGACCGCGTGCAGCGCCGCGCGCCTGTCCGCCACCGGCTCCGGGTCCGACCGCGCGGCCAATCGCGCGGTCGACCGGGCCCGCCAGGGCAACCGCGCCGCCCTGGCCGTGCTGACCATGCCGCTCGGCGGCCGCATCCTGGTCATAGCGGTCGTCGCGCCGCTCTGGGGTGCCCGCGCGGTCCTGGTCGGGCTGCTGGACTGGGCCATCATCGGCATCGGTATGGGCATCGTGCTCGGCAGCCGGACCCGCCGGGGCCGGGATGAGGACGGCGGCCGGCGCCCGTTCCGGCGCCGGGACGGGCGGCCGTCCTCCGGCGACCCGCGCACCGCGTCGGCCGAGCCGTCCAGCCTGGCCGTACTCTTCACGCCGACCCGGCCGGTGCCACCCCCGGAGGCACCGGTCATGACGCCGGGCCGGGAGCCGATCTCGGTGCTGCGCATGGAGCTCACCGCGCCGCCCCCGCCGAGCGCGCAGGACACCCAGGAACTCTGGCTCAGCGACCTCGACGAGGCTGCCCGTGCCGACGGCGAAGGCCCCGGCCGCTGGGATTACGACACCGGCCAGGACTACGGCGACGCCGATGCCGAGCCGCCGGGAGGCGGCGTCTTCAGGCGCCCGGGCTGGGAAGACAGCCTGCCCGCCGGGCTGGCGGTCATCGCGGCATGCCGGGACGACGGCGTGATCTCACGCTGGGTCGGCGGCCTGGTCCGGGGCCAGCTCACCCCCCTGCCCCCGGCCCTGGTGGCGCTGACCGCCGTCGCCCTGCTGGCCCATCTGGGCCTGCGCGACCTGCCCGGCTTCCTGACCCTGGCCCCGCCGATCATGATGCTGGTCGCCGCGCCCGGCGCCAGCCACTTTCACGACGGCCGGGTGGACTGGCTCGTGCCCGCCGTGCTGCAGGGCGCGCAGTACATCTACATCAGCGCGCTCGGCTTTGCCTCCGGTGTGCCCGCGGCCGTGACGTTCCTGCTCGTCGCGGCGGTGGCGGTGCGCTACGCCGACCTCGGCTCGCCCGGTTCCCCACCCTCGCGCCGGCCCGAGTGGCTGGGCTGGGAGGGCCGGATGCTCGTCTGCGGGCTCGGGGCCGCCATGGGCGTGGCGATGTTCGCGTACCTGGCGCTTGCGGCCTATCTCGCCTTCCTGCTCGGCTCGAAGGTGGTGAAGGGCTACTCTGGGTCCCAGGAGGGGGACTGACAGTGATCGGGGTGGTGCTGGCGGCTGGGGCCGGACGACGCCTGCGACCCGACACTGATCAGCTTCCCAAGGCCCTGCTGCCGGTCGCTGGCCAGACCACGATCCTGGACATCGGGCTGCGCAACCTGGCCGCCGTGGGGCTGACCGAGGTCGTGGTCGTCGTGGGCCACGCCGCCGAGGTGGTGGCCGACCGGGCGGCGAACCTGGAGAAGACCCATGGCGTTCACCTCGACCTGGTCCACAACGACCGGGCCAGCGAATGGAACAACGCCTACTCGCTGTGGCTGGCGCGCGAGTACTTCCGGGACGGCGTGCTGCTGGTCAACGGCGACACCGTGCACCCGGTCAGCGTGGAGAAGACGCTGCTGGCCGCGCGGCAGCGCCCAGAGGGCAACCAGGCCGACGTGATCCTCGCCGTCGACACCGCCAAGCGGCTCGGCGATGAGGAGATGAAGGTCGTGCTCGACGACCGCGGGCTGGTCCGGCGGATCACCAAGCGGATGAGTCCCGAGCAGGCCGACGGCGAGTACATCGGGGCCACGTTCATCGAGCCCGCCGCCGCGATCCCGCTGGCCGAGGCGCTGGAGGCGACCTGGCGGCGCGATCCTGGCCTGTACTACGAGGACGGCTACCAGGAACTGGCCGATCGGGGCGGCGAGGTCGCCGCCGCCCCGATCGGCGACGTGGAGTGGGTCGAGGTCGATGACCACCGTGATCTGCGGCGGGCACGTGCCATCGCGGACCGCTGCTAGGGCCGCATGCCGCTGCTAGCCCGGATGCTGGCCGCGCCGCTCGTCATCGACGTGCGGCCCGGCGCCGTGGCCACCCTGGGTGACCTGCTGGCTGACAGCCGGATCGCCAAGTCGGGCCGGGTGGCGGTGGCGGTGGGGCGGACTCAGGGGGCCAGCATCGCGGCCGATCTCAAGATTCCGGAGGCCGAGATCTTCCCGGTCTGCGACGGCAGCCACGACAGCGCCGTCTCGCTGGGCAAGCGCCTGCGCGCGGGCGCGTACGAGGCCGTGGCCGGGATCGGCGGTGGCCGGACCATCGACGTGACCAAGTTCGCCGCCCACATGGCCGGGATCCCGATGGTGGCGGTGGCGACCAACCTGGCCCACGACGGCATCGCCTCGCCGGTCAGCTCGCTGGAGCACGAGTCGGGCAAGGGCTCGTACGGAGTGGTCCTGCCGGTCGCCGTGGTGGTGGACCTGGATCGGGTCCGCCGCGCGCCCGACCCCATGGGCCGGGCCGGCATCGGCGACGTGGTCAGCAACCTGTCCGCGGTGGCGGACTGGGAGCTGTCCGCGGCCGATACCGGCGAGCAGGTCGACGGGCTGGCCGCGGCCATGGCCCGGTCCGCGGCCCAGGCGGTGCTGAACCAGCCGGGCGCCGCCGTCACCGACGAGTTCCTGACCGTGCTGGCCGAGGCGCTGATCATGTCGGGCATGGCCATGGCGGTGGCCGGGTCGAGCCGGCCGTGCAGCGGCGGCGACCACGAGATCATGCACGCCATCGACCATCTCTACCCCGGCACGGCCAGCCACGGCGAGCTGGCCGGCGTCGGCGCGGTGTTCTGCGCCTACCTGCGCGGGGACACGGCCCAGGCCGGGTTCATCACCGGCTGCCTGCACCGGCACGGCCTGCCCGCCAGCCCGGACGAGATCGGCCTGTCACGGGCCGAGTTCGTCAAGGCGGTCGCGTTCGCGCCCGGAACCCGGCCCGGCCGCTACACCATCCTGGAGCGCCTGGCCCTGTCCGAGTCCGAGATCGCCGACCGAGTGGAGGAGTATGTCCGGGCCATCTCTGGCTGAGCTCCGGGCGGCGGGCCAGCCTCAGGGTGTGATCGACCGGCTCAACGACGAGCACTGGGCCGGGCGCCTGTACATGCGCAAGCTGTCGCCCGCCGCGACCTGGGTCTTCGCCCGGCTCGGCTGGTCGCCGAACGCGGTGACCGGGGCGTTCATCGCCTGCGGCATCGCCGCGGGCGTGGTCATCGCGTTCGGCGGCCTGGCCAGCGCGGTCGGCGGCGCGCTGCTGATCCAGGCCTACCTGCTGCTCGACTGCGCCGACGGCGAGCTGGCCCGGTGGAGCAAGCGCACCTCGCCGGCCGGCATCTACCTGGACGGGGTCGGGCACTACCTGGCCGAGTCCGCGCTGCTGGTCGGGCTCGGCTTCCGGGCCCAGGGCCGGCTGAGCGACTCCGGCCCGTACATCACCGCCGGGCTGGCCGCCGCGTTGCTGGCCATGCTGGTCAAGGCCGAGACCGACAACGTGGTCGTGGCCCGGGCCAAGGCCGGCCTGCCGGGCGGCCACGACGACGCGGCGCTGGCCCCGCGCGGCGGCGGCCTGGCCTCGGCCCGCCGGCTGGCCAGCCTGCTGGGCGTGCATCGGATCACCCACGCCGTGGAGCTGTCGCTGCTCATCCTGCTCGCGGCCATCGCCGACCAGTTGCGCGGTGGCCTGGCCGCGACCAGGGTCCTGCTGCTGGCCTGCCTGGCCGTCAGCGCCCTGATGGTCGTCGCGCACCTGGTCGCCATCGTTGCCTCGCGGCGGCTGTCCTGACCGGGCCGGTGGCATGAAGCTGTCCTGCGTGATCCTCACCCTGGGGGACCGGCCCGCCGAGCTGGCCAGGGCGGTGGCCAGCGCGCAGGCCCTGGCCGGAGGGCCGCCTGATGACCACGCGGTGGACGAGGTGCAGGTGGTCGTGGTCGGCAACGGGGCCGACGTGCCGCCCGTGCCCGGCGAGGTGACGACCATCCGGCTGGCCAGCAACGTCGGGGTCCCGGCTGGGCGCAACGCCGCGGTGGACGCCTGCACTGGCGACGTGATCTTGTTCCTGGACGACGACGGCTGGTACCCCGACCCCGGCCTGGCCGGGCATGTGGCCTTGCGGTTCGCCGCCGACCCGGCCCTGGCCGTGCTGTCGTTCCGGGTCACCGGCCCCGGCGGCGGGTTCGGCGGCCGCTGGCACGTGCCCCGGCTGCGGGTCGGCGACCCGGTTCGGTCGGCGGCGGCCACCACCTTCAGCGGCGGGGCGTGCGCCATCCGCCGGTCGGCCTACGTGGAGGTGGGCGGGCAGCCGGCGCAGTTCTTCTTCATGCACGAGGAGATCGACCAGGCCTGGCGGCTGCTCGACCGCGGCTACCGGATCGAGTACGACGCCGCCGCCGTGATGTGCCACCCGCCGGTCCCCAACAGCCGGCACGCCGGGTTCTACCGCATCGAGGCCCGCAACCGGGTGCTGCTGGCCCGCCGCAACCTGCCCTGGCCACTGGCCGCGCTGTTCCTGCTCGACTGGCTCGGGCTGACCGTCCTGCGGACCCGGTCCCCGGCCGCCGTGCGGGAATGGCTGGGCGGCTTCGCGGCGGGCTGGCGGATGGACGCCGGCCCGCGCCGGCCGCTGGCGGCACGGACCGTCTGGCGCATGACCCGGCTCGGGCGGCCACCCGTGATCTAGGCCGGGGCGGCCGACACGACTACGAGGCCGACTCGCCCCGGGACCACCTGCCGTTAATCATTAAATGAATTCAGCCTCCGTCCGGTCCCGCGAAAGCTGAGCTGTCCTTGCAGGCATTCGTCTTGCCGGTGATGCCGCCGAACGTCTTGGTCAAGGTGGCGGTCGACGGCTTCTTCGTGCTCGTCTTGAGCGAGGTGAACGTCGAGCCGAGGATCAGGTTCACCGTGCCGGGCTTGACCCCTGGGACCCGGAGGGTCTCCACGTTCTCCATGTCGTTCTTGAGTGCCCGGACCTCGGGCAGCATCTTGGCCGAGCTGTACTCGATGACCGACTTGGTGTACTGGAAGTTCGGCGCGTTGCTGCTGCCCAGGACGTTGAAACCCCGCGCGGTCAGGTCGCTGGAGGCCTCGGCGCCCTGGCCCTGGAGCCCGGAGCCGTTGAGGACCTCCACGTTCACGCTGGCCGGGGTGGCCACGACCAGCTTGGCCTTGGTGCCAGGGCTCGTCGCCTTGTGCTTCTTGGGCAGCTTGGTGTCGTGGGAGATGGCCGAGAACAGCTGCTGTGCCTGCGTGGACCACTGCACCCACTGCGTGTTCCCCGAGTAGGTCACCGTCGGGACCTCGATAAACTGCACCGTCTTGGCCTTGACGTGGCGAACGGTCTCGGCCAGGTGCAGCATCTGAGTGATGCTCTGGATGCTCGTGCTCATGTTGCGGGCGGCGATCTCGACCACCTGGGCCATCTTGCTGGTGCTGGTCAGCAAGCCCTTGGCCTCGATGCCCTGCACCAGCGAGGACATCAGGAACTGGTCGCGCTGAATCCGCTGGAGGTCCGAGCCCTCGCCCAGGCCCTCCCTGGTGCGCCACCAGGCCAGCGCCTCCCGGCCCCAGACGTGATGCCGGCCGCGCGACAGGCGCAGGCCCGACATCGGGTCGTTGACCGCCTTGGGCAGGCAGATGTTGACCCCGCCCAGGTTGTTGATGACCTTCTCGAAGCCGGTGAACGTCAGCGCGATGAACTGGTTGATCCGGATGTGCGTGGTGTCCTCGATGGTCTTCCACAGACAGCCGGCGCCGCCGTTGGAGTAGGTCGAGTTGATCTGCTCGACCTGGCCGGGCTGGGCCGTCTGGCCGGCCGCGCCCTTCTCGGACGTGCAGGACAGAATCGGCACCACCGAGTCACGCGGGAAGCTCAGCACCACCGCGCGCTTGGCCCCCGGCGAGACGTGCACCACCATGACCGTGTCCGAGCGCTGGCCGACGATCCCGACGTGGCCGCCGATCTTGCCGTTCTTCCCTTTTCGGCTGTCCGAGCCGATGATCAGGAGGTTGAGCGCGTTGGGGTCCTCGAACGGGCGGTGGCCGGTCAGGTCGCGGGAGACGTCGACCTTCTGGATGGAGTCCCAGATCTGGCGGTACTTGACGTAGACGAACATCGAACCGCCCACCACGGCGAAGGCCAGAAGCCCGGCCGTGATCCGGCCCGCCAGGCCAAGTCGGGTGACACTGCTCTTGCTCGGGGCCCCCCGCCAGTCCCGCCGGCGGGAGGAACGCCACCCCGCGCCACCGGAATCGTTGTAACCGCTCATCGCTCCTCGGTGCTGTCGTCGTCGTGACCGGCATCGAACACGAACGTAGGGCTACCAAGCAATCGTACGTGGTGCTAACGGGAGAAATCGCATGTAGGTAGTAAAGTTCCTGGAATAGACCGGTAAGTCTATAAATTCCATAGGAAAACAACCTGTGTGCGGTAAGTCTCCTCCCGAGCACGCCGACGGCTGCGGGGGGTGGCCGGTCGGCGAGTCGCCTGCTTGGTGGTCCCGGCCCGCGTCCGCCGCCAGGAGCGCCGGTCGCGGGACAGGTTCCCGACACACTATGCGGTCCCCGCCGCCGAAACCTGCACAGCGGCACAAAGCTGGCTCAGAAAACTCTCGGGTGGGCTCCGCGCCATTCGCCTGAGCAGGATAACCAGGGAAATGTTACGAGACTCTGAAACCCTGGGCCGGGCGGCTGACCCAAGCCTTGCGCCGCAATGCCGAACGCCCCCTCTACAGTGGGATCCGTGGCTCAAGCAGACGGCCGGGACAACCTCGGCGCCGAAGCAGGCCAGCCGGCCACCGGCGCCGAGCCGGTGACGGCAGGACCGTTCGGCGCGGATGCGGGCGGCACGGCGCAGGCCGGCGGCACGGCGCAGCTGGACCGGCCAGTGCCCGAGGATCACGCTCGGGCCGGCGACACCGGGGAACTGCCCGCCGGCGTGGCCGCCGGTGATCCGGAGCCGGGCCAGGAGCGCACCGAGGTGCTGCGCCCAGCCCGCAAGCCCGGCGCGCTGGCCAGGGCCCGGACCGGGTTCGTGCGCACCGGCCGCGGCCTGCAGCGCAGCGTCCACCGCGGGGCCCGCGCGACCGGCAAGCCGCGGTCGGGTGCGGCCGCCGCGGGACGGCCGCAGGAGGACGTCGCCGGGTCGGCGCTCGGCCGGCTGACCACGCTGCCCGCGCTGCTGATCATGGCCTGGCTGATTCCCGGCCTGCCGCTGCTGCTGGCCGGGGACTTCGTCCCCATCCCGATGCTCCTTATATCGGCCCCGCTGCTCGTTGCGCTGGTCGCCAACGGCCTGCGGGTGGTGCCCTCGGCCTGGCCGCGGCTGGTCCCAGGGCGCGACCGCGACCGCGGCTGGGCGTCTTGGTTCGGGCTGATGGCCACCGTGGCGGTCGCGGCCGGCTTCGCCGCCTGGCAGTTCGTCCAGCACTCCGAGTCCGTCGTCGTGCTCCGCGACCAGGGTGTGTACCTGCAGACCGGCTACTGGCTGGCTCAGCACGGCTCGCTGCCCATTCCGCAGTCGCTGCACGCCTTCGGCGGCGCCCATCCCGGGCTGGGCTTTTCCAGCATTGGCTTCTTCGCCCACGGCACCTCGGTCGTGCCGTCGCTGACCTCCGGGCTGCTCATGCTGCTGGCGGGCGGGTTCTGGGCCCGCGGCGTCGCCGGGGCGGCCGCGATGGCCCCGCTGCTTGGCGGCCTGGCCGTGCTGAGCTTCGGCGGCCTGACCGCCCGGCTGACCGGACCGCAGTGGGCCCCGGCCGGCGCGATCGTGCTCGGCCTGGCCCTGCCCCAGCAGTACACCGCCCGGTCCTCGCTGGCCGAGCCGGTGCTTCAGGTGCTGCTGTTCGGCGGCCTGTGCCTGCTCATCGACGCCATGACCATCCGGCCCGAGCCGACCGTCACCGACTGGCTGCCGCCCGAGGGCTGGCGCCGCCTGGTCTCGGGCCGAGCCTGGTCCGAGTGGCTGACCCCCGAGCGCACCCTGGCCGGCCTCGGCGGCCTGGCGCTGGGCCTGGGCGTGCTGGTCAGCCTCGACTCGCTGATCTACCTGCTCCCGCTCATCCCCGTGGCCGGCCTGCTCGTCGGGGGCAGGCTGCCCGGAGCGACCTCGTTCTGCTGCGGGGTCGCCCTCGGTGTCGCCTACGGGCTGGCCGACGGCTACCTGCTCTCCCGGTCATTCCTGGACTCCATCTCGCACACCATGGAGTTCATCGGCCTGCTGGCCGCCTGGCTCGCGGTGCTGACCATGGCCGTCGTGCAGCTGCTGCGGGTGAAAAGACCCCGGAACTGGGTCCGCCGGGTTGCCGTCCGGCGGCCCGTGCGCTGGCTGCCCGCGCTTGGCGGGCTGATCGCGGTCGGCCTGCTGGCCGCCTTCGCCCTGCGGCCCTATATCCAGACCGTGCGCGGCGTGCCCAACCTGCACGTGTACCACTACATCGCGCTGCTGCAGCGGCTCGAGGGCCTGCCCATCGACCCGACCAGGACCTACGCCGAGGACAGCCTGTACTGGGTCATCTGGTACATCGGGCTGCCGACCGTGCTGCTCGGCGGCTTCGGCCTGGCGCTGCTCGTCCGCCAGTGCCTGACTGCCCTGCTGACCTGGAAGGACCCCGTCGGTGCCTGGCGTAACTGGGCGCTGCCGCTGGCCATCTTCCTCGTCGGCTCGGTCGCCATCTTGTGGCAGCCCGCCATCGTCCCCGACCAGCCCTGGGCCAGCCGCCGGCTGGTGGTGATCGTCCTGCCCGGGCTGATCATCTGCGCCCTGTGGGCCGCCGCCTGGCTCACCGGGCATGCCCGAGATCGCGGCGCCCGTGGCGCGACCGCCGCGGTCGCCGGGCTGTTCTGCGTCACCGCGCTGGCGGTCCCGACCGCCGCCACCACGTTCGGGGCCGGCTTCACCCACTCGGGCCGGTCCGGCGGCCTGCGGCCCAGCGCCCAGGGCCTGGCCTTCCGGCGCAGCGGTGTCGGGGAGCTGGCCGCCGTGGAGCAGCTGTGCGGCTCCATCCGGCACGACTCCTCCGTGGTCATCGTGGACCCGCTCGTCGCCGCACGGTTCACCCAGGTCATCCGGGGCATGTGCGGCGTGCCCACCGCCTGGGTGGTCGGCCAGCCCGCCAGCACCGTCGAGCGCGCCGTCAGCGGCATCTTGTCCGCCGGCCGCCATCCCGTCGTGCTCGGTGCCCGGCGCCGCCAGCTCAGCGCCTTCGGCGGCAGCCCCGTCCGGGTGTTCGAGCTG
>Ga0134126_10006953_pt1 | contig 14218 bp, 9 predicted proteins | sample KB31752_FD_96881 | JGI IMG/M metagenome (GOLD analysis project Ga0134126, IMG submission 96881) | Terrestrial soil microbial communities with excess Nitrogen fertilizer from Kellogg Biological Station, Michigan, USA - KB3-175-2 | ecosystem: Environmental > Terrestrial > Soil > Unclassified ... | reverse complement strand
TTGCGCGTGATCGGCAACCTGACGCGGCCGGACGGCGTGCTCGCGCCGAAGAGCGAGGTCGAGCGGGTCGGCATCGGTAGTCGCGTGCGCATGGTGTTCACCGATGTCGCGCCGGGGCTGGCGCTGCCACAATGGACCATTGACGAGGGCAGAGCCAACGGCACGCCATGGCGATACCGGGGTTAGGGAAAGGCGCATCCTCGTTAAAGAAGCGCCGGCGCTCGAGCGCCGCAAGCCGAAGGTGTCATTTGTCCCAGGATCTCTGCTTTCTGTCAGCCACAGAGCTTTGCGCGCGCATCGGTAGGAAAGAGGCGTCTCCCGTCGAGATCACGCGGGCCGTGCTGGAGCGCGCCGAGCGTTTGCAGCCGGAACTGAACTGCTTCATCACGCTCTGCGGCGATGAGGCCATGGCATGCGCGCAAACCGCCGAGCGGCAGGCGACCGCAGGTGAACCGCTCGGCCTGCTCCACGGCATACCCCTCACCGTGAAGGACATCGTCAACACGCGCGGCGTGCGAACGACCTTCGGAGCGGTTCCCTATCGGAACAACGTCCCTGATGAGGATGCGGTGGCGGTCGCCCGGCTCCGCGCCCAGGGCGCGATCCTGATCGGCAAGACCACGACGCCCGAGTTCGGCAGCAAATGCCTGACGGACTCGCCGCTGTTTGGTCGCACCCGCAATGCCTGGAGCGCGGCGCGCACCAGTGGAGGCTCGAGCGGTGGCGCGGCGGTCGCGATGGCAAGCGGCATCGCGCCGCTCGCGATCGCAACCGATGGCGGCGGCTCAACCCGGATTCCAGCGGCATGCAATGGTGTCGTCGGGCTCAAGCAGAGCAACGGCGTCATCCCGCACAGCCAGGTGCAGGACGCCTTCGGCAACCAGACCTACGTGACGCCGATGACCCGTACCGTCGCAGACACCGCATTGATGATGCAGGCGATGGCAGGAGAGGACGCGTCCGATCCCTGGTCGATCGGCGTGGCTGTACCTGACTTCATCGAGGCGGCCATGCCGCGCGGCGACCTGCGCGGACGCAGGATCCTGTTCTGCCTGTCGCCGCCGGGCAGGCCCGTCGCGTCCGAGGTCGCGGCCGGTTTCCGCGCAAGCCTGGAGCGGCTGGCCGGACTTGGCGCGGAACTCGAGGAGTTCTCGGGTGAGGGCTTCGACATCGAGCCGATCTGGCGCGCGATCAATCACACGGTCTGGCGCAGTCGGTTCGAGCCGCTTGCAGAGAAACACCGGGACGAACTGAGCGCAGCCTTTCTCCGGCAGCTCGCGCTGGCTGCCGATGTCAGCGGGGTCGAGTATCAGCGCGCCATGTTCGAGCGCACGGCACTGTTCCGGCGCGTCCAATCCCTGTTCGCGCGGGCCGACTGGCTCGCGATGCCGGCCCTGACCCGCACGGCGCTGCCGATCGAGCAGGATCTGTTCGGTACGATCGAGATCGACGGGCGGTCCTTCGACAACCTCCGCCCGCACTGGTTCCCCTGGACCATGCCCTTCAACATGACCGGGCATCCCGCGATCAGCCTGCCCAGCGGTTTCGATCGCGAGGGCCTGCCGATCGGCATCCAGCTGGTTGGCCGATTCCGCGCCGATACTGAACTGTTACGCCTCGCCGCGCTGTTCGAAGCCTCGTCCGATCTGCTTGGCCGCTGGCCCGGCTGACAGCGAGGGATGAGCGCCATGCAGCAAAGGCCTTGCCTCGCGGCGGCAAACCTGTTGGATCGTGCGACAGAGCTGGCGTGACTTCCGAGAACTCGGCATGAGCATATTCGTCTTGCGGCGGATTCTGACCCTGGCGGCAACGCTGATCGGGGCCTCGCTGATTATTTTCCTGGTGCTCGACGCTTTGCCGGGCAATGCCGCCCAGATGCTGATGGGTCCGGACGCGTCGGCTGACGCGGTGAGGGCCCTGACGGTCAAGCTCGGGCTGGATCAGCCCTTGCTCTATCGCTATTTGCACTGGATCGGGGGCATGCTGGTCGGTGATCTCGGCAACAGCTATGTCTATGGCTCGCCCGTTGCGGGATTGATCGCCGAGCGCCTGGTGCTCACCATTCCGCTTGCGATCATGTCCATGCTGATCACGGTCGTGCTCGCGCTGGCGACCGGCATCTATGCCGCGGCCAACCACAACAAGATCGGCGATGTCGGCGTGATGTCGCTGACGCAGATCGGGATCGCGCTGCCGACTTTCTGGTTTGCCATCCTGCTGATCCTGTTGTTTGCGGTGAAGCTGCGATGGCTTTCGGCCGGCGGGTTTGCCGGCTGGGACGACGGCTTCTGGGAAGGGATCCGCTCGCTGCTGCTGCCGGCGATTTCGTTGGCGCTGGTGCAGGCCGCCATCCTCGCGCGCGTGACGCGTTCGGCCGTGCTCGAGGTTCTGCGGGAGGATTTCGTGCGGACGGCGCGCGCCAAGGGCCTGAGCAAGCGCGAGGCGCTCTGGGGCCATGTGCTGCGCAACGCCATGATCCCGGTGATGACGGTGATGGGCCTGCAATTTGCCAACCTGCTTGCCGGCACCATCGTCATCGAGAATGTTTTCTATTTGCCGGGGCTGGGCCGGCTGATTTTCCAGTCCATCGCCAACCGCGACCTGATCGTGGTGCGCAATTGTGTGATGCTGCTGGCGGCGATGGTGGTAACGGTCAATTTCGTGGTCGATGTGCTCTATGCCTTCATCGATCCCCGCCTCAAGGTGCACAACCTGTGAGCGGCGCGATGGCTGCAACCCCCGACGCGCCGGCCGCGACGCCGCGCCGCCCCGCCGCGGGGTTCTGGCGCCGCGCACTGCGTCATCGCAGCTTCGTGCTGGGTGGCACGCTCGTCCTGCTGGTCTTTGCCGCCGCGCTGGTCTCCTTTGTCTGGACCCCCTGGTCGCCATATGACATCGACATTGCTGCCAAGCTCAAGCCGCCGTCGGCTGCGCATTGGCTCGGCACCGACGCGTTCGGCCGTGACGTCGTCTCGCTGCTGCTGGTCGGGGCGCGATCGACCATCATGGTCGGCGTGATCGCGGTCGGGATCGGCCTCTCCTTCGGTGTTTGCCTCGGCCTGATCGCTGCCGCGCGAAAAGGCTGGGTGGCCGAGCTCATCATGCGCATGAGCGATTTCACCTTTGCTTTTCCCGCCATTCTCTCCGCGATCATGCTGGCCGCAGCCTTCGGGCCCGGCATGGTGACCTCGATCATCGCCATCGGCATTTTCCAGATCCCGATTTTCGTGCGGATTACCCGAGGATCGGCCAACGCGGTGTGGGCACGGGAATTCGTGCTGGCCGCGCGGGCGTCGGGCAAGGGCACTTTGCGCATCACGATCGAGCACGTGCTGCCCAACATTCTGTCGGTGCTGATCGTGCAGGCAACGATCCAGTTCGCCCTGGCGATCCTGGCTGAAGCGGCGCTGTCCTATCTCGGACTTGGCACGCAGCCGCCGCAACCATCGTGGGGACGCATGCTCAATGACGCGCAGACCCTGTTGTTCGAGGAGCCGAGCCTTGCGGTCTATCCGGGCGTAGCGATCGCCATCGCCGTGCTGGGCCTCAACCTGCTGGGCGACGGCCTGCGCGATCTGCTCGACCCCCGCCTGGCGCGGGAGCGTTGACATGAATGCATCCGCGAAGGCGCCACTGATCGAGGTCGAAGACCTTGGCGTCCGGCTCAACACCAGCCGCGGCCCCGCACAGGCCGTCCGCAAGGTCAGTTTCTCGCTTCTGCGAGGCGAGACGCTGGGCCTGGTCGGTGAGTCCGGATGCGGCAAATCCGTCACGGCGCTGGCCTTGATGGGATTGCTGCCGGACAGCGCCGTCGTCAGCGGCAGTGTTCGGCTCGACGGCAGCGAGCTGGTGGGGCTGAAGGACGCGGATTACCGCACGCTGCGCGGCAATCGCATCAGCATGATCTTTCAGGAGCCGATGACCGCGCTCAATCCGATGCACACGATCGGGCGACAGGTGGCCGAGCCGCTGCGCCGCCACAAGGAGCTGTCGGCCGCGCAAGCGCGCAAGGAGGCGATCGCCTTGCTCGATCGCGTCGGCCTGCCCGATGCGGCCAGGCGCGCCGATGCTTATCCGCACCAGTTTTCCGGCGGCCAGCGCCAGCGCGTCACCATCGCCATGGCTCTCGCCTGCCAGCCCGATGTGCTGATTGCCGATGAGCCGACCACCGCGCTTGATGTAACGATCCAGGGGCAGATCCTCGATTTGATCGCCGATCTGGTCGACGAGCGCGGCATGGCGATGATCCTGATCTCGCATGATCTCGGCCTCATCGCCGAGAACGCGCAGAAGATGCTGGTGATGTATGGCGGCACCGTCGTCGAGAGCGGCCCAACGGCGGAGGTGTTCGCGCGCATGGGGCATCCCTATACTCAAGGACTGTTTCGTGCCCGTCCCCGGCTTGGCGCGAAGAAGGGCACGCGGCTGAAGACCATTGCCGGCACGGTGCCGGAGCTGGCCGACCTGCCAGCCGGCTGCGCCTTCGCCGATCGTTGCGCGATCGTCGAGAGCCGATGCCGTGTGGCGCTTCCACCGGCGGTGGAGGTGAAAGCGGGCCATCAGGTGCGCTGCCTTAGAACCGACGTTTCGATGGCAGAGCTCGCATGACCGCGCTGGACCCCATTCCATCCACGCCCGGCTTGCCGCTGCTCGACGCGAAGGACCTCGTGCAACGCTACGCGCTGCCGCGCGAAGGGCTGTTCCGTCCGCCAGGCGAGGTCCTTGCGCTCAATGGCGTGACCGCAACTGTGATGCCCGGCAAAAGCCTTGGCGTGGTCGGCGAATCCGGCTCGGGCAAATCGACCTTCGCGCGCCTCGCAATGGCGCTGGAGCGGCCGACATCGGGCTCGGTGTCGCTGCTCGGCCGCGATCTCAACCGGATGGCGCCCGACGAGCTGCGCCGTGCCCGCCGCGATTTCCAGATGGTGTTTCAGGACCCTTACGGCTCCCTCGATCCGCGGCAAACGATTGCGCGCATCGTCGCCGAACCGCTCACGGCGCTCGGGCGAATGGATCGGGCCGCGTTGCGGCAACGCGTCGCCACGGTGTTGAGGCAGGTCGGTTTACGCGATGCCGATATGGACAAGTATCCGCACGAATTCTCGGGCGGACAGCGGCAGCGCATCGCGATCGCCCGCGCGCTCATCACCCAGCCGAGGCTGATCGTCGCCGACGAGCCCGTCAGTGCACTCGACGTCTCCGTTCAGGCGCAGGTGCTCAATCTGCTGCAGGACCTGCAGGAGCAATTCGGGCTGAGCTATGTCCTGATCAGCCACGATCTTGCGGTTGTCGACTATCTCTGCGACGAGGTCGCGGTGATGTATCTCGGCCGAATCGTGGAGCAGGGGCGCCCTGAAGATTTGTTCGAACATTGTGCTCACCCGTACACGCGAGCCCTGCTCGATGCCGTTCCCCGCGCCCAGCCTCGAGGCGCTCGCCGCCGTCGGGGAGCGCAAGCGACGGCCTCGCAGTCGGTGAGCGCCTCCGGGTGTCCTTACGTGGCGCGCTGTCCCTTGGCAGACAAGCATTGTCGCGAGGCCGCGCCTGCGCTACGCAAGGTCGGGCAGGCGCATCTCGCCGCGTGCCACTGGGCCGAGGCGGTGATGGCGTTGCCAGCGCCGGCGCCGGCGGAAGGTTGACCTTCCCGGTTTGCCTGGTCTGGCGAGCAAAGTTTTGGTGCAGGGAGCAGACGGATGTTCAAAAACCTATCCATCGTGGTAACAGTCGCCTCGGCAGTCGCCTTGGCCATGGCGCCGCTACCGAGTCATGCGCAGTCCAAGAAGGACAGCGTCGTGATGGGCATGGGGCTGGAGCCACCCGGGCTCGACCCGACCTCCGCTGCCGCGGCGGCGATCGCCGAAGTCACCCTCTACAACGTCTATGAGACGCTGACCAAGATCAAGGAAGACGGCTCGGTCTCGCCCTTGCTTGCCGAGAGCTGGCAGGCTTCGCCCGACCTCAAGACCTATACGTTCAAGCTTCGCAAGGGCGTTAAATTCCAGAACGGCGAACCTTTCAATTCGGCAGCTGTCAAGTTCTCCTTCGACCGCGCGGCGGCGCCGACCAGCACCAACAAGGACAAGAGCCTGTTCCAGAGCTTTGAGTCCGTGAACGCGCCTGACCCCGACACTGTCGTGGTCAAACTGAAATATTCCGAGCCGAACCTGCCGTTCCTGCTCGGCCAGGCGACAGCGTCCATCGTCGAGCCGAAGAGCGCGCCGACCGATGTTACGCAGCCGGTCGGAACCGGACCCTACACGCTTGGCGCCTGGGCCAAGGGATCCTCGATCACGCTTGTGAAGTGGCCGGGTTATCGCGACGCCGGCGCGATCAAGCTTGCCAAGGTTACCATCCGCTTCATCAGCGATCCGGCAGCCGAGGTCGCGGCGCTGTTGTCAGGCGACATCGACGCGTTTCCGCGTGTGGCGGCCGGCAGGAGCCTTGCGCAATTCAAATCCGATCCGCGCTTCAAGGTTCTTATCGGCGGCTCCAAGGCAAAGACCATCGTCGCCATCAACGAACGGCACAAGCCGCTCGACGATGTCAGGGTTCGCCGCGCGATCCTCGCCGCGATCGACCGCAAGGCGATGATCGACGGAGCTGTCGACGGCTTCGGCACTCCCATCGGCAGTTTCTATACGCCGGGATCCCTGGGCTATGTCGACACCACCGGCATCAACCCGTACGACCCGGCGAAGGCCAAGAAACTCCTGGCGGAGGCGGGGATCTCGACCCCGCTGGAGCTGACCTTGAAGCTGCCGCCCCCGAGCTACGCGCGCCAGGGCGGCGAGATCCTCGCAGCCCAGCTCGCCAAGGTCGGGATCAACGCCAAGATCGAGAACGTGGAGTGGGCGCAATGGCTGTCGCAGGTCTTTAGAGGGCCGCACAATTACGACCTGACCATCGTGTCCCATGTCGAGCCGTTCGACCTCGTGAAGATGACCGAGAGTGACTTTTACCTCGGCTACAATTCCAAGGCGTTCGACGACCTCTACAAGTCGATCATGAGCACGCCGTCCGAAGCCGACCGGGCCAAGCTGCTCGGCGACGCCCAGCGCATGCTGGCGACCGACGCAGTCGCCGGCTTCCTGTTCCAGCCGCAATGGATCACCATCACCAACAAGCACCTCAAGGGCGTGTGGCAGCAAGTGCCGCAGTTCGAGAACGACTTGTCGGCCTGGTCCTGGGAGTAACGCGCCAGTCAGCGGCGGGGACTTGAAACATGGCCCCCGCCTTTGGCCGCCGGCCGGTGCGAGCGGATGGAGAAGCTGTCCACGACAAAGAGGCTACGAGCGATCCTGCCACCCCGCGAGCCCATTCTTCACGCACGCGAATGGGCCAACTCGCACCGGCCGAAATATTGATGTCTCACACCGTCGGCGCCGAACTGGCCGCATTGAGCTTGTGGATCACGAGATTTCGAAACTGCGTCCGCGACAGCGAATCATGAGCCTGCAATGCGATATAGCCGGTCTGCTGCCGCGAGCTCTGGTAATCGTTGACGAGCACTCCGTTCAGCGTCACCTTGATTCTCGCACCATTGGCTTCGATGGAAAGGTTGTTCCATGCGCCGATCTGCACCTGGGTGGACGCCGAAGGCGCCTGGAGATCATAGATCGCGCCGGTGACCTTGAGTGGATGGCCTTCCGTACCTGTCACTGAATCATAGCCGCGCTGGTCAATCTGGATTTCATGACCTTGCGCGTCCGCCGCCTGCAGCGCATTTGCCACGCCCGGGGGCGGGACCCTGATGTAAACGCCCGAATTCTCCTCCCGACGGCTGATGCGCCACTGCAGCGTGAGAACGAAATCGCCGAAGGTTTCCTTGGTGTACCAGTAGAGGCCGTACCAACCGGATGTTTCGAGCACCGAACCGTAGTGAATCATCGTTGCGGGGCTGTTGGGGAGCTTGACCATCTGCCAGTCGGACGGCGCAAGCGAGAGCGGCGCAAATCCGGCCGGCACCGGCATTTGTCCGGAGGCTATGATGGCGTGTGTGGTCTTGCGTGCCAGCGAGAGCGCCGTCAGAGACGGATTGGCTGATCCGAGCGAGGGGAACAGCGCCGGACCCGCAACATAGGCGTTGTCGATGTGGTGGAGCTTGCCGTTCGAATCCGTGATGGAATTGGCTGGGTCGCCCAGGAACAGCGTGCCCGCCTCGTGGTGTGTCGTGCCGAGCGTATCGCGCCAGAAACCGCCACCATTCGCATCAGGTTGAGGTGCGGCGTCATCCCAGCGGCCTGCAGGAGCATTCCAGTATTGAATGTTCGCGCTGTCTCCGCCGGCGAGCTTGAGGGCCAAGTCGAATGCCGCTTTGTCCATCGCCTGCCAGAGCTTGCGATCATTTTGGGTCGCGACCAGATTGACATAAGCGCGTCGCATTCCCCACTGATCGGTTTCCGGGCTGAGATCGATCCAACTCCGCACGGGATCGAGGCGGTCGACTGCGGGCTGGTTTTCCATCTCGCCGATGCCGCGGAATGTGATCGAAACCCAATTGGCATCCTGGTTCGCGAGCAGCCCACCGATCACATCGATATCGGGTACCATGCTCCACATCATGACTTCGGGGTTCGATCCCGCCACGTCCGCCGCGGTAATCTGGAAGTGAAAGCGACGCCCCGCATCGCTGCCGCGCGCAAGCAGGGCGGTTGTTTCGAGCCCGGCAGGCGAACCGAGCCCCAATGCCGCGCGCTTGATGCGCACCGTGATGTTGCTTCGCAGATGCGCCATCAGATTGCCGACGCGGGGCGAGCCGAATTGCCGTGAACCTATTGCGAAGGATTCCAGAGCAAGGCGGGTCGCCTCGATGGTGCCGTTGGCTAGAATGACATTGGTCCCGGGAGCGACAGTCAACTGACGGCGAACGCCGGCTATGCTCAAGTCAATTGAGGCGATCCTGTTGCCGCTGCAGACGAGGCGATGGACTTGCGTGCGGGGCAGGACAAAGAGTCGCCGCCTTGGGTCGCCGGCTCCGCCATTTACGCCGACATCGTTGCGCACCGCGTCCATGATAAAAGGAGCGCTGCTGAACTTATCGAATGCAAATAGCCCAGATTGCGGCGAAGTGCCGACGACGGCGAGCGGCGCTTCGCCGGTCTCGGTCAAACCGGACAAGGGCAGGGCCGCCTGGATGCCCTTCAACAGTGCGGTGAAGAGCGCAGTCTGCTTGATAAAGTCGGTCGTTGTGGCAGTACCAATTTCTGCCGCAGTCGACGCATAGCCGCCGGCGCTGTTCAAAAAAGTCGCGACATCCGCCGGCCAATTGCTCAGATCGGCCGCAGTCAGCTCTGGCGACCATCCACCCCAGAACAGTGATCGACCGCCGATGCAATAGGCCAGGCCCGGAAAGGCCTCGTTGCTGATCCAGGGCATGCCCCAGACGACGTTCTGCGCACCGCTTGAATCGTCCCTTGTGCGCAAATAACGTGGACCGCCGACCGACCCGCCAAGCTGTTGCGGGAGGTTTTGGATATGTGACTGCAGCAGGAAGGCGCCCGCGTCGATCAATAGTGTCCTGAGTGCGGCGCCAGCGCCCCCGCGATAAAGCTTCTCGGCGGCATAGCCGCCAAACATGCCGGCGCCGATGACGATCACGTCGAAAGGATAGGCCCCGGTACCTTGAGCGGCTGAAACTTCGTCCCAATTGTTGCATATGTAACGCGGAACGACGTCGTATCCAAAATCGGTTTGTTGAACATCGTCTCGCGCAAGGTTTGAACCTGCAAACAACTGATTGAGTGGCATGTTCGACTCCCTCACTTTACGTGGTTGCTGTCTCCACCGCGCAGGTTTTGTCGAAATTCCATCTTTCGCAGGATAGGCTGGATGCTCCGTTGGTGCAATTTAAGGTGTTGCGAAAAATCGACGCAACCGGACTGAAGGGACATCGCTGGCGTGTCGCAGAGGTCGGGCTCTATCCGCCAGAATCAGCTCCTTGGGTTTGCCGAATGCGGTCCCGGACCGTCCGCGCTATGGCGGCCGGCGCCTCGTCGGGGATGGCAAAGCACGAACTGACGTTGATTTCGCAGAGGACGTACGTGTCGCTGCCGGCCGCATTGCGTGGACCGTAGAGAAAATCGGCGTCCCAGATGACCGGCAAGGAGGCTTCCGCGATGGCCAGCGTACCCATCAACTGCGGGATCCACTCGTCCTCCATCAACCTTCGCAGCCCCTGGAATTGCGGCGCATCGGGGCCATGCATGATGCGGGGACCAGGTTGCGCCTCTGGCGAGTCCGGTCCTTCCGGGGGCGGCGGGATCAACGCTTTGATCAGTTGGCGCCCGAATCCTGCTACCTTCGAACCGCTCACGTAGCAGCGGATCATCCCTTCGGGCAGGCGAGCTTGGAATGCCTGATCGATGATGCAACCGCCCCAGCCGAAATATGGTTCGCAGCGAGCAATGAAAGCCTCAAGTGGCATCTGCTCAGGTCGACTGCCGCGCTGGGCGTGAAGCACCCGGACCGTCATGTCCACGTTCGGCACCGCTTCCACCTTCCAGACGCCTTGGCCTCCGTTCCCGCGGTTCTGCTTGAGGACGCGTGGGCCCGTCGTTTGGAGGCGCGAGGGGAACTCGGTGCGCAAGGTGTGAGCGCTGTCGTATCGATGCGTGTCTCCGCCCCAGCTCAAGCGACGCGTACGGTAAAGCACCTCCTTGACGCCCATCTTCAGTATGACGTCGGGATGTGCGCTTACCCATGGACCTCTTGCCGCGACTTCGCGGAGCAGAGGATCCAGTTCGGCGCGCGTCTTGCCCTGATGGATCGGATCGACCCAAACCAAGACACCGTCCACCGTCAGCAGTTTGTCCTGGACGGCCGCAGCAAAGCTCTCGTCGTAGACGACGGGATGGGCCCCGATGCCGGAAGCGGCAAGGGCTTCGAAGATACGGACGAAACGGTTGTTCTGCGAGGTCGCGGCCCGGCGCGCTGCCGCATCACCACGCCAAAGGATAGCGATTGTGGAACCACGAGATAGGTTTTGTTTGGTGTCCATTTGCAAGCTCCACGACGGATTGTGTGTCGCGCAGAGCTTGGACCGAAGTCTCACGGGGAGTCTGGCTATCCCCGCAAGAACGACTCTAGACGACCGCTCGCAAGTTTCAAGACGGAAGTTGCTCCCGGGGATGCGCTCATATGCAATATGACGTCCACGCCACCATTGGAAGCAAGCGAGATTTTGATTGGTTCGATGAAATAGGCATGCCAACTGACTTGCATCCGGAATTCCCTAGGGCTTGCCAAATCCGGCATTGCAACCTTGGAGCGAGCGAGAGCGGCAGCCCGGGTCGCGAGGCGCAAAGGAGCACACTTCCGGGAGCCACCCACTCCTTGGCACCCTCGTGCCGGTGGAGGAGCCGTCAACAGCATCAAATCCGGACTCATGCCGCGTAACCAAACAGCCCCCATGCGAGGAAAATTCGAATTTGGTTGATCGCAAGACACCCAGAGACCGCACCACAAACCATCGCAAGGTAGTCGGATAGGAAACGAAAACGTTCCAGATGTGCAGGAGTTTATTTGGGGAACGGCGCCGCAGACCGATCGTTGTTGTGACACGGAGGATTTTGCCATGCTTATGTTTTACCTGCCAATGATCATCTTTGAAGCAATGCTTGAGCCTTATCGAACGGGCGCAAAAGGCGACCCAATGACCCAATGAAGTGACAGACGAAGTTCGCCTATGGCCAGTCGAACTTCGCAGGAACTCTCGTTTGGCGAGCGCCTCGCGAATGAAGCACAGCGCGCGCGAGATATGGCAGGCACACTGCACCCCAGCAAGAAACCAGAAAGAAACGAGACGCTCTATTGGAAAAAGCCCGTTTGGCTGATCTTGGCACGCGCCTCAATGGTTGGCTGACCGCACTGGTGTCAGCAAATCCGTTACACCACGACGGCGTTCCACCTGGTGGTGTCGCCGAGAGACATTACGCAGGCGACGACGGCCCGGGACAGCGGTGCGCGCACGACTGCGCCTCCTTGTTGACCGGTTGCGCTGGCGACCAGGACGCCCTTCGTTTGGTGTTATTTGAATGCGAAGAACCCTGACTTAGCAAAACTATTCCGATATCCCCCGTTAAGCTGATCTCAATGAGGCGTGCCGCTACATCGCTGATGGGCCATAAGCAGTCATTTCGGCTTCTCACCAACGGCGGTTCGACTGTCGCGTGGCAGGGTGATGATGAACTCGGTGAACTCGCCGAGCTTGGTTTCGACGTCAATCCTTCCGCGATGCTGCTTGACAACAATGTCATGGGTCATCGAGAGACCGAGCCCTGTTCCTTCGCCGGTAGGCTTGGTAGTGAAAAACGGATTGAACATCTTCTCTAGAACTTCGGGTGAGATACCAATACCATTGTCCCGAATACGGATTTCAACCGTCTTGCCCAAGTTCTTCGTAGCCGCGCTGACGACGGGCTCAAAGTTGTCATCGCGCTTTTCTAGCTTGCGCTTGGTTGCCGCGTAGAAGCCGTTGGAAATCAGGTTAAGGAGTGCCCGGGTCATCTCTTGCGGATAGAGGTCGAGCGCGCCCGCCTCAGGGTCGAGATCGTGCTTGAGCGTGACGTTGAAGCCAGCCTTCTCCGCCCGAGCACCGTGATAGGCGAGATTGAGGCTCTCGCTGACCAACGCATTGATGTCGGCAGACTGACATTCACCAGAACCCTGGCGCGAGTGAAGCAGCATGTTTTTTACGATCGAATCCGCGCGCTCGCCATGCTGTACGACCTTGACGAGGTTACTCTTTAGCGTTTGCGTAATGCCGTCGAGCTCTTCCCGCTTTCTGTGGTCGATGCTGATGTCCGAAAGTACTCCCTCCATCTCGTCAACCAGTTCAGCGGATAAGGCAGAGAAATTATTGACAAAGTTAAGCGGGTTTTTGATTTCGTGCGCGATCCCCGCCGTGAGCTGGCCGAGAGAAGCAAGCTTCTCGGTCTGCACCAGGCGATCCTGTGCCGCATGCAGATCGTTGAGAGATTGCGCAAGCTCGCGCGTACGCGCCTGCACCTCTTCGAATAAACGAGCGCTGTCGATGGCGATGACCGCCTGATTGGCAAACGTTGAAACCAGCCGTATTTGACTTTCGGTGAATGGCTCGACATGCGTGCGAGCCAGCGCAAACACGCCAATTAGCTCCCCATCTCGCAGCAACGGCACTCCGAGCATTGAGTGAAGATTTTCAACACGAGCAGCTTCTTTATCCTCGTACTCTAAATCTTCGAGAGCATCGATAATCTGTACTACGCGCTTCTCCATCGCGGCGCGGCCGACAATCGTCCCGCGCCCCGCACGAATTGCGCCGTGCATCTCGTGCTCGCGATACCTTTCCGTAATATTTTGTCCAGTCCAGTATCTGTACACGTCGCCCTCGAGCAGAAACATGCCCGCTGGGCCAGTATTGCAGAGCCGAGCGGCCGTTCGAACCATCATTTGTACAATCGCCCGCAAATCAAATGACGAGCGATTGATGGCCTCAAGCACCTCCGATGTCGCGGCCTGCTGTTCGAGCGCTTCATCAAGTTTCCGGGTCAGTCTTTCAATTTCCCTTTTCGGACCTGTCACACGGGCGCTTTGCTTTCCGGCGCTCTTTGATACTCTGGGCGCCTTCCGCGTGACTGTTTTTCGTGTCCGTGTTTTCATTGACATGAGCGTCAATTCAATTGCTGTCCTGTACCCGATAACCAGGCTCGGTATCTCGCGACGGCGAGTTTAAGTGAGCCTATTCAAAGGAGAAAGGGGTCATTATGCCGACGGAGAGCAAGAATCCAGAAACGGTTGTTTTGCATGGCGGCACATATCGCGCCGACCCCGCAACTACGGCCGTGGCCGTACCGATTTACCAGACCACGTCCTATCAGTTTCACTCGACAGAGCATGCCGCAAACCTGTTTGCACTCAAGGAGTTGGGCAATATCTATACCCGCATCATGAATCCGACCCAGGCGGTGTTTGAGGAACGGGTTGCGGCCCTTGAGGGCGGCGTCGCAGCGCTTGCCCTCGCCTCGGGCCAGGCTGCATCGCTGATTGCGGTCCAGAACATCTGTCACGCGGGTGACAATTTCGTCTGTTCGACAGATATCTATGGTGGCACTTGGAATCTTTTTCAAAACACGCTGGGCACGATGGGCATCGAGTGTCGCTTTGTGGATCCCGGAGATCCCGAGAATTTCCGACGCGCATCTGACACCAAGACGCGATGCTATTACGGCGAGACCCTCCC
>Ga0134126_10006952_pt1 | contig 14219 bp, 11 predicted proteins | sample KB31752_FD_96881 | JGI IMG/M metagenome (GOLD analysis project Ga0134126, IMG submission 96881) | Terrestrial soil microbial communities with excess Nitrogen fertilizer from Kellogg Biological Station, Michigan, USA - KB3-175-2 | ecosystem: Environmental > Terrestrial > Soil > Unclassified ... | reverse complement strand
CGCAGTTGCGCGAGACCGCGGATGTAGGCGATCGAGTCGTTGAGGACCTTGCGCTCCTCGGCGCTCATCGGCTGCGCCGGCTCGGGGGCGGGAGCCGGGGTAACCGCCTTGCTCTCACTGCCCGCCTTGCCTTCCTTACTGTCCTTGTTCTCCCGGGCCTCCTTTGCGGGCTTCGCGGGGGCCTCGGCGGGCGGCACCGGCTCGGAGCCGCCGATCGATACCGGTGTCGCCGCCCCGAGATTGGTCGCCGGCGCCATCGCCGCGAAGTGGCAGGCATAGAGGATGTAGGTGCCCGCGCTCGCGGCGCGCGCGCCCGGTGGGGCGACATAGGCCACAACGGGGACCGACGACGCCAGGATGGCGCTGATGATCTCTCGCATGGAGGTCGAGAGCCCGCCCGGCGTATCGATCTCCAGGATGACGAGCGGGCTGGCGCGCTTGCGGGCGGTGTCGAGTCCCTGCTCGATGTACTGCGCCGTCGCCGGTCCGATCGCGCCGCGGATCTCGAGCCCGAGGGCGGGCGCCGTCGGCTTGCCGATCTGCGCCTGCGCCGCCACCGGCGCCGTGCCGGCGCCTGCCGGCGCCTGGGCAGCGCCGATGGATGTCGCAACAGCCCACACCATCAGGCCCACCAGGGTACCTGTCATCGGGGCGCGAAGCGATGTCGGCCTCCTCATTTGGCGACTCCGGTTACTTCCTGCGTGTTCCCCGCGGGTTGCGCGGCAGGCCGGTGTGTTGGGTGCGGAAGGTGCCGTGCCTCTGGCCTTTTCCGGCGGCCGGCTCCCCGGCCCGTGCACCCGTGCGCGCGCGCCGCCCTTCACACGTCTCGCCCGTTCCCGCCGGCTGGTACGCCGGAACGAGCTGCTGCCTGCCGTTGCCGATCAGGTCGCCGCGACCCATGCGGCGCAGCGCCTCCCGCAGCACCGGCCAGTTGTTGGGATCGTGATAGCGCAGGAACGCCTTGTGCAGGCGGCGCACCTTCAGGCCCTTCGGCACCCGCACCTCGCCGCCGCTGCGGCTCAGGCGCTTGAGCGGGTTTTTCCCCGAGTGATACATCGCCGTCGCGGTCGCCATCGGCGAGGGCAGGAAGGCCTGCACCTGGTCGGCGCGAAAGCCGTTCTTCTTCAGCCACAGGGCGAGCTCCAGCATGTCCTCATCCCGCGTGCCGGGATGGGCCGCGATGAAGTAGGGAATGAGGTACTGCTCCTTGCCGGCCTCGCGCGAGTAGCGGTCGAAGAGCGCCTTGAAACGGTCGTAGGCGCCGATCCCCGGCTTCATCATCATCGACAGCGGTCCCTCGGAAAGCGCCTCCGGCGCGATCTTGAGATAACCGCCCGTGTGATGTTGCGCCAGCTCCTTCACGTACTCCGGCGACTCGATCGCGAGGTCGTAGCGCACGCCGGAGGCGATGAGCACCTTGCGGATTCCCGGCAGCCCGCGGACCTTGCGATAGAGATCAATGAGCGGCGTGTGATCGGTGTCGAGGTTGGGACAGATGCCCGGGTAGACGCACGAGGGCCGGCGGCAGGCGCTCTCGATCTCGCGGCTGCGGCAGGCGAGACGGTACATGTTGGCGGTCGGGCCGCCGAGGTCGGAGATCACACCCGTGAAGCCCGGCACTTCGTCGCGAATGGCTTCGACTTCCCGCACGACCGAAGCCTCCGAGCGGCTCTGGATCACCCGTCCCTCGTGCTCCGTGATGGAGCAGAACGTACAGCCGCCGAAACAGCCGCGCTGGATGGCCACCGAGAAGCGGATCATCTTGTAGGCGGGAATGTTGGCTTCGCCATAGCTCGGGTGCGGCCGTCGGCGGAAGGGCCGCTCGTACACCCAATCCATCTCCGCCGTGGTCAGCGGGATGGGCGGCGGATTCAGCCACACCTCGGTATCGCCGTGACGCTGCACCAGCGCCCGCGCATTGCCGGGATTGGCCTCGAGGTGCAGGATGCGCGAGGCGTGGGCATACAAGACCGGGTCGGCCGACACCTGCTCGTATGAGGGCATGCGAATGACGCTGCGCGCGCGGTCGGCGTTCTTCACGCGGCGCACGAAGCGCACGACCTTTTCCGTGCCGTGAGCTGCGGTATCCGCATCGGGACCGCTGGCGGCACCCGCTTGCGCGCAGCCCGATGCATTTTGCGGATCCGGTGTTGCCTGGATTCCGGGGATGGCCCGCTCGGGCTGCATGGCGTAAGGATCGGGCGGCGGTGCGACCGGCCCCGGCGCATCGAGGTGCGTCGAGTCGATTTCAATCCAACCTGCGGGCAGCGACTTGCGCGCGTATGCGGTACCCCGCACATCGGTGATGTCGCGGATCGACTCTCCGGCCGCGAGGCGATGCGCGATCTCGCAGATCTGCCGCTCGCCGTTACCGTAGATCAGGAGGTCCGCCTTGGCATCGAGCAGGACCGAGCGGCGCACCTTTTCCGACCAGTAATCGAAGTGCGCGATCCGCCGCAGGGACGCCTCGATGCCGCCGACGACGATCGGGACGTCCTTGAAGGCCTCGCGCGCCCGCTGCGCATAGACGATCACGGAGCGATCCGGCCGCTTGCCGCCGATACCCTGCGGCGTATAGGCGTCGTCGCTTCGCACCCTGCGGTCAGCGGTGTAGCGGTTCACCATGGAGTCCATGTTGCCGGCGGTGATACCGAAGAAGAGGTTGGGCCGGCCCAGCGCTGCAAATGCCTGCGCACTGTGCCAGTCCGGCTGCGCGATCATGCCGACCCGGAAGCCCTGCGCCTCGAGCACGCGTCCGACGATGGCCATGCCGAAGCTCGGGTGGTCGACGTAGGCGTCGCCCGTCACGATGATGATGTCGCAGCTATCCCAGCCGAGCGCGTCCATTTCCTGCCGCGACATGGGCAGGAACGGCGCCGTGCCGAAACGCTCGGCCCAGTGCTTGCGGTAGCCTGTGATGTCGCGCGCGGGCTGCATGGGTTCAATACAACAGAAACGCCTGCCGCTCCGCGCTCCACGCGGCCTCGTCCTTCGCCGCGAGCGCATCGAGATCCCCGGGCGTTGCCATCGGATCGTCGACCCATTGCCGCAGAAGGTCGCTGCCGTTGATCACGTCGATCGCAAGGCGATTGCGCTCGTACTCGTAGACGAAGTCCCGCCACAGCGGATAGTCGGGCACGAGGCGCCGCAGCGCCTTGAAGGCCACCGCCATGAGCCGCCACGGCCGGAACGTCTCGTGCTCGTAGTAGACCTCGTCCTCGACGTGGATCTGCACTCCGGCGCAGAGCTGGCCCACGTGCTTGTAGAACGTGGGCTCGAACCAGCACGGCCGCAGGCGGCAGCCCCGCATCCAGGTCGGCGCCAACTCCCGCATGGTCGCCAGCAGCCGCTGCATATCCACATCGGGTGCCCCGAAAAGCTCCAGCGGACGCGTCGTTCCCCGCCCTTCCGACAGGGTCGTTCCCTCCACCATCACGGTGCCGGCATAGCATCGCGCCATCCAGAGCGTCGGCGCGTTGGGGCTCGGGTTGATCCAGGTGCGCCGCCCGAGCGGCCAGCCGTATCCCGGCGCCGCTTGCGGCTGCCAACCGTCGAGGGCAATGACCTGACAGTCGACATCGAGCTTCAGCGTCGAGACGAACCAGCGCGCCAGCTCTCCGAGCGTCAGCCCGTGGCGCATCGGCATCGGCCCCGGTCCGACGAAGCTCTCGCAGCCCGGACGCAAAGACAGACCCTCCACCGGCCGGCCAATGGGATTGGGTCGATCGAGCACCCAGACGGTCTTGTGCCACTTCGCGGCTTCCTCCAGGACGTACCGCAGCGTAGCCGCAAACGTATAAATGCGGCAGCCGACGTCCTGCAGGTCGACCAGCAGGACATCGAAGCTGTCCATCATCTGTTGGGTGGGCCGTCTGACTTCGCCGTAAAGACTGAAGACGGGAATGCCATGCACCGGATCGATGAAGTCGGCCGACTCCTTCATGTTGTACTGCTTGTCGCCGCGCAGCCCGTGCTGCGGCCCGAAGGCCGCGCTCAACGTGACGTCACCGAGTGTCGCCAGGGCGTCCAGCGAATGCACGAGATTGCGTGTGACCGAGGCGGGGTGCGCCAGCAGCGCCACGCGGCGCCCCGCGAGCGGCCTGCGCAGCTGCGGCTCCTCGAGCAGACGGTCGATACCAAACTTCATGAGGTGATCAGGGGGTGGGCGGGAAGCTCGAGCGTGAGCGAGAAGCTGTCCGTGTGGTGAAAATCGGGCCGGCCGGGCGGATGGCTCAGCGCCCAGTATGACAGCCTACCCTCCCGGTCCTCCACTACGGTGCTCAGGGCGATCCGCAGCCGCCGCTCCGGGCCGGCGTCAGGGCCGGTTCCCAGCGAAAGCAGCGCTCCGCTGAAGGCGACCTCAGCCCGCAGGTCGAGCCGCTCGTTGCTCCGCTGCTGCGTGAGCCGTGGCGGCGCGTCCAGCTCGGCCGGGGCCATGCCCTGGCGGTAGGACTCGAAGCCATAGGCTGCCCATTGGCCCGAGGGTGAGAAATTGAGCTCCAGGTATCGGGGCGAGCCCGCGAAGCGGATGAAGGCCTCGAAGCAGGTGTGTGCCCACAGATCATCCGCCCTGGCCGCATCGGCGGCCGGGGAAGGCACACGGACCTGCTTCAGGTCTGCCTCCAGCAGGTAATGAAACCGCAGCACATCCGGACCTGCCAGCTCAGCCCATGCGGCGACGCGTCGCACCCCCCCGCTCGGGGTATCCGGATGTGCCGCCAGGGAGAGAAAAGAAGAGTCGGTCATAAATGTTTGAGGATGTCCCATCCCAGCTCGAACACACCGCGCACCACCCCGACGACGATCTTGGCCCCGGTAGTCGTGATATCGACGACACCGCGTATGGCGACGTGCCCCGCCTCAGCCAGCACCCCATGAGGATGGTGGCGAGCGTAGGAGACCGCGCTTCGCTCGTCGGCGCGAGCGGCCTCCCTTTGCGCCGCATCGAGTTGCGCAACGGGCACAGCCGTGACTCGCACCCGCGCAGTGCCTTCCCCGTAGAAGCCCAACCGCTGCGCAACGGCGGGCGTCGCATCGACCACTCGCCCACCCACGAAAGGCCCGCGATCGTTGACCATCGCCACCGCCTCCCGGCCATTGCCGCGGTTGCGAATCCTGACCCAGGTGCCGAACGGCAGGGTTTTGTGGGCGATCCGCATTGCGTTGGGCTCGAAGCGTGCGCCGCTCGCGGTGGGCCGGCCCGCATCCCCACGGCCATACCACGAAGCGATACCGCTCTCCTGGTAGCCGGCCGCCGAGGCGAGCACTCGGTAACAGCCGTGACCTGCCACGCAGTACCCGTGGCCCGGCGCGCGCGCCCCCGGAGGCCGGGAGGCGCATCCGGCAAGCGCCAGCAGCGCCGCCGCGAGCACCAGGCGGACCCGGCGCTCGCTCATCCGCCCCGATCCTCCTTCCACGTCCCTCCAGGCATAGCATACTTTCACGGATCGCGATCTACGGAGTCGAGTATGGCAGAACCTGCGAAAAGCACCGTGGCAGCCGTCGGACAGGCCGACCCCGCCGCGCACGCGAGCCTCGTCTCGCAGCTCGACATGATGGTGCGGGCGTTGTGGGCCTCTTCCGCCCGCAACGCCATCATGACGCTCGGCGCCTCGGCCGCCGTCGTCATCGTGCTCACCGCGTACGGTCAGGTTCGACTGAACCGCTGGAACCAGCCTTTTTATGACGCCCTGTCGCGGCGCAACATGCACGAATTCGGCGTCCAGCTCCTCGTCTTCGCGGTGATCGCCGGCGCGCTCCTCCTCCTCAACGTGGCCCAGCGCTGGATCCAGGAGATGTTGAAGCTGAAACTGCGCGAAGGGCTGGTCCGCGACCTGGTGGAAGACTGGATGCGGCCGCGGCGCGCCTTCCAACTGGAAAGCGCGGGCCCGATCGGAGTCAATCCGGACCAGCGCATGCACGAGGATGCCCGCCACCTGACCGAGCTCTCGGGCGACCTGGCGCTCGGGCTCCTGCAGTCCTCGGCGCTCCTCGTCAGCTTCGTCGGCGTCCTGTGGTCGATCTCGAGCGGTTTCAACCTGAAGATCGGCGGTGTCACGCTGGCGGTGCCGGGCTACATGGTGTGGGCCGCCATCATCTACGCGCTGTCAGCCTCTCTGCTCACCTATTGGACGGGGCGCAGGCTCATTCCGGACAACGCTTCCCGCTACGCGCGCGAAGCCGATCTGCGCTACACCCTCGTGCGCGTCAACGAGCACATCGATGCCATTACGCTCGCGAACGGCGAGACCGACGAGGCACGCCGCATCGAGCGCAACCTGGCGGCGGTCCTCACCGCCATGCGGCGTCTGGTCACGGGACTGACCCGCCTGACCTGGGTGACCGCCGGGTACGGGTGGATCACGCAGGTCGTCCCGATCCTCGTTGCCGCGCCCCTTTATTTCGCCGGTGACCTGTCCTTCGGGGGCCTCATGATGGCGGCGGCGGCGTTCACCCAGCTGCAGTCCTCGTTGCGCTGGTTCGTCGACAACTTCAGCACCATCGCCGACTGGCGAGCCACGCTGCTGCGGGTGGCCATGTTCCGGCGGGCGGTGGTGGCGGCCCAAGTCCAGCACCCGACGGAAAGCCGCATCGAAGTTCGCGAAGGCGAGCCTGAGGGCGGCCGCGCGGCGGGCAAATCACTGATCATCGATCACCTGGAGATCGCCTCACCCTCGGGCTGCATCCGCCTCCAGGGCGGCCGGATCGAAGTCGAGCCCGGCGAGCGGGTGCTGGTGCTCGGGGAGGCGGGTGCCGGCAAGACACTGCTCTTTCGGGCGCTGGCGGGACTGTGGCCCTGGGGCTCGGGACGGATCGTCCTGCCGCAGGGGCAACATTTCTACTGCATTCCACGCACGCCCTATCTGCCGCTCGGCACGCTGCGAGAGGCGCTGGCCTACCCCTCCGCCATGGATCAGTTCAAGGAGCGGGACTCAACCGAGGCGCTGCAGAGGTTGGGCCTCGACCGCCTCATACCGCTGTTGGACGAGACACGCCGCTGGGACCATGAGCTCAACGAGGACGAGCAACAGGCGGTCGCTTTCGCACGTTTGATGCTGCACACGCCCCGTTGGATCCTCGTGGACGAGGCGCTCGATTCCATCGACATCGATACGCGTGAGCGCATCCGCGGGATGTTCTCGCGGGAGCTCGCGCACTCCAGCGTCGTCTATATCGGCCGCGCGGATCCGAAGGGCGACTTCTTCTCGCGCGTGCTGCACCTCGTCAATGATCCGGCGAGCCGCCGTCTCGTGCGGCACCGGGCCGTGAAGCCGCGGGCGGTGCTCCATGCGCCTCCTGCGCCGGCGATGTGAAATCGGTGTCGTCGGCCTGCAGTCAGGCACGGGACGTGCCCCGCCGCCGCAGGTGGCGGAGCCGGGCCGGGCAGGAGCCCGGATCCAGCGTCTCCTATCAATGCAGCAGCGTCTCGCGCAACACGACGGCCTGGTTGTGCGCCTCATCGTGCGCGGAGTACACGAGTGTCAGCGGGCCTTGCCGCGCAAGCTCCCGCAACTCCCCGACCAGTTCCCGCTTGCGGGTGAGCTCCGCCTTGTAGCGGCGGCGGAATTCCTCCCACCGCGCCGGATCGTGTCCGAACCATTTGCGCAGCTCGTTGCTGGGCGCGATCTCTTTCATCCATTGCGAGATGCCGGCGTCGGCCTTCTTCACCCCACGGGGCCACAGCCTGTCGACGAGAATCCGCGTGCCATCGTGGGGCGAGGGCGGCTCGTACGCGCGTTTGATCCTGACTCCCGGCGCGGCTTTGGGAGAACTCATCCGGCCCGCTCCCGCTCCATGGCGAGCTCACCCTCCAGACTCTCCCGCCCGCGGAAGATGGTCGCGAGCGCGAGCGTGCGGCCGCTCTTGCGGAATCGAAGCGCCACGTCGCGCGCCGCCGGATCGCCCTGCTGCTCGATGCTGTCCCAGGCCGCCGCGTGGCCGACGTAGTCGATGGAGACGTCGTACTGTTGAGTCCAGAAGAACGGCACCGCGCCGAAGCGCTCGCGCCGTCCCAGCATGTTGCGCGCCACGGCCTGTCCCTGCCGCTCGGCGACGATCCAATGCTCGATGCGCAGCCGCTCGCCGCTGTGCGGGTCCGGCCAGCGGGCGATATCCCCGGCGGCGAAGATGCCGGGCGCGCTCGTCTCGAGATACTCGTTGACGAGCACCCCGCGGTCGATCGCCAGTCCCGCGCCCTCCGCCAGTTGCAGCCGCGGCCGTACTCCGATCCCGACGAGCACGAGCTCGGCGTCGAGCCGCGCGCCGTCATCGAGTTGGACACCCTTCTCATCGATCGCGCTGACCGTGCGGCCGAGGTGAAAGGCCACGCCGTGCGATTCATGCAGGGAGCGGACGAAGTCGCCCATCGCCGCACCCAGAACGCGCTCCATCGGCCGCGCCTCCGGCGCGACCACGTGGACCTGCACCTCACGGTGGCGCAACGCCGCGGCCGCCTCCAGTCCGATGAAGCTCGCGCCGACGATCACGGCCCGCGTGCCCGGCCTGGCGCGCTCGCGTATCGAGCGGCAGTCGGCGAGAGAGCGCAAGATGCGCACGTGCGGCAGGTCGGCGCCGGGGCACTCGAGACGCACCGGCTCCGCCCCCGTGGCGAGGAGCAATTTCGTGAAGGAGACGGTCTCGCCGCTCGCGAGTGTCACGCGGCGTCCGGCTGCATCGAGGCGCGTCGCTTCCGTGCCGAGCCGCAGGTCGATGCCGTTGTCCCGGTAGAACTCATCCGGCCGCAGCGGGATCCACTCGTCCGGGGCCGTGCCCGCGAGATAGTCCTTGGAGAGGTTGGGCCGGTCGTAGGGCGCGGACTCATCCGCGCTGATGAGAGCGAGCGCGCCGCCAAAGCCGTCGCGGCGCAGCATTTCCGCGGCGGCGAAGCCCGCCGCGCCGCCGCCGAGGATCACGATGCGCTCCGCGGTGGTCGCTGCCGAGGGCGGCGAAGCGCCGCGTGGCGGCGTGTTGTCGGGCACTTTGTCCTTGACGAACAGGCGCCCATCCCGGCGTTCCACCCGCCAGCACGAGACCGGCGCCAGCGCCGGCGCCGCGAGGGCTTCACCGGTGCGCAGGCTGAAACAGGCGTGATGCCACGGACAACGCACCGTTTCACCCACCAGCAGACCTTCCGGGAGCGGCCCGCCGTAGTGCGTGCAAGTCGCACTGATTGCAAACACTTCCTCCCCCCGACGGGCGATCAGTACCGCATCGCCCCCGACGTGCCCCGCCAACATGCAGCCGTTGGCGAGAGCGCTCTCGGAGATCCCGGCTCGAAGATCGGGGCCGCTGGGCTGTGTCGCTTCAGACATGACGATACTCCGCGCAGACGGGTCTACTTTCCGCCCTGGGCAAGCAATTTTCCAGCCGCGCACCGTCACCGTGAGCGCGGCGATCCGCGGATCAGCCGTCCCCTTCCGCGAAGTAGCTCCGTGCCGCCTGCCGATAGGTCTTGTCCGTCTGTGGCTTGATGAAGAGCGCCACCACCTCCGGGTGGGACTCCCGCACCTTGCGCTCGATATCGATCACGGCGTCCTCGATCTGGGCCGCGGTCAGATGATCCTCGAAGTCGAGGCTGAGCGCGGCGACGATCTGGTCCGGGGCGAGCTGCATCGTCAGCACACCGTTGGCGCGGGTGATGGTTTTCTCGCTGCCGGCGACGCGCAGGATCGAATCGCTCAACTCGCTGTCCGCATGCTCACCGATCAGCAGGCTCTTGCTCTCGCGCGCCAGCAGGAGCGCAATCGCGCCGAGCACCACACCGATGAGAATCGATGCCACCCCGTCGAACACCGGCTGATGAAGCTGTACCGCCGCGAAGGTGCCCAGGGCCGCGATGAGGATCCCCGCGAGCGCCGCGCTGTCCTCGAAGAACACCATGAACGAGGGGGGATCCTTGCTGCGGCGGACGGCCTCGTAGTAGCCGAGCGCACCCTTGGCGGCGCTGAACTGGCGCCACGAGACCCACCAGGACGCCCCCTCGAAGAGGAAAGCCAACGCGAGCACGATATAGCTGATGGCGGGGTTCCTGATGGGCTCCGGATGACGCACATGGGCGATACCCTCGTAGATCGCCACGCCCGCGCCCAGCGCGAAGATCAGCAGCGCGACGATGAAGCTCCAGAAATAGAGCTCGCGGCCATAGCCCAGGGGATGCTGCGCATCGGGGCGGCGGGCGGCCCGATGAAACCCGTAGAGGAGCAGGACCTCGTTGCCGGTGTCGACAAGGGAGTGCACGGCCTCGCTCATCATCGCGGAGCTGCCGGTCCAGATGGCCGCGAGCAGCTTCGTCGCGGCAACCAGGATGTTGCCGGCCAACGCCGCGTAGACGGCTTTCTTGGACGATTGCGATGCCATGGCCCCGATATCAGTCCTGACCCTGCGCCGAATAGACGAGGCCGCCGTCGCCCGAGGGCCGCGCACCCGGAGTGAGGGACGCGGGCGTCAGCTTGCCAGGTCCGAGGATATGCACCACCTCGAATCCCGCCGTCAACAGGTAGTCGGCGATGATGCGCCTGTGACAGCGCCACCATACCGCTTCGGCGCACATGATCGCGCAGCGGTGCTCACCGGTCAGGGCGCACAGCTCCTCGAGCCCGGCGCGAAACTCCGCGGTACCGGCGTAATCGGCATAGGCGCGAAACGACTCGTTCCTCCACAGCGTGTTGGGCGATGATTCCCCGCGGCTGCGGCGGCGGCCGCCGAGAGCCGGCAGGAACCGGTAGCCGATCCCCGCCGCGGCGAGCGTTTCCTCGAGCACCGGCCCGTTGAATTGCGGGTGGGTTCTCGAGCGGGGGAAGGCGCGGACGTCGGCCACCAGGTCGACCGCACCCTCACCGAGCAGCGCGATGAGCTGCGCCGCGGAGCGCGTCGAGTGTCCGATCGTGAAAACCGGATGGCTCACTCCCGCGGCACTCTAGAGATACGGCGAGAGCAGCCAGAAGAGGCTGTCGCGGAGGCGGCCGACGAGCTGCCGGCCGTGGGGAGGCGCCGCGGGAAAACGGGTGGCGTGATCGCGAGCCGAGAGGACGTAGTTCGCAAGCCGCGCGCATGTCGTCTCATCGTACACCTCCACGGCGATCTCGAAGTTGAGGCGCAGGCTTCGCGGGTCGATATTGGCCGACCCGATCTGAGCGTAGGAGCCATCGATGACGATGAGCTTGGTGTGGGAGAAGGGCGGCGGCTGCAGATAGACCTGGATGCCGCGCTCGAGAAGTGGCGGCAGCCAGCGCCGCGTCGCCCAGTCCACATATCGCAGGTTGCTGCGTGCCGGGAGCACGAGACACACCTCCACGCCGCGCAGGGCCGCGGTCTGCAGCGCCGCGGTGAGCTCCGGCGGCGGAATGAAATAAGGCGTCATGATCAGCACCTGGCGGTGCGCGACCGACAGGGCGCCCAGGATCACGAAGAGCAGCTTGTCGGCGTCCTCGTCCGGGCCTTCGGTGATCACCCGGCAAACGCAACTGCCGGCATCGGGCGGAGCCGTCGGCGGCATCGTCAATGCCTTGCCGGCCGCAAACTGCCAGTCGGCGGCGAAGCACTCCGCGAGTTGCGAGACCGCGGGTCCGCGCACCCTGAAGTGCAGATCTGCCATGCGCCGACGATGCGCCTTGCCGACTTCGCGGCCGCCGATGTTCATGCCGCCCACGAAGCCCGTCTCGCCGTCGACGATGAGGAGCTTGCGGTGATTGCGCAGGTTGAGGGACAGCATCGGCATGGCAAAGCGCGGCGGCAGGAAGCGTGCCGCGCGTACCCCGGAGCGGCGCAGCAGGCGGACGGCGTGCGGCCAGCTGTACCACTCTCCGATTCCATCGACCAACACGTGGACCTCGACGCCGCGCGCGGCGGCGGCGGCGAGCGCGGCAATGAATTCCCGCCCGACCGGATCGGTCTCGAAGATATACGTCGAGAGCCAGACCGACTGCCGCGCCGAGCGGATCGCCGCCAGCATGAGCGGAAAGGCATTCTCGCCGTTCTCCAGCGATACCACCTCGTTGCCCGGCAGGCGCGGCCGCTGTGTCACGGCATCTCCGATGCGCGTCAGTTGCGAGGCGAAGTCCTCCGGCAGCGGACGGTCGAGCCCGCCGCCGGCGAGGGCCAGCCCGGCGCGCAGCTGGCGGGCGCGCGTGCGGACCCGGTTGACGCCGAACAGCAGGTAGAGAAGGGTGCCGGCGAACGGCAACGCCCAGGCGGTGGCGATCCAACCCATGGCGCTGCGCGGATCGGGCTTGGTGAGCAGCGCGTGCACGGAGCCGAACGTGGCGCAGAGCACGTACAGCACAACGACCAGCTGCTGGAGGAGGGCGTCGCCGTGCCCGGGCATGATGCTCACCGCTCGCGTGATCACTTGAAATACGTACATTATCCTATAGTGATGAGATCGGAACGCATGCCTTCTCTCCACCACGGGTAGGGGCCTCGCCATGCATACAAGGCCACGAGTGATCGTCATCGGCGGCGGCTTTGGCGGACTTTCCGCCGTGCGCGCCCTGCGCTCCGCGGCCGTGGACGTCCTGCTGATCGACCGGGTCAACCACCACACTTTTCAGCCGCTCCTCTATCAGGTGGCGACCGCGGGCCTCGCGGCCCCCTCCATCGCCGCGCCGCTGCGGCACATCCTGCGTGACCAGCGCAATGCCACGGTGCTCCTCGGCGAGGTGCGCAAGATCGACGTCACGGGCAGGAGAGTCGACGTCGATGGGATATCGTATCCGTACGACTTTCTGATCGTTGCGACCGGAAGCACCCATGCCTACTTCGGTCACGACGAGTGGGCGGCCCATGCGCCCGGCCTGAAGACACTGGACGACGCATTGCGCATTCGGGCACGGATCCTCACGGCATTCGAGCGTGCCGAGGCGACGGCGCAAGCCGCCGAGCAAATGGAATGGCTCACCTTCCTGATCGTCGGCGCCGGCGCCACGGGCGTGGAGCTGGCCGGCACGCTCGCCGAAATCGCGCGCCACACGCTCAAGCGCGAGTTCCGCCACATCGATCCGGCGGCGGCGCGGGTCCTGCTGGTCGAAGCAGGCGCGCGGGTACTGCCTGCCTTCCCGCCGTCGCTGTCGGAGAAGGCGCGGCAGCAACTCGAGCGCCTCGGTGTTGTCGTGCGCACGGGTAACGCTGTCACCCGTGTCGACGGACAGGGTGTCTGGATCGGCGAGGAGCGCATTGCGGCGCGTACCGTGTTGTGGGCGGCGGGTGTTGCCGCTTCACCGGTTGGGGCCGCGTTGGACGTGGCAGTGGACCGTGCAGGCCGCGTGCCCGTCACGCCACAGCTTTGCGTCGCCGCGCATCCGGAGATCTTCGTCGTCGGCGATCTCGCGGCCGTGCCGGACCACATGGGCCCCTTGCCCGCCATCGCCCCGGCGGCGAAGCAGATGGGGCACTACGCCGCGACGGCAATTCTCGCCAAGCTGTCGGGCCGCCAGGCCGGCGCTTTCCGCTACCGCCACTTCGGCTCGCTCGCGACCATCGGCCGGATGGCCGCCGTGGCCGACTTCGGCCGCATTCGCCTCTCCGGATTGCTCGCCTGGTGGGTCTGGCTGACGGCGCACATCTATTTCCTGATCGGCTTTCGCAACCGCCTGGTCGTGCTCATCGACTGGGCCGAGGCTTACTGGAGCTACCGGCGGGGTGCGCGCATCATCATTCCGGTAGCAGAGCGGCAAAGCGATGGGCGCAGATAGCCCGGACGTCATCGTGATCGGCGCGGGAGCCGCGGGTCTGGCGGCGGCCGCCGCGCTCGGCAGGGCCGGACGCTCCGTTCTGGTCCTCGAGGCCCGCGATCGTATCGGCGGACGCATCTGGACACGCCTCGAGCCTGCTCTTGCCGCCCCGGTGGAGCTCGGTGCGGAATTCATCCACGGCGAGTCCCCGGAGACGACCGAGCTCCTGCGCCAGACAGGCGCGCCGGCCGCGGACACCTCCGGAGAGCACTGGTCGCTGATCGATGGACGGCTGCAGCAGCGTACCGAGAGCCTGCTCGGCAAAGTCCGCGCCGCATTCGAGGCAGCCGACGTTCTCTCGCAGCCTGACATGTCGCTCGAGGATTTCCTCGCAGGCAGCGCCGGCCGCTCACTGCCGGAGGCGGCGCGTGCGATGGCGCGCGCTTTCGTCTGCGGGTTCGATGCCGCCGACCCGCAACGGGTGAGCCTGCACTCGGTCGCGGAGGAATGGCGCTCCGGCGGCCTGTTGGATTCCTCGCAGTCGCGGCCGCT
>Ga0134126_10006951_pt1 | contig 14219 bp, 7 predicted proteins | sample KB31752_FD_96881 | JGI IMG/M metagenome (GOLD analysis project Ga0134126, IMG submission 96881) | Terrestrial soil microbial communities with excess Nitrogen fertilizer from Kellogg Biological Station, Michigan, USA - KB3-175-2 | ecosystem: Environmental > Terrestrial > Soil > Unclassified ... | reverse complement strand
TCGGCGCCCGCCACCGCGGCCCGCGCCACCCACCAGGAACGATGGGTCTGCGCGCCCTCCAGCCCCTCCAGCTCCTCGATCGCGTCGCTCAGGCGCATCAGGATCAGGTCCTGGCCCTGGCTGGTGTGAAGCCGCAGGTAGTGGTCCTCGGCCTCCACCGCGTAGAGGTCGGCGCCGGCCAGGCGAGCGGGCAGGCGGGTGAGGAACTTCGGCGCGGGTGCGTCCGCCGCCGCGGCGTGCGTCTGCGTCGGGTGGCGGCGCAGCAGGAACGCCAGCCCCGTCATCATCAGCGTCGCGGCGAACACCTGAGGCGCGACCTCGGCGACCAGCGGCGCGGTCAGCCGCACATGCTGGAGGAGCGCGATGCGGGCCAGCACCGTCGCAATGATCGGCACGGTGACGATCACGGCGATCAGCAGCACCGCGGCCCAGAGGCGGCTGCGGTACCATGCCACGGGCACGATCCAGCGTCCGGCGGCGATGCCGACCAGCCCGCCGATCATCGCTTCCGCCAGCCAGGCGCCGGCGTCCCAGACGCTCCTCGCCGTGCCCGAGACGACCATCACCACCGCGATGGCGAGGCACATCGCCAGGATGCGCCAGGAAGAGGTTCGAATGCCCAGCGCCCGCGGGTCGGGCTCCGGCGTACATGCGTCGGGTTGGGTGAGGCTGCTCAAGGCTGTCCGTCGCGTCAGGCGCCCTAGAAATAGCAGGTCGGCCGGCGCCGGCCCATGGCCACATCCTTTAAAAATCCTTCAGCCATCATTCAGCCGCGGCGAAGCACCACTTGCATCGTGTTTCCGTTCCGCCATCTTCCGCGTCGTTCGCGACGGGCAGACAACTCAGAAGAGCGCCAGGCCGAAATGGCCGACTTCATCTTTCACGACCCAACGGGCCGACGGGAGCGGCGCGCCAGGCTGGGCGCCGGGCTGCTCGTCTCGCTGGCTGCGCTGATCGTCGCCGGCTTCTTCGCGACGCTTGCGTTCGCGCCGCGCCTGCCGAGCCTGTCGCTGAAGGACCCGCGCATTCTGCAGGCGCTGCACGTGGAGACGGTGCACCGGCTGAAGGGCAAGCCGAACTGGACGCACGTGCCCCGCCGTCCGCACGCGGACGAGCCGGGCGGCGCGACGCGGCCGCTGTCGGTGGGCTTCTACGTGACCTGGGACGAAAGCTCGCGCCAGTCGCTCAAGCAGCACATCGACCAGCTCGACGTCGTCTCGCCGCAATGGATCGCGCTCAACGGATCGCTGGGGCCGGTGAGCGTCACGTCCGACCCGCAGGCCCAGGCGATCATCGCCAGCGCCAAGAACGCGCCGTCGGTGCTGCCTCTGGTGCACAACGCCCACGACGGGCTCTCCGACGGGCCGCTGGCCGACAAGCTGCTGCTCAATCCGGCGGCCCGCGCGGCGCTGGTCGCCAACCTGGTGAACCTCGCCAAGAGCCATGGCTACGGCGGCTACGTGTTCGACTTCGAGAACCTCTCGCCGCAGGCGCTGGCGCAATATCCGGGACTGATCGCCCAGGCCCGCGCGGCGCTCAAGCCGATGGGCCGTGAAGTCTGGGTCTCGCTGCCGTTCGCCAATTCCGACTACGACCTGAAGCGCTTCCAGGCGGTCTCCGACACGGTCGTGCTGATGGCCTACGACGAGCACTGGGGCGGCGATGGCCAGACGAGCAAGTCGGGCCAGCCCGGCCCGCCGGCCGGCGAGGACTGGTACGAGCAGAATCTCGAGCGCGACATGGCGAGCCTCAACCCGGCGCATACGGTCGTCGCGCTCGGCGACTACGGCTACGACTGGACCCTGGACAAGAGCGGCCGGGCGATCAAGGGCGAGACCGAGGCGTTCAACGACGCCACCCAGACCGCCAACGACTCCGACGCCCAGGTCGGCCTCGACGACGACGCGCTGAACCCGACCTACGGCTACGTCGACGACGATGGGACCAAGCACATCGTCTGGTTCCTGGACGCCGCAACCCTGTTCAACGAGGTGAAGGTCGGCGACGCCTACCGGCCGCGCGGCTATGCGCTGTGGCGGATGGGCTCGGAGGATCCGGGCGTCTGGAACTTCCTGCGCCAGGCCTACGGCACGGTCAAACCGGTCGGCCTCGAGAATATCGCGCCTGGCACCGGCGTCGACTTCGAGGGCAAGGGCGAGGTGCTGAAGATCAGCGCCACGCCGACCGGCGGCAAGCGGGCCATCGAGATCGATCCCGACAACGGCCTGATCTCTACCGAGGACTACAAGGTGATGCCGACGTCCTACGTCATCACCCGCTACGGCTACCATCCGGGTCTGGTGGCGCTCACCTTCGATGACGGACCCGACGGTCGCTGGACGCCGAAGATCCTGGACACCCTGAAGGCCAAGCACGCGAACGCGACCTTCTTCGTCATCGGCGAGCACATGCAGGCGATGCCCGGCCTCGTTCAGCGCGAGGTGCGCGAGGGCGACATCGTCGGCAATCACACCTGGACCCACCCCAACATCAGCGAGGTGCAGGCTGCCCGGAGCGATCTGGAGCTGAACACCACGCAGCGGTTGTTCGAGGTGCTGACCGGCCGCTCGATGCGCCTGTTTCGTCCGCCGTTCTTCGGCGACGCCGAGCCCACCACCTCCGACGAGATCGACGAGACGCTGCTCGCCCAGAAGCTGGGCTACATGATCGCCGGTCTGCGCGTCGATCCGGACGACTGGCAGGCGTGCGCCAGCAAGCGCGGGGCGATCTGTCCCGGCCAGCGCGACGGCGAGATGCCCTCCCCGCAGCTGATCGTGCAGCGCGTGATGGACCTGCTGCGCCAGAGCCCTGAGCCAGGGCAGGTCCCCGGTCAGGTCATCCTGCTGCACGACGCCGGCGGCGACCGCAGCCACACCGTCGCCGCGCTGCCGCTCCTGATCGATACGCTGCGGGCCAACGGCTACCAGATCGTCACGCTCGACCGGCTGGCCGGCATGACGCCGGCGCAGGCGATGCCGCCCGCCTCACGGTCGTCGCTGGAGCTGCTGATCGACAACCTCGGCTTCGGTTTCTTCCGCTACATTGAGATGCTGCTGAACGCGCTCTTCATCACCGCGATCGTGCTGGGTGTGGCGCGCCTCGTCTTCCTGGCCGTGCTGGCGCTCTATCACCGCCTGAAGGCGCCCGGCCGCGCGCCGCCGCTGCTGGACCCAGCGACCGGGCCGATGGTCTCGGTGCTGATCCCCTGCTTCAACGAGGAGAAGGTCATCGTCGCCTCGGTGACCCGAATCCTGCACTCCGACTGGAAGAAACTCGAGGTGCTGGTGCTCGACGACGGCTCCAGCGACGCGACCGCCGCCAAGGTGCGCGAGGCGTTCGACGGCGATCCGCGGGTCACGCTGCTCACCTTCGATAATGGCGGCAAGGCGCGGGCGCTGAACCGCGGCCTGGCGCTGGCGCACGGCGACGTGGTGGTGGCGCTGGACGCCGACACCCTGTTCCCGCCCGACACCATCCCCCAACTGGTGCGCTGGTTCGCCGACCCCAAAGTCGGTGCGGTGGCCGGCAACGCCGTGGTCGGCAACCGGCTCAACCTCGTCACCCGCTGGCAGGCGCTGGAATACGTCACCGCCCAGAACCTGGAGCGGCGCGCGCTGGCGGCGCTGGGCGCTGTCACCGTGGTGCCGGGCGCGGTCGGCGCCTGGCGGCGCGCGGCGCTGGAGGCGCTCGGCGGCTATCCGCACGACACCCTGGCCGAGGACCAGGACCTGACGATCGCGTGCCAGCGCGCCGGCTGGCGCGTTGAGTTCGACTCAGAGGCGCGCGCCTACACCGAGGCGCCCGACAGCGTGACCGGGCTGCTGAAGCAGCGCTTCCGCTGGTCGTTCGGCACCCTGCAATGCCTTTGGAAGCACCGCGCGGCGCTGTTCAATCGGGATCAGCCGGTGCTCGGCTTTGTGGCGCTGCCGCAGATCTGGATGTTCCAGATTGCGCTCACCGCCGTCTCGCCGCTGGTGGACCTAGCGATCGTCTGGAGCGTGCTCTGGGCGCTCTACGACCAGCACTACCATCCGGTGGAGTGGTCGCCGGACGACTTCCTGCGCTCGGTGTTCTACTGGGCCGCCTTCATCTTTCTCGACCTGTCGGCCGGCGCGCTGGGGATGGCGCTGGAGCGGCGCGCGCCCTGGAAGGACCTGATCTGGCTGCCGGTGCAGCGCTTCGGCTACCGCCAGCTGATGTACTACGTGGTGGTCAAGTCGATCGCCACCGCGGTGCGCGGCGGGCGGGTCGGCTGGGGCAAACTGGAGCGCCGGGCGACCGCGACGCTGGAGCCGGGCGCACGCCGCCGCCGCGGGTTCGCGCTGCGGCCGCTGTTCCGGCGAGCCTGGCCGTGGCGCTGGGGCTCGCAGAAGGCCGGCTGACGCCGCGCCGCGCCGCGCTGGCCGTCGCCCTCGTGGCGGCGGGGCTGGTCGCGGGCGCGGCGGCGGCCCAGCACCCGTCGCCCAAGCAAGCGCGGCCCGAGCACCCGTCGCCCGAGCACACGTCGCCGGAACGGGCGCCACAGCCGCCGCTGCTCGACCCGGTCGTCGTCGACGCCACGCGCCTGCTCAACACCTTCACCCCCGACGCGGCGCTCGGCGCGGCGCTCGACGGGATGGGTCAGGGCGAGGTCAGGCGCGTGCTGACGCCCTACAACATCGAGCGGATGCGCGAGGCTGGGCTGAAGAGCGTCAGCTACCGCACCCGCCCCGAGCTCGGGATCGAGGTCTGGCACTGGAGCCAGGCCGGAACCTGGAGCGACGCCGCCCACCAGCAGGGCTACTGGACGGGCGCCGACGATCCAGCCGGCGTCGATCCCAGCCCGGTCACCCAGAGCGCGGTCACCTGGGGCTACAGCCTGCCGCGGCGCGGCGACACCATCGACAACGCCAACAACCTCGGCTACTCGCGCCTCGACGACGGCGATCCGGCGAGCTTCTGGAAGAGCAACCCGTACCTCGACCGCCACTTCACCGGCCTTGCCGCCTCGCGGCCGCAGTGGATCGTGCTGTCGTTCGCCAAGCTGGCCCGGTTCGACGCGGCGCGAATCCTCTGGGGGGCGCCGTTCGCCCGGCATTTCCTGGTGCAGTACTGGGACGGCGACGACACCTTCGCCGAGGGCAAGCAGACCGTCGACGATCCCGGCCGCTGGCGGACGTTCCCGCACGGCGACGTCACGATCGACGGCGAGCCCGGCGCGCGCGTGCTGCGCCTCGCCGATCGTCCGGTCGCATCGCACTTCATCCGTATCCTGATGCTCGAGTCGTCGCAGACCGCACCGCCCGGCTCGACCGATATCCGCGACCGCCTCGGCTACGCCGTGCGCGAGGTGAGCGTCGGCGTCATGGACGATGACGGCCGCTTCCGCGACGCTGTCCGGCACGGTCGCTCACGCCTCACCCAGACCTTCGCGCAGGTCTCGTCCACCGATCCCTGGCACCGCGCCGTCGACCGCGATCCGACCACCGAGCAGCCGTCGCTGGGCTTCGTGTTCGCCAGCGGGCTCTCGGGCGGCGCGCCGATGATGGTCCCGGTAGGGGCCTGGTACGACACCCCCGAGGACGCCGCCGCGGAGGTCCGGTACATCGAGCGGCGCGGCTGGCCGCTGAGCAGCGTCGAGCTCGGCGAGGAGCCGGACGGCCAGTACATCCGTCCCGAGGACTATGCCGACCTCTACCTGGAGACCGCGCGGGCGATCCGCGCGGTCGATCCAGCCATCCGGCTCGGCGGCCCCAGCATGCAGGGCCCGCTGACCGGGCTCTGGCCGGACACCGAGGCGGGCGACGGCTGGGCGCGCCGCTTCGTCGGCGAGCTGACGGCGCGCGGCGCCCTGGATCAGCTGCAGTTCTTCTCCTTCGAGGACTATGCGTTCGAGGATGTCTGCGCGCCGCCCGGCCCGCTGTTGCGCGCCGAGACCGGAAAGCTGGACCACGCGCTCGCCCGGCTCGCCGCCGAGGGCGTGCCGACCTCGATCCCCTGGGTGATCAGCGAGTTTGGCTTCTCGCCGTTCTCCGGCCGGCAGATGTCGGAGCCGCAGAGCGCCCTCCTGGCTGCGGATATCGTCGGCGATTTCCTCAGCCGCGGCGGGGCGGCCGCCTACATGTTCGGCTACCCGCCCGACACCCCGGCGAACCAGAAGTTCGCGTGCGCGGGCTACGGCAACATGATGCTCTGGGAAGCCGACGACGACGGCCGCTTGCGCTGGCCGATGCCGGTCTTCTATGCCGCGCGGATGATGACCGGCGATTGGGGCGCGCCGGGCGACGCGCCGCACCGGCTCTACGCGGCTCGCGCGACGCTCGCCGATCCACGCGGCCGGCCGTATGTGACCGCCTATCCGCTGCAGGCGCCGGACGGCCGCTGGTCGGTCATGCTGGTCAACCGCGATGCGGACCGCGCCCACGCCACGCCGATCGCCTTCGAAGCTCGCGGCCGGCGCGAGGCGTTCGCCGCTCCCGTGCAGGTCGTGCTGTATTCGCCGGCCCAGTACGCCTGGCTCGACCGCGGCGAGGCCAGCCACCCCGCCCGCGACCTGCCGCCCGCCCGCTACGAGCTGCCCCCGGGCCGCACGCTGGTGCTGCCGGCGATGTCGCTGACGGTGGTCAGTGGCGGGGGCCTGGCGGTCCCGCAGCAGCGCGTTTCCGCGGTCCATTGAGCCGCCGCCGCGCCGCGCACTTGCCCCAGCCGCCGGGCGGTTCCTATAAGGCCCAGCCTTCCCTCAGAGACCCAGGACTTCCATGAACATCCACGAGCATCAGGCCAAGGCGGTCCTCGCCGAGTTCGGCGTCCCGGTTCCGCGCGGCTTTCCCGCCTTCTCGGTCGACGAGGCGGTGGCGGCGGCCGAGAAGCTAGGCGGACCGGTCTGGGTGGTGAAGGCGCAGATCCACGCGGGCGGGCGCGGCAAAGGCGGCGGCGTCAAGCTGGCGCGCTCGATCGAAGAGGTGCGCGACATCGCCGGCAAGATGCTGGGCATGACGCTGGTCACCCACCAGACCGGCCCGCATGGCCGCGTCGTGCGCCGGCTCTACATTGAGGAAGGCGCCTCGATCGCCAAGGAATACTACCTGTCGCTGCTGGTCGACCGCGAGACCAGCCGCGTCGCGGTCGTCGCCTCCACCGAGGGCGGCATGGACATCGAGGAGGTCGCCCACGCGACTCCAGAGCGCATCCACACCTTCACCATCGATCCGGCGACCGGCGCCTGGCCGCACCACGGCCTGCAGCTGGCCACGTCGCTCGGGTTGAAGGGCGACACCGCCAAGCAAGCCCGCGCCTTGCTGCCCAAGCTCTACAAGGCGTTCGTCGACAAGGACATGAGCCTCCTGGAGATCAATCCGCTGATCGCCACCGAGTCCGGCGACATCAAGGTGCTCGACGCCAAGGTGGGCTTCGACGACAACGCCCTCTATCGCCACCCGGACATCGTCGCGCTGCGCGACACCACCGAGGAAGACGCCAAGGAGATCGAGGCCTCCAAGCACGACCTCTCCTACATCGCGCTCGAGGGCGACATCGGCTGCATGGTGAACGGCGCGGGCCTGGCCATGGCGACCATGGACATCATCAAGCTCTACGGGGCGGCCCCCGCCAACTTCCTCGACGTCGGCGGCGGCGCCAGCAAGGAGAAGGTGACCGCGGCGTTCAAGATCATCACCGCCGACCCCAACGTGAAGGGCATCCTGGTCAACATCTTCGGCGGCATCATGCGCTGCGACATCATCGCCGAGGGCGTAGTCGCAGCGGTGAAGGAAGTCGGCCTGAAGGTGCCGCTGGTGGTGCGCCTGGAGGGCACCAACGTCGAGCTCGGCAAGAAGATCATTTCCGAGAGCGGCCTCAACGTGATCGCCGCCAACGACCTCGCCGACGGGGCGGAAAAGATCGTCGCGGCGGTCAAGGCCGCCGCCTGAAGCGGCGCCGGTGCGGCGAGAGGCGCCTTGCCTCCGCCCCATCGCGCGGCCAAAGGGAATTCAACTGACAATGAAGACAACGAAAGCTCAGGGCCCTCTATGAAACGCCTCCTCTCGCTCGCCGCGGCCGCCGCCGCGCTCGCCGTCCCGATGTCCGTCTCCGCACAAGGCGCCGACCCGGCCTTCGCGTCGTTCCAGAAGGTCTGCTGGGCCACCAACGGCGACTATGTGGCGTCGCTGAAGGCGGCGACGGACGACGGCTGGACGGACACCCAGGTGGTCGCCGACACGGCCGGCCCGGTCTCGATCACCGACAAGGCCGCGAAGTCGAAGATCATCGACGGCTCGAACCTGACGCTGCTCGTCACCCGCGGCCTGCAGCACACCAAGGGCGGCGACGTGAAGGTCGACACCTGCAAGCTGACCATCAGCAAGGCCGACGCCGCCCTGATCGGCGAGGGCAAGAGCTGGCTCGGCGGCGCCGCGCCGGACGGCGGCGACCCGACGATGGCTGTCTACTATGCGAAGCTGGCGACCGGCTCGCCGAGTCATATCTCGCAGGCCGAACTCAACGACGCGCTCAACAAGGGCGGCTTCGTCATCCTGAAGTTCCAGCAGGACAACGACGCCGGCATCATGGTCTACACGGCCTACTCGAAGTAACCGGCCGCTTTCCAGGCGGCCGCCGGAGCTGACGAGCCGATGGCTCTGCTTAAGGCTTTCGCGGCGCTCGGCGCCGTTGCTGTCATCATCGTCGCGGGGGCCCCGGCCTTCGCCGACGAGGCGGACGTGCTGGCCTGGAGCAAGACCACCGCGCGCGGCCTCTTCGAGCTCTGCCGCGCCGACGCGCCCGACGCCGCCGCCGTCGCCGAGCACGGCGAGGTGTGGGGCTGGCCGAGGTTCATGGGCTACCTCGAGCATCCCGACGGCTACAAGCGCGAGGCGGGCGGCGAGAGCCGCATGACGCACCAGGACCATGACCTTTCGGCCTACGTCGAGGCGACGATCCAGAGCGGCGTCGTCACCACCGCCAAGCCTGACCCGGTGCGCTACTTCCGCTGCAACATGGCGTCCGACCACGAGGTCGGGGCCGATCTCGCCGCCTATTTCACCGACCTCTATGGCGCGCCGGCCTCCAAGACCGACGCCGGCACGGTCTGGCTGAGCGGCGCGGCGAAGGGCGCGACGCCGGACAGCGACGATGCGGCGCTGAAGGCGGTCGAGGCGGGCGGCGCCGACGCGCAAGGTCTGCGGATCGAGCTCACCCGCGAGCGGGGCCTGGACCGCGCCAAGCTGACGATGTTCGAGAAGTCGCCGCAATAAGGCGGCCCGGCGAGTCGCGCCCCGCCGGGCCCTGGGCCGTCCGCCGTTTCCTTGGGGAGGTTGGCGGCGGACTAGAAGACAAACGCGTCTAGCCCAGGCCCACCATCACGCCGTGACCCGCATTGGCAACGCCAAATTGTGCCGCAACGCGCGGTGAGCCCAAGGTTGCGTGCAAATGCCGCGCCGCTGGCGCAGCGGGGTTTGCTCCAAAGCGGCGCATCGCCTATGGGATGGCCGCCGCCGGCGCTCTCGCGAGCGCGGCGTTCGGGAAATCAAAGCAAAGAGCCTCATGTCCATTCTCGTCGGCGCGGAGACGCGCGTGATCTGCCAAGAGTTCACGGGCGAACAGGGAACCTTCCACTCCGAGCAGGCGATCGCCTACGGCACCAAGATGCTGGGTGGCGTCACCCCGGGCAAAGGCGGCACGACGCACCTGGGCTTGCCGGTGTTCGATACGGTCGGCGAGGCGATGGCGAAGACCGGCGCCACCGCGAGCGCCGTCTACGTGCCGCCCGCCTTCGCCGCCGATGCGTTGCTCGAGGCGATCGACGCCGAGGTGCCGCTGATCGTCTGCATCACCGAGAACATCCCGGTCGAGGACATGATCAAGGTGAAGCGCGCGCTCTCGGGCTCGAAGTCGCGCCTGATCGGGCCGAACTGCCCGGGCGTCCTGACGCCGAACGAGTGCAAGATCGGCATCATGCCGGGCAACATCTTCAAGAAAGGCTCGGTCGGCGTCGTCAGCCGCTCCGGCACGCTCACCTACGAGGCGGTGTTCCAGACCACCCAGGCGGGCCTTGGACAGACAACCGCGGTCGGGATTGGCGGCGATCCGGTCAAAGGCACCGAATTCATCGAAATCCTGGAGATGTTCCTTGCGGACCCCGAGACCCAGTCGATCATCATGATCGGCGAGATCGGAGGCTCTGCCGAGGAGGACGCGGCCCAGTTCATTAAATCTTCAAAAACCAAGAAGCCAATGGTCGGCTTCATCGCCGGACGCACCGCGCCCCCTGGCCGCCGCATGGGCCACGCGGGCGCGATCATCTCCGGCGGCAAGGGAGGGGCCGAGGACAAGATCGAGGCGATGGAGTCCGCGGGCATCCGCGTCTCGCCGTCGCCGGCGGCCTTGGGCACGACTTTGCTCGAGGTGCTGAAAAGCGCCTGAAGGTAACTATCTAACGGGCCGCGCCCGGACCTCGCCGAAGGCTCTGGGCGGCCCAAGCGAGAGAAATATGGCGGACGACGCTGGACGGCTGAACGAGGTTCTGGCCGAGACTTCCTTCCTTTACGGCGGCAACGCCGGATTCGTCGAAGACCTGCATGCCAAATGGGCGGCCGACCCGAGTTCGGTCGAGCCGTCGTGGCGCGCCTTCTTCGAGCAGTTGCGCGACCAGGCCCGCGACGTGCTCGCGGCGAACGCGCCGCCGCCCTGGACGCCGCAGCCGATCGCCGAGCCGCGGCCCGACTGGCTCTCGGCGATCGATGGCCTGTGGCCGGCGCTCGACGCCAAGTTCGAGGCCCGCATCGTCCAGGCGCAGCCCACCGCCAGCCCCGACGAGATCCGCGCCCGCACGCTGGATTCGCTGCGCGCGATCATGATGATCCGCGCCTACCGCATGCGCGGCCACCTGCGCGCCAACCTCGACCCGCTGGGCCTGGCGGTGATCCAGGGCGACGCCTCCGAGCTCGATCCGGCCCGCTACGGCTTCGCAGAGAGCGACTACGACCGGCCGATCTTCCTCGACTACGTGCTGGGGCTCGAGACCGGGACGCTGCGCGAGATCCTGGCGATCCTGAAGCGCACCTACTGCGGCAACATCGGCGTGCAGTACATGCACATCTCCGACCCGGCCGAGAAGGCCTGGCTGCAGCAGCGCATCGAGGGTCCGGACAAGGAGATCACCTTCACTCGCGAAGGCAAGATCGCCATCCTGAAGAAGCTGATCGAGGCCGAGGGGTTCGAGCGCTTCCTGCACAAGCGCTTCCCCGGCACCAAGCGGTTCGGCCTCGACGGCGCGGAATCGATGGTCCCGGCGCTGGAGCAGATCATCAAGCGCGGCGGTGCGCTCGGCGTGCGCGACATCGTCATCGGCATGCCGCACCGCGGCCGCCTCAACACGCTCGCCGCGGTGATGGGCAAGCCCTACCAGGTGATCTTCCACGAGTTCCAGGGCGGCTCGTCGCTGCCGTCCGACGTCGAGGGCTCGGGCGACGTGAAGTACCACCTGGGCGCATCGTCGGACCGCACGTTCGACGACAACGCGGTGCACCTCTCGCTGACCGCCAATCCCAGCCACCTGGAGATCGTCAACCCGGTGGTGCTCGGCAAGGCGCGCGCCAAGCAGGCGTTCACGCTGCGCGACACGCCCACCGCCGGCCGCGGCCACGTGCTGCCGCTGCTGCTGCACGGCGACGCCGCGTTCGCCGGCCAGGGCGTGATCGCCGAGTGCTTCAACCTCAGCGGGGTCAAGGGCTACCGCACGGGCGGCGCGATCCACTTCATCGTCAACAACCAGATCGGCTTCACCACCAGCCCGCGCTACTCGCGCACCAGCCCCTATCCGTCCGACACCGCGCTGATGGTCGAGGCGCCGATCTTCCACGCCAACGGCGACGACCCGGAGGCGGTGACGCACGCCGCCAAGATCGCCACCGAGTACCGTCAGCAGTTCGGCAAGGACGTCGTCATCGACATGTTCTGCTACCGCCGCTTCGGACACAACGAAGGCGACGACCCGACGATGACCTCGCCCCTGATGTACCGGGTCATCAAGGACCACCCGGCGGTGCGCGAGCTCTACGGCAAGCGGCTGATCGAGGAAGGCGTCATCACCCAGAAGGAGTTCGAGGGCTTCATCGCCGATTTCGACGCCTACCTCGACAAGGAGTTCGATGCCGGCAAGACCTACCACGCAGACCGCGCCGACTGGCTGGACGGCAAGTGGGCGGGCCTCGCTCCCGAGCACGAGGAGCTGCGCGGCAACACCGCCGTGCCGTTGCAGAAGCTGCGCGACCTCGGCCTGAAGTTCACCACCCTGCCGGGCCGGCTCGACGTCCACAAGACCGTGCGCCGGGTGATTGAGCACCGCAGGGCCGCCATCGAGTCGGGCGACAACATCGACTGGTCGACCGGCGAGCACCTCGCCTTCGCCTCGCTGCTCGACCAGGGCTATCCGGTGCGGCTCTCCGGGCAGGACTCGGTGCGCGGCACCTTCAGCCAGCGCCACAGCGACATCGTCGACCAGATCACCGAGGAGCATTACCAGCCGCTCTCCAACCTGCGCCCCAGCCAGGCGCACTTCGAGGTGCTGGACTCGGCGCTCTCGGAAGAGGCGGTGCTGGGCTTCGAGTACGGCTTCTCGCTCGCCGATCCCAACACGCTGACGCTCTGGGAGGCGCAGTTCGGCGACTTCGCCAACGGCGCGCAGGTGCTGATCGACCAGTTCATCTCGTCCGGCGAGCGCAAGTGGCTCAGGATGAGCGGGCTCGTGATGCTGCTGCCGCACGGCTACGAGGGGCAGGGTCCGGAGCACTCGTCGGCCAGGCTCGAGCGCTACCTGCAGCTCTGCGCCGAGGACAACATCCAGGTCGCCAACTGCACGACGCCGGCCAACTACTTCCACATCCTGCGCCGCCAGTTGCTGCGCGACTACCGCAAGCCGCTCATCCTGATGACCCCGAAGTCGCTGCTGCGGCACAAGAAGGCGGTCTCGGCGCTGGCCGACTTCGCCGAGGGCTCGGCGTTCCACCGCGTGCTGCACGACGACGCCCAGCATGGACGCCACACCACGATCCGGCTGGCGCCGGACGCCGATATCCGCCGCGTCGTGCTCTGCTCCGGCAAGGTCTACTACGACCTCTTGGATCACCGCGAAGAGCTGGGCATCGACGACGTCTATCTGATGCGGCTCGAGCAGTTCTATCCGTGGCCGGTGAAGTCGCTGACCACCGAGCTCTCCCGGTTCATCAACGCCGAGCTGGTGTGGTGTCAGGAAGAGCCGAAGAACATGGGCGGCTGGACTTTCGTCGACCCATGGCTGGAGCTCACGTTGGCGCGGATGAAGATCTCGGCCAAGCGCGCCCGCTACGTGGGCCGGCCAGCCTCCGCCTCCACCGCCGCGGGCCTGATGAGCCGGCACATGAAGGAGCTACAGACGTTCCTCGGTCAGGCGTTCGCCGCCTGAGCGAGTTCGCCTGAAAGCGTTCGCCCGAGTCGTTCGCCCGAGTCGTTCGCCCGAGTCGTTCGCCTCTCGGGCGAAATCCGCTAGAAGCCCGGTCCTACCGAAGGAGCCCGTCTCAATGGCCGATATCACCACCCCGACCCTCGGCGAATCCGTCACCGAGGCCACCGTCGCGCGCTGGGCGAAGAAGCCCGGCGAGGCGGTGAAGAAGGACGAGGTGCTGGTCGAACTGGAGACCGACAAGGTCAGCCTCGAGGTCGCCGCGTCCGAGGATGGCGTGCTGGCCGACATCGCCGCCGAGGAGGGCGCGACGGTCGAGCCCGGCCAGGTGCTGGGCCACATCAGCGCCGCTGGCGCCGCGCCAGCCAAGGCGCCCGCCCAGCCGGCCGCGGCGGAAGCGAAGGCTCCCGAGCCGGCGCTTGCCGCGGCCGCCGTAGCACGCGCCGCGCCGCCGCCGGCCGCGCCGCCGCAGGCTCCGGCCAAGCCGGCCGAGCCCGACCGCCCCCTCGCGCCGTCGGTCCAGCGCATCGTCGCCGAGAACAAGCTCGATCCTGCCGCGGTCGCCGGCTCTGGCAAGGATGGCCGCATCACCAAGGGCGACGCACTCGCCGCCCTCGAGGCGCGCGCCCAGGCGCCTGCTCAGCCGCCTGCCCAGGCGCCTGCCCAGGCGCCTGCTCAGCCGTCGACCCAGGCGACTGCGCGGACCGCCCGGCCCGCGCCACCGGCCGCGCCGCGCCCAGATCAGCCGCGCGAAGAGCGCGTGCGGATGACCCGCCTGCGCCAGACCATCGCCCGGCGCCTGAAG
>Ga0134126_10006950_pt1 | contig 14220 bp, 12 predicted proteins | sample KB31752_FD_96881 | JGI IMG/M metagenome (GOLD analysis project Ga0134126, IMG submission 96881) | Terrestrial soil microbial communities with excess Nitrogen fertilizer from Kellogg Biological Station, Michigan, USA - KB3-175-2 | ecosystem: Environmental > Terrestrial > Soil > Unclassified ... | reverse complement strand
TCGGCATCCCCTGGTTGTACTCGGCGTGTGGCCATTGCGAACACTGCCTGGGTGGCTGGGAAACGCTGTGCGAAACGCAGCGCAATACCGGCTACTCGGTCAACGGCGGCTTCGCCGAGTACGCATTGGCCGATGCCAACTATGTCGGCCTGCTTCCGAAGGAAGTGGGCTTCGTGGAGATCGCACCGGTGCTGTGCGCCGGCGTCACCGTGTACAAGGGCCTGAAGGTCACCGACACCAAGCCCGGTGATTGGGTGGCCATTTCCGGTATCGGCGGCCTCGGCCACATGGCCGTGCAGTATGCCCGCGCGATGGGCCTGAACGTGGCAGCAGTGGATGTGGACGACGCCAAGCTGGCCCTGGCCAGGCGCCTGGGCGCACAGGTCACCGTCAACGCGCGCACCACCGATCCGGCCGCGTTCCTGAAGAAGGAGATCGGTGGCGCGCATGGTGCGCTGGTCACCGCGGTTTCGCCCAAGGCCTTCGAACAGGCGCTGGGCATGGTCCGTCGCGGCGGCACGGTCTCGCTCAACGGCCTGCCACCGGGCAACTTCCCACTGGACATCTTCGGCATGGTGCTCAACGGCGTCACCGTACGCGGTTCGATCGTCGGCACCCGCCTGGACCTGCAGGAATCGCTGCAGTTCGCCGCCGAAGGCAAGGTTGCCGCCACGGTCAGCACCGACCGCCTGGAGAACGTCAACGAGGTGTTCGCGCGCATGCACGCCGGCACCATCGAAGGCCGCGTGGTGATCGACTTCGCTGCCTGACCCCCCTGTGCATGGCCGCCGTGTCCGTTTCCCTCTCCCACGGGCACGGCGGCCATGCCGATCTGCCGGCAGCGCCGCGCACCCCGGCGGCCGTACAATGCGCGCATGCCCGGCACGCTCAAGACCGTCTTTCTCTCCCTGCTCGCGCTGATCGGCGCGCTGCTCGCGCTGGCCCTGGTCAGCAGTGCCGCGGGCTGGCTGCCATCGCTGCTGCGCATGACGCCGGGAAGCGAGGCCCAGCTCGGCTGGGACCTGGCATTCACCGTGCTGGGTGGCATCGCCGCCATTGCCTTCGCCACCTATTACGCGCCGTGCTGGCCACGCGCGCATGGCACCTCGATCTGGTCTCTGCTGGTGCTCGGCGCGGGCTATGGCCTGTGGGTGATGGGCGGCGACTTCCCGCACTGGTTCGTCATCGGCCTGCTGGTTTCGCTGCCGGTGCAGTTGCTGCTGGGCTGGTGGTTCGGCCGCCGCGCATCGCGCGATCGGCGCTGAGCGGATACCGGTAGTGCCGGCCGCTGGCCGGCAACCTCGATGATCCTGCAGTTGCCGGCCAGCGGCCGGCACTACCACTGCAACGTCGCTGTTTCAGCCCGTGAATGTCCAGACATAGGCAACATCGGCAACCGCTGCTTCAACGCGTCGATGCCCGGGTGCGGGTAGTGCCGGCCGCTGGCCGGCAAGCCCAGCAAACCTGCAGTTGCCGGCCAGCGGCCGGCACTACCGCTGCAGCGTCGGCAGCGTCTGCTTCAGTGCGTCGATGCCCTGCCACGGATCCGCCTTCAAACGCTTCGCCCGTGCCAACGCCTTGTCCATCGGAAACGCATCGGCCGCGCTCACGCGCGCCAGCTCTTCCCAGCGCAGCGGCACCGCGACTCCCGCGCTCTCCCGCGCGCGCAGCGACCACGAGCACACGCTGGTCGCTCCCCGTGTATTGCGCAGCCAGTCGATGAAGATCACCCCGCTGCGTTTGGCCTTGCTCATCGTCGCCACGTAGTGGTCCGGCGCCTGTTCGGCCATCGCCTGCGCGAACGCTTCGCAGAACGCTTTCGCGTCGTCCCAGTCGGCTGCGGGTTGCAGGGGTACCACCACATGCACGCCCTTGCCGCCCGACAGCCGCACGAAGCTCTGCAGCCCGGTTTGCTGCAGTCGATCGCGCACATCGCGCGCGCCGCGCTTCACGTCGGCCCAGCTCACGCCCTCACCCGGATCAAGATCGAACACCAGCCGGTCGGGATGTTCGGGATCGGCCACCGTCGCGCCCCATGGATGCAGTTCCAGGGTGTTCATCTGCACCAGCTGCAGCAGGCCGCGTTCGTCATCGATATAGACGTAGTCCTCGCGCCCGCTCTTCTGCTGCAGCGGCACCGCATGCACCGCATCACCCAGGCCCTGGCCATGGTGCTTCTGGAAGAAACACGCCTTGCCTACGCCGTCGGGACAGCGCAGCAGCGACAGCGGTCGCCCACTGATTTCCGGCAGGATCCAGCGCGCCATCTGCCGGTAGTAGTCGGCGACATCACCCTTGCTGAGTTTCTTCTTCGCAAACACCACGCGCTCGGGATGGGTGATGGCAACGTCGTCGCCGTCATCGGCCGGTGTTGCACTCATCGCCAGGTCCTCCTTCTTCTTGTCACTGCGCAGCCGCTTGAAGCTGGCCTGGCGCAGCAATCCTTCCTTGCCCCAGCCGCGGAACGCGACCTCGGCCACCGTTACCGGCTTGACCCAGCGCACGCTCGCCGCACGCAACGGCACGTGCGCCGGCAGCTCCAGCACCGCCTCCTTCACCGCCAGCGGCGCGAGCGTGGCCGCCAGCGCGCGCAGCCCCTCATCGTCGAAGCCGGTACCGACGCGGCCGACATAGCGCAGGCCGCCCTTGTCCGGCGTGGCCAGCAGCAGCGAACCGAATCCCACCCGCGAGCCTTTGGGTGCGGTGTGGCCGATGATCAGGAATTCATCGGTGTCCTCATGCTTCACTTTCACCCAGCTGCGTGCGCGGGTGTTCACGTAAGGCGCATCGACCTGCTTGCTGACGATGCCTTCGAATCCCGCCTTGCCGCTGGCTTCGAACACGGCAGGGCCGTGGTCGATGACGTGCTCGCTGAAGGCCAGCGTGCCAACTGCATCGCCGATCAGTTCCTTCAGCAGTGCCTTGCGTTGCAGCAGCGGCGCACGGCTGATGTCGACCCCGGCCACGCCCGGCAGGTCGAACACGATGTAGCGCAGCGGTTGTTTCGAGCTGCCGTCGATCACCCGCTGCAGCGCGGCGAAGTCGCTGCGGCCGTTGTCGTCCAGCACCACCAGTTCCCCGTCCAGACGCGCATCGCGCACCGGCAGCGCCTGCAGCGCCTGCACCACTTCGGGAAAATCGGCAGTCCAGTCCAGGCCATTGCGCGAGCGCAGCGTCACCTCACCTTCGTGCACATCGGCCAGCAACCGGTAACCATCCCACTTGATCTCATGCAGCCAACGCTCGCCATCGGGCGCGGTGTCGCGGTGATCGGTGAGCTGTGGCTTGAACTGGTGCGGGTAGCTTTTGTCGCGCGCCTCGTCCAGCTGCAACGCGCGCGCATGCCAGCGTGCATCGGCCTTGCGTGGGTGTGCGGCACGTGGCGCTGGAGCCGTCTTCTTCGCTGAAGCCCGAGACCTCTTCGCGGATTTCAGCGCTGGCGTGTGCAGCAGATCGTCCGCCTCCGCATCCCGTGCCTGCGCGTCATCGCGCTTGATCAGCAGCCACTGCACCTGGCGGCCCTTCATCGCCGTGCGTACCAGTTTCCAGCCACCGGCCAGGCGCTGCCCGTGCAGCACGAAGTCGATCTTGCCCGCCGCCAGTGCTTGCAACGGATCACCTTCGCAGGCCCAGCTGCCGTGGTCGAACACATCGACGTGGCCGGCGCCGTAATGGCCTTCCGGAATATCACCTTCGAAGCCGGCATAGGACAGGGGATGGTCTTCCACCTCCACCGCCAGGCGCTTCTCACCCACCCGCAGAGACGGCCCCTTCGGCACCGCCCAGCTTTTCAGCACGCCATCCATTTCCAGGCGGAAATCGTAGTGGCGGCTGCTGGCGTGGTGCAGTTGGACCACGAAGATCGGCCGCCGCTTCGGATTGCCTCGTGCCGGTGCATCGTCCGGCTCCGGGGTCTGTCCGCTCCCCCCGCCCAGCCGACGCTTGCGGCGGTACTGATGCAACGACATGGCTCAACCTGCCTTGCGTCGCGCAGGGGTTTTCTTTGCCGCCTTCTTGGCGGCCTTTTTTGCCGGTGCCTTCTTCGCCGCTGCCTTCTTGGCTGGAGCCTTGCGCGCGGCCGCCTTCTTCGCCGGCGTGCGCTTGTTGGCATCCAGGCTCTTCTGCAGCAGCGCCATGAAGTCCACCACGTTGGTGGTTGCGTCCTCGCGCGGTGCCGGCTCGTCCTCCACCTGGGTGGTGCCGCCCTTGGACTTGATGCGCTTGTTCAGCACCTGCTGCAGGCGTTCGCGGAATTCATCGTGGTACTGCGAAGGATCCCAGTCACCGGCCATCGACTCGATCAACTGCTCGGCCATCGCCGTTTCCTTGCTGGTGATGCGGTAATCGGCAAGCTTTCCACTGGGCAGCTTGTAGTCGTCAGGCTCGACCAGTTCCTGCGGATAGCGCAGGATCATCAGCACCAGCGCGTCATCGTTGGGCATCACCGCGCACAGGTACTCGCGCGTGCGCACCACCACCCGGGCGATACCGACCTTGCCAGTGCTGCGCAGCGTTTCCCGCAGCAGCACGTAGCCCTTCTCGGCCTTTTTACCCGGCACCAGCAGATAGGGCTTCTCGTAGTATCGCGGGTCGATCTGGCTGGCGTCGACAAAGGTTTCCACCTCCACCGTTTCATGGCTTTCCGGCGCCGCCGAACGGATATCGTCTTCCTCCAGCACGACATAGCTGCCCTTGTCGTACTCGTAGGCTTTGACGATGTCCTTCCACGGCACTTCCTCGCCGGTGTCGGCGTTGACCCGTTCGAAGCGGATCGGTTTGCGATCGCGCGAATCCAGCATGCGGAAGTGCAGGTCGACCTTGCGCTCGCCGGACATCAGCGAGACCGGTACGTTGAGCAGGCCGAAGGAAAGCGTACCGGTCCAGATCGGGCGGGCCATGATGCGCACCTGTGTTTCAGCAGGGGTAGCCAGCTTCAGCCGGCTACCGTGAAACAACCGTGTCGGCCACGTGCAGACCATGCGGTAGTGCCGGCCGCTGGCCGGCAGCTCCTTGAATCCTGGCGATGCGTGCCAGCGACCGGCACTACTGCAGCAGCGGCCTCACCGCAGCGGCGGGGATATGGTCCAGCGCGCGCCAGGCATCTTCCACCACCGGCTGCGCCTGTGCCCAGTTCAGGCGCGACTGTCCGCGCATCTGGTCCCAGTGCTCGGCCAGTTCGCCACTGGTATCGGCCTCGCCGCCACGCGGCCAGTCAGCGGCGTGGGTGGTCAGCGCGAAAGCGTACACCGGGCACAGATCGCGCCAGTTGCGATGCCCCTGCCCGCGGCGTTCCTCGTAGTCGCTCAGCATGTACTGCAGGTAATCCTGCGCCACCGCCTGCGGATCCTCCAGGCGGCGCGTCCGGCGCTGCGTGCTGCGCTGGCCAAGCGGATCCAGCAGGGCGTTGAACACGGACGGGGCGGGGCGTTCAAGACGGGGCATGGCCGGCTCCTGCAGCAGGGCGGGTGGGCAGGAATACGCGCGCCGCCGTTATCCAGTCGTGACAAAGATGTTCATGACGCCAGGTTCGCAGTGGCTTTACTTCGTCCGCGCTCTAGTGGAGGCCTACCGGAGGAACGCCCCATGACCACCACCCGTGACCCCCTGCGTGAGAACCACACCCCCGAGCCGGGCGAGCAGCGCGGCAAACACGATCTGGCCGACGCCGAGGACCGTGGCGCCGGCATGTCGACACCGGACGAGGGCGTACTGCCCGTCGTGCGCCGGCCTGAACAGGCCGCACAGGACCGCAAGGACTGCGGTGACCGCAATCGCGGTGGCCAGGAAAGTCCGCTGAAGCGGCGCGAGCGCAAGCAGCACGCCAGCGACAACCAGGACGAGGCGCTGGAAGAGACCTTCCCGGCCAGCGATCCCACCTCGCCGTTCGTGCCCGCCAAGGCCCCGGATTGATCGGTAGCGCCGGGCCATGCCCGGCAGATCCGTCACGTCCGCGCTGCGCGCTCGCCGGGCATGGGCCGGCGCTACCGGGGCCCGCCTAACGCCATGACCACTGCAGGCCAACGCTGGCGCGGCGGTCCGGCCCCGGTTCAAAGAACCGGCCGTTACCGTCATTGACGATCACCGAGCCGATGTAGCGCTGGTCCAGCACGTTGTCGATACGTGCGAATGCGCGCAGGTCACCCGACTGCAGCGTCCAGCGGCGACCGGCTTCCAGGTTCAGCAGCGCGTATCCCGGTGCGCGCTCGGTGGCGATGTCGTTCACCACCACATCGCTGCTGGCGGCAGCTTCCAACCCCCACTGCCACTGCCCCGGCGACCACTGCAGGCGGGCATACGCCTGCTGCCGGGGCACGCCGGGCAGGCGGCTGCCAGCGGCAACCACGGTGTCGGGCACTGCGCAATTGCTGGCCGCACAGGCCAGATAGGGCGAACGCACCTGCGCCTGCAGCCAGGTCCAGGCCAGCTGCAGCTCCAGCTGCTCGGCCAACGGCTGCCGGTACTGCAGCTCCACACCCTGGCGGCGGGTACGGCCGATGTTGCGGTACGTGCTGCGGCCGTTGGTGTTGCTGGCAACGGCCAGCTCATCGTCGGTATCTGCACGGAACAGGCTGATATCGAGCTGTCTTCCATCCTGCGCATGCCATTTGCTGCCCACTTCCACGCTGCGGCTGCGGGCGGCCGCCAGATCCAGCGCCAGCCCGGCCTGGCCGTCGGCGCGGTAGCCCAGCTCGTTGAACGTCGGGGTTTCAAAGCCACGCCCGATCGCCGCGTGCAGGCGCCACTGCGGGCTTGCCTCGAAGCTGACACCCGCCACTGGCGTGGTGGCCTGGTAGCGACGGCGGCCACTGTCGTCCGGGTTGCGCCCGACGATGTAGCGATCATCCGATTCGAAGCGCACCGCGCTGTGGCGCACCCCGGCCAGCAGCGACCAGCGCGGGCTCCATTGCCACCACGCCTGGGCGAACTGGTCCACGTTCTGCACGATGTCGATCTGGTCGCGACGCAGGCGGCCGCGTACCCCCACGGTGGTGCCGACGAAGTTCTCGTAGCCGGTGCGGTGCTGGCGCTGGCGATCGGCATTCACGCCCACCACCAGGTCCAGCGGGCGCCCCCACAGATCGCCGTTCCAGCCCCAGCGCGCGTCCAACCCGCCATAACCGCCGTCCAGGTCGATCACGCCACCGGCATGCAATGGGTTGGCCTGCGGTCCCGGCGGAATCGGCAGGTACTGGGTCACCGCGCGCTGCCCGGCATAGCCCATCAGCTGCCAGCGCTGCGCACCGGCTTCACGGGTCCAACGCAGGCCTGCCTGCTGCTGGCGCACCGATTTGCGGGTGTTGTACTGCTCAGCCACCGCCGTGGCCTGGCGTGGATCGGCCGCCACCTGCGCGCGGGTCAGGCCCAGCGGGTCCTGCGCGTTGGGCGCGTGCAGCGCATTGAGCAGCAGCTCCAGGCGGCCGCCAGCGAGCTCGGTGCCAAGGCGCGCGTTGAGCGATTCACGCCGCGCGCGGCTGTGGGCACGCCAGCCATCGGTGCTGAAATGGTTGGCGGCCACGTTGTAGTCGACGCCAGGGCCCGCCCCGCGCAGCTGCGCGCCGACGCTGAGCGTGTTGTCGGCACCGGCATTCACCCGCAGCCGCCACGGGTCACCGGCCTGGCCCTGCGCGCTCCACACCTGCAGCACGCCCCCGGACGAATTTCCATACAGGGCCGAGAACGGCCCGCGCAGCACCTCGATGCGCTCGGCACCGAGCAGGCTGGCGTGCGACAGCTGGCCTTGACCATCGGGCATGGTCGCCGGCACCCCATCGATCAGCACCCGCACCCCGCGCACGCCAAAGGTCGAACGGGCGCCGAAGCCACGGATCGACAGCTGGGTGTCCTGCGCGAAGTTCTGCCGGTCCCGGGCCAGCAGGCCCGGCACTCCGCCCAGCGCCTCGGACAGCTGCGTGCCCGGGCCGGTACGGTCGGCGTCGATCCACACCGTATCCAGGCTGGCGGGCAGGGCGAAGGGGTCGACGCCGGGCACCCGCGCGGCCTGTACCTGCACCGTCGGCAGGGCGGTCGGCAATGGCTCGGCCGTCACCACCAAGGGCAGCAGCAGCAGGGCGGAAAGCGGCAGGCATTGGCGTCGTGCGCTGGGATTCATGATTCAGGTTGATGGATCGGGCGGCAACGCACGCCATGGTACGGGCAAGCGGATGACGATGGCGGCGGCCAGCCCCGGCAGGCTTTGTTACGATGGGTCGGTTTCGGCCGACAGGCCGCAAGCCGCGTGGCGCAATTCCTCCCCCTTTCCGTCTACCGAACGAGTACCGCCGTGTCCTTCTTTGCAAACGTGGAACTGGTCCCAGGCGACCCGATCCTGGGCCTGACCGAGGCGTACAACGCCGACAGCCGCCCGACCAAGGTCAACCTGGGTGTGGGCATCTACTACGACGAGAGCGGCCGCATTCCGCTGCTGCGCGCCGTCAAGCAGATCGAGCAGCAGCTCGCCAACGAAGCCAAACCGCGCGGCTACCTGCCGATCGATGGCCTGCCGGCGTACACCCAGGCCACCCGTGAGCTGGTGTTCGGCAAGGACTCGCCGCTGCTGGCCGCCGGCCGCGTCACCACCGCCCAGACCGTCGGTGGCAGCGGTGCGCTGCGCGTCGGTGCGGACGTGCTGAAGAAGCTGCTGCCGCACGCCACCATCGCACTCAGCAACCCGAGCTGGGAAAACCACCGCGCCGTGTTCAGCGCCGCTGGTTTCGAGGTGGTCGATTACACCTACTTCGACCCGACCACCCATGGCGTCAACTTCGACGGCCTGCTGGCCGACCTGGGCAAGCTGGAAGCGGGCACCGTGGTGCTGCTGCACGCCTGCTGCCACAACCCCACCGGCGCCGACCTCACCGTCAGCCAGTGGAAGCAGGTCGCACAGCTGCTGAAGGACCGCCAGCTGTTCCCCTTCATCGACATGGCCTACCAGGGCTTCGACAAGGGCATCGAGCAGGACGGTGCCGCGGTGCGCATCATCGCCGAGGCCGGCATCGACAGCTTCATCGTCGCCAACTCGTACTCCAAGTCGTTCTCGCTGTATGGCGAGCGCGTGGGTGCGCTGTCGATGGTCGCGCCGACCGCCGCTGACGCCAAGGCCGTGCAGTCGCAGGTCAAGCGCGTGATCCGCACGATCTACTCCAGCCCCTCCACCCACGGTGCTGCGCTGGTTGCCGGTGTGCTGACCAATCCGGAACTGCGCGCGATGTGGGAGCAGGAGCTGACCGAGATGCGCGAGCGCATCCACGCCCTGCGCCAGGGCCTGGTCGAGAAGCTGGCCGCCGCCGGCGCCCCGCAGTTCGGCTTCATCAACGAACAGGCGGGCATGTTCTCGTACTCCGGCCTGAGCCGCGAACAGGTGGAGCGCCTGCGCGACGAGTTCGGCATCTACGCCGTCGGCACCGGCCGCATCTGCGTGGCCGCGCTGAACCAGAACAACCTGGAATACGTCGCCAAGGCCGTGGCCACCGTCGCCAAGGGCTGATCGACCGCTCCAGCAAGCTGTGGAAACAAAGGCGCCGAAAGGCGCCTTTGTTTTTGCTCCTGCCTTGCCACACCCTTCGCGCTCGCGGCCAACCCTGAAGCGCGCGGGAGGGGGAGGCAATGCAGGACCGTTGGCGCCATGGGCGCGAGGCATGCCTCGGGCGGGTTGGGCAGGATGCCCAACCCCGGTCTTGCCGTGTGCGCAGGACAGCGCACACGAGCAAGGCGCCATCGAGCTTACATGGGCGTACTTGCAGCGTGTCCTGCATTGTCTCCCCCTCCCGCGCGCCTCGACGAAGGGAAGCCGCCACGACCGCAACGCCTCTGGAAACGATTACGCCTACCGCCGCTCACCCACGCGCAAGTCAGACCAGCGACAATAGGCGTTTTCCCGTTGCCGAGACCTGCCCGCCCATGTCCCGTACCTCGTTGACCCGCTTCCTGATCCAGCAGCAGCACGCCGGCCGCATCAACGCCGACCTGCGCCAGCTGATCGCGGTCGTCGCCCGCGCCTGCACCAGCATCTCCATCGCCGTCAGCAAGGGCGCCCTCGGTGGCGTGCTCGGCGAGGCCGGTACCGGCAACGTGCAGGGCGAAGCGCAGAAGAAGCTGGATGTCATCAGCAACGAGATCCTGCTGGAAGCCAACGCCTGGGGCGGCCACCTCGCCGCCTGCGCGTCGGAGGAGATGGACCACAGCCAGCCGGTGCCGGACATCTACCCGCGTGGCGATTTCCTGCTGCTGTTCGATCCCCTCGATGGCAGCTCCAACATCGACGTCAACGTCTCCGTCGGCACCATCTTCTCGGTGCTGCGTTGCCCGACCAACGTCGAACTGCCCGGCGATGACGCCTTCCTGCAGCCGGGCAGCAAGCAGATCGCCGCCGGCTACTGCATCTACGGGCCCAGCACGCAGCTGGTGCTGACCGTCGGCCACGGTACCCACGCCTTCACCCTCGACCGCGAAACCGGCGAGTTCCTGCTGACCACCGAGAACATGCAGATCCCGGCGGCCACCCAGGAGTTCGCCATCAACATGTCCAACCAGCGGCACTGGGAAGCGCCGATGCAGGCCTACGTGGAAGATCTGCTGGCCGGCAAGGAAGGCCCGCGCGGCAAGAACTTCAACATGCGCTGGATCGCCAGCATGGTCGCCGACGTGCATCGCATCCTGACCCGCGGCGGCATCTTCATCTACCCGTGGGACAAGAAGGAACCGGGCAAGGCCGGCAAGCTGCGCCTGATGTACGAAGCCAACCCGATGGGCCTGCTGGTGGAGCAGGCGGGCGGCGCTGCCTGGACCGGTCGCGAGCGCATCATCGATGTGCAACCCGACCAGCTGCACCAGCGCGTGCCGGTGTTCCTCGGTTCGCGCGAAGAGGTCACCGAGGCCGTGCGTTATCACCAGGAGCATGACGCGAAGAGCGTCTGACAGCGGCCATCCCTATAGCGGTCATGGCAGATTGATGACATGACCGCAGGGTGACAGCTGCAGCTGCAAACGGCACCATCAAGCCCTTGCCGTCGAAGGAATGCACGCATGCACGAGCCGGGCCCGGTCGATTTCATCGAGGTCATCCACAACGCCGTCCCCAGCGACGTGTGCGCTGCGATCGTCGCGCGCATGCGTGCAAGCCAGGGCCTGAAACCAGGCGCAGTGGGCAGCGGCGTGTTCCCGGAACTCAAGCACAGCAAGGATCTGCGGATCAGCGGCGTGGATGGCTGGCAGGATGTGGACCAGCAGCTGCAACAGGCGGTATTTGCGGGTCTGCAGACTTATCTACGCCGTTATCCACAGGCATTGATCGCGCCGTTGATGTTGCAGATCCAGGACAGCAACGGCCAACCGCGACGCTTGTCGGCCGAGGATTTCCCCGACATGGCGCCGGAGCAGCTGGCGGATCTGGCGCGCACCTGCCTGCGCCCGGGCGCGATCAATCTGCAGTGGTATGCGGCGGGCGAGGGCGGTTACCCGTACTGGCACTGCGAGCTGTACCCGAAGGACGCGCAGGCCGAGACCCTGCACCGGCATGTGCTGTGGACCCTGTACCTCAACGACGACTTCGAAGAGGGCGAAACCGAGTTCCTGTTCCAAGGGCGGAAGATCGCACCGCGTACCGGCAGCCTGCTGATCGCGCCGACTGCGTTCACCCATACCCATCGCGGCAACCGGCCGCAGGGCGGCGACAAGTTCATCGCCACCAGCTGGATCCTGTTCCAGAGCGCGCAGAAGCTGTTTGGAGGGTAAGGGTCGCGCGTGCTGCTAACCCTCGCTTGCTCGGCGCTACCGCGGGCGGCGGCGATAGAGAATCGCGCCCGCCACGGTACCGAACACGGCCACACCCAGGCCGACGAACTCTTGTTCTCCAAGCGCCTCACCCGCCATCAGCGTGCCGGCCGTCAGCAGCAGAACGTTCAACGGAAGCATCCACAGGAACGCGATGCCCAGCCAGTAGATGATCTTCATGTCATGTGCTCATGGGTTCGGATACGTCGACTTGAACCAGCAGGCGGATATGTTCCGCATCCATGATGCTGAACTCTCCTCTCTCCAGCCCCCGCAGCTGGCGCTTGTCTATTCCATAGCGTGCAGTGGTTGCTGGGTACAGATTGATGCCGCTCAGTTATCTGGCGGGTCCAAAGGATCCCCAGAGATTGTCGTTGCCTCCATGCCAGGCACTAAGCTTCTCGACAGGGATTTCCTTGAGTTGACAGGTGAACTGGAGATAGAAGGAACGGTCTTCTTTTCGATAGCTGTTCCACCCAACAGCCGTCACTTTGACTTCGATCTGACTATCGCCCCTGTGCGGCTGATGTAGTTCGACGTCCGCTGAATCGGACAGCCAGTAGTCTCCCTTGTGCGCGAAGCCCGCGCCGCCACTTGTCAAGCGCGCATCCACCACCTCCGGCGTCCCTTTCGACGAAGGCGCGTATCGCTTCAGGCTGCCCGTGATCTTGATGTACTGCTGGGAATCGATCACGCCCGGCGACTCCGAGAAGAGGCGCAGCAGGAGGAGGGTGTCCGTGCCCTTGCGCACCCTCTGACCTGTATTCGCCACCCACAGACGCTGTTCGAACTCGTCCAGGCCAGCCGGCATGTCAGTGACGATCGTGGCCTGCGGAACGACGATGCATTCGTGGATGTCGCGGGCCTGCGCCTGCAGGGCCACAAGGCAGAGCATGAGAGCGCTGGCCGGAAGGCAGCAAGTACGTTTCATCGTGTAGAAACTGCTGATCTGAGTTCAGTCATGCAAGCGATTGGAGGGGTGTGCCTGATCGAAGGGTGATGCGTCCGGATCATGCGCTCCCGTCCATGCATCAAGATGCTGCAGCGACAGCGGCAAGGCTCTCAAACGCTCTGACACCGTCGTCGGTGCGTCGCACTCTCCCGGCCATTGCAGTGGGCTTGTGGCGCGGAACGTTGCGTCGATCTGGATCTCGATGCCGAAATCTCCGGTGGAGACCACGGTGATCTGCCCTGCGACGGGTACTCCGTAGCAGCCGGTCTTTCCGGCGAATGCGCTGGAACCGCTGCTATGGAACATCCGTACTCGATCGCCTGCGGCAGCGAATCGGTCTCCTGCCTTCGCCTCAGCAGGGAGCTGGATCGTGAGCTTGCTGAATGTGGAATGGTCGATCCGCCACGAAGACCGGAATCGTCTAAGCCCGACCACACGATTGTTGCCGGCAACGATCTGGTGACAGGAAAAGAGCAGCTGGCGGGGCTCCACCCCGAGGCAGGCGAGGTCACGCATGGCAGCGTCTTCAACCACAAACGCACGGGCAGCTTCTGCATCGGCGCTGCAGGCAAACAGAAACGCACCACAGCCGAGGGCAGGTAGACGCTTCATGGACAAATCGATTCGTCGCCATGCGGACCGAATCGCGCCATCGCCGATCGTAGGTAACCCATCTGCTCCCTTCCCTGGTTTGCAGGCCCTCCGGCCAAGTGCAGATTGTTGCCGGTAGATCGCACAGCGGTCCAGTGCTCTAGAACAGCGAACCCTGGGGCGTATCCACCTTCGGCGGCAGCGGCTTCTCGAACCGGCTGCAATCCAGCTTCGGCCAGTGGCTGTTCTGCGCATTGAAGCCGAGGCGCTTGCGCGCCAGCTTGAAGCGATTGCTCAACAGCTCCGCATATACACCCTGCCCGCGCATGCGCGTGCCGAACTGACTGTCGTAATCCTTGCCGCCTCGCAGCTGCTGGATGGTGCTCATCACATGCGCGGCGCGATCGGGATGATGAGTATCGAGCCAATCGCGGAACAGCGGCGCCACTTCCAGCGGCAGGCGCAGCAGCACGTAGCCTGCAGTGCTGGCGCCGGCATCATGCGCAGCCTCCAGCACGGCTTCCAGTTCGCTGTCGTTGATCCACGGAATCACCGGCGCAACCATCACGCCCACCGGAATGCCCGCTTCGTGCAGGCGTTTCATCGCACGCAGCCGCGCATGGGGTGCCGAGGCGCGCGGCTCCAGCTTCGCCGACAGATGCGGATCCAGCGATGTCACCGAGAAATGCACGCTGACCAGATTCTCCGCCGCCAGTGGTGCGAGCAGATCGATGTCGCGCTCGACCAACGCGTTCTTGGTGATCAGCGAGAACGGATGCTTCGTCTCCAGCATCACTTCGATCAGCTGGCGGGTCAGCTTGAACTTGCGTTCAATCGGCTGGTAGGCGTCGGTGTTGATGCCCAGCGCGATCGGCTGCGGCACGTAGCCCGGCTTCGACAGTTCCTTG
>Ga0134126_10006947_pt1 | contig 14227 bp, 12 predicted proteins | sample KB31752_FD_96881 | JGI IMG/M metagenome (GOLD analysis project Ga0134126, IMG submission 96881) | Terrestrial soil microbial communities with excess Nitrogen fertilizer from Kellogg Biological Station, Michigan, USA - KB3-175-2 | ecosystem: Environmental > Terrestrial > Soil > Unclassified ... | reverse complement strand
CAGCAACTTACTCTGAAATCGCCAATTGACCAATCGAGCATCGACAAGCGCTTTGACCGCTATAGCCCGGATCCCGCTTCACCGGCTCAAAGGGACGTGGCAACTGAATTTCGTTTGACTGCATCTGTTTGAGCAGTTGTGTAACTGTCTATCTCTGCGCCCGCGAAAGGTAAATACAAAATCCCTCCTGAGGTTTCGCTTGGACTTCCTTTCCAAGGATCGTGGGCGATGAACTCCACTCCATTTCCCCGGAGGAAGTATGCAAAGGTCTGCGGTTGTGGCATTTCTGTGTTCGGTTACGTCCCTGGTGCCTGTGGCCCTGGCGCAGAGCTGGGTGCCGGTACCCGCCAACACCCCTTCCGTGAGCAGCAAGGTCGCCACCACGCCGGCGCCTGCGAATCAAACGCTCAAGATCGTAGTGGGCCTGAGGCTGCAGAACCTCTCCTCGCTTGAAGCTTTTATGCAGGGCCTGCGAGGCGGCAAAAGCACGCCGCTTACGCACGCGCGGTTCGTGTCGGAATATTCGCCAACCGCAAGCCAGGTGCAGCCCGTCGTGGACTATCTATCTGGTAGTGGCTTCACCAACATTGAAGTCTCAGAGGATAACCTGCTCGTTTCCGCGCAGGGGACGGTCGGGCAAGCCCAGAAGGCATTCAACACGTCCCTTCGTGTCTTCAAACTTAGCGGCAAACCAGCTTACGCTCCCGCGGGTCGGGTTATGGTGCCGAGTTCTCTCGGGAACATCGTACTTCAGGTGCTGGGCCTTTCGAATGCCACCGAGATCAGTCGAAACCTGTCGGCGAACCAGAACCTCAAGGTGATGGATCGACAGAAGACCTTTGTGATGAACCCATCGGCTGGCGGCGCAGATCTGAGCATCGCCGGCTTGACTCCCGGCAACCTGCGCAAGGCCTACGATGCGGGGACCACCTCGACGGGCGGCAATACCGTTGTGGCCGTGGTGACTGCCGGTTCCGATTTGCACCAGGTGATATCGGATTTGCGCCAGTTTGAGCTGGAGAACCAGCTTCCCCTCATTCCGGTTCAGGTGCGGCAGGTGGAACCCGTTCCCAGTCCCCAGGACCCGAGCGGCGACGACGAATGGGACCTTGATAGCCAGTCCATCACGGGTCTCGCCTACAACGTCAAAAAGTTAATCTTCTACAACACCGGGGGGCTGAACGATTCCGATCTCCTCCTGGCCAATGACGCATTCGCTACGGACAACATAGCGAAGGTGGGCAATATGTCTTACGGCGGTTGCGAGGACGTTCAGGACTCCACTCTAAAGGACAATCTTGGGACCGTAGGGACGAACGTCTTCGACGAAGTTTTTGCCGAGGCCGTCGCTCAGGGGCAGACATGGTCGGCCTCCTCCGGCGATTCCGGCGCGGCCTGCGGGGTCCTGGTCAATTTAGCTACGCCGGATTCGGGTGTGCCCAGCAGCGTGGAATATCCGGCCTCGTCGCCGAACGTCGTGGCGGTGGGAGGAACGTCGCTCTTCGTCAATACAAACTACAACTACGTGACTGAGCTTGCCTGGGACGGCGGAGGCGGTGGAACAAGCAACCTGGAACCAGCGCCCATGTGGCAATTCGATGACGAGGCAGTGCCCACGGGGGCAACGGCGGGCTTGCGCGCGCTGCCGGATATTTCGATGGCGGCGGGGCCCGAAGGTGCGGCTGGTGCCGGTGTTGGCACCTATGCCTCAGTTGTTGTCAACGGGGCCGACGCAGGCGTTTTGGGCACGAGCTGGTCTTCGCCCTTAAACGTTGGTGCGTGGGCACGGCTTGAGAGCGCGCGTTGCAACCACCTTGGCTTTGAGGCTCCCATCCTCTACGGACTCGACACGACGCAACAACCGGGTTCAACCGCGGCCGGCTTTCATGACGTCCTGCTGGGCAGCAATGGGGAGTATTCGGCTGCTCCGGGCTGGGATTACACCACCGGCTACGGGAGCTTCGACATCGCGTTTGTGGACACTGCGCTGAATTCGGCGGGGCATACCGCTCCGGCGGGATGCGTGCCGCCCAACAAGGTGCCGGCGCCTAAAGCCGCACTGGCGATGACCAACGCTGTCGGAATCGCGCCACTCACTGTCACCTTTAATGCGAGCGCTTCCAGCGATCCCGCCGGCCGCGCGCTCACAAACTTCGGGCTGGATTACGGCGATGGGTCGGTCGCTGTCCAAGGCAATCCCCATCTGCCCTCCCATACCTATACCGCCACCGGCACCCACATGGTGTCGCTCCAGGTCACCAACTCAGGCGGTGCACTGAGTGCTCCAACAACCAGGGCAATCACCGTGCTCGGCATCCCCCCGGGCTGCTCGGCGAACGGCGATGTGTTGATCAAGGCGACCCCCGGCCAGTTTTCGGGCACGGAGGGACAGGACATCGGCAGCGGTACCGATGTCATCCAATATGGCGCAATAAGCGAACCGGCAAACATGCCGAACGAGCTTGTCTTCACCATCAAAGTGAACAATCTCACCACTGTCCAGCCGGGCTTCCGCTGGATCTTCTTCTTCAATGTAGCGGGACGGAACGCGCCCAACATAGGCTATTACTACGTCGCTATGGTCAGTGCGGACGGCCCATCGCCGGTGTTCAACTACGGATACCGCACGGTCAATGCCGCGGGCTTCGGACAGTTTCAGGTTCTTGGCACGTTGAACGCGGCGAGCGACTTTAAGCCCGATGGCACAATTACTCTCGTGCTCGACAAGTCTGCCTTCGGTCTCACAACCGGCAACCAACTTACCCACCTTGACGTAGAGACGCGGACATCGGCGCCCGACGATCTCACCGGCACGACCTCGGCGGGTGTGGGCCTGACCCAGGAGTCGGCCGGTGCGGCGGTGCCGTATACGCTGGTCGGCAACTCCACCTGCGCCTCCAATGCGGGTCCAAAGGCTCACCTTGCGGCCGGCGCCACACAGGGCACTGCACCGCTTGCAGTCACGTTGAGCGGCTCCTCTTCGACGGCCGCCACAGGAGCGAAGATTGCGTATTATCAGTTCAACTTTGGCGATGGCAAGTCGACACCCTGGCAGGCGTCTGCGACGGCCCAGCATACCTACTCGGCGGCTGGCACTTACACGGCAAGCCTGAAGGTAGCGGATAACCGTGGCCTGATCAGCGGCTCTCCCAGCACACTGACCGTCACCGCCAAACCCGCTCCGTGAACGCCACGATGAGCAAACCCCATTGATGATTCTTCCAACTCACAGCAGTCTGCGGGCACCGGAGACTCTGCCGGCAGACTGCTGAAAACCCCGCAGACGCCAAGGTTCTGTAACAGGGCATGACCTCTATCCAGCCCTAAACGAAATCGAAGGTTGCCGAACAACTGTCAACTGTATAACTTGCGCTTTACAGAGCTGCGGAAATACCCCGCATGCGACCCCAAAACGTGTAAGGGCGGGACTTCAGTCCCGCCGAAAGCGCGAACCCAGTGGGATTGCGCCGTTTAAGACATTCGCTGAACCGTAGGACGTATTTCAAGTCCTTGCCTACCTGAAACGACCAACACAGGAACTCGGTGACTTTATCCCGTTGACGACGACCCATCCATTATCCGCAGACCGATGAGTCGCACAGTGCACATCGTGGATGCCTGCGGACCAGGCTCCATGAGCGATATAGCCCTGTCCGTAAGCAAAGACCGAGTCGCCCGGCCTGGCGGAAACAGCACCGCTCAGGTTGTCATTCACGGCGATCTGAATGTTGACTGGACCGTCTTCAGGAAGCATCACTCTCAAAGTGATGATGTGGTGAGAGCCGTGCTGTCCGCCGTGGTTCATGCGCGTTCCCGTAGCGATTCCGCAGGCCATTACGTTTTCGACATAGCCCCTGGAATCGCTGCGAATCATCTCCTGCAGTTTTGCGTTCACCTGAGGACCACAGGCAGCAGGAACAGGGACATCGCGCCCCTGGGCGCGTGCATAGTTCGGACAGATTCCAATTGCCGTAATGAGTGCAATAAGTACCTTGATACGCATCCAGTGAGTAACTCCTTATCCTGATTTGCACGATTTGCAGTATCAGTGCCTGAGCGAGTCGGTACCCCTGAAACGACATACTCCCGGATTACTCCGGGAGCAGGATCAAGTTAGCATGGACCCTGAACAGGGGTTGTGATAGCGGTCACGGGTAGGAGACCCAAACAACCGGCAAGCCAATTCTGGAGAGCTGGATATGAACCGAGAGCCCCCAGACGGCCATGCGCGCAGTCGAAGGGTCCCTTGCATTTGGGAGCCGAGGAGGGATGTCGCCGGTGCCTCCACCTACCACCTCGAACCCACGAATACGGACCGGAGAGGATAACAATCGTCTCCGCCGAGCCCTCTACCCGGAATGTCTCCTCGCCGTGCATGAACGGCGCGCACACCGATTCCCGAGAGACGATGGGCGTCCTCGGTCCAGTCGCCTATTTGGACTTTCCAGAGTTCTTGGTCTGGTCCGCAGATGCGGGTCCGGAATATCGAGGCGCCCTCCACCAGGGTACGCGTTGGTCGCAGTGGCCATCCAGAGAGACAGGAAAAATTCCCCACTCCTCCCGGGGTCACGGTCACGCGAAAATCGGGAAAATAAATACCCCACTGGGCGTGGGCAGAATGGAGTGCGATTCGGACAAGACAGTCCTTTTCGAACCAGCCCGGACGCGGTTAGCCCAATCCCAGAATCCTCCGGTTCCGTTCCTTGTCCGTCGCGCCTCCGGCGAAGTCATCGAAGGCCTTCTCCGTCACGCGGATGATGTGGTCCTGAATGAACGGAGCGCCTTCGGCAGCGCCCTGTTCGGGATGCTTGAGACAGCACTCCCACTCGAGCACCGCCCACCCCGGGTAGTCGTACTGCGCGAACTTCGAAAAGATCTGGCTGAAGTCCACCTCGCCGTCACCTAGCGACCGGAACCGGCCGGGGCGATCGATCCACGGGAGATATCCCCCATAGACCCCGGCGCGGCCGGTGGGGTTGAACTCTGCGTCCTTCACATGGAACGCCCGGATGCGCTGGTGGTAGATGTCGATGAATTCGAGGTAGTCGAGCTGCTGCAGGACCATGTGGCTGGGGTCGTAAAGAATGTTCGCGCGGGGATGATTGTCGACCGCGGCAAGGAAGCGCTCGAAGGTCACGCCGTCGTGAAGGTCTTCGCCGGGGTGCAGCTCGAAACAGGCATCGACTCCGTTTTCGTCGAAGGCATTGAGGATTGGGAGCCATCGGCGTCCGAGCTCGGCGAAGGTTTCTTCGATGAGGCCGGCGGGGCGCTGCGGCCAGGGATAGAAGAAAGGCCAGGCAAGGGCTCCGGAGAAGGTGGCGTGAGCGGTGAGGCCAAGGTTTCGGCTGGCGCGCGCAGCCCAGTGCAGTTGCTGCACGGCCCATTGTTGGCGCTCGTGCCCGTCGAGCCCGGCGGGCGCGAAGCCTTCGAGCATGGTGTCGTACGCGGGATGGCTCGCGACAAGCTGGCCCTGTAAGTGGGTGGATAACTCAGTGACCGCGAGGCCGGCTTCGCGGACCGTGCCGAGGATTTCGTCGCAGTAGGTTTGGCTTTCGGCGGCGCGCTGGAGGTCGAAGAGGCGGGCGTCCCACGAGGGGATCTGGATGCCGGCGAAACCGAGACCGGCGGCCCAGTTGGCCATGCCGCGCAAGGTGTTGAAAGGTGCTTCGTCGCCTGCGAATTGCGCTAGGAAGATGCCTGGTCCTTTGATGGTCTTCATGACGGAGTGCTCCTGAGCAGTTGAGAGTCCTGAACCAGTCTATTCTTCGAACTCGGTTTCTTCAGGCGTGTCGGTCGGGCTCTCGAAATCGATGCGATAGCCGTCGGGGTCGCTGAGTGAGACAACCCACAGACGATTCCCGACAAATGGGCGATTGCGGGTTTCCACCCCGCGCGATTTGAATTCGCGATAGAGTGCCAGAGCGTCGTTGCACATGAAGCAGACAGATGCTCCGGCACCAAGCGTTTCTTTTGGCCGCCGGTCCGGCAGAAACTCCTGTAGCATGAGGGCGGCTTCGCCGAGTTCAAGCCAGCACCAGCGGATCTCTCCACCGGGATAGTGCCCGTCGCCCTCGGGGATCCAGGAGTTTTTCAGCGTGAATCCCAGCCCGTCGATATAAAAACGCAGCGAGCGTTGCATATCGGTCACGCCGAAGAAGGGTACCGCCTGCTTGACATTGACCGTAGAAACTGTCGTCTCTGTCATGATTTTTACCTCCACCTCAACGTGGGAAACAGACCGACACGCGGAGTTCAGGCGCTTTGAGGCAGCGACGCTTGAGCTACGCCTTCTCTGTCTGCGCGGTGTGCACCGAACGCGTGAATGGTCCGTGTTCCCGCGATGACCTTGCCCGCATGCGCGACTCCGCGAGGAATCACGTATTCGTTGCCCGGAGCCAAGGGAATGCGACGGCCATCGAGGATCAACGTATAACACCCTTGCACCACAACCATGTACTCGTCGTAATTGTGCATATGTTCGGCAGATTCCGCATTGTGAGCACAGGTCCAAAACGCCATTTGTTTGCCGTTGATGCCGTCGAAGACGTAGCCTTCTACGCCCGGGGTAGCCTGGCTCGTTGTCCGAATTCTGTCGGCACGATCTTTCATGAATTCGGGGAAAGCGTCCATACTCCTGAATCCTCTCTGTTCCGATGAATCCTCAGAAATCGACCCAGCGGCCGGTTTTGTTGCTCTCGATGGCGCGCTCAATGAAGCGCATGCCGCGGACGGCGGCGCGGATGCCGGGTAGCGTGGCGGGCGCTTCGGCCTTACTAGCGCGCCAGACTTCGAGCCAGTCAGCGAACTCACGATAGAGCACGGCGAAGGCCTCGAAGTATCCTTCGGGATGGCCGCCGGGAAGGCGCGCGACGGCGCGGGCGTCGGCGGAGAGATAGCCGGCGGACGCGTGGCGGGTTTCATCGGGGCCGGAGTTGCGGCGGATGACGAGCGTGTTGGGACTCTCCTGCTGCCAGTGCAGGCTGGCCTTTTCTCCGTAGACGCGGATACGCAGGCCATTGCCCTCGCCGGCGGCGATTTGCGAAGCCATGAGGATGCCCTGCGCGCCGTTCGAGAGCTTGAGCAGTGCGGTGCAGTCGTCGTCGACGGGACGGCTGTCCACCACCGAGCGTAACGTGCCCTGGAGCGCAGTCACGTCGAGGCCGGTGATGTATTCGAGCAGGTGGAAGGCGTGGGTGCCAATGTCGCCGATGCAGCCGCCGGGCCCGCTGATCTTCGGATCGACGCGCCATGCGGCCTGCTTCTGGCCGGTGGCTTCGAGAGACTCGCTGAGCCAGCCCTGCAGGTATTCGACGACAACCTTGCGGATGGGGCCGATTTCGCCTGCGGCGCAGAGGGCGCGGGCATCGCGGACGAGGGCGTACCCGGCATACGTATGGGTAAGGCCGTAGGGGATAGCGGCGCTCTTTACCGCACTTTCAAGTTCGAGCACCTCATCGTAGGTTGCGGTGGCGGGCTTGTCGCTCATGACCGGAATGCCCGCCTTGAGCGCGGCTTTGGCGATGGGCAAATGCGTGCTGTTGGGCGTGGCGATGACGACAAAGTCGATGCCGTCGGGGCGCTGCTTTTCTTTGCCGATCATCTCGTCGTAGCTCGCGTAGGCGCGTGCGGGGTCGATGCGATAGGAGGCGCCGGCAGCACGGGACTTTTCCGGCGAGGAGGAAAACGCGCCGGCGACGAGTTCGATTCTGCCATCGAGTTCCGCGGCAATGCGGTGCACCGGGCCGATGAATGCGCCCGGGCCGCCGCCCACCATTCCCATGCGAAGTTTGCGTGATTCTGTCATTCGATTGATGACCTCGTAGGATTCAGATTTCAAGTTGGGCGCGGCGCAACCCCGGAGCCAGCGTGCGCAGCAAGAGCAGCGCCAGCAGGTATGCGCAGCCCGAGTAGATAAACAGTGGCACAAAGCCGGATTGCGTGTGCAATTCGCGTGCGTGCTGAAGCACGCTGCCGGCAATGGGCTGGAAGATAGCTCCGCCGATGGCCCCGGCCACCTGGCCGAAGCTTACAACGGTACCGACGTGCTCGGACGGAAACATGTCAGAGGCGGTGGTGAAGATGTTTGCGGACCAGCCCTGATGTGCCGCGGCGGCGAGCGAAACCAGGCCGACAGCAAACCACTCGGACCTGAGGCCGCCGGCGATCATGACGGGCAGCACGAAGCACGCGCAGGTGAGCATGGCGGCGAGGCGCGCGGATTTGAGGGTCATGCCGAGACGGATGTATCCCTTGGGAAGCCATCCGCCGTAGACGCTTCCGATGGTCGATGCGACATACACGGCGACGAGCGGCGGGCCCATGTGGACGAGGTCGAGCCCGAAGCGCGAATTGAAGTATTGCGGAAGCCAGAAGAGGAAGAACCACCAGACGGGGTCGGTGAGGAACTTGCCGAGCATGAATCCCCACGCCTGGCGATGGCGCAGCAGATGCCACCAGGGCAGGACTCTTGCGGCGGGCGCGGCAATGTTGTCGGCGTGAGCGGGGACGACGGATGGATCGAACGCTTCGCAGGGCCGGCGGTAGCGGATGGACCACCAAACGATCCACCCGGCGGAGAAGATGCCGGTGACGAGGAACGATGCGCGCCATCCGAAATGAATCGCGACCCACGGCACGACCAGGGGCGCCACGATGGCTCCCACGCCCGCTCCGGAGTTGAAGATGCCCGTTGCGAGCGCGCGCTCGCGCGGAGGGAACCACTCGGCAGTGGCCTTGACGGCAGCGGGAAAGTTTCCGCTTTCACCGAGGCCGAGAAAGAAGCGCGCGATACCGAAGCCGAGGACGGTGCGGACCAGCGCATGGGCCATTGCCGCCAAGCTCCAGAGGCCGGTGACTAGCGGATAGCCCCTACGGCAGCCGAGGCGATCGACGAGGCGGCCGGCAAAGATGACGCCCAGCGCATAGGCCACCTGGAAGGCCGCGAGGACGTATCCGTATTCCTTGTCCGTAAGGTTGATGCTGGTTTCGACAGTGGGCCAACCGGCGAAGAACGGATGCAGGTGGATGACCTGCCCGTGAAGGATCGGCTTGAGGATCGAGAGCACCTGGCGATCGACATAGTTGATCGTGGTGGCCACGAAGAGCATGGCGCAGATGGTCCAGCGTCCCTGCAGCGGGGGTGGTTCGGATAGTGCTTCGAGTTCCTCGGGGCGGGGCGTCTGGGTTCGCATCACTACCAGTCTGTCAGGGTGCCGTCGATTTTACGGTTCACGGGGAGATAGGCGCGCTGGTAAGGGTAGTTTGCGGCGAGCTTTTCGTCGAGATCGACGCCGAGTCCGGGCGCGTCGCCGGGATACATGAAGCCGTCCTTGAAGTAATAGCTGTGCGGGAACACCGCATCGGTTTCGCCGGTGTGCGGCATGTGCTCCTGGATGCCGAAGTTATGCACAGCCGTATCGAAGTGCAGTGCCGCGGCCATGCAGATGGGCGACAGGTCGGTGGCTCCGTGGCAGCCAGTCTTGACGTGGTAGAGCTCGGCGAAGTCAGCGAGTTTTTTGAGATGGGTGATGCCGCCGGCATGGGTCAGCGTGGCGCGGATGTAATCGACCCACTGGTTGCGGATCAGGTCGTGCGCATCCCAAAGCGAGTTGAACACTTCGCCCACGGCAATGGGCGTTGTGGTGTGCTCGCGAATGACGCGAAAGCCTTCCTGCAGCTCGGCGGGCGTGGGATCTTCAATCCAGAACAGATGGAACGGCTCGAGCTCCTTGCCGAGACGCGCGGCTTCGATGGGCGTGAGGCGATGGTGGCAGTCGTGCAAGAAATAAAGATCTTCGCCGAAGGTCTCGCGCACACGGGCGAATAGCCTGGGCACGGAGCGCAGATAGGGCTCGGTCTCCCATTCGTATTCCGAGGGCAGTCCGCGCTCGGCGGGCTCGTAGCGGCCGGGGCCTTTGGCCACACCATAGGTTGATTTGAGACCGGCGATGCCGCTCTGCACGCGGATGGCTCTGTAGCCCATGTCGCGGTGTCTGGCGACATCTTCGAGGGCGGAGTCGATGTCTTTGCCGAATGCATGGCAATAGACGAGCACGCCATCGCGGCTCTTCCCGCCGAGAAGGTTGTAGACGGGCGTATTGAGCGCCTTGCCTTTGATGTCCCAGAGCGCCATGTCCACCGCACCGATTGCCGACATGGTGACTGGGCCGCGGCGCCAGTACGGGCCGCGATAGAGGTATTGCCATATGTCTTCGGTTTGGAAGGGATCGCGCCCGATGAGGCAGGGGATAACGTGATCAGTGAGGTAGCTCGCCACGGCAAGCTCGCGTCCGTTCAGCGTCGCGTCTCCCAAGCCGTAGATACCTTCGTCCGTCTCGATTTTGAGGGTGACGAAGTTGCGGCCCGGGGAGGTGATGTTGACGGTGGCGGAGGCGATTTTCACTTCCTGAGCTCCTGACTTCCAGCTACTGGCTGCTGACCGTCAGCCGTCGGCTTGTCCTCGCTCTGCAGAAGGCTGAGGGCTGTCACTTACTGGTTGACTCCGCTGGCTAGGAAGCCGCCGTCCACCGCGACAATTTCACCGGTGACGAATGACGCCGCTTCCGAGGCAAGGTAAACGGCGGTGCCGGCGAGTTCTCTGGCTTCGCCGAATCGGCGCATAGGCGTGCGCAAGATCAACTCTTCACCGCGCGGCGTCCCCTGGATCAGCGAACGGTTGAGCGGAGTAGGAAAGACACCGGGCGCGATAGCGTTGACGTTGACTCCGGTTCGCGCCAGCTCGATCGCAAGCACCTTGGTGAGCGAGCCGACGGCCGCTTTGCTGGCCGAATAGGCCGCCACCTGGAAGAATCCGAGAAACGTGGTCAGAGACGCAATGTTGATGATGCGCCCGTAGCCCGCCTTGACCATGGTCTTGCCGAAGATCTGGCAGGAGCGCAGGGTGCCGGTGAGGTTGGTTTCCATTACCCGCGACCACTCAGCCTCGCTCTCCTCGAGCGTGGGCGATTTGTGGGTGACGCCGGCGGCGTTCACCAGGATGTCGATCTTACCGAACTGGTTCAACACCGCGTCGTGCAGCGCCTGCACCGATGCGCGATCCAGAACATCGCTGGCCACGCGCATGGAGCGGCGGCCCAGGGCTTCGATTTCGGCAGCCACTGCGCTCACCTGCTCCAACCGGCGCGAGCTGGGCACTACATCAGCGCCGGCCTCGGCGAGGCCCAGTGCGATGGCGTGGCCCAGGCCCGTGGTGCCTCCGGTTACGACCGCCACACGGCCGGTGAGATCAAACAGATTCTTCGTCATAGGGATGACTCCTGTATACCGGACCACTTTACAGGATGGGGTCGGGGGCGGTCATGGACTTCCAGTGCAATTCTGTTGGTGTAAGTCGCTTTAGTCGCGAGCACTTCAGCATTCCAATTTCAATGCCGCCGTGCGTTAGAGTGTTGATGAGCGTAGTGCAGAGGAGTTGGATGGACACGATCGTGGTTCCCGGTTCCGGCCGGCGATGGGATTGCGTGAGCCTGGGCGAAGTGATGTTGCGATTGGATCCTGGCGCGGGGCGCATTCACAGCGCGCGGCGCTTCGATGTGTGGGAGGGGGGCGGCGAATACAACGTGGCGCGCGGTCTGCGGCGGTGTTTCGGCCTGCGGACGGCGGTGGCCACGGCGCTGGCGGATAACGCAGTCGGGAGACTTGTCGAAGACTTGATCCTGCAGGGCGGCGTGGATACTTCCCTGCTCCGCTGGGTGAAGTACGACGGCGTGGGCCGCGAGGTGCGCAACGGACTGAACTTCACCGAGCGCGGGTACGGCGTTCGGGCAGCAGCGGGCTGTTCAGATCGGGGACATACGGCGATCAGCCAGGTGAAGCGCGGCGATTTCGACTGGACGGCGATTTTTGGCAGGGCGAATGGATCGCGATGGCTTCATACGGGCGGGATTTTCGCAGCGCTCTCGGAGTCGACAGCGGATGTGGCTGGCGAAGCCATGGATGCGGCACGGGCGACTGACACGCCGATCTCGTTCGACCTGAATTATCGCGAGTCGCTGTGGAAGTCGATTGGCGGGAAGGCACGCGCACAGGAGGTGAACCGCGAACTGGCGCGCAAGGTGGACGTGCTGTTAGGGAATGAAGAAGACTTCTCCGCCATGTTGGGTATCGAGGTGAAGGGTGTAACGGAGGATTTTGGGGATCTGCCTATCGCGGGATACGAGGCGATGCTGCGGGAAGTAGCGACGGCGTATCCGAATGTGAAACTGGTGGCGAGCACTCTGCGTACGGCGCATACGGCGACACAGAATGCCTGGGGGGCCATCGCACTTTACAACGGCGAAATTGTGCATGTTCCGCAACGGGATGTGGAGATCTTCGACCGCGTGGGCGGTGGCGACAGCTTCGCATCGGGGCTCATTTACGGGTTCCTCGCGGGCAAGAGCTTTGAGTGGGCAGTGCAATGCGGCGTGGCGCATGGCGCGCTGGCGATGACAACGCCCGGCGACACGAGCATGGCTTCGCTGTCCGAAGTGGAACGGGCAATGAAGGGCGGCGGAGCGCGGATTGCGCGGTGAGGAATAGCTTCCAGCCGCTAGATCCCAGCTGGTTACGAGGGAAGACGGATGCCAGAGACTACGCAGGAATGGATCGAACGCGTCGGGTTGATCCCGGTGTTGCGTGCGAAAAACGCGCGGCAGGCGCACGCGGTTGTGGATGCGATGATTGCCGGCGGAGTGACGGTCGTCGAAGTCACGATGACTGTGCCCGGGGCTGTCGATTTGCTCAAGGAGTTGAAGAAGGAGCATGGAGAGAAACTGCTGTTGGGCTCAGGGACAGTGACAACCGCGAAGGAGGCCGCGGCGACGATTGAGGCGGGGGCGGAGTTTGTCGTCAGCCCGAGCCTGCACGTGGAAGTTATTGAGGCGACGAAATCGGCGAAGAAGCTGTCGATTCCCGGAGCTCTAACGCCGACCGAAGTCATTACGGCACATCGTGCGGGCGCGGACTATGTGAAGATCTTTCCGTGCTCGGCCGTGGGCGGTGCGCCGTACCTGAAGGCGCTGCTGGCCCCGTTTCCTTTCCTTAAGCTGATTCCCACGGGCGGAGTGACGTTGCAGACTGCGGAAAGCTTCTTAAGGGCCGGTGCGCGGGCGCTTGGCGTGGGAAGCGACCTGGTAAACCTGGCGGCGATTGATGAGGGCCGTCCGGAGGCGATCACAGAGGCTGCGCGAGCATATCTCGAAGTGCTGGCGAAATGCAGAACGGCCTGATTTTCGAAGCCCGCCTCCGAACCTACTGGTTTGCAGACCCGGCCCCGTCGTCCACCATGCGCATCTCACCGCGGAACTGGTGGTAGTTCTGAAAGATGACATCGTTCAGAAACGTCTTGGCCGGTCCCTTGAACGTGGCCATGTGCATGCCCTCCGGCGGCGCGGCGGTGTGCGCCCTGAGGATGGAAACGCTCTTCACCGGCAGAACCACTGTCTTTTCGCCCACCTGCACTGGCGCGTACTCCACTACCATTCCGGCGCTTGACACCAGTTCTCCAGGCGTCAGCTCTGCTTGAACGCTGATGCGCATGACTGCGCCAGTGGCAGGGTTGAAGGCGATTTCTCCGCCATAGCCAGTCTTCTCGCTGTATATATGGGTCGGAATGGATTCGCCTACATCCTCGCGGGTGCAGCAGAACTGTATGACATAGTGTGACGCATCCTTGTTCACTTCATAGTGAAAGACGGCGTCGGCGCCGTCGGTTCCCTGCTCCCAGCGGGCCCAGGTGATCTTGCCCTTGACCGCGTCGGAGAGCACGGTGCTAAGGAAGGGGCCGAATTCGCCCGCAGTCCGCAGACCATGCGTTGGGGAAGATCTTTGAATATCTTTTCCATTTGACTCCAGCACTTCGTGCCCGCTGCGATAGGCGACCTGCGTGCTGACGCGGTTCACGGCATGCAGCGGCAGGTAGCTGTAGCTCACGATGCCGGTCGGCTCGAGCACATCCTCATTGGGCCGGTCTTCAAAGGCGGTCGTAGCGCGGGTGGCGATGAAGTTCGGCAATCCGTGCAGTGCGTTGTTGGCGTAATTGACAACGTTGACCAGCATCTGCCTGAGAGCCGCCGCGTCGGGCTGCGGCTTGGCGAGAACTTCCGCCTTCGCCGGTTCCAGCAGCGCGGCGGAATCGGCGAGAATCACCAGAGCCTGGCGCGATTTGTCACCGGGAACGGAGGCGCTCAATTGCGCGAAGCGCTTGGGATCGAGGCGCTCCGTGAGT
>Ga0134126_10006944_pt1 | contig 14229 bp, 12 predicted proteins | sample KB31752_FD_96881 | JGI IMG/M metagenome (GOLD analysis project Ga0134126, IMG submission 96881) | Terrestrial soil microbial communities with excess Nitrogen fertilizer from Kellogg Biological Station, Michigan, USA - KB3-175-2 | ecosystem: Environmental > Terrestrial > Soil > Unclassified ... | reverse complement strand
TTTAAGCATTTACTAGTAGAAATTTTTTTGTATTCAATAATATCAGTATCCCAAACTCGGTGCAGATTTGTTTCTCTATCTAAAAAATTAAGTTTAATATTATTGCCACCTCTATCGCTTGCATAACCATCATGTAATGGCTGATGCAAGTCGCCAATTAAATGAATCAGTATCATGATATCTTTCTTAACCTGTTCTTTAAGAAGTGAGTTCTTATTTTCTAATTCAGTCATCACTTTAGACAATTCATTTATTATATTAGGTTCATTGGTTGGAGTATATTGCTTGCTTTCCTCAATATTTATATAATGCATTGGCTTCATATAGTCATAGCTGTGGTCGGACTTAATTGAATCCATCCATACACTTGCATTTTCAATACTTGTACTTCCTAAGTAATTCAATATATTCTTTTTAGTAGTAGGTTCTAAATAACTAAATGCAATCTCTACTATTATGGTATGCCCTTCTTTCCCCCATGCATATAGGGCTTTAGGTAAAATAGTAATAGCAGCAACTATAGAAATAAGTAAGGCTAATTTTTTCATAATATATCTATATGAGGTTTTTCAGTAATGGCCTTGAAGCCAATTTTTAAAATTCTATCAAAGAAAAACGAACTAAGTGTAGACTGGGGGTATTCATTATCATTATATAAAAATTTGTTATTTATTTTCCATCCATTAATAATCGCTCTCTCCCCATATTTTTGTGTATTAATCATGATAGTATTTACTGCGTGAAATTTACTAATATTATTTTCACAAGCCCATCTAAAAGATTTAGTTATAGATGTGTCTATTAATAAGATAACCTGACAAATTGAGAAATTATTTAAAAGATCATAAAGTATGGCATCAGTCTTTTCACTTGTATTACAATTAATATGAAAAAGTTTATAAACAGTAAAATTTAAAAACTTTTTACACTCTTCGATAGCAATTCTTTTCCATATTAGAACGAGTTCTTCTTTTTTCTCGTCAATTGGGTAATTAGGGTTAAGGATTTTATTTACTATTTCATAAAAGTTCATATCATTACTTACAATATTTATGATGTATCTTGCTTCATGAAAATCTGTAATGAAGCCGCCGGATTGCAGAGGAATTATCAAATTTTTGGAATATAGATTCTCCAAAATTTCTTTTTCAAATTCGCTTGTTGGTGCATAAGGCTTATCAAGATAATAAATTGGATTAAGAATTCTTAAGTCTTCTGTAAGACCTGCTCTAAATAAAGCACCAAGATAGACTAAGTCATTGAACTCAAGATTTTCATATTGGACAGGCTTTTGATTCTTTATAAAATCTTCAAGTTCTTGTTTTTTCCGGGCTTCTTCTGCTTGTTCTTTAAGCTCTAATTCTTTTTTACAATTACTACATTTGCAATTATTTGATTCTACATGACCACATTCATTACATCGTGGTAGTGGAGTATAATAGGAATCCCTTGTTTTATATTCTTGATACAGATTAACATTGCAATATTGGCATAGACGATCTATTTTTTTTGAAGGGAAGTACTTGACAACAGTTTTTTTCTTAGAATCAATATTATACTCTTTCAATAAGTTTGAAATTTTTTCACCAGCATAATATTTCTTAATTAATTCATCTACTTGATTATCTGTTAAATGAGAGAGTGGATTTGACATACCTAGTTTTTTAATGGTTCAATTTATAGGTCGTCGCGGTTATTGAAATTAAAATTTATTCTCATAACACACAAATATATTTTCTCAACGGGTTATGTAATTATATTTTTTTCCATTTCTTTTGATTTTTAACTAGCTAACTTTTAATGAGAAATAATAATAATGAAATTGAGATAGAAGGTCTACCTAAAGGGATTTATGTATTAAAGGCTATCGGAAATCTAAGACCTCGAGGTGATAACTTACCGGAAGTTGAAGTTATTTTAGGGAATGTTTTTGATAGTAAATACGACAAACTACTTAGGGCTGGAGAAAAGACAACTATATATGAAAAGTCTTTTGTTGACAAGGATCAAAGGTATTTTATAAGTGTACGTTTTATTCCTCTCCTAAGAATAGGCTGCGTATTCAGAGATGGAAAAAGGATAAATACAAATCTATTAGATACAACTATAAACTTATCCATTTTTAACCCTTTGGAACATAAACCTCAAAAACTATATAATTTACTAGGAAAACATGACTTTGAAAATATTTTTGGTGGACTATCTAGTGAAGAGAGAGAGAAAAGTAAAAATCAAATTTATAAAATAGCGTTTTCTCAACATGCTATATATGCAAATTACCTTAAAATTCCTGTTACCGATTTCAAATCTTCAGATAAAGTACTAGCAGATGTTGATTATTTATTGATTCCCTCTTATGAGATTCTAAGATTCTATTATTTAAGAAGCGATAATATTATAGATGCGGTATTTAGTGATCCCACTGTGAATGAGAATTTATTTTTTGAAAGGGAGGAAAGTGATTTTTTAACTGCAAAGACAGGTAAAAATACAATTATTCTAAAATCAAAAATGCTACTTGATGACGCATTAGTAATTTACCGAATGATGTATGACGAAGACGCAAACAGACAATTAACTTATTTTAGAATATTACTTTCTAGCGATTATTATTATGAAAATAGAGCTACTTTTTATGGAGGTATTCCATATTATGATAAAATTAAATTGAACGTGTCTGGAATTAAGTTAAACCTGATGTTTGACCCAGATGAGGGATATGTAAATATTTATTTAGTGAATCAGATACTGGTTCACCATGATCAATGGAATATTGATTCTTTAGAAATATTAAAAGAAGTAACTAGATCAAACAACTCTCAAACTAATGACAAGAAAAGAACCCCACGGGAATTAGGAGAGATTGCGGATTCTGTTAAACTAACTGATCTAGTAGGTAAAAAATATCCTTCATCAGATAGAAAATTTATTGTTGCTGATGAAGAAGATTCCCAGAATTGTAATAGAGTGAAAGTTAAGATAGGTTATATAGAAAGGCTTGAAATAGGGGATGAGTTAAAAACGGAATATTATGATATATATACTGGTAAGGAAGAGTCTAACTTTTCTCTCTTGGATAAAACTGAAAATGGTGATGATGCTTTAAGAGGAGCCAGAATCACAACAAATGAAATAGAAAAGAATAAATATATCAGGGATAAGGAAGAAGATTTGGATAAAACAATGGTTAACATTTCCAATGCGTTATCCTATTGTGAAGATAAATTTTATACTAAGGTAAAACCCACTATTTATAGAAAATGCTATAAGATTAGCAGCCCTTTTGTTACCTTATTTCCTAAAGAAATGTATTGGGGTGGTAAAAAAAATAAGGAATTAGCTTGGTTATTCTGCTTTTACGACTGGAAAAAAAAGGAATGGATTAATGAGCGTCCAATAGTTTTTATAGAGATTAATTCTGGCAATAATTATTGCTATATCTATAAGCTCCGACCTAAGTATTATAAAAATACATCAAGTCCTAAGTATATAAAAACCTCAAATAATGAGAGATTGACGGAAGAAGATATAAAAGAATTATTACTTCATATGGCTGAAAGTAGTTCTGATAGTTTGGAGTTTGATAACCCAGAATCTAATATTGACGATTCTAAAAAGAACGACAAAAAGAAATTAGATTTCTTTAAAACTAAGATAAATAAAATTCTTCCTACTAAGATTGCAGATACGGATTCTATTGAGGATTATGCTAATAAGTTATATAAGAAGATAAAGGAGACGCTTTCATTCTAATTGTTGACTATTTCTTTTATTCTTTTGTCTCCACCTCTCCAACTCCTTCTTGAAATCATGCCGGGCTATCCTTTTATTGAGGTGAAGCGTTACTATCTCCCAATACCAGAAAGGAAGTTCATCCTCGTTGTTATTGACCATGAATAATGTTTCAATCCATATCCTATTTCTGGAACATATAGTAATAAAATTGATAGGCCAGTTCTCAAGTAAGAAAAATGCTATTCGCAATAGTTGTATTCGTTCTTTGATTCGCTTTTGTTCAAACAGTTCATAAACATACTTTTTACGATAATGGTATTGAATACCTAGCATCTTTGATATATCGTCTTTAAGTCTGAGCGGCTCTTCCCGTTCACTATTAAGAATCCTGAGTATCTGGTATAGTCCATTAAAGTATAAATGAGAATAGTTATGGCTTTCTGTATAACCTTGATCAATGTAAGTATTGATAAGCTGTTGATATTTTATAATTGTTGGCTCAGCTTTACTACCTCTACTTTTCTTAAGGTCGTAGCCACAGTTGTAACAGTGAGTAAAGGATTTGTCCGGCATAAGTTCTTTCTTGCCTAATTCACTTCTGGTAAACCATATTGGGGATTTACACTTTGAGCATTTTTCTTTTAAATAGCAACCACAGTCAGGGCAACATACCGAGATAGATAATCGCCATTTCTTTCTATAGTAAGGATGTTTTTTATCTTTACGAAGGCATCCTGGGCAATACATTAGCCCATACCTTTCTATCTTAGAATTTTTAATTCCTAGACCTAATATCCATTTCGTATTGCCGTTGGGAATTTTCTTTAAAAATAAACTTTCCTCGTAACTTTTTAGCGTAGTCTTAAGAATTCTGCCAATAGTGATACCTGTATGCTCGGATAACTTTGATAGAAATACTTCATCGATAGTTGAATCAATGTCTCTGCTCCAAATTCGAGCGTTCTTAACAGGTTCTACACTTTTATAAAAAGTATATATTTTCTGATAGTGATTATGTGCGATCCTGGTAAGCCAGCTTGATAGTAATTCATCATTTTGAGGGAATAAGGTAGCAGGCCAAATCTCCATGCTATCCTGCTAATTTATTGGAAAGAATTCTTCTTTCGGAGGGGGCTTGCCAATCCAATTTATTTAACAGTTGCTTAGTTATTCTTTCCTCTCCGGTAGTGATTGCTTTTTCCGAGGCTTTTTTTATGATTCTTGAAACTTCTCCGATCACGCCCTCACTCATTGATAGAATTAATCCTGATAGTTCGGTTGTGGCAAGGTTAGAAGGTTTTTTCAAAGGGGTTGTTTGTTCAAAGCTTGCTAGTAACCTCAAGTATTCTTCATTCATTTGCCAGGTAGGTAAATGAAGTGGCTCAAACCTATTTGCAAGTTGTGGATCAGTCTGAATAGCATTCATCGCTTCCCTTGTGCCTACTCCTACAATTGAGATTCTTAATTCATTTGCCAGATATTTGATCACATTTAAAAAGGCTCGTTGTTTACTCATGCTGCCTGCAAGTATATGATGTATCTCATCAATGATAAGAACTTTAAGCTGTACGTGTTTTAATACTTGAATAACCTGGAATAATTTCTTATCTACTCGATCATTGATTCTGTAAGGAACAAACAGCCTGTCCAGAATATTATTATAAAATCTTCTTTCATCAGGAATGGCAGGGGCTTGTATCAGCAGGACAGGAATTTGAAGGCCTCCTTTCTCCTCATTAAGAACAGCAGTATGTTTTTTTTGAAATCTGTCCACAATAATAGTTTTACCATTATTAGTTTCGCCTATTAATAATATGTTAGGCATCCTGTGCGTGATGGGATGTTCAACTAACTCATCTAGTTTGTCGATAATATATTTAGCTCTTGGGTAACCTATCCATCGATTCTCCCTGATATATTTTTTCCTTTCCTCATCTGTTCCGGAAAGCAAGTAATGTAGTTCTGGTTTTAAGTGATCCATATTAGTTTAAATATCCAAATCGTCGTATGCGTGAATGTCTCCCTTTGGAGGAATAAATTCTGTCGCAATGGCTTTATTTATTAAAAGGTTGTTGTTTTTTTCAATATTGGTTCTGGCCTCCGATCTTTTAAGGTACTTGGCGCTCATTCGCTTATTCCCTTTTGTTCTTTGAATTGCTTGTGTTTCAATATTCTTTAAAATCTTATAAGCCTCAAAAATCATATCTTCATTATATTCCTGCTTTCCTTGTGCCTTTAGCTGTTGTACTACCTCATTAAATTCCCATATGCTCATAGGTGGCCTGGAAGTATTTCTGTATGGTATCGCAAAATATTCCTTCAGTTCAGGGTCAAGGAAATAGATAGTACTTATATCACGAAAATCTCTTTTAAATATAAATTTAGTTTTTATGCGATTCTTCCCCCCATTTGGTTCTGATGCATTAACATAACGTCTTAATACATCGTGATAATAATAAATTCCATCAATCACAACGCCATAGTCCTGCACAGTACGTTCAACAAATGGCATAAAATCAAGCCGTAGTTTTCTTTCATTTAAAATTCTTGGTGGTATACCAATTCCAGGGTTTTCATTATCGCCAAAAATACCACTGTTAAATTTTGCAAAAGGAGTAGTATGGATGGAAGAATGTATTTTCTTATGATATACATTTATGATGTAAGTGGTCAGCCATACCTCTAATTCTTTTAAAGTAAAAATGGCTTCCTTTTCGGAGTTATAACCCTTGCGTTGTTTGGTATTGGAGAAAGTAGTGCCTGGCAAGGAATGAATTTCTTTCAGGAAAGTACCTAATAGACGTTCAATATGTCCTCCGTAATGTGGTGTTGCTACAGGCCTCCATTCTAATTGTATATGATATTCCTCACAGGCGCGGCGAAGCATATTCCCCTTAAACTCTTTGGCGTTATCAAGATGAATAACCTGCATAACTCCCCAGCAAGGCCATTCTCCCTGAATATCTAGTTTTGCTAACCACTGTTCTTTTGGTAAAATACAGTGCGATATGCATAATCCAGTTCCTGTAGCCCCAGGAGGGTCTAAAGAGATATAGAAGCCACATACCATTCTGCTGTATACATCAATTGCCAAAGTGATCCAGGGGCGGCCAATAGGCTTTCTATAGGTTTCATCAACTACAATTATATCCAGTTTGGTATGGTCGATCTGAACTACAGCTAAGGGATGGGCTAGGTCAGGAAATGAGCCTGTCTTTGGCGCAAATTTTTCTTTGGCGGCTTTTTTACCATCCCTTCCGGCTATTCTCTGAAATTCGGATATTTGAGACAATCTATAACGAACGGTATTACTGTGAGGAGCAGTAATTTTGGCATTCTTACAATATATTTGAACCTCTTTACAAACTTGGGAAACAGATTTTCTTTGTTTGGTTAGGTAGACATCTTCAATGACTGATTTAATTATCTCATCTAGTTCCGGTGAAAGTCGACTCAAGCCACGCCCTCCATTATTTTCTTTGGGTATTAGAGATGATAGAAGTCCGGTAGTATCATAGGCATCAATCCATCGGTATAAACTAGGAACACTATATCCGGTTTTTTTCGAAACTTCTTTTACAAGAGCTCCATTACCTCTGTTTTCTATAAGAGGCCTAATAGCATTTAAACGTTCTGTAGCAATTTGCCAGTCTTTTTCTGAGCTTAAATCTATTGGAGGTTCGAGAATAATTGATTCTTCGTCCGATTTTGCTGGTTGTAGCTCACTGATTTTAAGCTTCTCAATCTTGTTTGTACCTTCTTCCTGCCCCATAACCCAATTAAGATTAAGGTGACGGTAAATAGTGTACTTCTTATTTTTGTAGCAAACAAGGGTGCCTTCATTCAAAGACAATGCTTTCATGGTTTTCTGAATTTTGGTTCAATAGTATCTAAAGCCCATATTTCTGACTTCATGGTAATTTTTCTATTTAGATCGCAGCCAATTATGCGTAGGTCTATCATGTACCATAAATGGTGCAAAAGCTCTGCTCTTCTGTTTTTATCAATAGTGGCTGCCTTTATTAGTTCTTCGGGGTTGCTTAAGCGTAATTCTCGGATAGTATCTAATAATTGCTCCATCATACCTCTTTCGTGATCGGCATGACGATATTTTAATAGAAATTTCGCATTGAAGAGATATTCCGTCCGTATTTCAACTTCGGTCATTATCTTAAATTTCCAGCCCTGGGAATCGGCATAGCGCATGGCAGCAAGGAACTTTGGCTTAAGCTCTTTCCAATTCTTTTTTCTGTCTTCTCTATATTTGACCTCGACTAAAGCGGGTTTAAAATGGCGAGGTAATTCACGGTCTTTACGATAGCTGACTAAAAAATCAGGGGTGTATCTTCTGAATTGATTATTGTCGGTAAAGTCAATTGTTACAGGCTGTTCTTCATAACAGAATACATTAAGATCAAACTCCTGTAGATAAGCAAAATCTCTCTCCAATGTAGATTCAAAAGATACAATGGCACTGTTTTTAGCACTAAAGCTAATTCCGCTTACTGATCTGTGATAATTTTTTTTTAGAGGTCTAACGGGCATATTTAATTCTCATTAGCTGTTGTACTATACTTAAATGTAATTAATCGGTTTTGTAACTATTCTCAATAGCTTCTGTATTTTATCAACATAATTGCATATATTTTCTCAATGGGTGCAAGATAACACATCAGAAAGGTATACACGGCTTTTGGGAAACCCGCCTGACAGAATTATTTATGAAAGACTATAAGCTGAACGTCGGTAAAGCAATCTATATAAAAGATACACAGGCAGAAGCATGGAAAGCTGTATTTGCTGCTAACAAAGCATTGGACTCTGTACTGACATTTGAGCAGAAGCTAAATAAAAAGTATACGCCTGAAAAGAAGTATGCGATGGAGGAACGTAATGGTAAAAAACATAAAGTATACTCCGTAGAATATTTACAGGCTTACCACAAAGCATTAAAGGGTATGGTAGAGCGACAAATGCGAAGAGCCATAAAAATGACTGGTGACTTTTGGTATACCTGCTGGGTAGATGCCGGACAACCAGACTTAAGCAAACTGCCCGAACCTGTGTTTGAAAAAGAAGAATGGGAGACTAAAACCCCTCTAAAAAAGCATGGAGAGGAATAAAGCTAATTTTGAGTAAAGACGCTTTTTATTTTTACTATGCTAAAGCTCTTCGATAGTTTGTGCGATGGCTTTTCGGTCAGTAGATAAAACAAATAAGAAACAACAAAGGAAGCACTCAATAATAATACAAAATGAATAGTAGAATTATAATAAGGTATACTCATATAAATGAATAAGGTTGGGATGGCACTGTGGCAAAGGTATAGAGAGTAACTCCAGTTACCGGCCTGCTCAAGAAGTTGCAACGGCTTCTTATGTCTGAAATAAAAAATTTCCTTTTCCAGCCAGAAATAAACCACAATAGCATAACAGTTCAACGATTCGTTAAAGCCTATGTTGGTATGAAAATAGAGAGATTTACATACAAATAGACCTGCCCAAGCCAATAACCTGAATAAAATAATTGAGCTAGTAGTAACAGGTTTATATGTGCTATTTTTAAGACGATACACTTCAGCCAACTTTACTCCCAGCAGCCAGCAGGGAAGACCTACCAGAAAATTCAAATAGCCATACCTGGGGTAAATTCCGAACGGATATCCTGTTACAATGTCCCCGCTTGCCTCCAGCCTTACAAAGGCTATTATAATAGCATAAGAGATAAGGAAAGAAACTATAATTAATGTGTTCCATTTGTAATATTTTCTTAACCACAAAAGCAGAGGGAAAAGGAGATAGTAAATAATTTCTGCCTTCAGGCTCCATAAAACGCCAAGATTATGAAGGTTAAAATAAGTACCTAATAGGAAAGCTACTATCATCGGGATTCCAATGCGAATTAACCGTTTGGAGTAAAACTCTCCTATGTTTAGTGGCTTACCTGAAGTGTAAGGGTAGTTGATGCAAAAGCCAGAGATTACAAAAAAAACGATAACAGCAGTAGGGCCGGAAATAGCATGAGAGTATAGTAAATAAAGAGCTTTTAAAATAAAGCTGCTTTCATTTAAAGTTGAGTAGCGAGGTAACTCCAATAAATGGTCCACAGCAACAAATAAGGCCGCAATAAACCTAATAGAATCTAATCCTTGTATTCTATTGCTATTGAGAGATACCTGAGGCTGCATGGAGTTATTTTATATAAACGCTGGAGCAAGAGCTTGTAGTGTAAAGGTATGAAATAATAATTATTTGTCACTGAAAAGTAGCAGGACGGTAATAACAGTAATATATGTATCAAGGCTTTATTTGATCCTTATGTTTTTCTGAATAAAGCTTTAAATAGTAAAATGATTTAGCTTTTCTTTCTTTATCCTGCTTATACTTATTATATAAATAGGTGTCTTTTTCTAAAATTTGCTTTAAGTCAGAGTGGCTGAGTATATCTGGGTCAAATGCAAGTCCATTATTTATATTTATTGCTATTCTACAAATACGAGGTGGTTTTTTATATCCTCCTGGCTGCCATTTAAAAAATAGACAATATCTACCTATATATTCAAGTCTTTCATAAGTTCCTTTAGGACTATAAGTACTCCACCAGGTATTTATATATATGTTTTTCCCATCGCAAAATCCCCATATAGTGTCGGTTATGGTATAAGATTCCGGAAGTAGTAAATAATAGATAGTATGTCTACTTGAATCTTTGAATTCTGATGGAGCATAGTCGAACCTTTTTTCTTCTGGTCTTACAGTAAACTCTGTAGTAATGGAAGGGGAGTTGTATCTAAATTCTTTAAATGTTCTATATACTCCTACTTTCAGATTAGCAGTATCATCTACAATTAATGTTTGTGACTGAGTTTTAGAAACAAATACTAATGATAGTAAAATACTAATCAGTAAAGATTGCTTGCCAAGTATAGTCATGATCTAAAATATATTAAAAAGTCGGAGACTTCTACACCAACTTCTTATATCGCAATTTCTTTGGAGTAATATCGCTACCCATACGTTTCTTGCGGTTCTCTTCATAGTCACTAAAGTTGCCTTCAAACCAAACTACCTGAGAGTCGCCTTCAAATGCTAATATGTGTGTGGCTACCCTGTCTAAGAACCAGCGGTCGTGGGAAATTACTACGGCACAGCCTGCAAAGTTTTCCAACGCTTCTTCCAAAGCACGAAGGGTATTAACGTCAAGGTCGTTGGTAGGCTCATCCAGTAGTAACAAGTTAGCACCCATTTTAAGGGTAAGAGCAAGATGTACACGGTTACGCTCACCGCCTGATAGTATACCTACTTTCTTCTCCTGGTCAGAGCCAGAAAGGTTAAACTTGCTTACATAAGCACGGGCATTTACCTGTCTGCCACCCAGGTTTATAAATTCAGTTCCTCCGGTTATTAATTCAAATACGGTTTTGGTTGCATCAAGCGTATGGTGTTCCTGGTCTAAGTATCCAATTTCTACTGTCTCACCCACTTCAAAGATACCACCATCTGGTTTTACAACACCGGTTATCAGCTTGAACAATGTGGTTTTACCAGCACCATTTGGCCCGATGATACCTACTATACCACCTTGTGGTAGCGAGAAGCTAAGATTTTCAAATAGTAATTTATCCCCATAAGCTTTAGATACATTATGCGCTTCTATTACTTTAGCACCAAGTCTCTTTCCCTGCGGGATGAATAGCTCCAGCTTTTCTTCTTTCTGCTTGGCCTCTTCACCTAATAGCTTTTCGTAAGCGCTTATTCTGGCTTTTGATTTTGCATGACGAGCTTTAGGAGACATACGTACCCACTCCAACTCGCGCTCCAAAGTCTTCTGTCTTTTCGATTCCGTCTTTTCTTCCTTTGCTAAGCGGTCTTTCTTCTGCTCTAACCACGAAGAGTAATTGCCCTTCCATGGAATACCTTCACCTCTGTCAAGTTCCAATATCCAGCCTGCTACATTGTCTAAGAAATATCTATCGTGTGTTACAGCTATAACTGTTCCTTTGTATTGTTGTAAGTGTTGCTCCAGCCAGTTAACTGACTCTGCGTCCAGGTGGTTGGTTGGTTCGTCCAGCAAAAGCACATCTGGCTCTTTTAGAAGCAAACGGCACAGTGCCACTCTTCTTTTCTCCCCACCGGAAAGGTTAGCTATCTTGGCATCAGCCGGTGGGCAGTTTAATGCATCCATAGCCTTTTCTAATCTATTGTCTAACTCCCATGCGTTAGCCTGGTCTAGTTTCTCTTGTACCACTCCTTGCTTTTCGATGAGTTTGTTCATCTCATCATCGCTCATTGGCTCAGCAAATTTCAGGTTTATGGCTTCAAATTCTTTAAGCAGGTCAACAACTTCCTGTACCCCTTCTTCCACCACTTCCTTCACCGTCTTATTAGGGTCAAGCTTTGGCTCCTGTTCCAACAATCCCACACTGTAACCAGATGAAAAGGCAAGTTCTCCCAGGAAATCTTTATCAATACCTGCAATAATTTTTAATAAAGAAGATTTACCCGAACCATTTAACCCCAGTACTCCAATTTTAGCCCCATAAAAGAAGGAAAGGTAAATATCTTTTAGAACCTGTTTTTTAGGAGGATAAATTTTACTTACCCCCGACATGGAGAAAATTATGGTTTCGCTCATAAATCCGTTGTTGGTTTTTTATGCAATATGTCAAAAAAAAGGCTTTTTAAACCTTTTCGAAACAACATTTTCGTTTTTTTATGCGTTCGTTAAATTATCTGGAACTAAATAAAAGTGTTTGTATTCTTAAAATAAATTCTATTTTTGCGAAAAGTTAACGGACTAAGTTATGTATTGGACATTAGAATTAGCTTCATATCTTGAAGATGCACCGTGGCCAGCCACAAAAGACGAACTGATAGATTTTTCAGTCCGTTCCGGCGCGCCTATGGAAGTTGTAGAAAATCTTCAGGAGCTTGAGGATGATGGCCAACCGTATGAGAGTATTGAAGAAATATGGCCTGATTACCCAACGAAGGACGATTTCTTCTTTAACGAAGACGAGTATTGATTATCAATTCTGCTGCTTTCTTAAAAGGGCTTCTGCGACAATAAGGTCTTCGGGCGTTGTGATTTTAATATTATCATAACTCCCGTCTATAAGAATTATACGTTTTCCTATATTTTCCAACACACTGGAATCATCTGTAAAAAAAGGCTGTTCCTGAGCCTCAAATGCTTTTTTTATCAGCGAGAGTTTAAAGGTTTGCGGTGTTTGTATCAATCGGAATTTTGTGCGGTCTTCAGCATAATTCTCATTGTCATCTATCTTTCTTATAGAATCTTTTAATGGTACGGATGCTATAGCATTTCCTTCTTCTTCTGCTGTTTTAAAGCTATTAGCAATAACCTCAACATTTATTAATGGACGTACCCCGTCGTGAATGGCTACAAGGCCTTCTGATGCAGTGATACTAGTTAATCCATTCTTTACAGACTGGAACCGTGTAGCACCTCCAGAAATAACAGTATGAGGAATATTGAACTTATGTTGCTCTTTTAATTTCTCCCACTGGTTTATTTCTTTTTCAGGAAGAACTACTATTAGATGAATCTTGGAAGAATAGTTATAAAATTGCTTTATAGTGTGCATTAGTATGGGCATTCCCACCAAAGGCAGAAACTGTTTGGGCGTATCGCTTTGCATGCGGCTGCCAGAACCGCCGGCTACTATTAGTGCATACTGTGGAAGTGAGGTCATAAAAAAGCCCCGGATAATTTCCGAGGCTGTAAGTTACTAAAGTTATAGTTAAGCTTAAAGAATAAGCATTACATCGCCGTAGCTAAAGAACCTGTATTTTTCTTTTATAGCCTGTTTGTACGCTTTCATAATCAGGTCATACCCTCCAAAAGCGCATGTCATCATAAGTAGGGTAGACTCAGGCATGTGGAAGTTAGTGACTAACGCATTAGCAATTTTAAATTCGTATGGAGGGAAGATGAATTTATCAGTCCATCCCTGGTTAGCCTTAAGTCTTGAGTTAGCAGAAGTAGAAGACTCCAGTGCACGTACAGAAGTTGTACCTACAGCACAAACTCTCTTTTTAGCGTCTAACGCTTTATTTACTGATTCAGCAGTAGAGTTAGGCACTATAAAGTTTTCAGAATCCATTTTGTGCTTGGTAAGGTCTTCCACATCCACAGGACGGAAAGTTCCAAGGCCAACGTGCAGTGTAATAGGAGCCATAGAAACTCCTTTTATTTCCAGTCTTTTTATTACCTGCTTAGTAAAGTGAAGTCCTGCTGTTGGAGCAGCTACAGCGCCAGTATGCTCAGCATAAATAGTCTGGTAGCGGTCACGGTCAGACGGCTCTGCTTTTCTTTTAATGTATTTTGGTAGTGGAGTTTCACCCAGAGATTCTATTGTCTTGTAGAATTCCTCATCAGTACCATCAAATAAGAAACGAATCGTACGCCCTCTTGATGTAGTGTTGTCTATTACCTCAGCAACTAAATCACCATCACCAAAGTAAAGCTTGT
>Ga0134126_10006943_pt1 | contig 14229 bp, 12 predicted proteins | sample KB31752_FD_96881 | JGI IMG/M metagenome (GOLD analysis project Ga0134126, IMG submission 96881) | Terrestrial soil microbial communities with excess Nitrogen fertilizer from Kellogg Biological Station, Michigan, USA - KB3-175-2 | ecosystem: Environmental > Terrestrial > Soil > Unclassified ... | reverse complement strand
CCAGAAGTGTTCGATCACACCGATTGACCAGTAGCCGTCGAACGAACCATCGGGAAAATCCAGCGAGCGGACGTCCCCCAATCGAATATCAAGCCCGGGATAATCGACCTTCGCCTGCGACACGGATTCCTGCGCAAAATCGATTCCAACCGCGCCGAACCCGGCGTCCGACATTGCCTTGACCTTGTTTGCGCGGCCGCAGCCGCCCTCGAGAACTCGCGAGCCTCGAGTCAGATAGTGCGAGGTAACCGTGACGACAGGATCATTCAAGTTCACGGGAGGCGGCCTTCCTTCGGCTCGCCAGCGCGCATCCCAGAATTCCGGAGTCGCATTTGCGTCCAAATACACGAGCCGGCTCGCAGTCGGCCAATATACAACGCGCCTCATGACGGACCTTCCGATTTATCGGCCAACTGCGGGCATGCACCAGATCGCCTTAAGAGGCCGACGCTCAAGGAAATGAAGACTGTCATAAATAGGTTGTAGTGCATTGTTCCAGACAGTGATATAAACACATAGCATACTATGCCGCCGAATATCAGCGCTGGTAGGCTTCCCAGCTGCGTAGTGTGGGCCGCCATCAGGCGAAATAACATTGAAACGAATATCGCGTAAAAAAGCACGCATCCAATGACGCCAAAATTGTAGAGCAGATCGACGGGTGTCGAATGCGACGTAATTCCATAGTCCACCCGGAATGCCTCGACTCCGTTTCCGAACAGCGGGCTTCTGAGCCACCCTTTGACACCTTGGTTTCCCCAGTCCGCCCGCTCCCCGAATGAAGTGTTTCCCGCTACGTCCTCGCGCTGCTGAAGAATTTCGACGCCGTGGGAAACACGATCCAAGCCGCTCTGCACCCGGTCAAGCAATGCATCGCTGGACATGATCACATAGACGAGCGCGGCGGTAAGTATCCCAAGAAGGACGACATTTCGCAGCAGTGTCCGCAGAACACTCCCGACGTACACTATGGCCGCCGCGCCCGCACCCAAGACGATTCCAAGATTTGTCTTGATCGATGTGGTCGCCGCTATATGTGCCATGATCACGAGGCTGAAAAGCAGCGGGAAGAACTTACTGCGTGTGTGCCACGCATAGAAAAGCGCGGAAAGTAGGCCGAACAGGTACATTCCCGCAATAGCGTTGTACGAAAATCCCAGCGGATAGACCAACGGAAAACCGAACGTCCGCGTATATATGAAGGCGCCCAAGAGAAAGCCGGCGAGCATTCCCGATAACACCCAGCGCACTTCGTGGAACGCCACCAAGGACCCAAACAATATCATGATAAGCACGCAATCCACGGCAGGAAGAAGCGTATTCATGCCCACAGCGATATCCGGCGCCCAGATGCTCGAAATTGACATGTAGGCGAAGAAAGCAGCATATAAAGCAAGTTCGCGCGAGAACTGCAACGTCGGGCGCATGAATATATGCAGCAAAATGAGCAATATCAGCACTGCGCCCAAGCGAACCCAGTTGAAGGACTCGTAGGCCGCTGCCGCCATCGGCGCAAGCGACGACAACCCCGACAGCAGGAATGTACAAAGTCGCGTAGCGATGTGTTGTGCACGGATGTGCGCAACTCCCACGTGCGGCGGCTCTAACGCCCCGGTCATTGTCGAAAATCGACAATCACGGAAAAGCGCGCCGGCATGCACCTTTTCGGATGTTTCACGGGAGTTCAAGCTCACCATGAAGAATCTTTCGGTAAATTTCACCGAAATTTTTCAGCCTGGCTTCCAGCCAGTCCCGCTCATTTGAATCCGCGCAAAACGAGTTCCTTTCGATCCATGAGAGATATTCGACGAGCGCCTCGTCAGTGAACCGGTCATCCATATTTTGTCCTTGAACCACGTCAAGCGCCCGCTCAAGCTCAGGAAGAGACGACACAGAAAAGCAAGCCGGATGATCCTTGTATGCCGGCAGACCAAAGGCAATTACCGGCTTGTTCCTCATGAGCGATTGAAAGCCTACGCTGCCGGTCAATGTGGCGACCGCCCTGCACTTATCAATGACCTCAAATGTATCCACGTCCATTGAACACACTCTGGCGTTCCTCAGACACACAATGTCGCGATACAGGGTCGGCGTTCGCGCCGAAATATCCAGGGGTTGGAGCCACGTCGTAGGATGCTCGCGAACCAGAAGACTCCACCCCTCGGGTAGCGCCCAAGACAACAGCCTGATTGCCAGCCATTGCTGCACGAATAGCAAGCCTTCGGGCAGAGACGAGCGTTCCGGCTGATAATGCATGAAATACACCACGAAAGGCGTATCTGGAAGCTCGCGTGCAGCAACCTTGCAATATGATTTGTACAGCGCTCTTTTGACATAGAAGCTGAGCAGGCGGATCGGCATGGTGATGAGCCGTCCAGAGCGCAAAAACCCGAGTTCGCGCGGATATGACCACCACGCGTTCGAGTCCGAGCCCTTGACGGAGCTCAAATCCATGCGCGAGAGGTAAAACCCGTTGGCGTCTTTCTGCCCCGGCGTAGCACCTCGCTGTTCCGTCATCAACTTGCGAGACGACGCACTTAGTTCGGCGGTCGCGATTGTCGCATCTTGCAGGACGACCTCTTGGCGATCCAAACCTCGGTATATCCACGCTCTATCGTTTATCGGTGTCCGCTCGAGTACATAGACAGGCAAATTTAGGTGTTCAAAGCACTTCGCAAAGACCCACGCCTCCACGGAGTGGGGAGTCGAACCGGAGACCAAACGCCGCGCCGCGGTCTTTCGGATAATTAAAAAGCTATTGACGACTATCCTTTCGATCACGATCGAATTGTTGAACGGGCTATTCAGGTACGACCGGGTTGCCAGATAGTGGACTCGCGGATCTGCGATAATACTGCCTAGGCATTTCTCGTATAAAGTGCGATCGGATACTTGCAGCTCTTCGCAAGTTAGATCCGCCAACGAAACCAGAGTGTAGATGCCACCACCAAAATCTTTCGGAACTACTCCCGACGAATACACGTCCGCCACGCTCATCTTTCGATGAATCAATATTCCGCAGACCTCATCGTTCAAATAATCTCGTATTCTCGAAAGGTGCGGCAATTCGCCGGGAAGTATAAATGTGTTCATTCTGCTGATGGGATCGCAGCGAACAGGCGGTTCACGAGCTTATTTCCTAAGCTCGAGGATGCCCCAGTTGAGAAGCATGCCCGCGGAAATCTGCAGCCGCCCCCCGCCCTGCAAAGTAACCGTATAGGTACCCAACCCTTTCCCCTTGTAACCGAGATCCACGGGAATCGAAAATTCATGCACGTCGAAATTGGCGACTAGACCATCGACCCACCGACGAACGGATGACACCGCATATGTGTTGTAAGTGTACTGGAGGCCATGCGCCGCGGAAGCCCGGGTGTGATCACGGACACTCGCATACACATCGACATCGTGCCGCATGTTAAACAGAGAACTTGCATATATCCTTCCGCCCGGTTTGCAGATTCGGATCAACTCTCGCAGAGCGCGCTCCGCTTCGTCGAGCCAGGAAAGAGTTTGCCAGCAGATAACCAAGTCGAAGGTATCTGACTCCAGCGGCAGGCTGTAGATGTCGGAAACGATACACGTTGCATGAAGATGCTCGGTAGATTTTCGCGCGAGCGAGACAGCCGCCTCGTTCAAATCAAGGAGCGTGTAGTGCGCACTGGGATACAGGGCTGAAAGATGATAACTCGACGCCCCGCCGCCGCAAGCGATGTCCGCAATCCGCGTCGGCTGCAAGCCAATAGGTTGCAGCAAGCTTTCGAGATGCTTCTGCTGCTCCGATTTCGTCAGCATCGATTCGCCGTAGTAACGGGCGCTTTCGCACTCGTCGATTTTCAGGGCGTCGGTGTAGCGTTCCGAACTCTCGTTCAATTGTATTTCCTGAACACCGGTTTTATCGCAGGGCCTTGGAGATATGCGTCGATCCCCTCATCCAAGGCTCGGCGGTAAACGGCAAAAGCGCGCCCAATGGCATGCTCAGTGGCAGCCAGCTCAGCATCGCCGTGCCGATAAGAAAGTGCTATCCAAGGCATTAAGATGCCATTACGGATCATCTCCTGGGAAAATAGTGTGCGCAATGGCAGTGAATTTGCGCCTGTACGATCCAACGTTATATAGAACGGAGAGCACGCTGCACCACCGACCTTGAAGTAGTCGCTGATGCCATGCGCCCTCGCTTCGCTCTCCATCATGGCGACAAGCTTGCGCCCGTAGCCCCATAAATGATCGATGACCGCATTGCGCTGCATAAAACCTACCGTCGCAATGAAAGCACCCAGCCCCGCCATCTCAGCGCCATGAGTAGTCGAAAGCAGAAACACGCGCTCCCGGCCTTCGAACTCGATGGAGCCGAGTTCCATGATTTCACGTCGCCCGGCGACACAGGACACCGAGTAGCCATTCGCCATAGCTTTGCCGAACGTGCACAAATCGGGTATCACTCCGTACGTGTGCTGGGCACCTTTCATATGCCATCGAAAGCCCGTTATCATCTCATCAAGAACGAAAACAGAGCCATTCCTACCGCACAGCTCCTGCACGTTGCGCAGAAATCCATCTTTGGGCTCCTCATTCGCCGCCGGCTCCAAGACCACGCATGCCAGTTGACCAGGATACTGGTCGAATAGCGCCTGCAGCGAAGCAATGTCGTTGTAGGAGAACGTCTTGGTTAGTCCAAACGTCTCGCCGGGGATGCCGCGCTTTAGAGGTGTCGAACCTATGAACCAATCATCGTACGAAAAGAAAGGATGCTCCGCGCAACGCGCCACCAATTCCCGCCCCGTATAGGCGCGAGCCAGCTTCACCGCCGCGGACACGGAGGTCGAGCCGTTCTTCGTAAACTTGACCATGTCGACCGAATCGATCAAATCGACAAGTAGTTCCGCCGCCTCGAGTTCGACTATCGATGCGCGGGTGAGGTTGTTTCCGTTGAGAATTTGCCGGATAGCGGCGGCGTCTATTTCATCCTCTGCATACCCAACGTTTACTGCCCGCAGCGCCATTCCATAATCGAGATAGCGGTTCCCATCGGGATCGACAACGTACGCACCCTTACCCGAGGCAAGTATCTGCGGTGCATTCGCAGGATACTGATCGTAGCCACGAGAATAGGTGTGAGCGCCGCCTGGAATGACCTTCAACAGTCGATCCTGGTAGCTCACCGCGACCCCTCGCTCAGCCTCTCCAGCTTATCGAGCGTCTGTAGAACACGATAATCGTCCAAAAGTGTGTTGGGAAAGAGGCTGCCATTTCCTTGCTTTACAGCGTCGATGAAGTCGCACATTTCTGCAATATAGGGCTCCTCCGGATTGATGTAGCTCTTTTCGACGGTTCCCCCCGTCAGGTCGAAGCGTGTCCACTCGGTATTTTCAGCGCTCGCGTGACGAACGCAGCGCTCGTCGGCGCTGAACACGATCTCCCCCAAAGTCCCAAGCACGCGCAGCTCACGAGTGGCCTTCGGCCGCGAAATTACCTCAACGCAAATATTCGCCAGGACCCCTTTGGGATATTGCAGAATACAGTGATATACATCGTCGATGTCAGCGTTGATGTCCGTAACCTTTGCTTTGACACAGGCCAAAGGCTCCGGGCTACCGAAAATTCCGTTGAGCCACGTGAGTTCGAATGGAACGATCTCCCTGCATGCGCCGGTGGCGCGGTTGGATACATAGAAATCCTCGACGCGCTCCCATGGGTGCCAATCGGGAAGATACTGCCCTGTTTGATAATTGACGTTGAGTGGACGGCCAATGGCTCCCGACCGAATCAACTCAGCAACTTTCTTCGGGCCTGGGAAATACCGCATCGTGCAGGATGGCACGATGACCAGCGGCGTGCCGGTAGTCCGCTCGTGGAGCGCCAAAATACTGTCTGCGTGAACTACTGACGCCTCGATGAAGGACGGAATGCGCCGTTCGAACCCCTGCCAAGCATACGTCATGTGGTGCTCGGGCGAGGTGGAGATCACCATCACATCCGGCCGGAACGTGCTTAGCGCGAACTCAAAGTCGGCGTAAACCTCAATTTGGCTCTTCTCGTGCGCTTCCTCGCGACGGTCCTCGCGAGGGTCAAAACCAGCGATATGCCGATACCCTAGTGCGAGAAGATTCCTTACGCGACGCTTCCCCATGGACCCTAATCCGACCACCAAGAATCTCACGGCAATCTCCATTCGTATCGCATCACAGCCTCAACGCACAGCAAATCGTATATGTCGTCTATCTCATAATTCTGGTATCGCTTGATCGGGAAGGACATGCAACGGCGCGTGTAGAACGTATTCTCTGCGAGCAGTGCTTGCATCTTGGCGATATATGCGACGCCGAATGGGAAATATGCAGGGCTATTGTCCTGGCGACGAGTAGTCGGGGCAAGATCGGGAGAAAATGGCTCGACCCGATCTGCGACCACTTGCTTCATTATCGAAGGATGATGAGTGACCAGCCCCACACTTACTATAGCATCAAACTCGTGTGCCCGGTCATGCAGCGCCTCGAGCATTCGGTCGACATCGTCGTCCTCCCTAAGCGGCGAGGTCGGCTCTAATAGTACGATGTACTTAAATTCACGACCTAGGGCGGTACGGCAGTGATCGACCGCATGCTGAATTACGTCGTAGGTCGACGCGTGGTCGGTAGCAAGCTCGGCGGGTCGCAAGAATGGCACGCATGCACCGTAACTTCTGGCGACGTCGGCTATCTCCGAACTATCCGTGCTCACCAGCACCAGATCCAGATATCGGGATTTCGCTGCGTTTTCAATAGTCCAGGCGATCACCGGCTTTCCGCAGAGCGACATTATGTTCTTGCGCGGAAGCCCCTTGGAGCCTCCACGTGCTGGAATGATTGCAATGATGGCATTTCCGTCGATCATTCCCGTCGGTCCGCTCGGCGTTCTTCAGTCAATAGGTCGGCCTCAACGCCGGCCTGGTCATAGTCTACGGGCCGCCCCACATCCAGCCATGGCTCGTGCATAGGATACACAATTGTGCGCGCCCCGCTCTCTTGCAGCAGCGCAAACAGGCCTGGCATATCGCAGCGCTCACCAGGGCTCAGAACATCGAGAGCGCGCGGATCCAGCACGTAGATACCCGCATTGATGTGACTTCGAGCGATGGGCTTTTCCTCGAAGCCTATAATGTCCACTCCCTTTGTGTGCACGACGCCGAACGGATGCTGCCACTCGTGCAGGCGCACGGCCATAGTTGCCGCCGCGCCATGGCGGCAGTGGAAATCGAGCAACTCCCCGTAACGAATATCGGTTAGCACATCGCCGTTGGAAACTAGAAAGGGTTCGGTGGGCCGCGGCGAAAGCAATCCGACGGCACCTGCCGTGCCAAGCGGGATTTTCTCACGTAAATAATCGATTTGAACCTCATAATTGGCACCGTCCCCGAAGTGCGATTCGATCATGTGCCCTAAGTACCGGACTGCGATTGCGAATCGGTGAAATCCCTCCACTCGCGCGCGCTCGATGATGTGCTCGAGTAACGGCTTCCCGCCCACCGGCAAGAGAGGCTTCGGACAATTATCGGTATGCGGACGCAGCCGCCTGCCTTCGCCGCCAGCCATGATAACCATGAGGTTCGAGCGCCGGCTCGGCTGCATCAGCTCATCCAACAGGTGCAGCCCACGTACACGCCGATTCTCATCTACTACGGGCATTTGCCGAATGCGATTCGCCTGCATGATCTGAACCACCGTATCTCGGCTCAATTGCGGTGGAGCAACAAGCGGCTCTCGATAAACGATTGGATCGACTAAACTCTGCAGATCCAGGCCACGCAGCAACCCTCTACGGATATCGCCATCGGTCAATGTGCCGAGCAAAGTGTCATCGGCGGAGACGACCAGAACGATCTGTAGCGCCGATTCGTTAAGATTGCATATTGCCTGGTGCAATGTGGCGCCCAACGGCAACAGGGCCTTGCGCCAATGCCTGGCGCCGACACCCTGATGTGCCGCTCGCGGTGTCTCCAGTGAGCCCTCTGTTTTCACTGTGGTCATGCGGATTTAAAACGCAATGTCATAGAATTGCTTCTTTAGCAGCGAGTCAAGCGGATGGCGTCGCAAGATTTCCACTGTGCGCCGCGCCGCCGCCCCGTCGCCGTATGGGTTTGTCACGGTATCCAGCAATGACTGGAAGTCCGGCGAGTACAGCCGCGCTACCGCAGCGGCAATCGCCTCACGGTTCGGATCGCAATCAATGACGCTTGTCGCGCGCAGGCGCCCACGCTGGCGATCCCCAATATTGATCGTCCCCTTGCGCATGCTCGGGGCCTCGATGAGCCCGCTAGACGAATTGCCCACGACGCCGTCGACGTACCGCATGCAGGACAGGTAGCGTAGCTGTCCCAATGATTCGTGTGCACACGCATTAGAATGGCCGGCAACGAACTCACGCACCATCGCTGAAAGCGCGCGCCCGCCGGTATCCGCGTTGGACAACGTAAAGATTAGTCGCGTTTGAGCTAGCTGGTCCAATACCGAAAGCAGTTCTCTCATCGCCGCCGAAGACGCGGTGTCTCCGAGAGTCGTAGGGTGAAGCGTAATAAGGAGATTTCTCGCGCCAAGGCAAAACCCGATTGATTGTTCCAGGGCGCCCCTCTCGAGAAGCACGAGCCTATTAATGTTGTCGATCCCAAAGGCGCCCACGAGAAAGACGCGGTCGGGTTGCTCGCCAAGCTGGATCACCCGCTTGCGATACGGCTCCGCGGCGACGAAATGAAGGTGCGACATCTTGGTAATTGAATGCCGCATGGCTTCATCGAACGCGCCTTCTGTGACTTCTCCACCATGCAAGTGCGCCACCGGCAAACGCGCAATCAGCGCCGCCGTCACCGCCGCCAATATCTCGAATCTATCGCCAAGCACCAGCAGCAGGTCCGGTTCAAGCTGATGCAATACATCGGCGAAGCCTATAAGAGCGAGCCCCATGGATTTCGTGACACCGTCGCTGGTGTCCGAGCTTAATAATATCTCGACCTTGCGGTCGATGACGAATCCATCGCGCTCGATGTCGCAATAAGTCGAGCCGAACTCGGGCGAAAGATGCATACCGGTGGCGATGATTTGCAGTTCCAGATCCGGCGACACGCGGATTTCCTCCATGACCCAGCGCAGCAGCCCGTAATCTGCACGTGATCCGGTTACGACGCATATTTTTCGGCTCATAGCTCGATCAGTTCATTGAGTTCGAAGTCACGCCTCGCACGGCGGCCGATAACCTTGTCCCAGCCCATCGGCGAAAGACCGGTGCCGGGACGTTTGGTGGTTAGATTGGCCGCCGTGAAATGCTCTCCGGCATGGATTGGGCAAGCCGCCACAATCGACTTTCGCGCAATCAGCCTGTTCTGAGCTTCACTGGCCGCCGGACGCTTGACGCCGTCTCCCATCGCCCGTTCGATATTTCGAATCGCAGTTACCATCGCCGCCAGATCCGCCGGCTCGAGGCTCGCCTGATGATCTGGTCCCGGCAGCCTTCGATCGAGAGTGAAGTGCTTCTCGATAACGCTCGCCCCAAGCGCCACCGCGGCAATTGCCACTTCGATTCCCAGGGTATGGTCTGAATAACCGACCGCCACCCCAAGCGTGTCGCGAATAGCAAGCATGGCCCGCAAGTTCACTTCCGCCATGGGCGCCGGATACTGCGTCGTACAGTGGAGCACCGTGATACGACTCCTCGCGGTGCCGGCCTCCTCGAGCGCATCGAGCGCGGCTTCAATCTCATCAAGGTCGGCCATCCCGGAGGAGAGGATCACCGGCTTGCCGTAGCGCCCTACGTGGCGCAAATAGGGAAGGTTTGTGATTTCGCCCGACGGGATTTTGAAGCGATCAAGCCCCAGCTCCGCCAACAAATCGACGCTTTCGCAATCAAAACCCGTCGAGAAAAAACCGATTCCGCAGGCCTTGCATTGCCCGATCAAGGCCACGTGAATCTCTCGCGATAATTCCAACTGGCGAAGCATCGAATGTTGCGACTCGAGCTTGTCCGTATTCCGTAATTGATATGCGGCTTTTGCGGCTAGTGGAGTCGCCAGACGATCCGCATCGAACGTTTGGAACTTCACAAGATCGGCGCCCGATTGGGCGGCTATTTCGACGAGCCGGCGTGCCATCGCCGGATCCCCATTGTGATTCACTCCGGCTTCAGCGATCACGAGCGTTCTCACGTCGAAGCGCTTCCCGGTCTATCGCTGCCCGATTCGCAATCGACGAGAATCTGTTGTCCCATGCCGATCCTGCAACGTTCGCCGATGGTGACACCCTCGCGCACGGTGCAGCCACTTCCAATGAATGTTCCCTTCCCGACGCGCGCACCGCCATTGATGACCGCTGCCGTAGCCACATGACAGTGATCCGCGATCACCGCGTCGTGCTCCACAAGGGACTGGCTATTAACGATGCAATTGCGTCCAACGACTGCTCTAGCATTTACGATTGCTCCATGCATTATGATCGAGCCGCTTCCGATAGAAGCATGTTTGGATACATAAGCATGCTTGGAAACGATTGCGGGCAGCAGGTAGCCCAAGCGCTGCAGGCTTTCGAATATCCGGATACGAGGATCCGGCGTCTTGATGTGACCCACGGTGATTAGCGCCTTTGGGAAGCGCCCCATCAGCCTCGGCAGATCTTCATCCGTTCCGAGAATCGAATACCCAAGCACCTGCTTTCCAGCTTCAGCCGCAGATCCAACTAGACCGGCGACGGTGAAACGGCCATCCCGCTCGACGACGTCTATGCACGCGGCCGCGTGCCCGCCTGCGCCGATCAGTAGGAGTGTCTCGCGCTTCATTGGCGTGTCTCCAGAACGAGCTGAGCACTACTAGGAATATTGATGACACGCTTCTCAAGGGATTCCGCTATCGCCAGCGGCATCCGAGGACTGGCTTTAAACATCGGCAACCGATGGTTCAAATTCCAGACGGGGCGGGTCATCAGCCCGGCATCATTTGTCGCGGCCAGCACTGAGTCACGCACCCCAGCCACTGCCGGCGCCAAGATCAGCGTCTGTAACCAATAGTTGCTGCGGCTGCCGTCCGGCTCCGCCATCAAACGCACCTCGGCGATCGGCGCAAACGCTGCGGAATAACGCTCGAATAAGCGGCGCTTTGCGTCAAGTAGCCGAGGCAATTGTTCGAGCTGTGCACAGCCAAGCGCCGCATTGAGGTTCGGCAGACGATAGTTGTATCCGAGCTCATCGTGCCCGAACTCCCAGCGATGCTTCAGCTTGGCAGTGGTGGTCAAATGCTTCGCGTGTCGTGCGAGCCGCCTATCGTCGGTCAGGATCGCACCGCCGCCGCCGGTGGTAATGGTCTTGTTGCCGTTAAAGCTGAGCGTTCCCAGCAGCCCGAAAGTGCCGGTGTGCCGGCCGTGATAACTGCTGCCGAGAGACTCGGCGGCGTCCTCTACGACAACCAACCGGAAGTCGCGGGCAACCCCCAGCAAGCCATCGATATCGAGCGGGTGACCGAATACGTGCATCGGAACGACTGCGCGAATGGCGCGACCGGTCTGTCGGTTCACACAGACACCGGCACTCATTTCCGTTGAACTGTTCAAGTATTCTCGCAGCGCAACAGAATTTATCCCCAGTGTGCGCTCTTCACTATCGACAAAGTGCGGTACTGCGCCGCAGTACGCTACGGCGTTTGAAGTTGCGACAAAAGTCAAGGCCGGAACCAGCACCTCGTCACCAGCGCGTACACCCGCCAATTGAAGGGCCACCTGCAGCGCGGCGGTTCCATTCGCGACGGCGATCGCGTGCTTGGCGCCGGTATAGGCAGCAATGTCGCATTCAAACCGATCTACGAATGCTCCGACGGAAGATACAAAGGTAGAATCCAGACATTCCTTCAAGTAGGCCCATTCGTTTCCAGCAAAATATGGCTCATGCAGCCCCACCGGCCCGCTCCCCACGGTCGCGCGTATCGCAGTTACTATTTCCTCGACGAGGCCGGATCGATCCGCAACGGCATTCATGCCTTCACCCCACGTTAGACGTTGTAGCGGTCAACCTTATAGCCTTTTAGGTTGGCCGGCTGCTGAAACCAGCTGATCGTCTCGGTAAGTCCGCGCCGCAAGCCCGCAACACCGGCATAGCGCGGCTCCCAGCCAAGCAGTCGGCGCGCCGATTCGTTGGATGCCATTAAGCGATCTACTTCGCTCGCTTCCGGCCGCAGTCGATCCGCCGCGACCTCAATCTCTATTCGGGCGTCCATCAGTTCGGCAATCGTCTGCGCGGTATCACCGATCGAAATTTCATATGCGCTGCCGAGGTTGATCACTTGACCGACCGCCGAGGGTGCACCAATCGCAGCGACAAATCCTGCGACCGTATCGGCGACGTAGTTGAAATCGCGCGTGGGACTAACCGCACCCAGCGTGATCCGGCGCAGTCCGCTCGCTATCTGCATGATGATGGTAGGAATCACTGCCCGCGCCGATTGCCTTGGACCATAAGTATTGAAAGGGCGAAGCACCACGACCGGTGTCCCGAAAGATCTGTGAAATGAGAGTGCAAGTTGATCTGCACCGATTTTAGTCGCGGAGTACGGCGACTGGCCTCTGAGCGGATGATCTTCCGTGATCGGCACGAATTGTGCAGTTCCGTATACCTCGCTGGTCGAAGTATGAACAACCCGCGAAACGTTCAGATCGCGGGCCGCCTGGACTATATTGAGAGTGCCCTTGATGTTTGTATCGACGTAAGTGTCGGGAGAATGGTAGGAATACGGAATCCCGATCAGCGCGGCGAGATGCAGCACGACGTCGCATTCGCGCATGGCGGTACGCACGCCGTTGGCGTCGCGAACATCTCCCGCAAAGACATCGAATTGGCCCTTCACCTCTTGCGCACAGTGATCCAGCCAGCCCCAGGAATTGAACGAATTGTAGAACACGAATGCCCGGACCTGATGGCCGTCGCGGACCAGCGCCTCGGTAATGTGCGAGCCGATGAACCCATCGGCGCCTGTGATTAAAATTCTAGCCATGTGCTGATCGTCTAACTACTTATTTTCCCGGCTAAGGCCATCCGCTGAAAACTGGGGCTGGTCTTCAAGAGTTGATCGTAGGACGCCTGGGCTATCAACCGGCCGTGTTCCAGCTCCAAGATCGTGTCGCAGCGCCGCACGGTGCTCAGGCGATGTGCGATCATAAGTACTGTGAGTTCGTGCGACAAGCCATCGATGGCATCCATAACCGAGCGTTCGGTCGTATTATCCAGCGCGCTCGTGGCCTCGTCCAAAATGAGAACGCTGGCCTGCTTGTACAGCGCGCGCGCGATACCGATGCGCTGTCTTTGCCCTCCGGACAGACGCACGCCGCGCTCTCCGACCATCGAATGGAAACCCTGCGGCATCGAATCGATAAAATCGCAGATCCGCGCTTGCCGAGCTGCAACACGCGCGCGCTCAGGGTCGATGGCGTTGGGCGGGATACCGAACGCGATATTCTCCAAGAGCGTGGTATCCGCCAGAAAGATGCTTTGCGGCACGTGGGCAATGCACGCCTGCCAGGCACGAATCGAACTCTCGTCAAGCACTTGCCCATCGACCAAGATCGACCCCTCGGTCGGCTCCAGCAACCCCATCAATAGATCCAGCGTCGTGCTTTTCCCGCTTCCGGTGCCTCCAACCAACCCCATTCGAGCGCCCTTCGGAATGACGACATTGAGGTGATCGAGCACGCAAGCGCCGTCCGGGGTGTACCGAAAGCTGACGCCGTCGAACCTGATTTCTTGCCGGAACTTCAGGGGCGCGGGACGCGGAACCAAGATATCGCGAGGCAATGGTTGGTCGAGTAAATCCACGGTATCTTCGAAAGATGCGTGGCTGCCTGCAATCGACGCCCAGGCGCTGTAGACCTGTTGCAGAGCCGGTAGCAGTCGCTGGGCTCCAAGAGCGAGTGCTCCAAGCACAGGAAGTGAAGCGGTCATACCGTGCGACTGACGGCTCAAAGCTAACGCTAGCACGGCAATCAGAACCATCCCAGCCGCCTCCATGGAAAATCGCGGACTTTGTCCTATGTAGACGTTTTCACCCTGTGCGCGCCGCAACGACTGTTCGGCGCGCCTATACACGTCGCAGTAAACCGGTTGGCTGCCGTCGATCAGCACGTCTCGAATGCCGCCCAATCCCTCCTGAAGGGCCTTGACCACCAACGTGTACTCCGTGGCGATACGCTGGCTATTGTCGCGCAACCGGCGCCGGGAGAACCATGTTAT
>Ga0134126_10006942_pt1 | contig 14231 bp, 14 predicted proteins | sample KB31752_FD_96881 | JGI IMG/M metagenome (GOLD analysis project Ga0134126, IMG submission 96881) | Terrestrial soil microbial communities with excess Nitrogen fertilizer from Kellogg Biological Station, Michigan, USA - KB3-175-2 | ecosystem: Environmental > Terrestrial > Soil > Unclassified ... | reverse complement strand
GCGCTTCTTCACCGTGCTCTTCAATGGCCGCAACACCGTCGTGCAGCTCGGTGAGCCCATGTCGCTGCGCGGCCTGATGGAACCGGACGGCGAGGCCGCCCCGACCGGTCGGCGCGTGGCGCGCGTGCTGCGAGCGCAGTTCGCCGACATGCGCGCTGCGCGTCTGGGACCGGATCTCTCCCACCGCCGCACGATCGTCGCGGAGATCGTGCGCACGCGCGCCGTACGCATCGCGGTGGCGCAGGCGGCGCGCGAGCAGGGCAAGGCGGGACGCCGAGCCGCGCTGCTGCAGGCGCGCCGCTATGCCGAGGAGATCGCCGCCAACTACTCGCCGAGCTTCGTCTCGCTGATGTCGCTGATTCTTGCGCGCATCCTCAACCGGGTATACGACGGCATCGTGTTTCAGCATGTCGAGACGTTGCAGCAGGTGGCCGCCGGCAAGGAGATCATCTACGTGCCGTGCCATCGCAGCACGATGGACGACATCCTGCTGCCGTTTGCGATTTATCAGCGCGGCTACGCCATCCCGCACATCGCCGCCGGCCTGAACCTGAATCTGCCGATCGTCGGACGGCTGCTGCGCAAGGGCGGCACCTTCTTCATTCGCCGCAGTTTTCGCGGCAATGCGCTCTACACCGTCGTCTTCATGAAGTACCTGGCCGCGATCATGGCGCGCGGCCACCCCATCGAGTACTTCATCGAGGGCGGCAGGAGCCGCACCGGGCGGCTGCTGGCGCCCATGACCGGCATGCTGTCGATGACGGTGCGCAGCTACCTGCGTGAGCCGCGCCGTCCAGCCGTGTTCGTGCCGGTCTATTTCGGCTACGAGCGGCTCATCGAAGCGCGCACCTACATCGGCGAGCTCTCCGGCAAGCCCAAGGAAAAAGAGTCGGTACGCGGCCTGCTGCGCAGCATTCTGCGCTTTCTGCGCCAGCGGCTCGGGCGCGTCTACATCAATCTCGGCGAACCGATATTCCTGGATACCCTTCTCGAGCGGCACGCACCCGGCTGGCGCGAGCGCCAGTTCGACGATCAGAACCGCCCGCCCTGGGTCGTCGCACTGGTGGATGAACTGGCGCTGTCGATCATGCGCAACATCAACGCCGCGGCCACGGTCACGCCGATCAACCTGCTGGCGGTCATCCTGCTGGCGACGCCGCGTCAGGCGCTGCTCGAGGCGGACCTGCTGCGCCAGATCGATACGCTGGTGGCGGTGCTGCGCGCCATCCCCTACAGCGAGCGGGTGACGATCGCGCACGAGCAGGCGCGGCGCACCGTTGATCATGGCGTGGAGCTCGGAGTAGTGCTGCGCGAGCTGGCCCCCGCCGGCGACGTGGTGCGCATGTCCGCCGAGCACGCCGTGCTGGCGACGTACTATCGCAATAACGTGCTGCACCTGTTCGCGCTGCCCTCGCTCATCGCCTGCTGCTTCCTCGGCAATACCGACATGCATACCGAGGACGTGCAGCGCCTCGCCTCGCGCATCTATCCCTATGTTGCCGCTGAGCTGTTCCTCGGCTACGCCGAGGCACAGCTGCCCGAAGTCGTGACGCGCACGCTCGAGGCACTCGCGCAGCTCGGGCTGCTCGAGTGCGCGCTGGTCAGTGCCGATCCGTCGGCGCTCGCCGGCGGCGGGGAGTTGCGCCTCTGGCGCCGCCCGCCCCCGGATTCCTCAGCGGCGATGCAGCTGTCGCTGCTGGCGCAGACCACCATTCAGACCATCGAGCGCTACTACCTTGCGATCGCGCTGCTGATCCGCGCCGGCAGCGGCACGATCAGCCAGAAGGTCCTCGAGGAGCGCTGTCAGCTCATGGCCCAGCGCATGACGATGCTGTACGGCTTCAACTCACCGGAATTTTTCGACCGCACCCTGTTCGGCAGCTTCATCGACCTGCTGCGCGCGCGCGGTGTGGTGCGGCTGGACGAGGCCGGCTGCCTGCAGTTCGATGAGGTGCTGATCCATGTGGCGGCGGACGCGCAGCTGGTGCTCTCAGAGCAGATCCGCCACAGCATCCTGCAGGTCACGCACAGCGAGGCCCCGGCTGCGGAGGGGGCGCGCCCCGCGGCGGCCCAGGGCTGAAGCTCTCGATCGGCGTGCGCTTTGCGGGTGCGGGGCACGCGCTGCCGGCTGACCATTTATTCGCCAGTAACGACGAGTAGAGACGATTACATGCCATAAATCGTCAGTTATGACGATTAACACGATCTATGATAATGTGTTGGTACTCGTCAGATTTGACGATTACTCGTGAGTATCGCGCCATAATCGTCTATATTGACGAGTTATGAAGATCGTTACTGAACTGACCGACGAGGCCATTTTGCAGGAGATCGGCGCGCGCCTGGCGCGGCGCCGAATCGATGCGGGATTGACCCAGGCACGGTTGGCCGAGGAAGCCGGCGTCTCCAAACGCACCGTGGAGCGGCTGGAGGCCGGCCATGGCACCGACTCTGTGGCGCTGCTGCGCGTGCTGCGGGCGCTGCAGCTTTTGCAAGGTTTGGAGCAGCTGTTGCCTGACCGTCCGCAAAGTCCGCTTGCGCTGCTCGGGCGCCGGGGACGCGAACGAAAGCGCGTGGGGCATCCGCGCCGGCAAGCGGCGCACAGCGCGCCGTCGCTGCCGGGGGCGCCATGGAAGTGGCGGGACTAGGGATTTGGCCAGCGTCGCGGCAGTGCTGTTGTGGGGCCGACAGATCGGGGCGGTGTCTCTCGAGGACGGCGCCCGCGTAGCCGCGTTTCAATATGTGCCTGCCTTTGTCGGCAGCGGCATCGAACTCTCGCCGCTTACCATGCCCCTGTCGCGACGGGTGTATGAGTTTCCCTCCCTGCCACAGCAAGCTTTTCGCGGCCTGCCGGGCCTGCTCGCCGATTCACTGCCGGATAAGTTTGGGAACGCTCTGATCGATGCGTGGCTCGCTACGCAGGGCAGGTTGTCCGACAGCTTCGATGCCATCGAGCGACTCTGTTACATCGGGGTGCGCGGCATGGGTGCCCTGGAGTTCGCCCCCGCCAAGGGTCCGCCACTACGGCGATCGGCCAAGGTGCAGCTGGATGAGCTCGTCAGGCTCGCCTCCCAGGTGCTCACCCATCGCACCGCGATGCGGGCGTCATTCGCCCGGGAGCGGCGAGAGGATGGTTTGCAGGAGATCCTGCGTGTCGGTACTTCCGCGGGTGGCGCACGCGCCAAGGCCATTGTCGCGTGGAATCAAGACACGAACGAGGTGCGCTCGGGTCAGGTCAAGGCACCGCCCGGCTTCGGTTACTGGCTGCTCAAATTCGACGGGGTGAGCGCCAACAAGGACAAGGAGCTCGAGGATCCGAAGGGATACACAGCGATCGAATATGCCTACGCGCTCATGGCAGGGGATGCCGGAGTTGAGATGTCCGAATGTCGTTTGCTGGAAGAAAACGGCCGCCGGCATTTCATGAGCCGGCGCTTCGATCGGCTGATGGACGGCGGCAAACTGCATATGCAGTCGTTGGCCGCGCTCGCGCACTTCGACTACAACTCGGCCGGCGCATATTCCTACGAACAGGCCTTCGACGTGATGAAGCGACTGGGGCTGCCCATGCATGCCCGGGAACAGCAATTTCGCCGCATGGTCTTCAACGTCATCGCCCGCAATCAGGACGACCACGTGAAGAACATCGCCTTTGTGATGGACAAATCGGGCGCGTGGTCGCTCTCGCCCGCGTTTGACGTGACCTATGCCTTTAACCCAAAAGGCCTGTGGACCAGTCGCCACCAGATGACGATCAACGGCAAGGCCGATGCCTTCAGCCGCGCGGATTTCGAGGCGGTCGGCCGGGTCGCGGGGCTGAAGCGTGGCAGGGCAGAGGCAATCCTGGCAGCGGTGATGCAGGTGGCAGGCACCTGGCCGCGCTATGCCGAAGCAGCGGGGGTGATCGGCACGCAGCTCGATGCAATCGCGCGCACATTGCGGCTGAAGTTCGATCGCCGCGGCATCCTGACTTCACCGACCTGATCCATCGGCGTCGGCGTTGCGCCCGCCGTCCTCGAGCGCGGCCCGCCAGGCAGCGAGCTTGCGCGCAAAGCTCCAGGCGGCGTTGGCGGGGCTCGTCGATGGCAGGCGCAGCACCGTGATGCCGAGCGCATCGAGCTCATCACCATGGTAGCGCCGCACGCTTTCATAGGCGCTCGCGCCGTTGCAGCAGATGCGCCGGATGCGCGGGGCTGCTCTGAGCAGTCCCGGAATATCATTGGCAAGCGCGGAAGCGTGCTCGATCGCCGAGTCGAGGCTGCCGGGCCGTACGCACGACTCGAGCACATCCCAGAGCGCAATCCCATGGGCGCGCAGGCGCTGCAGCCGCAGCGGATAGGCCAGATCGGCTCGCGCTCCGCAGAGCGCGCCGAGAATGCGCCAGAACTGATTGTAGGGATGCGCATAGTATTGACCGGCGGCGAGCGAGGCCGCCCCGGGCATGCTGCCCAGAATCAGCACGCGCGCAGCCGGTGCGATCAGAGGCGGAAAGCTCCTGGCACGCGCTGCGGACGAGCCGGCCGTGCGCTTCGCGCCGCTCGTGCGCGCCGCGCTGCCCGCGGCTCGCGGGGCTTGCCCGCGCGCTGCGCGGCGCGTCGGCGTCACGCGCTGGCCGCAGGTGGCGCAGAGGTGGGGGCGGGGGCAGGCGGGACGGCGGCTTCGGCCTGCGGCTTGCTGGCCAACGCCAGCACCGGTGAGCCGGCCGAGGCAAATCCAAGGCCAGCGGCTGCGAGCTTGTCCACCAAGCCCAGCAGCAACTGCTCGCGCAGCGCGCCCGGTTGTGTGCGCCTGGGGCTCGTGTCGAACACGCTCAGCTCGAACTCGAAGCCCGTGCCGCCCAGTCCATGCAGCCAGCAGCGATCGAAGCGGGCGCCCGGCAGCGCGCGCACCGCCTGCTCGACCAGCGCGGGGAAGGTGCGCAGCGTCTCGGGCGGCGTGTCGAAGGCCAATGTCAGCACCAGCGTGATGCGCTGCTCGCGCGCGCGCCCGAAGTTGCGGATCTGCTGCGTCAGCAGCTGCGCGTTGCCGATGACGATCTGGTCGCCGTCGATGCTGCGCAGGCGCGTGCTCTTGATGCCGATCTGCTCGACCGTGCCGATGAGGGCGCCGAGGTGCAGCTCATCACCGAGCTCGAAGGGCTTGTCCCAGGCGATGGCGAGCGAGGCGAGAATGTCGCCGAGCACGTTCTGGATCGCCAGCGCGAAGGCAACGCCACCGATGCCGAGGCTCGTGACGAGCGCGGTGATGTTGACGCCGAGGTTGGCCAGCAGCATCAGCAGGGCGAGCGCCCAGACCAGCACCAGGCTCAGGAAGCGCAGGATCGCGTAGGTCGGCAGCTGCGCGGCACCCCCGGTGCGCCGGCGGTGCCGATCGATCGCAAATATCGCGGCCTGCATGCCCCACATCGCCACCTGGATCCAGGTGGCGATCTGGATCAGGACGTCGATGACGTGATCAGTGCGCGCCGGCAGGCGCAACCACTTCAGCGCCGCATAAGTCGAGACGGCAACGATGAACAGCCGCGTGGTGTGCTCCACCAGCGCGATCGACAGCTGCAGGGCCGTCGGGGATTCGTGCGCCTTGAGCGAGCGCAGTCGACGCGACAGCGCCAGGCGCATCAGCGGCAGCACGGTCAGCAGCACCAGGAAGATGGCGAGCGCTTCGGCATAGCGTCCGACGCTGTTGCCGTAGTACATCCGGCCCGCCAGTTGTTGCAGCGACTGCATGAAGCGCGGCTAGTCCTCGAAGGCGCCGCGTGTGCGCTTGAGGCTTTGGCGGTGACGCTTGTCGGTGAGCCGCCGCTCGCGCGAGGCGATGCTCGGCCGGGTCGGCACGCGCGGGGTCGGCGCGATGCGCGCGCGCTCGATGAGCTCCTGCAGCCGCGCCAGTGCCTCGCGCCGGTTCGCGGCCTGCGTGCGATGATTGCGCGCGGCGATCAGCACCGCGCCATCGGCGGTCAGGCGGGTGCCCGCGAGCTTGCGCAGGCGCGCCTTGACGGCCTCGGCGAGCAGGCGCGTGCCGGCAAGATCAAAGCGCAGCTGCACGGCACTGGCGATCTTGTTGACGTTCTGCCCGCCGGGACCGGCGGCACGCACGAATCGGAACTGCAAGTCGCGCGGATCGAGCTCCAGGGGCTTCATGGCCTCAGGCGTTCAGGTCCGGGATCAGCTCGCTCTCGAGCTTCAGGATCTGGTCCTTCAGCACGAGCTTGCGCTTTTTCAGCCGCTTGAGCTGCAGCTCATCGATGTGCAGGTCCATCGAGAGCCGCGCGATGACGTCATCGAGGTCGCGGTGCTCGATGCGCAGGTCGCGCAGCTGCTGCATGCTGCGGAACAGGTCGCGGTTGACGTTGTCTTCCGAATCACTCATTCGCAGCTTCCCGGCGCGAACCCCCTCAGTGATGCGGACCGTGCGCCTGTGCCAGCCTCGCGGTGATGGGTGTCACGGCCTCGGGTAGCTTAACCAAGCGTCCCAGCGGGCGCCACGGTATACCCGGCTGGTGAAAATCCGACCCCAGGGAGCCGGCCAGATCGAAGCGGCGGGCCAGGCGCGCCGCTTCGGCGCTCTGCGCCGGGCTCATGCCGGCGACGCTGATCTCGATGCCGGCTGCGCCCAGACGCTTGAATTCCTGCGTCAGCTCCCCGAGGCGTGTGCCGGACAGTCCATAGCGATGCGGATGGGCCAGCACCGCGAGCCCGCGCGCCTCGAGGATGTGCTGCAGGATCGTCGCGAGGGCGGGCCAGGTCGCGGACACGAACGCCGGTCGGCCGCCGGCCAGGTAACGATCGAACGCCTCCTGGGCGCTGGCGACGAAACCGCGGGCCCTGATGCCCTCGGCCAGGTGGGCACGCGTCGGGGCGGCGGCTTGCAGCGCCTTCTCGGCAAGCGCGCTCCCCGGCATCCCGAGTGCGCTCAGGCGCTTGCCGATCGCCTCGATGCGCTGCTGCCGGCGCTGGCGCTGCTCACCGCAGAGAGAGCGCAGCGAGTTGGCGCTGGCATCGATACCCAATCCGAGCACATGGATTTCCACCTCCTGCCAGTGGCAGGACAGCTCCACGCCGGGCACGAACTGGATGCCGTGCTGCGCGCAGGCGAGTTGCGCCTCGGGCAATCCCGCGAGCGTATCGTGATCGGTCAACGCCAGCAGCGTCACGCCCCGCGCAGCCGCGAGCTGCACGAGCTCGGCGGGTCGCAACGTCCCGTCCGAGCAGCAGCTGTGCGTGTGCAGATCGATGCGTCCGAGCGGCCCCGCCGCCGCCTCGTTCATGAGCGGCTCGGGGCTGGTCCGCCCGCCCCGCCAGCGCCGGTCGTGCCGACAGGGCCAGCCGAGCCGCCGGGGTCAGCCGGGCCGCCGGGGCCGTCTGGAGCGAGGAGTCGGCCGACCCAGTTCTGGCTGGCGTCGGCGTAGGCGATGAAGGACGGATTGATCAGCGTGTCGCGCTCGTTGTAGCGCAGCGCGTGACCGGTGAAGTCCACCACGGCTCCGCCGGCCTCCAGTACCACCGCGTGGCCGGCCGCCGTGTCCCATTCGCAGGTACTGCCGCGCCGTACGTACAGGTCCGCCGCGCCCTCGGCGAGCAGCCCGAACTTCAGTGCACTGCCGACGCTGATGCGCTGCGTCGTGCCCAGCCGCTCGAGCATGCGATCGAGCACGGCATCCCCGTGCGAGCGGCTGGCGAGCACCCGCAGCGGGGTCGGTGCCGCGGCGGTGACGTGCAGCGGCGTACGCTCACCGGTGGCGCTGCGGCGAAAGGCGCCGCCGCCGCGCGCCGCGGCGTAAGCGACGCCCGTGACGGGCGCATACACGACGCCGAGCACGGCCTCGCCCCGATGCACCAGGGCGATGTTGACCGTGAACTCACCATTGCGCTTGACGAACTCGCGCGTGCCATCCAGTGGATCCACCAACCAGAGCGTCTGCCAGCCGCGGCGCTGCTCGAACACTCCGGGCGCCGACTCCTCGCCAAGCATGCTGATCTGTGGGGTGAGCGCCGCGAGCCCTGCGCCGATGGTGCGCTGCGCGGCCAAGTCCGCTTCGGTCAGGGGCGAGCGGTCGCGCTTGAGTGTGACGTCAAAGTCCGCCTCGTAGATACGCAGGATGTCGCGGCCGGCAGCCACCGCGATGTCGATCACCGCGGGCAGCCAGACGCGCAGCTGCTCGCTGCTCGGGGAAAGCTCCTGACTCTGGGAGTGTTCGTGGCTCTGCGACATGGGAAATTTCAGCCTCTACTCTATGATAGCCGACGTGACCGATACGTCCCCCGTGCCCTGGCAGCAGATCGACACGGTGCTGCTGGATCTGGATGGCACGCTGCTCGACCTGGCCTTTGACAACCGCTTCTGGCGCGAATGCGTGCCCGATGCCTGGGCGCGTGCGCGCTGCATCGAGGCCGAGCAGGCGCGCACGCTGCTGGCGCCGCGCTTTCGCGCGCGCGAGGGCACGCTCGACTGGTACTGCATCGACTACTGGAGCCGCGAGCTCGAGCTGGACATCGCGGCGCTCAAGCAGGCCGAGGCCCACGGCATCTGCTGGTTGCCCGGCGCACGCGAGTTTCTCGCCCGGGTGCGTGCCGCGGGCAAGCGGCTGGTGCTGTTGACCAATGCGCACCCCACCACGCTGGCCATCAAGGACGCCCGTACCCAGGTGGTCAGCTATTTCGATGCCACCTTCAGCTCACACCTGTTCGGGGCGCCCAAGGAGCATGAGCGCTTCTGGCAGGAAGTGGCGCGTGTCGAAGCCTTCGATCGCGCCAGAAGCCTGTTCGTCGATGACAGCCTGCCGGTGCTGCGCGCCGCGCGTCGCGCCGGCATCGCGCAGGTCTACGCGGTGCGTCGACCCGACAGCTCGATGAACGCACGTCTGCAGCAGGAGTTTCCGGCCGTGGACGCGGTGGGCGAGCTGCTCTGAACCACTTCAATGTCAATGGCGGTGCCCGCCGCGCGCGCCTTCCCTGCGCCCGCGTCCACCACCACCGCCGGAGCGCGGACCGCCAGGCCTTCCGCCCCCTCCACGACGCCCTGCACCGCGGCCGGGGCGCGGTGCGCCCGAGTGGCCGCCGGACTCGCGCGGTGGGTGCTCGATCACCGCCAGCAGCTCGGGGGACACCGCGGCCACCGGAATCTTGTGGCCGATGTAGCTCTCGATATCCGGCAAGCCGATCGCATACTCCTCGCAGCCGAAGCTGATGGCATCGCCCTCCGCTCCAGCGCGCGCGGTGCGTCCGATGCGATGCACGTAATCGGGCGCATCCTGCGGCAGATCGAAGTTGAACACGTGGCTGACGTCGGGGATGTGCAGGCCGCGTGAGGCGACGTCGGTGGCAATCAGCACCGCGAGCTTGCCCTCGTGGAACTCGCGCAGCAAGCGCAGGCGCTTGGGCTGCGGCACGTCGCCCGAGAGCGCTTGCGCGTGAAAGCCATTGGCACCGAGCACCTGCTCGAGCCGCTCGGCCATGCGCCGCGTATTGACGAACACCAGCGTGCGATGCGCCTCGGTCTCGCGCAGCAGCCCGACCAGCAATGGAATCTTCTCCTCCATCGCCGGGAAGTAGATGACCTGGCGGATGCGGTCGATCGTGACCTTGTCCGGTTCGATGCGTACCAGCTCCGGATTGTTCATGTGCTCGTAGGCGAGCTCGAGCACGCGATGCGAGAGGGTCGCCGAGAACAGCATCGACTGGCGATGCTCGGGCCGCGGCAGCCGGCGCAGGATGTAGCGGATGTCGGCGATGAAGCCCAGATCGAACATGCGATCGGCCTCATCGAGCACCACGACCTGCGCATGTCGCAGATCGAAGACATGCTGTTTGAAATAGTCGATCAGCCTGCCGGGCGTGCCCACCAGCAGATCCACGCCCTCGGCGAGCGTGCGGCGTTGCTTGTCGTAGTCGGTGCCGCCGAATACCACCGCAAGCTTCATGCCGGTGTGCTTGCCGAGCACCTCGGCATCCTTGTGAATCTGTACGGCGAGCTCGCGCGTCGGCGCGACGATCAGGGCGCGCACGCCGGTCGGGGAGCGGCCGGGCGGGGCCGGGCGTGTCAGCAGGGACTGGTAGAGCGCCACCAGGAAGGCGGCGGTCTTGCCCGTGCCGGTCTGCGCCTGGCCGGCGACGTCACGGCCCTGCAGCGCCATCGGCAGCGTCTGCGCCTGAATGGGCGTGCAGTAGGTGAAGCCGGCGTCGACGATGCCCTGCATGAGGCTCTCGGCCAGAGGCAGGGAACCGAAGGTCAGGGAACTGAGATGTTGATCACTCATTAATATCCATAGCGGCATTGCAGCCGCGGTTGTCAGGCTTGCAAAGCAGCCTGAAAAGGGCTAAAAATAAAGCCAGACCGGCGGCTGTTCTGTCCGCATCTGCCAAGCCACCAAGCCAGTTGACGCAAGCAATCCAAGGCTAAATCCGCACTAGTGTAACCGTTGGCGGCGTCGCGGGCACGGTAACAGCCCCGCCGCGAGATCCCGATGCAATGAGATCCCGATGCGGATCGTGCCAGTTCATATCGGTTCGTTAATTCCTTATCCGGCTCGATTTTCATTTTTTTGTCCGCATACTTACCCTACAAATACCGACCAACCGTACAGACCTGCCTCGAGCGTCTGTCCCCAACGTCTATCCCCGAATTTCCCGACCCGCCCTCCATGGAGGCCCAAGCGCGTGAGTAACGAGCACATAGTGCATACCTCGGATGCCAGCTTTGCCGATGACGTCCTGAAGGCTGAAAAGCCCGTACTGCTGGATTTCTGGGCGGAGTGGTGCACGCCATGCAAGATGATTGCGCCGATCCTCGAGGAGATCGCCGACGAGTACCAGGACCGCGTGCGGATCGCGAAGCTCAATATCGATGAGAACCCTCAGACCCCGCCGAAGTTCGGCATCCGCGGCATCCCGACGCTGATCCTGTTCAAAAACGGCACGGTTGAGGCGCAGAAGGTCGGGGCGCTCTCCAAGTCGCAACTGGCGGCATTCCTGGAGCAGCACCTGCCGGCGCCGGCGCCCGCGACTGCCAGCGCGCAGGTGCGAGGCAGCCGCCCGTGAGAGGCTACCTGGGTAATCAGGGTCGTAACCGACCCAACAAGGGCCAGCATCGTCAGGGCCCGCGCGACGGCAATCGCGGCAATGGTCGTCCCGACGACCACATGATGCAGGACTTCGAGCCGCTGGGCGACGACGACGCCGAGATCATCTCTCCGGCCGAGCTCGCCGCCTCGCGCAGCTCCATGAACCTCACGGAGCTGAAGGCCAAGCCGATCCACGAGCTGGTGAAGATGGCCGAGTCGATGGGCCTGGAGGGCCTCGCCCGATCGCGCAAGCAGGACATCATCTTCTCGATCCTCAAGGCGCATGCCAGGAACGGCGAGGACATCTACGGTGATGGCGTGCTCGAGATCCTGCAGGATGGCTTTGGCTTCCTGCGCTCGGCCGACGGTTCCTACCTGGCTGGCCCGGACGACATCTATGTGAGCCCGAGCCAGATCCGGCGCTTCAATCTGCGCACCGGCGATACGGTCTCCGGCCTCATCCGCCCGCCGAAGGATGGCGAGCGCTACTTCGCGTTGCTCAAGGTCGGCGAGATCAACTTCGACTCTCCGGACAGCTCGCGCAACAAGGTGCTGTTCGAGAACCTGACGCCCTTTCACCCGACCAAGCGCCTGAAGCTCGAGCGCGGCAACGGCAGCACCGAGGATCTGACCGCGCGCACCATCGACCTGGTCGCACCGATCGGCAAGGGCCAGCGCGGCCTGATCGTCTCCCCGCCGAAGGCCGGCAAGACGATGCTGCTGCAGAACATCGCCACCGCCATCACCTCCAACCATCCCGAGGTCTACCTCATCGTGCTGCTCATCGACGAGCGGCCCGAGGAAGTCACCGAGATGCAGCGCACGGTCAAGGGCGAGGTGGTCTAAGCACCTTCGATGAGCCGGCTGCCCGCCACGTGCAGGTCGCCGAGATGGTCATCGAGAAGGCCAAGCGTCTGGTCGAGCACAAGAAGGACGTGGTGATCCTGCTGGACTCCATCACGCGTCTGGCCCGCGCCTACAACACCGTGGTGCCCTCCTCGGGCAAGGTGCTCACCGGCGGCGTGGATGCCAATGCGCTGCAGCGCCCCAAGCGCTTCTTCGGCGCCGCGCGCAACATCGAGGAAGGCGGCAGCCTGACCATCCTCGCGACCGCGCTGATCGACACCGGCTCCAAGATGGACGACGTGATCTACGAGGAATTCAAGGGCACGGGCAACTCCGAGATCCACCTCGACCGGCGCATCTCCGAGAAGCGTGTGTTCCCCGCGGTCAACATCAACCGCTCCGGCACGCGCAAGGAAGAGCTCATCACCGACCCGGGCGAGCTCGCCAAGATGTGGATCCTGCGCAAGCTCCTGCATCCGATGGACGAGCTCGCGGCGATCGAGTTCCTGCTCGACAAGATGAAGGATACCAAGCAGAACTCGGAGTTCTTCGAGTCGATGAAGCGCTGAGGGGCGGCTTTCGCGGCGGTCGCCAGCCGTCGCGGGCCTCTCCTGCGACGTACTGCTCATTCCTGCACTGTCGCCACCTGTCTACTCTGGCGATGCTGCGATGGATTGGACATCATCCTGGCTTCCCGGCGAACAACCGGGCGGTGGCAGGGAGCGCAGGATTACTCATGCGACGCTGGTGGATCGGTGCGGCGTGTCTCGCCGTCAGCGCAACGCTGCATGCCCAGGGATCGGTCCAACAATCCTCTCCGGCAGCCCCGACCGGCTCGTCCGCCCAGACTGGCGCGCCGAATGCACCGCTGCCGCTGTCCGCGACGCCACCTTCTCCCTCGGCTGCGCCGGCACCGGGCAGCGAGCCCCCGGCCGCCACGGGACCCGCCGCATCCGCGCCATCGGCCACACCCCCCGCCCCGGCGCCGACGGTGCCTTCGGGCTCGACGAGCGCCAACGAGCTGCCGGCCCCTGCGGCTCCGGTTACGCAAGCACCGCCGCCGCGACGCATTCCGATCACCCCCGCCGGGCGCCAACGCCGGCGCCGTGCGCGGCGGCCCGAACCGAGCACGCCGAGTCCGATTACGGATCACTTCGCGCTGCGCGGTATTTACTTCATGGGCCATGTCGGCACGCAAGCGCAGTTCGATCCGGGGACGGGCTTGGGCGGCACGCCGTTCTCCGCCGAACAGACCCTGGGGCTGCCTGACCGCAGCAATCAGGCGCGCGCCGAGTTGATGTTTCGGCTGGAGCGGCGCAACCGCCTGCGCCTGAATTTCATGGACCTGCGCCGCGCGGGCGAGGCCGAGCTGACCGTGCCGCTGCAATATGGCGACCAGCTCTTCAAGGCGAGCTCGCTGGTGCAGACGCAGATCGACTGGCGACAGACGGACTTCACCTATACCTATTCATTCTTGCGCACCGACCGCTTCGAGCTCGGCGTCGGCGCAGCGCTGCATCTGCTCCAGGCAGAGGCCACTGCGCAGATTCCGCATACGCCGCAGCGGGTCGTCTACAGCGAGGCCGGCCCGTTCGTGACTTTCGCGGCCGACGGCACGGTGCGCATCGATCGGCATTGGTCGTTGAACGCGCGCGGCCAGTACTTCAAGGTCACGATCAATAACAACAATGGCATGCTCGGCATCTATCACGCGGATCTGCAGTATCGCTGGCGTGCTAACTTTGCCGTGGGCGCCGGTTACGAATACGAGCGCGTCTACGTGGATCTGCTGAACACGGACCCATCCGGCTACGTGCAGTTCAAGATCAGCGGACCCGAGGCGTTCGCGCGCCTGAGCTTCTGAGCAGCTGTTCGGCGAGGAAACTCACCATCAGCGCGACGCTGGGCGGGTCGCGCAGCGGGGCGCTATGGTTCAGCCCGCGCGCAACGTGCAGCTGCCCCGCGCAGAGCACCGCCGCGATCTCGCGGGCATGCTCGGGCGGCACCAGATCATCCTCGGCGCCGTGCACCAGCAAGACCGGAATGCGGATTGCCTGGGCCAGCGCGCGCGTCGAGAACTGCTCGGGAAAGCGGCCATAGCGTGCCAGGAATAGCGCTCGCAGCCGCTGGACCACCGGCTCGCTGAGGCCCATGGCCAGGATGAACGAGTCGAGCAGATAGCCCATATCCCCTGGCAACCCGACGAGCACCGCAGCCCGCACGCTTGCGGCCGCGGCGTCTTCGGTGAGCCAACTCACCGCGGCCATGGCCCCAAAGGAATGCGCCACGATTGCCGCGAGCGGACCGCACGCGCGGCTGACGGTGG
>Ga0134126_10006940_pt1 | contig 14234 bp, 15 predicted proteins | sample KB31752_FD_96881 | JGI IMG/M metagenome (GOLD analysis project Ga0134126, IMG submission 96881) | Terrestrial soil microbial communities with excess Nitrogen fertilizer from Kellogg Biological Station, Michigan, USA - KB3-175-2 | ecosystem: Environmental > Terrestrial > Soil > Unclassified ... | reverse complement strand
TTCGTCTTCCACTTCACGCCAACCTCTTGCTCCTGGCTGAACGCCGTGGAGGGCTACTTCGCCAAGCTGTCCAAGCGGCGATTGAAACGCGGGGTCTTCCGATCCGTCACAGACCTGCAAGCTGCCATCAACCGCTTCGTCGCCGAGACAAACCGGGCGCCAAAGCCCTTCACATGGACCGCTGACCCCGACAAAATCATCGCCGCCGTCAAACGCGGGCATCAAGTGTTAGATTCTGTCCACTAGGAGTCGGATAGCCGGTCGATGAGCTCGGCCAGATGACGCCGCGTCTCGGCGTCTTCGATGCGGGAAAAGGCCTTCACCAGCTTCACACCTTGGTTTGTGAAATCGGTTTCGCCGGCCGGCTCAGCCGATAGCGGCAACGCAACGCGCCCCGAAGCATCGCGAACGTCCTGGAAGAAGTACTCAACGGGCACCTCAAGAATGAGCGCAATCTGATAAAGCCGACCGGCCCCAATGCGGTTAATCCCCTGCTCGCACTTCTGAACCTGCTGGAACGTGACTCCGATCTTCTTGGCAAGCGCACTCTGGCTCATGTTGAGTAATTGCCGACGCAGCCGCACGCGCTTGCCGACAGCCACGTCGATGGCTTGGGTCTGCGGGCTGGATCGCTTTGACATGAAGGCTGATCTGAGCGGTGGGGGACAGCGTCACAAACGTAGCAGCATTTGTCCTTGGCGCAACCGCGCCTAATTCATCTTTGGCGGATAATCCTTGGCGGGTTCGGCCGCGGGCTCCTGCGATTGCAGGAGCCTCGCCATCTGCTCTGTCAACCGGTCTATGAGCATGCTGATGAGATAGCGCGTCATCGGGTCTTCGATGCGCGCCATCGCCAAGAGAATCTGGACGGCCTCCGGGTCGCGCTCCAGAACCGGGGCTTCCTGAACACGCCGTAACGTTCGAGGCTTGCGCCGTTTACGTTTGGGAGCCATTAAAACCTCAGTGTGGGTTGGTGGGTGGTCGCGCGGCCGACGATTCCAGAACGCCCGGCTCGTCCCAACGGCCTTCCGGACGCACGATTAGATAGGGATCGCTGTCGATGGTGATCGGGTCGTGGTGTTGGTCGATCCGGCCCCACATCTCGACGTACTCGTGGTCGGAATAGACGAGCGGCCGGTTTTTCTGGAGCGGTTCGAAGCCAAAATGCTCCCAGAAGGGAACGAGCCGCTTCTGCGCCTGGCCATAACCGCGGACATAGCCTTTGCGCGAACAGACCTTCTGGCCAAAGGTGACGATCTCGCGCGCGATCAAGGTCCGGCGGAACCGTTCGAGGACAGCCAGGCGCTCGAATTTCACGAAGTCGGCGAAATAGCGGATGCGCAAGGTCGCGGCCGGCTCGCCATCGACAAAGCCCAAGAGGTGCGTGCAGCTGTAGTCATTGCCGTCGAACTCCTCGTCATACGGACATCTTTGCTCGTGAATAAAGATCGACCGCAGCGCGTGGACCTTGGCCATCTCGTCGGGTGAGGAGACCACCACGACCTTGAGCCGCGACAGCATCCTTTGGATGCGTGCTTCGGCAGGCCGCGGAAGTTCGGGGGTCTTCTCGGGGTAGCGGTCCAGCATGAAGAGGCCGCCGAGTGTGTCGTCACCGTCGGCAACGGGCCGGTATCCCAGATGGCGCAGCTTGTTGAGGCCGGCATGCGTGCCGGCGGTCGCATAGATCGGCAGACCCTTGTGGAGATACTCCATCTCCTTGGAGATCGTGGGACCGGCAATCGCGGTGAGCCGCTGGGCAACGATGGCCCAGATATACACCGCGACAGGACGCTCGCCGCCGCGCGCTAGATCCTCGAGGCACGGCTTCAAGGCATCGAGCGTGCGGTCCAAGAGCTTCTGCGTGCCGTGGGCGTTCAGCAGGAGGAAACTGTAGAAGCCGGCCAAATAGGGCATGCACTCCAGATTGTCGGTACGGAAGATCCCCCAGAAGGCATCGGGATTGTTGGTCAGAACAAGGCGGATATGCTCGGGCGATGCGACGGTCGCGTTGAGCTGCTGTGCCGTGAGCCTGACACACGCTTCAAGGTCGTCCGCCGTGAGTCGCCGTACCGAAACGGCGTCGTTGACTTTGATATAGGCAAATCGTGTCGGACCGTAAGTCGCTGGCCAGCCTTCACAGACCGATATTTGTCCGATTGCACCGTCATCTCTCTCCATAGCCATTACCCCTTTGTTGGTCGTGTCTTAGAATTTGCGCGTCCAGATTGCTGATTCGCGAATTCGGTTAACAAAGGTGACCACAACGCGATGCACAAACCAGTCGCGAAAATCGTAGAGGCCCCAACAGAATTGTCCGTTGGCCTCAATCCGCTTCAGGTCTATTGGGACGACCTGCGGGTCCTTGTGGCCGTGGCCAGAACTGGAAGCTTTACGCGCGCCGCAGTCGAACTGAACATCGCTCAGCCAACCGTCGCCCGGCGCATCGAGACGCTGGAGGCCCTGATGGGTGTTCCCCTGTTCAGTCGCACGCCGCGCGGGCCGCTTTTGACGCCGGAGGGCGAGCTCGTCTTGAAGGAAGCCCAAGTCATTGAACTATCGGTGCGGCGCGCCTTTGAGCATGTGCGCGGCGCGGTGAGTGGCGTCGCCGGCGAATGCAAGCTCCTGGTCCCCGAGGGGCTCAACAGCTATTGGCTCGCTCGGTTTCTGCCGACGTTTCTCCAGCGTCATCCGAATGTTGATCTGCGCCTTTTCTCGGCGCTCGATCAGAGCGTCAGCCAGCGCCCGCCCTTCGACGTTCAGATCCAGTTTTCAGCAGCGACAGATGGCGACTCGGTGCCGGTGCGTCTCGGCACGTTGCATCTCGTCTTGTTCGCATCCGAAGACTACCTCGCGAACCACGGCACGCCCAATTCGACCGCCGATCTGCACCGGCATCGGATGCTCGATCACACCCAGTCTCTGACGTCGAAGGGCCGCTGGACATCCTTTTCCGAATCACAGGGCGCCATTCGGACCGCGGTGTTCACAAATTCGAGCGCCGTTCTGGTCGAAGCCATCCGGCGCGGCATCGGCATGGCGCTGCTGCCGACCTATGCTGGCGCCATCGAACCGACCTTTCGTCCGGTCCTTTCCAATCACAAACTCACGACCGGAATTTTTGCGAACTTCCATCGTGACGTCGGCCACCAACCGGCGGTAAGGGCAACCATCGGCTTTCTCAAAGAGGTCGTTTTCGATAAACGCCTCATGCCGTGGTTCCGCGAGGACTTCGAGGAACCGCAACCCAATTGGCGGGCCCAGGTGATGGCCGCCGAGTCCCAAGCGATGGGATGGGAGCATTCCAGCGATAGCGAAAGTCCGTAGCGCGCAACGAGATGCATCGCCATTGCCGCCGTGGCATCGGATGCCGACAAATCGATTCGCACATCAAATCGACCTCTCAACCGATTCATCACGCGCGCCATCGAATGGCGACTGAGGATTTCGTGGGGCCGTTGCCGCCAAAGGCGCACGGCGGACGGGCAATACGCCAGCGATGCCTCGCCGGATGTGGGCTTGCCCCCCATATTAAGGGGGACGCCTTCAGCTGCCGTACCTTATAGAGTTCCTCCCACCCTGGACGCATCAGGGCGGCTTTCAAAGGAGACACCAATGAAGCTGGTCCGCATGGGTTTGGCGCTATCGTTCGTGCTCTGGACGAACAGCGCCCTTGCTTGGAACGGGCGCGGGCACATGATTGTTGCGGCTGTCGCCTGGGCGCACATGACGCCCGCGTCTCAGGCCCGCGCCGCCGCACTCCTCAAACTCAATCCGATGTATGCCACTTGGATCTCGGGCGTGCCTGCGGCCAAACAGGATCAGGTCGCGTTCGTTGTCGCGGCGACCTGGCCAGACATCATCAAACACACGACGGGCTACACGAATGACGGCGAAAAGCCGATAAATCCCGGCGCATCGCAGAATATTGGTTACAGCGATAAGCTCATGCACAAATACTGGCACTATATCGACGTGCCATTCTCACCCGATCACACGCCGCTCGTGCAACCCATTCCACCCAATGCCGAGACGCAGATCGAGGCATTCCGCACAGCCATCGCGTCGCCGCCGAGCGACGATGTGGAATCGTATGACATGGTTTGGCTCGAGCATTTGGTTGGTGACGTCCATCAACCCCTGCACGCCACGTCGCGCTTTACCAAGACCTTTCCGAGCGGCGACCAGGGTGGAAATTTGGTTTGCCTCACAACAAGCTGCAGCTCCGAATTGCATGCGTTCTGGGACAACGCGCTTGGTCTCCAAACATCGGGAGCGAGCGATGCCGACAATGCCATGGCAGCAATTGCCGTTGCGGCCGGGCTTGCAGCCGCGCCCCCCGTGGCGGCTGGCGATGGCGACGACACGCATTGGATCAAGGAGAGCTTCACGATCGCCAAGAAGTCCGTCTATGCGACGCCGATCAAGAACGGCAAGGGCCCCTATAAGCTCACCGCAGCGTACAAAGCTAAGGCGGCTAAGATCGCGAAGCAGCGGGCGGAGCTCGCGGGTGAACGATTGGCCAATCTGTACAACAGCGATCTCCACTGACAGAACAACTTTCGAGACATATCTGCCTTCTGTCGCCATAGAGGCAAAGGCGTTCGCCGGGCAGATTGGACATCGACTGAGCCTGGACACACGATTGGCGGCGCCGGGTGCAATTCGGCGCAGAATGAATCCCAAATGTCTGCCGCGGCCTGAAGGACAGCGATCATGAAATGGCAATATCTCGGTCTGGTTCTCGCGCTTGTGGTCCCGCCTGCCGCCGCCGGGACAATATCCGCCACCGACGCCGCGGCGCACACCGGCCAAACCGCGACTGTCGAGGGGGTCGTGAGCAATGTATATCAATCTCCCGGTGGGACCGTGTTCTTGGACTTTGGCGGCTCGTATCCAAACAACAGCTTTGCAGCCGTCATCTTCCCGAGCGATACGAACAAGTTTCCGGGCGTGAATGCGCTATCCGGCAAGAAGGCGGATATCACCGGTCCGATAAAGGACTACCGCGGCAAACCGGAAATCGTCCTCAAGTCGACAGATCAGTTGAAGATCGTGCCGTAGTCGAAAGACGGATCGTTCGACCGCAACCAGCGCGTTAGGCGCGTTCCGGCACGGCCTGCATTGGTCGAATATGAGCGCTGTAGCGCAGCCGGGCCGAGGAGAAGAACCCGGCGCATTCCTGGCGCACCGCACAGCCCTCGCATTCCGGCATGTACTCGTTTTTCCAGTCGCTGATCGAACGCTTGGCATAGGGCCACAGGCGCTTGTCGGTAATGCAGAGCTGGTGATTGTAGACCGACACTTTTACGCGGCTGCGTTCGAGATAACTGACCGCCTCGACAAGTTGCGGCTGATAGGCAACCGGATCGATCCACAGATCTTCGAGATTCGCCTTCGTGAACCCCGTCATTTCGAGACCCATAAACACGACCTGATCGACGAAGGTCAGGTTTCGGGCGATGAAGCGCGCCAAATCCGGAAGACGATCGTAAGTCTGCTTGTGCACGACAACCCGAATCTCGACCATGACGCCGAAGCGCTTCAAATTCAGGATCCCGCGAATCGTCTCGTCAAAGGCGCCATCGGCCTGCACGACATAGTCGTGGACTTCGGAAAGATCCGAATAGACCGGAATGCCAAACATCAGATCGCGGTGACCGATATCCGCAAAACCGCGCGCGAAATTCGCATCGACGAAGGCCCGGCCGTTTGTGAGAACGTGCAGTCCCGTACGGGGCAGATAGGACTTGCACTGGTGGACGAGTTTTCCAAGACGTTCGCCGAGAAGGGTCGGCTCGCCGCCGGTAAATCCGATTTCCGGTGTGCCGGTATCCACCAGCGGTATCGCGGCCATAATGTCGTCGTAGATCCAGCTGTCATCCACGTTCCGCGGCGGCTGCGAGCACATCAAACAGTAGTTGTTACACCGCTCCGTCAGCAAGAAACTGTTGTGCCGGGCGGCCTTTTGAAACAGAACCGAGATGCCGCCGCGTCCCTCCGCGATCCGCACAACATCGCCGTCTCCGAGGTGAGCGAACTCTTCCGGAAGAAAGATTGCGGCACTTTCAGCGGCTACAGCCGGACCATCGGGCTCCCCACTCTGCCCGATCAGCAAATACCAAGCGAAGCCCGCCGGCATTTCACCCCGGCGTGAGATGTAGCCTTCCCGCTTGCGCAGGGGCATAGGACGGTCGGCATCGCCCGACAGGCGAAGAATGCGCGGCGCAGTGGCGTTCGATCCTTTGACGATGGTCAGGCCGGTTCCGCGCCGTGTCAGCATGTCAGCGGTTCGCCCAAGTCAGGAATATCTGGCGGATCTCCGGATCGGCTTCCATCCGGGAAATGAGGCCCCGAAAGATCGCCATATTGCGATGGCAGAAGTCGGACGTTGGCTTGTGTCCGACGAAGTCGCGTTGCATGGCATGGTGGTAGACCGGATCGGCACCGCAATAGGGTTCAAAGGCGCAGGTCGAGCACATCGGAGCGCTGGCCGCGAAAGACTGTTCGAGCGGATCGAGGAGCTTGTCGGAGAGCAGGAGCTCCTCGTAGGCGTCATCTACCGTGCCGAGGCGGAATGTCTGGTCGCCCATCTCCGCAAGCATGCGGCTTTCATCCGACGCGTAAACACTACCGTCGTAATTGTAGACGAGCGCGCCCAGGCCAATGACGGCCGGGCTCATCAAATCCACAAACCCCGGCTGGAACGGCGTCAGCATCTTCGAGAGTATGGTTGAGGCCAGAAACTCCGTGAACCGCACGCCCCGCTTGTTAAGTTCGATGATGTAGTCCAGACCGTCGAAATAGAACTTGAGCCAACTCGAGCGATCATAGGCAGCAAACCATTTGGTCTTCACGGCGAAGCCATAAGGCGACAGCGGCCGAAGAAAAATGCCGTGAAAATCGAGCGCAATATATTCGTCGATGATATCCCGGACACGCTCAAGGCTGGCGGCGGTGGTCGTCATGACCGCGCTGACCTGATCGCGGCCAAGGACGTCGCGTACCCGCTTGATCCCTAAGACAGCGCGCTGGTGGCTGTCACCGCCGGGACGGGGGCGGTTGCGGTTATGCAAATCGGCCGGTCCGTCCAGCGAGGTCGAAATGTGAATGAAGTGCTTCTCACAATATGCAAGAATTTCGTCGGTTACGACCGCAAGATTGGTGGCGATCACGAAACCAAGATTGCGCTTCGCAACTGCGTTTCGTGCGAGAGCGCCTTCCACTATATGCTGAATCATTGGGAAATTCAGCATCGGCTCGCCGCCTTGAAACTCGATCTTGATGTTTGGCGACGGCGATCGGAATACGAGGTCTAACGCCTTGTCGGCGACTTCTGGCGTCATGTCGAAGTCGGATTTGTCGTCGTTCTGACGCGATACCTGGCAATAGGGGCAAGAGTGCTCGCAACGTAGCGTGACGACGAATAGATGCAGGCCGGTGAAATTCGAAAGCCGCTCCAATTTGGTCCTGACTTTTAGGGCCAAGAGATCGATCGCGACGTTGGAATCGTCATCCAGAAGAAAATGCTTGGATTTGAGGGACCGGTATTGATCGCTCGAGGGTGGGAGTTGATGCTTGGTGAGCTGCTCCACCGTTGGACGCGACGCGACGTGGTACTCGCCAGTCATGTTCGAGAGCACGTAACGGTCACCGTCGAGCGCGGTGAACCGAAAGGGAAGAAGCTGGTAGCCATTGCCTAAAGGCGACTGATAGTCGGCCAGGGGCTTGAAGCGGCTCATCCCTGCAAGCCGGTTTTGGAGAACGCGAGCGACAGTACCAGGTTGCGGACGGGCTCGGTCTCTTTTGCAATACGAGCGCGCAGATCTTGATCGAGCACCTCGATGCGAAAGGCGTTTTCGAGGCCAGCAAGTTGTGTCTTGGCCGACAAAGGTTGAAGGCGGCAGATGATGAAATCGGCGGTCGGTTCGATCTCAATCGCGACCCGGTCGGAGAAACGATACGCTGCGCGCTTAATTGCCTCGATGTCAAAGACACCGGCAGCGAAGCGCAACGTCGTCATATCGCCAGCCTGTTCACTGGCCATGGCCGGCCGAACCGATCAATAGCTGCTGGACGCGTGCGAGCTATGGCTATCGTGGCTCGAATGACTTGCGTGGCTGTCATGGCTGGAATGACTTGAATGATCGGCAAGTCGCAAGGCGCCCGATAGTGCCGGCTGAAGGACCAGATCTGACCCGCCCGCGGCGTCAGATGACGGCATAACCGTTGTGGATGGTGTCGGTACCGTGGCGCTCGCGGGACCGACGCCGGCTGCCAGCGTCGCTACCGTCAAGGCAATCGGCGCAAGAAATGACCGTTTTGCCACTTTCACCTCCCAAATAGGCCGGTGGTTAGACTGACACGGCTTCTTTGAGGCTGCAACCAAGGCGCGTATATTCGGGGGTAGATATTTGCATTTGGCAGCTGAATCCCTGCCAACTCCGCGAGATATTGAACAAATCCCCGTATTCGCTCATCAAGCGATTATCAACGATGGTGGCTGGAGTGATGCGACGTATGGCTGGCATGGCTCGCGTGGCTGCCATGGCTTTTGTGCGCCAATTCGAGACTGAGTGCCGATGGTGATGCGAGACCAAGCACGAAAACTTCCGATGTCGCAGTCTCCGAATCGCGGCTGGTCTCGGAATTCTGGTCTTGGGTCAAATATGCTCTGGTCTTCATGGTCAGCTCCGAATCGAGCAGTGTCTCTGGAAGAATACGTCCTTGCCCGGCTCTCCACCAATGGAGAAGACGTTGACTACTTCCGTTCCGCCCGATTCGGTTTCGAAATTCGCCGCATCGTGCATCACGGAAATTAACCTGCCTCAGGGCGCCTCTGTGCTGGACGCGCCCTGCGGTTTTGGGCGACACGCGCATTGGCTCGCTGGGGCTGGGTGCCGTGTCGTGGCTGTGGACTTGAACGAGAAGCGCGTTCACACGGCGGCACGCCAGCGCGTGCACGCCGCCTATCCCATCTCATGGCTAGTCGCGGATCTAGAACACTGCTTGCCGATCCATGCGGGCATTTTCGATCTCATGATCGTCGTTCACTACTACACTGAGAAGATCTTCGGGATTGCCGAGCGCGCTTTGCGGCCGGGCGGTCACCTGGTCATCGAGACCTTTGGAGCCCAGGGCCAGAACTGGCAGGCACTCCCGGTACTCGGTGCTGTCCCAGCGATGCTTGATCCTGGGTTTCGGACACTCAATATCAGTGAGCGCACCGTCGGACCAAGGATGGATAGGGCTGTCGTTCGCGCTCATGCCGTGCGCCAGGGATAGCAATCAAGCGAACCTGCATCCCAAGCTCCGGTCGGAGCAGAAAGACAGCCGATCAAGGGCGGACGGAGACTGCCGCGCAGCGGTTCCCTCGACAGCAGTCAATGCCAATGTAGCTCATAGGCAACAATAACCTCCACAATGTTGCCTATGCTCAACAGATCATGCCGCGACGGGACTGGCGTGCGTGCCCCGCCACCGGACGGTTCGGAGGAACTCGCAGTTCGCGCCAGGGACCGCCACCGTCCACACGCTGGCGCTAGGACGGGCCGGGACCGCGCGTCGTGCGGGCTCGGTTCACAAGGGTCCGGTCGCGCTGCGCAGCAGCGCGAGGCGCACTCATTCAGGTGTCAGGCGGCCGGCACATCTTTGGCAACCATCAAGGGCCAATTTAGGTGAGCCTCTAGTCGCCTCTTGGACAACGCCCCATTTGGGATGCAAGGGATTTGCAGTCAGCTATTTCCACAATATAAACTTTTGGTTGCATACCCTTTCCCCACCTGTACTCCCAGGAAGGGATGATCGATGCAGGACTATGAATTGCGGTTCCACAAGGCCGACGGCGCGCTCTCGGTCGTCATGAAAACCTCAGCGTCCAGCGATAGCGAGATGCGACGCTCTGCTGCGCAAATGCTCGTCGGCAACATCGAATCGATCACCCTGTTCGATGCGGATCATGAGATCGGGACCGTGCAGCGTCGCAAGGACGTGACGTAGCCGCCAAGCCTTCAAGTCTGCGGAAGCGCGCGACCTCCGCGCGGGAGCCTGCAAGGAACGACGGTCCACGATTTGCCTCGACGGCTGCTGTCGGGTGCGTCAGGCGTCGCCGTGACGAGCGCCACCATTTGCTCAAGCGCCAGGCCGTCAAAGCGAGACCGCGCAGCGGTTCCTCTGACCATGCTCCGGCTGTTTCAGACGTCTGCAATCTTGCAAAATCTGAAATTCAACGCTACGACTATGGCGTCTTAGTCGTCTCCGTCGAGACCTAAGATTCTCTTCCGCCAATTCCACAATTCATTTGCCGCAAGCTGAGCATCGCGCTTCACTTTCGAGATGACACGGCTCCTCGGCATTACCCTGGGACTCGATCGCGTTGCAATTCCGCCGCGCGTAAAGGTCGATGTTGTGATCCGCCAAAAGGGCAAGTGCAGCTGCGGTTGCAACAAACCGCTCTCCTGTCTCGATGAGACCCGCTTCGATCACAATCCGCCGCTCGCGTTGCGGTCACGTAGCGCCGCAGGGTCCGGCTATGACCCGCCAGCGAACGATCCACGGCACATCACCGCGATGCGCGAGCGCTGCCATGACCGCAAGACTAACCATCCCCGCGGCTCGCATACCACGCTTGATTCAGACAAGCATGCAATCGCTCACACCGACCGGCTGCAGGCGAAGCACAACGGATTTTGGCAGAAGCCATCGCCGCCAATGCCTGGCTCGCGACGCAGCCGGTTCAAAAAGAAGGTCGGTGGGCGGACCGAGAGTCGGGAGGTTCTAGAAACGTCACCTTCCGAGAGTCCACGATAATGCCTTTCGTTGGTCCATTGGCCCTTAAGGCTGGTCTAGCTTGCTCTCGCGTCGTGCCGAGATTGATCCTCCGAACTGAGACCATACGTTCATCGGCTGGAACCATGCCAGATCGCGCGGAGGTTCTCCGCGTGAACGAAAGCGATGAGCGAGTCCACGAAGGGCAAGGAGGATACGCTACTGAACGATCGCGAAGCCGCAGAATTGTTGCGCGTGAAGCCCTGCACTGTCCGCAATGAGCGCATTCGCGGAAAGCTTGCATTCGTACAGATCGGCGCTCGTATATTCTACACGGCCGATCAGATTGCTCAATACCTGGAGCGCCAAAAGGTAAGTGCATGCGAAAGCGTTCGACCAAGCCCAAGCCCGGACAAGTCGGAACCTACTGGCTCAGCAAGAAGCCGGGACGCACCGCCCATGACGATGTCTGGTGCCGCACTTGGTACGACGGCCGGACTCGACAGACATGCCGTGTCAGCCTTGGCACAACAGATTTTCAAGAGGCCAGCCTCCAACTTGCGACCTGGGTCGTCGAAAACGACCGCGCCGGCGGAGAAACCCGGCAAGACAAGGTCCTGATCGAGACGGTCCTTCTCAACTACTGGTTCGAACACGCGCAAAAACTGCCAAGCGCTTTGACCGCATGGAATGGCCTCGCCTATTGGCAAGAATACTGGCAGGGCCGAACGGTTGCCGACATAACGCCCTACGCCCAAAAACAATTTCGCAAATGGCTGGCAGCAAAAGGCATGGACGAAGGCGGTATCGACCGCGTGTTGTCGGACGGTCGCGCAGCGTTAAATCGAGCCGTGAAGTGGCAGGAACTCGCCTCCGCTCCGGACATTTTCCTGCTTCAGACCGCAGCGGACAAACGCTCACGGCAACCGATGGGGCGGCCGATTGTGCCCAAGGAGATGGCTTTGCTGTTCGATGCCGCGAATTCGCGGCATATGCTGATGTACCTTCTCATCGCGACCAATACACTGGCCCGTCCCGCCGCCGTGCTCGATCTACGTGGGGCTCAATACGACGACACCCATGCGCGCGTCGATCTCAACCCACCGGGCCGAAAGCAGAACAAAAAACACCGGCCGATCCTGGCCGTGACGCCGACATTGCGGGCCTGGCTCACAACGGTCGAGGATCCAAGACAGCGCTACGTTGCTTACGGTCGGGGGCCGATCAAATCCATCTCGACGGCTTGGGACTCGTTGGTGGCGGAAGCCGGGCTCGACGATCGCGTCACACCCTACTCGATCCGGCACGGCATGGCGCGCGAGATGCGCAAGCGCAAAGTGCCCAAAGAACAGATCAGCATTTTCCTGGGCCATCTGCCCAAGGACTCCGACGCGACCACGTCAATCTATGCGCCTTACGATCCGGACTATTGCACCGAAGCCGTTGCGGCCATCGAGGCCGTTATGACTGAGGTCCGCACGCATCTGAAACGCGTCAACGTCGATCAGCCTGTCCTCGACATCGAGACGCTTGCAAGGAATATCCCCAGCAAGACCAAGGCCGGTGTCGGCGACGCCAAACGGGAAGAAGTGCGCTTCCTCATCCTGTCTGGCTTACCCCACAAGGAAGTCGTCAAGCGCAGTGGCGTCTCCAGCGGCACGGTGAGTCTAATCCGCAGCGAGATGCGCCAGGTGATTCCGGTCTATCGCAACTCAGAGTCGGGTCTTAGCGTGCCGTTTGCGTGCCACCCAAATGCAAGTTCAGGTAACGACGACACGCAAGGCATTGAAAGCATTGGTGGGCCCGGCAGGACTCGAACCTGCGACCAGACCGTTATGAGCGGTCAGCTCTAACCAACTGAGCTACAGGCCCCAATTGCCGCCAATAGCAGGAAATGGGCGTCGCCGAAACGGGCGGCTCGCGAGCTTGTGACAGACGGTGCATGATTCTCCACTGGCCGGCCGCAATTCGGCCGCACGCGTCGTCAAACGTCCGCAACGCATGAGAAGGAACGCCGATATGAACCGATCGAAGCTTTTCGGCCTGCTGTTGTGCGGGACCGTCGCCGGCACCATCGTCTCGCTGCCGGCGCTGGCCGCCGATCCGGCGCACACGATTACCGTGAACGGTCAGGGCGAGGCGCGCGGCGTGCCGGACCGCGCGGAATTGAGCGCTGGCGTTTCGACCGTCGCACCGACGGCAAACGCGGCGCTGGCGGAGAATGCACGCAAGATGAATGCGGTGTTCGACGCCCTCAAGCTCCTCGGCGTGCCGGAGCGCGCGATCCAGACGTCAAACTTCTCGGTTCAGCCGCAATATGCCGACACAACCCGCGGCAACGGAGCGCCGCGCATCACGGGCTATCAGGTGACGAACAATGTCGACGTCACGCTCGACGACACCAGGAAACTGGGTGCCGTGCTCGACACGCTGGTGACGGCAGGCGCCAACCAGATCAACACCGTCGGTTTCGACATCTCCGATCCGGCCGCGCTGCAAGCCAGGGCCCGCGAAGCGGCAATGGCGGATGCACGCACCCGCGCCCAGACCTATGCGCGCGCCGGAGGCGCCGACCTCGGTCCCGTCGTTTCGATCCAAGAGACCGGCGGCGAGGAGCCGCGTCCGATGCTGCGCGCGATGGCCGGGCTCGCCGCGCCGACGCCAACGGCGGCGGGAGAGTTGGCGGTGACGGCAAATGTGAGCGTGGTGTTCGAGCTCAAATAGCGTTCAACCTAGCGCTTCGCCTCCAGCGCGTCGATCTGATCCATCGTCCGCTCCATGCGCGCAAGCAGCGCCTGGTAAGGCGCCGGCGACGCCATGTCGAGACCCGCCTTCTTGTAGATGTTGTAGGGGTAGTCGGAGCCACCGGCCTTCAGCAGCGCAATGAAGCGCGCCTGTGCTGGCTTGCCTTCATGCTCGATCGCGTCGGCGAAACTCGCCGCGCCCGCCATCGAAGTCGCGTACTGCCAGACATAGAAACCGTAATAGAAGTGCGGAATGAACTCCCACTCGGTGCAATAGGCGGGATCGATCTTCATCACGCCTTGCGCATCGCCGTGATACTTCTTGAGCAGACCGCAATAGATTTCCGACATCCGCTTGCCGGAGAGCGCGCGGCCGGCCTCCACCTCCTCATGCAGCGCGAGCTGGAACTCGGCGAACATGGTCTGGCGGAAGAAAGTGCCGCGCATCAGCTCCAGCGCCTGGCCGAGATAGTAGAGCTTTTCGGCATCGTTCTTCGCATGCGCCACCATGTAGTCGTTGAGCAGCATCTCATTGGTGATGGAGGCCGTCTCGGCGGTGAAGGTCGAGTAGTTCGAGTTCTCGAAGGGCTGGTTGTCGTGCGTCAGCAAGGTGTGCACCGCATGGCCCCATTCGTGGACGAAGGTCGACAGCGCTTCGTAATCGTAGTTGTGATTGAAGTGCAGATAGGGATGCACGTCATAGGCCGAGCCCTGCATGTAGGCGCC